>Ga0196977_1000441_pt1 | contig 21841 bp, 18 predicted proteins | sample S3v_1013CmetaG_FD_148634 | JGI IMG/M metagenome (GOLD analysis project Ga0196977, IMG submission 148634) | Soil microbial communities from Anza Borrego desert, Southern California, United States - S3+v_10-13C | ecosystem: Environmental > Terrestrial > Soil > Desert | place: USA: California...
CGTCCGTGCTCTCGCACGGCGCGCTCGTGCTCGACACCGCCGGACGCCGCGCGACGCTGGCGGGCGAGCCGCTCGATCTCTCCGCGCGCGAGCTGGGCGTGCTCGAAGTGCTGATGATGAGAAGCGGGCGCGTGGTCAACAAGGAGCAGCTCGCGGAACAGCTCTACGGGTGGGACGAGGAAGTCGGCGCTAACGCGATCGAGGTCTACGTGCACCGGCTGCGCCGCAAGCTCGAGCCCGCTGGCGTGCGCATACGCACGATCCGCGGCCTGGGCTATCTGCTCGAAAGAGAGCCCGGTGCCTGAAGCGCGCGTCGCTTCGTCCGTCGCAGCAGAATCCGCAGCGCCGCCGCAGCCGTCATCGTCCGCGGCGGCGCAAGCGCAACGCACCTGGCCGTCACGCCAGAAGACGCTGCGGCGGCAGGTCCTCGGGTGGCTTTTCTGGCCGCTCGTCGTGCTCTGGTCGATCAGCAGCATCTTCGACTACGACATTGCAAATCGCTTCGTGAATCTCGCGTACGATCGCCTGCTCCTGGAATCGGCGCTCGACATCGGCCGCCAGGTGAAGGTGCTGAACAACCGCATCTATGTCGACCTGCCCGAGATCGCGGTCCAGATGTTGCAGTCGCGCGAATCCGGCCGCCTGTACTACCTGGTGACGGGACCGAACCGCGAGTTCATCACCGGGGAGCCCGATCTGCCACCGCCTTCCGACCCGCTCTCGGAGCGCGTCAACTACTACGATGACGAGTACCGCGGCCGCCCCGTGCGTATCGTCACGCTGCGCCTGCCGCTCAAAATCTCCGAAGCGGCCGAGAGCCTCGTCACCGTGCAGGTGGCGGAGAACCGCGCAGCGCGCAACGAATTCGCCCGCCAGATCCTCGTTCGCATGGTGCTGCCGCAACTGCTCCTGATCCTGTGTGCGGCGGTCCTGCTGTGGTACGCGGTCGGCCGCGGTCTGGCGCCGTTGCAGGCGCTGCGGCGCGAGATCGAAAACCGCTCGCATCGCGACCTGTCGGCTCTGCCGGTAGAGCAAACGCCGCAGGAGCTGCAACCGCTCATCGGCGCAATGAACGAGCTCCTCGAGCGGCTGTCGCTCGCGCTCGCGGCGCAGCAGCGTTTCATCGCCGACGCGGCGCATCAGCTTCGCACGCCCATCGCGGGGATCAAGACCCAGACGGAGCTCGCGCTGAGGCAGACGCCGCCGGGAGAAGCGCGGCAGACGCTCGAGCAGCTGCGCACCGCTACGGAACGCACGACGCGCCTCGTCAATCAGCTGCTCTCGCTCGCCCGCGCCGAGCCGCCGGTGGGACGCGTCGTGTCCGTCGAACGCATCGATCTGGAGGCGCTCGCCCGCAGCGTCACGACCGAGTGGGTGCCGCTCGCGCTCGAACGCGACGTCGATCTCGGCTTCGATGCCGATTCGCAGCAGGCGCACATCGAAGGCGACGCCTTCCTGCTGCGTGAGATGCTGGGGAACCTGCTCGACAACGCGATCCGGTATACGCAGCGCGGCGGCCAGGTTACCGTGCGCGTGCAGCGGGATGCGCGCCACGCGCTGCTGTCGGTCGAAGACAACGGGCGGGGCATCGCCGACACCGAGCGCGCCCGCGTGTTCGAGCCGTTCTACCGCGTGCTCGGCACCGGCGCCGAAGGATGCGGCCTGGGCCTCTCGATCGTGCGGGAAATCGCGCAGAGCCACGGCGGCTACGTCGAGCTTCTCCCGGCATCGACCGGCGCCGGGACGCTGGCGCGCGTGAGCATCCCCCTCACCCGCAGCTAACTAAGCGATTTTCTGCGGCGAGTGACGCCAGTCGAGCGTCGCGTCGTGCGTTGCTTCCGCGTCACGCTGCTGTTGCAGCGCCCACATCTGGGCGTAGGCGCCACGCCGGGCGAGCAGCTCGGGGTGCGTGCCGCGCTCCACGATGCGGCCGCGATCGAGAACGAGGATCTGGTCTGCTTCCATCACGGTCGAAAGCCGATGCGCGATCACCAGCGTCGTATGACCGCGGGCGATGCGGTCGAGCTCTGCCTGGATCGCGATCTCGGATTTCGAGTCGAGCGCCGAGGTCGCCTCGTCGAAAATAAGGATGCGCGGGTCCTTCAGGATCGCGCGCGCGATCGCGACGCGCTGCTTTTCGCCGCCCGAAAGCTTGAGCCCGCGCTCGCCGACACGCGTCTCGTAGCCGTCGGGGAGGCTCGCGATGAAATCATGGATGTGCGCGGCCTGCGCGGCAGCGACGACCTCCTCGCGCGTTGCGTCCGGACGGCCGTACTGGATGTTGTAGTAGATCGTGTCGTTGAAGAGCACCGTGTCCTGCGGCACGATCGCGATCGCCGCACGCAGGCTCGATTGAGTGAGCTCGCGCACGTCGCAGCCGTTCACCCGCACCGCCCCGGCGCTCACGTCGTAGAAGCGGTAGAGGAGCCGCGCAAGGGTCGACTTGCCCGAGCCGCTCGGCCCCACGACCGCGACCTTGCGCCCTGCCGGCACCTCGAAATCGACGTCGTACAGGATCTGGCGCTTGGGGTCGTAGCTGAAATCGACGTGCTCGAAGCGGATCGACGCGGGGGCCGCCGGGAGATCGATCGCATTCGCACTGTCTGCGATTTCTCTATGCTCTTCCAGCAGGTGGAACATGCGATCCATGTCGACGAGCGACTGCTTGATCTCGCGGTACACCATGCCGAGGAAATTGAGCGGGATGTAGAGCTGGATGAGCAGCCCGTTGATGAGCACGAGATCGCCGAGCGTGAGCGTGCCGTTCACCACGCCCTCCGCCGCCAGGATCATGAGCAGCGTGAGCGCGATGGCGATGATGGTCGCCTGGCCGATGTTGAGGATGCCGAGCGAGGCTTCCTGCTTCACGGCGGCGGCCTCGTATTGCCGCAGGTTCTCGTCGTAACGACGCGCTTCGTACTCCTCGTTGTTGAAGTACTTGACCGTCTCGTAATTGAGCAGGCTGTCTATCGCGCGCGTGTTCGCGCGCGAATCGAGCTCGTTCGCCTGTCTGCGGATGTTGATGCGCCATTCGCTCACCCAGAAGGTGAACGCGATGTAGAGCGCAACCGCACCGAACGTCACCGCCACGAAGCGCCAGTCGAACTTTGCGAACAGCACGGCCGCCACCAGCGCAAACTCGAGCACCACCGGGATGATCGAGAACAACATGTACGACAACACCGTGGAGACGCCGCGGCTGCCGCGCTCGATATCGCGTGAGACGCCGCCGGTCTGCCGCTCGAGATGGAAGCGCAGCGAGAGCGCGTGGAGGTGCCGGAAAACGCCGAGCGCGATGCGGCGGATCGCCCGCTGTGTTACGCGGATGAACACGAGATCGCGCAGCTCCGCGAAGAGGGTCGTCGACAGCCTGAGCGCACCGTAGGCGACGAGCAGCGCGAGCGGCAGCGCGAGCACCGCCTGCGTCGGCGTCAGGCCGTCTACGACCTCTTTCAGCACCAGCGGGACCGCGACGTTCGCGAGCTTGGCCGTGACCAGGAAAACGAGCGCGACGACGACGCGCCATTTGTACTCCCAGAGATAGGGGAGCAGCATCGGAACGACGCGCCATTCGCGCGTGCGCCGCGGTCCTGCCTTATCGGTGGCGGCGTTCATGGGCGCGCCGATTCTAGCGTTGCAGCACAAAAAAAACGGGCGCGGTATGAGCGCGCCCGAAGACGTACCAAAGGAGGAGGATGAAAACGGAAGAGCATGATGCCCCGCCGCTTTCACTCTCTAAGTAGCAATTGCGGTGCCGGGCAGACGCTGATCGCACATCCCGGGAACCGCCGACGCTCACGCAAACTCGCCCGCCTGCCCGTACGCCGAGACGCCGGTGAGAAAACGCGCAAAACCGTAACAGGCCCAGTGCGCTAGCCGTGTCGGCAAGGGCCGGCGACGCCAGCTTTCGGCGCGGACCTCCCGCGCCCCGCCGTCGATCGCGAGCTCGAGGCTTCCCCGTAACTGACCGGCAAATTCGACGTCATCGACCACGATGTTCGCCTCGCGCGCGAGCAGCAGGCTGAACGGGTCGATGTTGGAGGAGCCGATCGTGCACCACGTGCGGTCGATCACCGCCACTTTGGCGTGCAGGAAGCTGCGGTGGTATTCCAGAATGCGCACGCCCGCCTCCAGCAGCGAGCCGTAGAGCGCGCGGCTCGCGTGATGCAGCAGCCGGTATTCGACCCGCCCCTGCAGGAGCAGGATCACTTTGACGCCGCGCGCGGCGGCATCCGCCAGCGCGTGCCGAAAGCCGACGCCGGGGAAGAAATACGAGCTTGCGATCAGGATCTCCGAGCGCGCGCGGCCGATCGCCTCCAGGTACGCTTCTTCGATGTCATTGCGGTGCCACAGGTTGTCGCGTATCAGAAAGCTTGCGCGCTGTCGCCCGCATACCGCGGCCGTGGGACGCGGCCCGTCGGCGTCAGGCCAGCCGCCGCCGAACTGCGTGAGCAGCACGATGGTCCACAGCCGCTTGGCAGCCGCGTGAATGTGCTCGAGCAGCGGCCCTTCGATGCGCACCGCGTAGTCGAAGCGCGGCGGCGTGTGCCCCGGCGTGTGCATGTCGTCGATCACGTTGATGCCGCCGACGAAGGCAACGCGCGCATCGATTACGGCGAGCTTGCGGTGCATGCGGCGCAGGCGCTGGCGCGGCGAGCGCCAGCCCGCGATCTCGGGCCGGTACACGAGGACCTTCACCCCGCCGGCCTCGAGTGCAGCGACGAACCCGCGGTCGAGCCGCTTCGAACCGAAACCGTCGAGCAAAAGGTGCACCGCGACGCCGCGTCGCGCCGCACGCCACAGCGCCTCACCGATGCGCTGGCCGGCGGCGTCGTCCTCATAGATGTAAGTCTCGACGTGGATCTCGCGTTCGGCTGCGTCGCAGGCCTGCTCCAGCGCCGGAAAATACGCGCGGCCGCTCTCGAGTAACGAGAGGCGGTTACCGTCCACGAGCTCGGTCATAGCCGCTCGAGCGTGGTCGCGAGCGCGGCGTGGTCCGAGATACGGCCCCAGACGGGCCCATGATGCACGTGCGCGCGGCTTACGCGGAAGCCGCGCACGTAGATGCGGTCGAGCCGGAATACCGGCAGCATCGCCGGAAAGCTGCGCGCGGGATGCCCGCGGATCAGCTCGAACACTTCCTGCATGTTGAGCGGATGCGCGAGCTCGTGCGTGGCTTTGTGACGCCAATGCCAGTCGTTGAAGTCGCCGGCGACGATGAGCGGCGCGTCCCGCGGCACCAGCCGCTCGATGCGCTGGCGCAGTCGTTCGATCTGGCGGCTCCGACCGCGCGCGGTGAGGGCGAGATGCACGCACACGCAGTGCAGCGGCACGTCCCAGCCCGGTACCGCGACCTGGCAGTGAAGCAGCCCGCGCTTCTCGAAGCGGTGCGCAGAGACGTCCTGGTTGTCCCATTGCGCGATCGGAAACCGCGAGAGGATGGCATTGCCGTGGTGACCATGGTCGTAGACGGCGTTGCGGCCGTACGCGAAATCGGCCCAGACGGTGTCGGCCAGGAATTCGTACTGCGGCTCGACCGGCCAGTCGCCGTGGCGCGCCGCCTTGCGCTCGCAGGTGCCCTGGACTTCCTGCAGGAAGACGATATCCGCGCCGACCTGACGAAGGCGGTCACGCAGCTCGTGTATCACGAGCCGGCGATTGAAAAGCGACAGCCCCTTGTGGATGTTGTAGGTGAGGACGTGCAGGCTGCGATTCACGATGGCCTCGCGCGGCCTCGCACGTCACGCACGTCGGGGACTCGGACTGGAGCCCCTTAAGACACCGCGAGCATGCGATCGAGCGCGACGCGCGCGAGCTCTGCTTCGTGCGCGGGCACCGTGATCTGGTTCACGACCTTGCCCGCGACGAGATTCTCGAGACTCCACGCGAGATGCTGCGGGTCGATGCGCGCCATGGTGGAGCACATGCACACCGTGGGCGCCATGAACTGCACGACCTTGCCCTGCGGCTTGAACTCCTCGGCGATCCGGTTCACGAGGTTCAACTCGGTGCCGACCAGCCAGCGCGTGCCGGGAGCGCTCGAGGCGATCGTCTTGATGATGAAGTCGGTCGAGCCGACGTAGTCGGACAGCTTGCACACCTCGAAATTGCACTCGGGGTGGCTGATCACCATTCCACTCGGGTTCTGCTGGCGCCAGCGCAGCACGTGTTGCGCCTGGAACATCTGGTGGACCGAGCAATGCCCTTTCCAGAGCAGGATCTTCGCCATCTTGATCTGCTGCGGCGTGAGGCCGCCCATCGGTTCGTCGGGATCCCACACGAGCATCTGCGAGAGCGGGATGTCCATGAGATAGCCGGTCCAGCGCCCGAGATGCTGGTCCGGGAAGAACAGCACTTTCTCGCGTCGCGCGAGCGCCCATTTCAGGATCTCGCGCGCATTCGTCGACGTGCAGACGATGCCGCCGTGCTCGCCGCAAAATGCTTTGAGGTCCGCGGCGGAGTTGATGTAGGTAACCGGAGTGACTTTCTCGTCCGGATCCAGCACTTCACCGATCTCCCGCCACGCGCGCTCGACTTTCGCGAGATTCGCCATGTCGGCCATCGAACAGCCGGCCGAGAGGTCGGGCAGGATCACCTTCTGGTGCGGCTTGGAGAGTACGTCCGCCACTTCGGCCATGAAATGGACGCCGCAGAAGACGATGTATTCCGAGTCGGTCTGCGAGGCGAGCTTGGCAAGCCGCAACGAGTCTCCGGTGAGATCGGCGTGCTTGTACACGTCGGCGCGCTGGTAATGGTGCCCGAGTATTACCGCGCGGTTCCCGAGCGCGCGCTTCGCATCGACGATGCGCTTTTCGCACGCGTCGTCGGCGAGGGGTCTGAAACGGTCGAATGTGATCGTGCTCACTTCCATCGGGGTTCCGTCGGGATGTGCGCCGGCAGAGGCGTTCAGAGCCTTAGACCATACCATAAAGATGTAAAAAATCCACTTCAGTTCGAGCCATAAACGTGCCAGGTCCGATGCGACCGCGCACCGCGGCGCTAAGTTCCCCGCAGCGCGCGCCGCGCGATCTCCAGGCGCGACGGTAGCTCTCGTATCGCTTCCGCGTTCGTCCACGAGAATGCCTTGTCGGCGGCTTCACGCCACGGCAGCCACGCATACGCCACGTGCTCGCGCGGCGCGAGCGTGATCTCGACCGCCCCGGGCACCTGCAGCGCGAACACGTGTTCCGTGTTGTGTGTCACGCCCGGTGCGTATCGATAGCGCCAGTGCGGATAGATCTCGAAGAGATTCTGTTTGCGCCAGTCGACGAGTCCGTACCGCGCGGCATCGAGCCCCGTCTCTTCCTTGAGCTCGCGCTCGGCCGTCTGAGTGAGCGTCTCGCCTTCATGCTGGCTGCCGGTAACCGACTGCCAGAAACCCGGCCGATCGGCGCGCTCGAGCAACAAGACCTCCAGCGCGGGCGTGTGCACGAGCACGAGCACCGATATCGGCAGCTTGTACGTTTTCGCGCTCACGTCCACTGCGGAAGCTCCGGCGCGTCCTCGACGAGCGCAACGAACGTCTTGCCGCGGCTTTTCCAGTACATGGCGCTTTCGGAGACAATTTCAAGGAACGTGCGCCACTCCTCACCCAGCGCCTGCCGCGCGAACGCCGCATGCGCAACGTGCAGCACGTACGCGTCGGCCGGGCACCACGAAAGGTCCTGCAGCACGTCGGCGAGCGCGTCCCAGTTATCGCCGAACGTGCCGGGAAACCGGGTCGCACGTCCGAGCGTCTGCAACAGGATCAGTTTGTCCTGAACGCGAGCCAGGTCCGCGTCGAGCCAGACCGCCGCGGATAGCGCAGCCTGCGTTCGGTCCACGGCGCCGGCGGCGACTGCGTAGACGCCGCTGCGCTCCGGCGTGAGTGCTGTAGGGACGCTCACTCGAGGATCCGCCTGAACGTGCGGTAATGATCGGCGGTGTAGTACAGCTCGCCGCCGCGGCCCGCCACGATGCGTCTGGCGCCGCGGTGCTTCAGTCCCGGCGTCGCCACGGTGTACTCGCGATAGTACCCGCGCTCCGCCGGCGGCAGCCGACGCTCGAAATTGCCGAACATGATGCCGTCCCGTTCGTACGGAAACGGGCCGCCCGCGCGGATCAACGCAAGCGTCGTACGGGCTTCGGCCGGGAGCTGCGCGACCGGCACCGCCGCAGTCGCCGGTTCCGGTGTGCCGCGCGCGAGCACGGACGGCGCCGCCGCGAGCAGCACGGCCAGGATCAACCCGCCAATGATCGCGGGGAGAAAGCGGATGCTGGCTCGCGCCAGCATGGCGACACCCCCGCTAGGGCTTTTTCGTCTCCGGCAGCCGCAGCCGGATGTGGAGCTCGCGGAGCTGCTGCTCGTCGACGGTGTTAGGCGCGTGCGTGAGCAGGTCCTGCACGCGCTGTGTCTTCGGGAATGCGATCACGTCGCGGATCGACTCGGCGCCTGCCATCAGGGCGGCGATGCGGTCGAGCCCGAACGCGATGCCGCCGTGCGGCGGCGCGCCGTAGCTGAGCGCGTCGAGCAGAAAGCCGAACTTCGCCTGCGCTTCGTCGGCGCCGATATCGAGCGCCCGAAATACTTTCGACTGGACGTCGGCGCGATGAATACGCACCGAGCCGCCGCCGATCTCCCAACCGTTCAACACGATGTCATGCGCCTTGGCACGCGCGCGCGCGGGATCGGACTCGAGCAGGTCTTCATGACCTTCCGCAGGTGAAGTGAACGGGTGGTGCATCGCGGACCAGCGGTTACCCTCCTCGTCCCACTCGAACATCGGAAAATCGAGTACCCACAGCGGCCGCCAGCCGGGTTGCGCATGCCCCTTCTCGTGGCCGATCTTGAGCCGCAGCGCGCCCAGCGCGTCGTTCACGACTTTCGCCTTGTCGGCGCCGAAGAACACGAGATCGCCGTCCGCGGCGCCGGCGAGGTCGAGAATGCGCTCGGTGATTTCCGGCTTCAGGAACTTCAGTATCGGCGACTGCAGCCCCTCGGCGCCTTTCGAGCGCTGGTTCACCTTGATGTACGCGAGCCCTTTCGCGCCGTACACCTTCACGAACTCGGTGTAGCCGTCGATCTCGCTGCGGGGCATCGCGCCGCCACCCGGCACGCGCAGCGCGGCGACGCGTCCGCCTTTCGACTGAGCGGCGTCGCGGAAAACCTTGAACTCGACGTCACGCACGAGCTCGGTCAACTCGGTGAGCTCGAGCGGCACGCGCAGGTCGGGCTTGTCGGAGCCGTAGCGCGCCATCGCCTCGTCGAAGCCCATGCGAGGGAAGGGGTTCGGCAGCTCGACGGCGAGCACCTCGCGGAACAGATCGCGCACGAGCTCTTCGATGAGCGCGATGATCTCGTTCTGCTCCATGAACGAGGTCTCGATATCGATCTGCGTGAACTCAGGCTGCCGATCGGCGCGCAGGTCCTCGTCACGGAAGCATTTGACGATCTGGTAATAGCGGTCGAACCCGGAGATCATCAGCAGCTGCTTGAAGAGCTGCGGCGACTGCGGCAGGGCGAAGAAGTGGCCGGGATGCACGCGCGAGGGAACGAGATAATCGCGCGCGCCTTCCGGGGTGGAGCGCGTGAGCATCGGCGTCTCGATGTCGATGAAGCCTTCGCGGTCCAGAAACTTTCGCACGGCCATCGCCGCGCGGTAGCGCAGCTTCAGGTTCTTCTGCATCTCGGGCCGGCGCAGATCCAGGAATCGGTGCTCCAGTCGCACCGTCTCCGACAGGTGCTCGTCGTCCATCTGGAACGGCGGCGGCGCCGACGGATTCAGGATCTCGATCTCTTTCGCGAGCACTTCGATCTCGCCGCTGACGAGGTTCGGGTTGACGGTACCGGGGGGGCGTTCACGCACCCTGCCGTTTACCTTGAGCACGAACTCGCTGCGCAGCCGGTCGGCGCGCGCGAAGGTCTCCGGGGTGTCCGGATCGCACACGATCTGAACGAGCCCTTCGCGATCGCGCAGGTCGATGAAAATGACGCCGCCATGATCGCGTCGCCGATGGACCCAGCCGCACAGCGTTACGGTCTGACCAAGATAGGAGCGGCTTACGCGGCCGCAGTATTCACTACGCATTCTTTTTGGAAAGCTAACGATTGACGACTTGCGCCGGCGCTTCCGTCGTAGGCGAAGGCGACGGGGGAACGCCGAGCTTGGGCGCGGGACCGCGGGGCCGGCGGCCGCGGCCCGGCGCCACCACACCCATCGAGATAATGTACTTGAGCGCGTCGTCGATCGTCATGTCGAGCTCGATCACCGCGGACTTGGGCACCATCATGAAATAGCCGCTCGTCGGATTGGGCGTGGTCGGCACGTAAATGCTCACGTAGTCTCCGTCGAGATGGTTCGCCACGTCACCGCCCGGTGTCCCGGTGAGAAACGCGATCGTCCACATCCCGGGGCTCGGCCATTGCACGAGCAGCGCCTTGCGGAAAGCCTGTCCGCCCGGCGAGAACAAGGTGTCGCTCACCTGTTTCACGCCGTTGTAGATCGAGTTCACCACCGGAATGCGCGCCATCGCGCGCTCCCAATAGCGCACGAGCCGCTGGCCGATGATGTTCGCGGCGAAGACGCCGGTCAGAAAGATCACCAGCAGGGTGAGCAGCGCGCCCACGCCGGGAATATGCACCCCGAGCCATGTCTCCGGCCGGAACGCGGACGGCAGCAGCAGCAGCGTCTGGTCCATGGTGCCGACGAGGAATGACAGCACCCACACCGTGATGACGATGGGCACCCAGACCAGGAGGCCTGTGATGAAGTAGCGCCGGATGGGATTCTTGGGGGGCATGGAAAGGGGGCTGGTAAAAGCGTCCCGGCATTTTTCAGGCCGGAAATTTACGCGGCCGCGTGAGCCCGGCGAAACAAGCGCGGCAGCGTCTGATGCCGACTACCGCGCGTCAGGTGCAGGACGGGCAGGCGCCGGTGCCGCAGGCTTCGGCGGCCTTGTCTTCCTTCTTGGTTTCTGCAGGCTTGTCCGCGGCACCGTCTTTTTTTGAATCGGAGGGCTTGGCTTTGCCTTTATCGCGGAAATCCGTGACGTACCAACCATTGCCTTTAAGCTGGAAACCAGCGGCGCTCACGAGCTTTTCGAAGGTCGAGCTGCCGCAGTCAGGGCAGTCGGTCAGCCGCGGGTCGCTTACTTTCTGGAGGTATTCGTTTTCGAACCCGCATGATGCACAGCGATACTCGTAGATCGGCATGTCGCGTCCCCAAACCCTAAAAAACCATTATACCTGAATCGCTTAGCAGCGACGTACGGCCCATGTTGGGGCGCAACCAGCTATTTCAAGGGCGCGGCGGCTGCCGCGCTAAGCGATTTTTTGCGGCGACCAACACCGGGTGGGGAGCCGCGTCGTAGGTTTACGGCAGCGTCTGGGCCAGCACGATTGCGGCGGTGGCAACGATGTCATCGACCGTTGCGCCGCGGGAGAGATCGGAGAGCGGTCTCGCGAATCCCTGGAGGACGGGACCGACCGCGCGGGCGTGCCCGAGATACTGCGTGAGCTTGTAGGCGATGTTCCCGGCGTCGAGGTCAGGGAAGACGAGCACGTTGGCGCGGCCCGCGACTGTGCCGGGGTCTTTCAGCTTTTTTTCCGCGACCGCCGGGACGAGCGCCGCATCGGCCTGCAACTCGCCATCGACGGCGAGCCCCGGCGCGCGCGCCCGCGCAAGCTCGACCGCGCGCGCGACCTTGTCGACGCGCGGATGCTTCGCACTGCCCTTGGTGGAAAACGAGAGCAGGGCGACCCGCGGCTCTTCCTTCAGCAGCCGCCTGCAGCTCTCCGCAGACGCAAGCGCGATGTCCGCCAGCTGCTCCGGCGTGGGATCGGCGTTCACGGCACAGTCGGCGTAGACGAGCACGCGCTCACCGCACAGCATCAGAAAAAAGCTGGAGGGCGTCGCGATGCCCGGGGCGAGGCCCACCGTCAGCATGCCGGCTTCGATCACGCGCGCGCTCGGCACGCTCACCCCGGCGACCAACGCTTCGGCATCACCTGCGCGCACCATGAGACCGGCGTGGAACAGCGGCTTGCCTGCGAGCCGTCGCGCGAGCGCCTCGTTCGTGTCCGGGCGCGCGCTGCGATAGAGCTCGGCATACGCGCGAACGCGCTCCGCCGGCGGCGGCGCATCGAGCAGCACCGGCTCTGCGAGGCCGTTCGCGCGCAGGCGATCGGCCGCCGCGCGTATGCGAGCGTCGTCACCTTCCGGCAGCACCACGCGCAGGCCGCGGCCGCGGATCTCCTCGAAGCAGCGCTCGAGCGCGTTCATGGCGCCGGGCGAGCCGCAGTCACGGCATGAGCGGGAAGAAGACCGGCAGCACGATCGTGATCGCGAGCCACATGACGAGCGTCAGAGGCACGCCGACGCGCACGTAGTCCATGAAACGGTAGCCGCCCGGATGAAGGATGAGCAGGTTGCAATTGTCGGCCATCGGCGTGCAGAAGGCGAGGTTCACCCCGAACAGCACCGCGAGAACGAACGGCTCCGGCGCCGCGCCGAGCAGATTCGCGATCGAAACGGCGATCGGCGTGCCGATCACCGCGGCGGAGGTGTTCGAGATGATGTTGGCGAACGCGGCCATCATCAGGACGAGCCCGCTCATGATCCAGATCGGCGCAAGTCCGCTGCTCGCGGCGACGAAGACTTCCGCGATGTACTGCGCCCCGCCGGTGCGCATGAGCGCAAGGCTCAGCGCGAGGCTCGCGACGGTCAGAAAAATCATGCCCGCGTCGAGCGCGCGCAGCGCGTCACGCAGCGCCATGCACCCGCTGACCAGCATCAGCACGACGCCCGCGACGGCTGCGACCGCGATCGGCAGCACCTTGGCTGCGGCGAGCGCCACGATGAGCAGCATGATGCCGAACGCGAGCGGCGCCTTGCGCGTGTGCGGGACGTCCATCGTCGCGTCGAGGACCAGCAGCTCTCCGCTGTCCTTCAGGCGCCGGATCTCCTCCTCCTTGCCCTGCACGAGCACGACGTCGCCCGCGCACAGCACCTGATCGACGATCGGCACATCGGTCCGCTGCACTTGCCGCCGGCTGCTGTGCAGCGCGAGCGGCAGCAGATCGTAGCGATAGGTGAAACCCGACTGGTTGAGCGTGCGGCGCACGAGCGGCGAATTGTCGGTGATCACGATCTGCGCGAGCTGCTGCTTCGGCGGCGCGAGCGGGTGATCTTCCGTGACCGGCTCGGTGTCCTCGCCGTCGTACAGCGTCGATTCGAGCACGGTCTCGTATTCCTTGAGATTCTCCGGCTTGTCCGAGACGTAGATGCGGTCACCCGCGCGCAGCACCGAGACCGGCAGCTTGGCGAGCGTCAGGTTCTCTCCGCGCTCGATGCGCGTGATCTTCATGCGGCCTTCGGTCTGCTTCATCACGTCGGCGATCGTCTTGCCGTCCGCGAAGCTGCCCTCCTTCACGTGCAGTACCGCGCTGAACACGCGCGGGGTCGTGTCCGAGAAGTCCGACGGACGCTCGGGCAGGAGCCGCGGCGCGACAAGCCACAGGTAGAGCACGCCGGCGCCGGCGATCAGCGCCCCGGGCACGAAGAAATCGAACATGTGAAACCGCGGCACGCCGAGGTCCGCGGCCGTGCTGATGACGAGCAGGTTCAGGCTCGTCCCGATCGGCGTCAGCACGCCACCGAGCTGCGCCGAGAAGCTCATCGGCATGAGCGTCTTGGAAGCCGACGTGCCGGTGCGCATCGCCACGCTCACCAGAATCGGAATCATCATGACGACTTGCGGCGTGTTGTTCATGAACGCGCTGATGACGGCGGTGCTCAAGAGCATTCCCAGCATCGCGCCGTTGGGACTGACATTCCACAGCGCCGCGGTCCAGCGGCCCACCGGCAGCAGCGCGCCGGTGCGCACCAGCCCGTAGCTCGCCATCATGAGCGCGCTGATCGCAACCAGCGCGTCGTTGCCGAAGCCGAGAAAGAAATCCTCGGGATCGAGCCGCGCGCCGTCGGCTTCGAATGGATGCAACGCGAAACCCACCGCGAGTGCGGCGAGCACGAGAATGCTCGTGACCTCGATCGGCACGCGATCGCGCGTGAACAGAAAAAGCGCGGCCACCGTCAGCAGCATGACGGCGAGCGCGTGCCAGTTCGGTAGCTCCGGCAGGTCCAAGCGTCTCCCCTGTTTGCGCTTGCGTGCGTGAATTAATGCAGCCGCGTGCTGCTAAAGCAAGCCCGGTGCCACGGAGTTCGGTGCGGCGTAGGGTGCGCTGATAGCGCACCAGCCTACACGCTAGGGAGAAGGCGTCGTCTCAGGCGAAGGAAGGGGGGGTACGGAGGGAAACCATCACCGATTCTCCTCCGCTCCTTTAACGTGCGAGGCAGTGGAGCGAGCGGCAGCGAGCCGAAGGAAGGGAGGTTACGGAGCGGAACCTAGGTTCCCCTCTGTTCGTAATGAGGTTTCTTTAGTGTCCGCGATAGCCGGCACTAGAAAGGAATGTCGTCGTCCATCTCGTCGAACGCACCGCCGCCTTTGCGTTGCGCGGGTTTCGCGCTACCGGCGCTGGCTGCCGCCGGCTCGCGCGTCATCGGTTCGGCGCCGCCGCTCTGTCGCCCGCCGAGAAGCTGCATGCGATCCGCGACGATCTCGGTCGAATAGCGCTCCTGCCCTTCCTTGTCCTGCCACTTACGCGTGCGGATGCGGCCTTCGACGTATACCGGCGAGCCTTTCTTGAGGTACTCGCCCGCGATCTCCGCCGTCTTGCCGAAAAAGGCGACGCGGTGCCATTCGGTGTGCTCCTGCTTCTCGCCGTTCTTGTCCTTCCAGGTATCGGTCGTCGCGATGCGGATATTGGTGACCGCATCGCCGCTCGGCAGATAGCGCGTTTCCGGATCGGCGCCCAGGTTGCCGATCAGGATGACTTTGTTGACTGAGGCCATGTGAGCTCTCCTTGCGATGCTATAGCTTGAAGCACATTGTGTTCGTCAAAGGCGGTGCTGTCCACCATGAGAGATGCCGTCCTCTCCTCTGCGATGACGCGCGCTTCGCGCACGCCCGCAAGCGCCTGCAAGCGCGCGGCGAGACGCTGCGCCTGCTGCGCGTCGAGCGGCGGCACGCTGTACGTGCGCAGGCTGAGCACCCCCTGCGGGCGCATGCCTGCAGCGGCGATGATCCAGATAACGAGCAGCGCCGCGTTTGCGATTACGACGCTGGTCGTACCCCAGTGTTCGTACAGGAATCCGCCGGCGGCGGCGCCGAAAAAAGTGCCGAAGAACTGCACGCTACTGTAAAGGCCGATTGCGATACCTTTGCTGTGCGCGGGCGCGAGCCGGGAGGTGAGCGAAGGCAGCATCGCCTCGAGCACGTTGAACGGCGTGAAAAAGAAAAGCAGGAACAGCGTGAGCGAGGCGACGCCGCCGGCAAGCCACGGGAGCGCGAGGTGCGCGGCGAGTAGCACCGCGATCGATCCGATGAAGACTGGTTTCAGGCGCTGCGCGCTCGATCGGCCCAGGACCGCAGGCAGCATGAGCACGAACGAGCCGAGCATCGCGGGCAGATAAACCTTCCAGTGTCCCGGCAGCGGCAGGCCGGCGTCGCGCAGCGAGAACGGCACGACGATGAAAAGCGACATCAGCACCGCGTGCAGCACGAAGATCCCGTAGTTGAGCCGGGCAAGCTGAGGATCGGACAAGGCATGCCAGAACTCGCGCAGCGCGCTGCCGCGGCTCGGGCGCCGCGTCTCTTCGATGTCCGGGACGACACGCCACACCACCAGCATTGCAGCGAGCGCGAGCGCGCCGGTCATGGCGAACAGACCCGGGACGCCGATGAGACCGGCCAACCATGGGCTCGCGACGAGCGAAAACGCGAACGCGAGCCCGATCGTCGAGCCGATCATCGCCATCGCCTTCGTGCGATGCTCTTCGCGCGTCAAATCCGCGGCCATTGCCATCACCGCCGCCGAGATTGCGCCCGCGCCCTGCAGCACGCGCCCGACGATCACGAGGTAGATGCTCGCTGCCGCGGCTGCGATGAAGCTGCCGGCGGCGAAGATCGCGAGCCCCACGTAGATCACGGGCTTGCGCCCGTAGCGGTCGGACCACCAGCCGAAGGGGATCTGGAGCGCCGCCTGCGTGAGGCCGTACGCGCCGATTGCGATGCCGACGAGCGTGAGATCGTGGCCGCCGGGCAGCTGCTCCGCGTAGATCGCGAACACCGGCAGGATGATGAACATCCCCAGCAGGCGCAGCCCGAAGATCGCGGCAAGGCTCACGCTCGCGCGAAGCTCAACGGGACTCATGCGGTCGCGCGCGGACATCGTGCTGCGGGGTTTGGAACGAATGGGAATGCGAGGAGGTCTTCGGTATATTAGCAGGTTTGCCCTTGTCTCCCGATGACGTTAAGCCGACCTTCCCTCGTTCCGCTGACCGGTTCGCGCGCGCGCGGCAGCGATCGTGATCGCGACGGCGACACAGGTGCGGGAACAGGCGGCGCCGCGAGTGCCGCGACCGGCGGTGATACGAGTGCGGGAAGCGGCACCGACGGTCTGATCCGCATACGCGGCGCTCGCACGCACAACCTCAAGAACGTCAACGTCGACCTGCCGCGCAACCGGCTGGTCGTGATCACCGGTCTCTCCGGATCGGGCAAGTCTTCGCTCGCGTTCGACACGCTGTACGCCGAAGGTCAGCGCCGATACGTCGAATCGCTGTCGGCGTACGCGCGGCAGTTCCTGCAGCTCATGGAGAAACCCGACGTCGACCTGATCGAGGGGCTTTCCCCTGCCATCTCGATCGAGCAGAAAGCCGCGAGCCACAATCCGCGCTCCACCGTCGGCACGATCACCGAGATCCACGACTATCTGCGGCTGCTGTATGCGCGCATCGGCGACCCGTACTGCCCGGAGCACCAGATCCTGCTCACCGCGCAAAGCGTCTCCCAGATGGTCGATCACGTGCTCACGCTGCCGGAGGACACGCGGCTCATGGTGCTCGCGCCGCTGATCGTCGGGCGCAAGGGCGAGCAGGCGGATCTCTTCGAGGAGCTGCGCGCGCAGGGCTTCGTGCGCATACGTGTGGACGGTACGGTCTACGAGCTCGACGAGCTGCCGAAGCTCAAGAAAAGCGTGAAGCACACGGTGGAAGTCGTCGTCGACCGGCTGAAGATCCGCGCCGACGCAAAGCAGCGGCTGGCCGAATCATTCGAAACGGCGCTGCGCCACGCCGACGGCCGCGCGCTTGCGGTCGAGATGGACACTGACCGCGAGCATCTTTTTTCGGCCAAGTTCGCGTGCCCGATCTGCAGCTACTCGCTGCCCGAGCTCGAGCCGCGGCTGTTCTCGTTCAACAACCCGCTGGGCGCCTGCGCGCGCTGCGATGGTCTGGGCACGATCAGCTTCTTCGATCCGAAGCGCGTCGTCGCCTTTCCGGAGCTCTCACTCGCGTCCGGCGCGATCAAGGGGTGGGACAGACGCAATCAGTTCTACTTCCAGATGCTGCAGGGCCTCGCGACGCACTACGGCTTCGACCTCGAGCGTCCATTCGGCGAGCTGCCGGAAGCCGTGCAGCAGGCGATCCTTCACGGCTCCGGGCGCGACAAGATCCGCTTCCTGTACGTCGGGGAGCGCGGAAACAAACACTTTCGCGAGCATCCGTTCGAGGGCGTGCTGCCGAATCTCGAGCGGCGCTACCGCGAGACCGACTCGGCCGTGGTGCGCGAGGAGCTCGCGAAATATCTCAACGCCCAATCGTGCCCCGAATGCGGCGGCACGCGGTTGCGCACCTCGGCGCGCAACGTGAAAGTCGCGGAGCGGCCGATTTACGAGCTTTCGGCGCTGCCGTTGTCGGATGCGATCGAGTTCTTCGGTCGCCTCACGCTGCCCGGCGTGAAGCAGGCGATCGCGGAAAAAATCGTGCGCGAGATACTGAACCGCCTGCAGTTTCTCGTGAACGTCGGACTCGAATATCTGTCGCTGGACCGCTCGGCCGATACGCTCTCCGGCGGCGAAGCGCAGCGCATCCGGCTCGCGAGCCAGATCGGCTCGGGCCTGACCGGCGTCATGTACGTGCTGGACGAGCCTTCGATCGGACTGCATCAGCGCGACAACAGCCGGCTCCTCGATACGTTGAGGCGCCTGCGCGACATCGGCAACTCCGTGATCGTGGTCGAGCACGATGAGGAAGCGATCATGAGCGCCGACCATGTCATCGATATGGGCCTGGGTGCCGGCGAGCACGGCGGCCGCGTCGTCGCCGAGGGCACGCCGCAGGAGATCAGCGCGCACGCGGAATCGCTGACAGGCCAGTACTTGAGCGGCCGGCGCCGCATCGAGCTTCCGGGCCTGCGCCATCGCGTGAATCCGAAGCGGCAGCTTTCGATCGTCGGCGCGAAGGGCAACAACCTGAAAGACGTGACCGTCAACATCCCGGTCGGACTCTTCGTCTGCGTGACCGGCGTGTCGGGCTCGGGCAAATCGACACTCGTGAATGACACGCTATACAACACCGTGGCGCGCCAGCTCTACGGAAGCTCCACCGAGCCGGCACCCCATGAATCGATCGCCGGCTTGGAGCTCATCGACAAGGTGGTGAACGTCGACCAGAGCCCGATTGGCCGCACGCCGCGATCGAACCCGGCGACCTACACCGGGCTTTTCACGCCGATACGCGACCTTTTCGCCGGTGTGCCTGCGGCGCGCGAGCGCGGCTACGGCGCCGGCCGCTTCTCGTTCAACGTGAAAGGCGGCCGGTGCGAAGCCTGCCAGGGCGACGGCATGCTCAAAGTCGAGATGCACTTCCTGCCGGACATCTACGTGCCGTGCGATGTCTGCCACGGCGCACGGTACAACCGCGAGACGCTCGAGATCGAATACAAGGGCCGCAACATCCACGAGGTGCTGGAAATGACGGTCGAGCAGGCGACCGAGTTCTTCAGCGCCGTGCCGGTGCTCGCGCGCAAGCTCCAGACGCTGCTCGACGTCGGGCTTGGCTACATCACGCTCGGTCAGAGCGCCATCACCCTCTCGGGCGGCGAGGCCCAGCGCGTGAAGCTCGCGCTCGAGCTCTCCAAGCGCGACACCGGGCGCACGCTCTACATTCTGGACGAGCCGACGACCGGGCTTCATTTCCACGACACCGACCTGCTGCTGCGCGTGCTCCACCGGCTGCGCGATCACGGCAATACGATCGTCGTGATCGAGCACAACCTCGACGTGATCAAGACCGCCGACTGGGTGATCGACCTCGGACCCGAGGGCGGTGGCGCCGGCGGCCGGGTGGTCGTAGAAGGCACGCCGGAGGACGTCGCACGGTGCGCCGAGAGCCACACCGGCGGCTACCTGAAAGAAGTGCTGCAGTGAAAGGCACGCTCGTGCACCCGTTCCCGCATTCGCGCGCTGGCTGAATGTCGCCCCGCGAGCTCCTGCTCGGCAGCTTCGAAGCCGCCCTCGCCGCCGCGGATCCGCTGAAACGCGTACCGGCGCACCTGCCGAAGCTACCGGACCAACACAACGGCCGCGTGCTCGTCGTCGGCGCCGGCAAGGCGGCCGCAGCGATGGCGCTCGCCGTCGAGCAGGGCATGCCCGCCGACACCCCGCTCGAGGGCCTCGTCGTCACGCGCTACCAGCATGGGCTACTCACCAATCGCGTGACGGTGGTCGAAGCCGGGCATCCGGTGCCCGACGAGGCCGGCGAGAAAGCCGCGCACGAGATTCTGCGGCGCGCAAAAGCGCTCACGCGCGACGATCTCATGCTGGTGCTGCTGTCCGGCGGCGGCTCGAGCCTGCTCACGCTGCCGGCAGAGGGACTGACCACGGCGGATCTGAGCGCGACCACCCGCGAGCTGCTGCGCTCCGGCGCGCCGATCCAGGAGATGAACACGGTGCGCAAGCACCTGTCCGCGATACAGGGCGGGCGGCTGGCAGCCGCGACGCGCGCGCGCGTGCTCGCGCTGATCGTCTCGGACGTGACCGGCGACGATCCCACTCACATAGCGTCGGGCCCGTGCGCACCGGACCCGACGACCTACCGCGACGCGATCGATATCCTGAACCGCTACGAAGTGCGCACGCCGCCGGCCGTGCAAGCCCACCTCGAGCGCGGGACGCGCGGCGAGCTGCCCGAGACACCGAAGCCCGGCGAGCGGCTGTTCCAGCGCGTCGAGAATCGCGTCATCGCGCGGGCCCACGACTCGCTCCAGGCCGCGGCCGATTTCTTCCGGCATCACGGCGTCCAGCCCGTGATCCTCGGTGATTCGGTGACGGGCGAAGCGCGCGAGGTAGCCAAGGTCTACGGTGCGCTCGCGCGCGAAGTCCGCACGCACGGTAAGCCATGGCCGGCGCCGGTGGCGCTGCTGTCAGGCGGCGAGTGCACGGTGACGGTGCGCGGCGAAGGACGCGGCGGCCGGTGCGCCGAGTTCCTGCTCTCGCTCGCGATCGATCTCGCCGGCGCCGAACGCATACACGCGCTCGCGTGCGATACCGACGGCATCGACGGCTCGGAGGACAACGCCGGTGCGACCCTCGCGCCCGACGCGCTGAAGCGTGCCGCGGCAAAGAAACTGCGGCCCGACGCGCTACTCGCCGACAACGATGCTTACGCCTTCTTCTCGGCGCTTGGCTCGCTCGTCGTCACCGGCCCGACGCGCACCAACGTGAACGACTATCGCGCGATCCTGATTACCTGACGCGGCGTCCAGTGCGGCGTCCGATGCTATGATTTTTCGATGCGCGCGCTAGCGATCGGTCTGTTCCTGTTCGGTTTGGTCGGCGCCGACGCGCTGGCGCAACGCGCGCCATCGGTACGCATCGGATTCGCTTCACCGCTCACCGGTCCGCAGGCGCATTACGGGATCGACAATCGCAACGGCGCGCAGATGGCCGTGGAGGAGCTGAACGCGCGCCGCGGCAGCAAGCTCAGGTTCGAGCTGGTCGTCGAAGACGATCAGGCGGATCCCAAAACCGGCACGCTGGTCGCACAGCGTCTGGTGGACCGCGGGATTCGGGGCATGGTGGGGCACTTCAACTCGGGCGTCACCATACCGGCCTCCACGATCTACCACGACGCGGGCATTCCGCAGATCTCGGTCTCGACCAATCCCAGGTACACACGCCAGGGCTACCGCACGGCCTTTCGCGTCATGGCCGACGACGACAAGCAGGGCGCCACGCTGGGCGAGTACGCCGTGCGGCGGCTCGGCTTGAAGCGCATCGCGGTGGTCGACGACCGCACCGCCTACGGTCAGGGTCTGGCCGACGCGTTCGCCTCCGCGGTGAAAGCGGCCGGCGGCAGCATCGCCAAACGTGAATACGTGAGCGACAAGGATTTCGATTTCCGCGCCGTGGTGACGCTCCTCAAAGCCGCGGAGCCGCAGGCGATCTTCTTCGCCGGGTACGACGCGCAGGCCGGTCCGCTCGCGCGGCAGATGCGCGAGCTGGGCGTGAAGGCGGTGCTGCTCGGCGGCGAAACGATCAACACCGCTAAGTTCCTGGAGCTTGCGGGCCCCGCCGCCGAAGGTCACATCGCGTCGACCCCCGGCGCGGCGCTGTCCAGGCGGCCGAACGGTCCCGCGTTCGACCGAGCGTACCGCGCCCGCTGGAAGCAGGAGATCGGCCTGTACGCACCGTACTTCTATGACGCCGTGATGGTGCTCGCGGCGGCTATGGAAAAGGCGGACTCCTCCGACCCTGCGAAGTACCTGCCGGTCCTCGCACGCATCCGGCACCCCGGCGTTACCGCCGATATCGAGTTCGAAGCGAACGGGGATCTGAAAAACCCGCAGCTCTCCGTCTTCAGCGTTCGCGGTGGCAAGTGGGTGCTGCAGTGACTCCGCGCCTGCACGAGGTCTGAATCTTGCACTTGCCGGAAACCGCGGATGCACACCGGTTTTCGACATG
>Ga0196977_1000442_pt1 | contig 21828 bp, 20 predicted proteins | sample S3v_1013CmetaG_FD_148634 | JGI IMG/M metagenome (GOLD analysis project Ga0196977, IMG submission 148634) | Soil microbial communities from Anza Borrego desert, Southern California, United States - S3+v_10-13C | ecosystem: Environmental > Terrestrial > Soil > Desert | place: USA: California...
CCCCTGCGGGTCGAAGGCGTCCTTGAGGCGGCGGTGCACGGTCATCAGCGCTGCGGACAAAGGCTGAAAGACGCCCGCCTGCTTGTCGCCGCCCCGGAACAGCGTGGCGTGTCCGCCGGCGCGCGCAGCCGTGTTTCGGACGACCGCGGCGTCGTAATCGCCGGCGAGCCACCGCAGCGCGCCGCCCCACTCGATCAGTTGCACACCGGGCAGCTCCAGCGGCGGGGTCGTCGGTTTCACCGAGAGCCGCCACAGCGGCGTCGCCTTCAGAAAATCGAAAGTATGGTCCCGCAACTGCGCCCAGTAATCGGCTCCGTTGTCAGCGAGCTCTTCGCCCCCCAGCCGCGCGCGCGCGGCGCGCACCGCCGACTCGGCGCCCGAAAGCCGCACCCGCAGCTCGTTCGCAAAGTGCGACGTCGCGGTGATCGGGAGCGGCTTACCCGCCCAGTCGTTAATGAGCGCGATCGCTTCGCCCTGCGAGCGCTCCTGCCGCAGCGTGATTTCCATCGGCGGCAACGGCAGCGCCTTGAGCGATACTTCCGTGACCATGCCGAGCGTGCCGAGCGCCCCCGCCATTAGCCGCGAGACGTCGTAGCCGGCGACGTTTTTCATGACCGCGCCGCCGAAGCGCAGGTCGTTGCCTTTGCCGTCGAGGAGCCGCACCCCGAGCACGAAATCGCGCGCGGCGCCGGCATACGCCCGGCGCGGACCCGACAATCCCGCGGCAATGGCCCCGCCGATCGTGCCGCCGGATGCAAAGCGCGGCGGCTCGAACGCGAGCATCTGCCGGCGCTCGCGCATCGCGGCTTCGATGTCAGCGAGCGGCGTGCCGGAGCGCGCAGTGATGACGAGCTCCGCCGGCTCGTAGTCGACGATGCCGCTGTAGCTCCGCGCGTCGAGGATCTCGCCCTCGAGCCGGCCGCCATAGAAATCCTTCGTGCCGCCGCCCCGGATGCGCAGCCGGGTCCCACGCGCAGCGGCATCGCGGATGATGCTCGCGAGTGATTCAATGGTCATCGCGAGGAGCCTCTCGCGTTCGCCGTGAGCGTAGCGAAGCGAAGTCGCAGGGCGTGGTGATCTCGTGGCACACGAGCTAGTCTGCCGAATCGTAAGTTCGTGCTGCGTTCGTCATTCCCGCGAAGGCGGCAATCCAGAATGGGTTTCGCCTGGACCCCTGCCTGCGCGGGGGTGACGAAGTTGGGCGGATCTATGGGTCACAGTACTAGAACCGCGGCAGCTCCGGAAACTTCTCCTGCCCCGCGTGGACGTGCACGCGGCCGAACTCGGCGCAACGGTGCAGCGTCGGCACGGCCTTCCCCGGATTGAGGAGCCCGTGCTCGTCGAACGCGCGCTTCACCGCGTGGAACGTCTCGAGCTCGGCGTCGCGAAACTGCACGCACATGTGGTTGAGCTTCTCCACGCCGACGCCGTGTTCGCCGGTAATCGTGCCGCCGATGGAGATCGAGAATTCGAGGATCTCGGTGCCGAACGCTTCGGTGCGCTCGAGCTCGCCCGGCTTGTTCGCGTCGTACAGTATCAGCGGGTGCAGATTGCCGTCCCCGGCGTGAAAGACGTTGACGCATCTCAGGCTGTACTTTCGCTCGAGCTCGGTGATGAAGCGCAGCATGTCCGCGAGCCGCCTGCGCGGAATCGTGCCGTCCATGCAATAGTAATCGGGAGAGATCCGACCCGCTGCCGGAAACGCCGCCTTGCGGCCCGCCCAGAACTTGAGTCGCTCGGCTTCCGAGCGCGATACGCGGATGAGCGTCGCACCGCTCGCTTCCATGATGTCCTCGACGCGCCGCACCTCGTCGGCCACTTCCTCGGCATTGCCGTCGGATTCGCACAGCAGGATGCCCGCGACGTCCGTCGGGTAGCCGGCGTGGACGAAATGCTCGACGGCGACGGCCGCTGCCTGATCCATCATCTCGAGACCGGCGGGGATGATCCCGGCGCCGATCACGTTCGCCACCGCGGCGCCGGCTTTTTCGACGTCGTCGAATGCGGCCATGACGACCTGCGCGCACTCCGGCCGCGGCAGGAGCTTGACGCTCACTTCGGTCACGACTGCAAGCAGTCCTTCCGAGCCGGTGAGCAGCGCGAGGAGGTCGTAGCCGGCCGCGTCGAGGCCGTCGCTGCCGATCTCGAGCGTATCGCCTTCGATGGTGAGCGCGCGCAGGCGCAGGATGTTGTGCACGGTGAGCCCGTACTTCAGGCAGTGCACGCCGCCGGAATTCTCGGCGACGTTGCCGCCGATGGTGCACGCAATCTGGCTCGACGGGTCCGGCGCGTAGTAGAGACCGTATGGCGCCGCCGCCTCGGAGATCGCGAGATTGCGCACGCCGGGCTCGACGCGTGCGGTGCGCGCAGCCGGATCGATCTCGAGGATGCGCTTCAGCTTCGCCAGTGACACCAGCACGCCGTTTCCGAGCGGTAGCGCCCCGCCGGAGAGACCCGTGCCCGCGCCGCGCGCGACCACCGGGACACGGCGCTCGTGACAGGTCACGAGTATGCGCCGCACCTCGTCTTCGTTGCGCGGCAGCGCGACCACCATCGGCACCTGTCGATACGCCGAGAGGCCGTCGCACTCGTAGGGCTGCACGTCCTCGCGCTCGAACAGCACGGCTTCCGCGGGCATGAACGCGCGCAGCGCCGCGGCGACCTCACGCTGGCGCGCGTAATCGACGGGGACGGGTTCTACGACGGCGCTCATGGGGGAGACTTCCTGCTCAATACTACCTCACGCTGTGAGGATGAGCGCGACGCCCGCGATCGCGAGCAGCACGCCTGCGATGGCGCGCATGCCGAGCGTCTCCGTTCTGAGAAACAGCGCGCTGAAGAGCATCGTGAAGAGCGGGTAGGTTGCGACGATCGGCGACACCGTCACGACGCTGCCGGTGTTGAGCGCGTGATACGTCAGCAGGAGGGCGCCGCCGTTCAGCGCGCCGACCGTCGCGAAGCACAGAACGCCGGTCGTGCCGACGCGCAGGCGCTGCTCGTCCGAAGCGGCGTGGATGCCCCACATAAAGGCGGCGGAGGTGGCGTAGCCGACGAGCACCGCAGCGAAAGGGCTGGGCCACAGGCCCAGTGCGAGCTTCGTGAGCATCTGCGCGATGCCGCGCAACGCAGCCCCGGTAAGCGGCAGCACGAGGCGCCAGCCGGGCGCAGTCCTGAGCGGCGCGCGGGTGGAAAGCACCATCAGGCCCGCAATGACGACCGCAGCGCCGGCGCCGAGCGTCCACGTCAGATGCTCGCCGAGAAAGGCGACGGCAGCGGCCATCGCGAAAAGCGGCGCGGTGCACGAGACTGCGCCGGTCAGCGTCGGTCCGAGCTGGCGGTTCGACTCATAGGTGAGAAGCGTGACGATCGCCGGATAGAACACGCCCACCAGCGCGAACAGCGCGAGCGCGCCGATGTGCCACGCGTCGAGCTCCAGCAGAAACGGCGAGAGCGCCAGACACACGCCCAGCGTGAACGTGATGCTGACAGTCGCGCCCGCGATCGGCGCGGCATGCCTGAGACCGAACTGGCCGATGACGAGCGCCGCGCCGAAGCATGCGGCGGCGGTGAGGGCCAGCACCGGCGCTGTAAATGGGGTCATGTAAATGGGGTCAGACTCGAGTTTCCAGAGGTCTGTATCAAAACGGATGTTATCTGACGGAAAATCGGGTCTGACCCTACTTACATAGTCGAATGGTCGATCGAGGACGAAGGGCCGTGCTGCGCGCGGCCGCCAGCGCGGCGGCGTGGGCCGCCACGGGCGCTCGCGCCGGGCAGTCGAAGGACCCGCTGCCGCGCACGAAGGACTACGTGGTCGCGCTCGTGCGCTCGAATCAGTCGGATCCGAAATCGCGGCCGGTACAGAAGATCGAGCCGGTGGTGTTCAGGCCGGATCCCAAATCATCGCCGGACAACGCGCTCGTGTTCGATCATTTCGTGGGAGACCTGCAGCTCCGGTACGTCTTCGAGGATCCGCAGTTCATGCTCGCGATGCGCGTGCGCGATCTCAAGCGGCTCAACCTTCAGCGCGAAGAGCTTCCGACGCTGGCGGTGGCGAACTTCCGGCGGCTCTATCCCAAGATCGGGGTCGCGTGGCCCGAACGCTGGCTGGGCGCCGTGGGAGAGGGCGGAGGGCTCGAGCCGTTGACGATGCTCGATGGCGCGTTCTGGAACCGGCAAGCGAAAGCGTTCGGCGGCGAGGTCATTGTCGCGGTGCCGTCGGCGAACGAGGTCTACTTCGCACCCCGCGAGCCCAAGCAGAACATCGAGCTCCTGAAGCACCTCGCCATCCTGCATTCGGAGAAAGCGGGCAGGCGCGCGGTCTCGCGCACGGTGTTCGCGTGGCGCTTCTTCCGCTGGGAAGTCCTGGCTTAGTCCCGCGGGAGGGCCGCCACCGCTTTGGCGGCGCGCGCGCTAGGCTGCGCGTCCACAGCACTTCTTGTACTTCTTCCCGCTGCCGCAGGGGCACGGGTCGTTGCGGCCGATCTTCGGCTCCTCGCGCACGTAGGTTTCACCCGGCTCTTCGCCATACCTGTTCAGCTCCGCAGCCGCCTCCTCGAGCCAGCGGCGCTGGCGTTCGAGGATCGACTCGACACTGTAGAACTGCCATGGATCGGCGAAGCGGTCCCACTCGCGAGGCTCTCCGCCTGTCGCGTAGGCGTCTTCGACGCCGGACATGTCGAACCATGGATTTGCGCCGAGCCGCAGCTCGGTGAGGCTTTCCAGGTGGGCGCGGTGCTCCGGACGCGCGAACTCGAGCAGCGTGCAGCCCAGTAAGCCACGGGTATCCGGATCTTCATCCGCAGCGAACGCGATGCGGCTTGCCCATGCGAGCGCCTCGTCGAGACGCCGGTCATCCGATGCCTGCTCGCAATACGCCAGTACCGAATCGGCGGCATGCGCGCGCACGCTGGCGTCGAGTGAGCGATCTTCCGCGACGCGGCGCAGTTGCACGAGTACCGTCTCGGGCTTGTTGCGGAACAGCGCGGGCCATCCGCCTTCGATCCACTCGAGCGCGTTCGTCTCGACGACGCCGGTATGCCGCAGCAGCTCGACGAGAAGATCGCCTGCGCGCTCGGAAGACATCAGGCCAAGGATCATCGCGGCGTGGAGCGGCAGCCACGATTCGCCCTCGCCGACATCGTCGGTCCAGTAGTAATCCTTGCGGAGCATGTCGTCGACGAGATCGAGGATCTCGTCGCCTCTGCGCGCGCACTCGTCGATCACGTCACGGTGTACGCGATCTTCATCGCCGAGGAGCAACCGCCAGAGCTCGGCGCTGGAGAGGCGGCCGAGCTCCGCGCTGGAATGGATTGGAAGCTCGCGCTGTCGTGCGGACATCGTGCGTAGACCCGGTGCGGTGTCAGCGCGCCACTACGTCACTGCGGGACGGTGCGCTATCCGCGCACCCTACTGCACCGCCCAGCCGCCGTCGATCGGCAGGTCGGCGCCATTGATGTTGGCCGCGGCGTCGCTGCACAGGAACAGGCCGAGCTGCGCAACTTCCGCCGGCATGATCATGCGCCGGCTCGGCTGGCGGATGTCCAGCATCTCCTTGATCGCCTGCTCACGCGTCTTGCCTTCGGCGACCTTCTGCGCGATCTGGCGCTCGCAGTTGGGTGTGAGCACGAGCCCCGGCGAGAGCGCGTTGCAGGTGACGCCGGTCGGCGCGACCTCCAGCGCAACCGAGCGCGTCAAACCCACGATCGCGTGTTTCGTGGTGACGTAATCCACGCGGTTCGGCACGACGTTCGTCGCATGGATCGAGGCCATGTTGATGATGCGGCCCCAGTTGCGCTGCTTCATCCCGGGCAGCGTAAGGCGGATCGTATGAAACGCGGCCGACAGGTTCACGGCCAACGCGAGATCCCACTTCTCGGCCGGGAATTCCTCGACCGGCGCGAAATAGCGCGTCACGGCGTTGTTGACGACGATATCGATCGCGCCGAATCGCGAGCGCGCGGCTTCAACCATCGCGGTGATTTCCGCGGGCTTCGCATTGTCGGCAGCGTGGTAGAGGACGCCGCCGCCATGGCTTTCGAGCTCTGCCTTGAATTTATCGATCGCGGCCCCGTCGCCGAAGCCGTTGAACACCACGTTGCAGCCGGCGGTTGCGAACGCCCGCGCGAAGGCTTCGCCGATACCGCCCGTCGCGCCGGTCACCAGTGCCGTTCTATTTCGCAACATCGTGATTCGCCATGCGCTCGAGCGCCTTCACCAGACCGGAATGGTCCCATTTCGCGCCGCCGTTCGCGACGCAGGCATTGAAAAGCTCCTGCGCGGTCGCGGTGTTCGGCAGCGACAGGCCCATCGCGCGCGCGCCGGACAGCGCGAGCGAGAGGTCCTTCTGGTGGAGCTCGATGCGGAAACCGGGATCGAACGTGCGCTTGATCATGCGCTCGCCATGCACTTCGAGGATGCGCGAGGCCGCGAAACCGCCCATCAGCGCCTGACGGACTTTCGCCGGGTCGGCGCCCGCCTTGGAGGCAAAGAGCAGCGCCTCGCCCACTGCTTCGATGTTGAGCGCGACGATGATCTGGTTCGCGACTTTCGTGGTCTGGCCGTCGCCGTTGCCGCCGACGAGCGTTATGTTCTTGCCCATGAGCTCGAAGAGCGGCTTCACCTTCTCGAACGCTGCCTCGTTCGCGCCGACCATGATCGTGAGCGCCGCGTTTTTGGCGCCGACCTCGCCACCCGAGACCGGCGCATCGACGTACTCACAGCCCAGCTCGTTCACGCGCTTTGCGAACTTCTTGGTCTCGATGGGTGAAATCGAGCTCATGTCCACGACGATGTTGCCTTTCGTGAGGCCTTCGGCCACGCCAGCCTCGCCGAACAGCACCTTCTCGACGTCCGGCGTATCCGGGACCATCGTGATGATCACGTCCGCTTTCTGTGCGACTTCCTTCGCGCTGCCGCAGGCATTGCCGCCCGCCGCGGTCAGCTCCTGCGGCACGCCGCTGCGGCTGTTGAGGTAGAGGGTGTGCCCGCCCTTGATGAGATTGAGCGCCATGGGCTTGCCCATGATGCCGAGGCCGATGAATCCGATGTTGCTCATGACGCTTCTCCTGTTTGCTTCACTTGGGTGGCTGCCGCTGCTGCGGTTGCCGCGCGGCGGCTTGCGAGCTGTACGAGCACCACGATCGCGAGCAGCGCCGCGCCGATGAGATCGGTAACCAGTCCCGGCTTGATCAGCAGCACGGCAGCAGTCACGAGAGCGGCGCGTTCCCACATGCGGGCTTCGCGGAACAGATAGCCGAACAGGCCGGCAGCGAGGCAGATCGTGCCCACCGTGGCCGTGAAAGTGGAATGCAGGATGAGGTGCCACTCGCCGATCATGAGCAGCGAAGGCTCGAAGATGAACATGAACGGTACGATGAAACCCGCGGCGCCGACGCGCACCGCCATCCAGCCCGCCTGCCACAGGTTCGCCTTGGCGATACCGGCCGCGGCGTACACGGCAAGCGCAACCGGCGGGGTGATCGCGGAAAGGATCGCGAAGTAGAAGGCGAACATGTGCGCCGCGGGCGGGATCGCGCCGAGCTTGATGATCGCCGGCACGAGCAGCGACACCATCACGATGTACGCCGGCGTAGTCGGCATGCCCATGCCGAGGATGATGCCCGCGAGCATCGTCAGGATCAGCGCGAGCAGGAGCATCTCCTGCGCGAGCCCCAGCACGACCGCCGTGAAGTTGATGGCCGCGCCCGTCTGGGTGATGACCCCGATGATGATCCCGGCGCACGCGCAGGCGAGCGCGACCGCGATCGAGTTCTTGGCGCCGTCCTCCAGCGCGTACCAGATCGTGCTCCACTTGATGGTGGCGCGCGTGCCCTTGCGCAGCATGGCGACCGGTATGCACGTGATCGTCCCGGCGAGGGCGCAGAGCGGCGCGCTGTATCCCATGATGAGGCCGCCGAGGATGACGACCAGCGGTATGAAGAGGTGGCCGCGCTCGCGCATCACCTGGCCCAGACGCGGGATCTCCGAACGTGGCAACCCGCGCAAGCCGACGCGCTTGGACTCGAAGTGAACCGCGAAGAACACCGCCACGAAGTACAGCAGCGCCGGGATGAGCGCCCACAGCGTGACCTGGAAGTAGCTCACGGCCAGGAACTCGGCCATGACGAACGCGGCCGCGCCCATGATCGGCGGCATGATCTGCCCGCCGGTGGAGGCCACCGATTCCACGGCGGCTGCGAACGCCGGCCGAAAGCCGGTGCGCTTCATGAGCGGAATCGTGATCGGACCATCCACCAGGACGTTCGCGACGGCGCTGCCCGACACCGTGCCGAAGAGGCTCGAGCTGACGACCGCGACTTTTCCGGGGCCGCCGGCCTGATGACCGGTGAGCGACAACGCGAAGTCCATGAAGAGCTGGCCGATGCCGGTGCGCTCCATGAACGCGCCGAACACGACGAAAAGGATCACGTATGCGGCCGATACGCCGAGCGTCTGCCCGAAAATGCCTTCGGTCGTCAGATACATGATCTCGATGATCTGCTCCGGCCGCGTCTTCGCGACCGCGAAGGCATAGACGAGAAACAGGATCGCGGTGACGGGCAGCGCCCAGCCGATGATGCGCCGCGTCGCTTCCAATACGATCAGCGTGAATATGCCGCCAAGCACGAGCTCCGTCGCCGTCGGATCTTCGACGAAGACGAAGCGGGTCAGCAGGTGCTCGTGATTGACCCACACGTAGCCGATGGTGACGAACGACGCGATGATGAACAGCGCGTCGATCCATGAAGGCCGCGCCTCGACGGCCGGCGCGTTGCCGCCGGCGTCGTCACGGATGTGTTCCTGTGCCCCGGCCGCCGTGCCGCGAAACGTGGGATACATGAGAAATACGAGCAGCAGCGCGAACAGCAGATGCGTGCTGCGGAAGAACAACTGCTGCGGCGCGCCGATGAACGCGATCGTCAGGTGGTAGAGCGACATCGACACGGCAATGAGCGCCGTGATCTGCTTGAGCGCGCGAGCGACCGTCATGCGTCCCCCTGAAACAAAAAAGCAGCGGCGCGATTTCACTCGCGCCGCTGCTCTTCACATCGCGTTACAGCGCTTTGGCTTCCTGGTAGAACTTGCGCGCGCCGGGATGATACGGAACGCCCACGTCGGTCGCCATGTCTTTCACCGTCAGGCCTTTCACCGCGGAAACCACGTTGCCGAGGTTATTGACGTTGGTCGCGAGCGCCTTGGTGATGTTGTAGACGAGCTGTTCCGGCAGCTTGCAGCTCGCGACGAGGTGCGTCCAGGTGCCGATCGTCTGGATATCCTTGTCCTGCTTCGGATAGCTGCCGGCCTTGATGATGCGTTTGTCGTAGCCCTTGTTGATCTTTTGCAGCGCGCGAAACTTGTCTTCGGGGAACTCGAGCACGCGGATCTCGCGCGCGGAGGCGAGGTCCATCACCGAGGAGGCCGGCACGGTCGTGATCAGCGTGAAGACCTGGGCATGGCCGTCCTTCAGTTGCGCCACCGAATCGGTGTAGTTGCCGAAATTGACCTTCGAAAGCCCGCCGTAGTTGAGCCCGTAGACTTCGAGCGCGTGGCGCGTCATCTGCTCGCCGGTGTTGCCTTTCTGCTGCGTCGTGAGCGCCTTCCCCTTCGCGTCGCCCATCGTGCGCACGCCGGAATCAGCCAGCGCCACCGCGTGGAAGTACTGGAAGTACAACGTGCCGAGCTGGCAGACGTTGTCCTGCTTGCCCTTGAAAGGCTCGGCGCCGTTCACGCCGTCCACCGAGGACACGGCATTGCCGAAGCCGAGATCGGCCTTGCCGGTCTGCACGCCGACGACATTCGAGATGCCCGCGCCCGGGAGTACCTGGACGGAGGTGCCTGGGATCGATTTCTCGATGATGTTCTGAATCGCGCCACCCAGCGGATACCAGGAGCCGCCCTGCGGCCCGGTCATGAGCTTCAGTTGCTGTGCCGCTGCCGGCGCCGCGACGGCAAAGGTGAATGCAGCGCCCAGCGCGAGCGTGATGCGTGATGCTTTCATTGATCCTCCAGAGGATTGATTTGACTGCCGAAGAAGGGAAATTCTTGTTGTAGGGCGATTTTGTGACCCGGCATCAGGGCGAGTCAAGCTTGCAGGTACGGGCGAACCCAGGCGAGACCGTCTTCGGTTTTTGTCTTTGGCTTGTATTCGCACCCGATCCAGCCCGTGTAGCCGATGCGATCGATGTGCTCGAACAGGAACGGGTAGTTGATCTCGCCGGTACCGGGCTCGTTGCGGCCGGGATTGTCCGCGAGCTGCATGTGCGGAATGCGCGCGAGGTTCTTCTCGATCGTGCGGGCGAGATCGCCCTCCATGATCTGCATGTGATAGATGTCGTACTGCAGGAACAGGTTGTCCGAGCCGACTTCCTCGATCAGCTCCAGCGCCTGCTTGGAGCGCGTGAGATAGAAGCCGGGGATGTCGATCGTGTTGATGGGCTCGATCAGGAGCTTGATCCCGGCTTCCTTCAGTTTCAGCGCCGCGAATTTCAGATTCGCGACAAACGCCGCGCGCTGCCGGTCCGCGGGCGCGTCGGGGCAGATGCCCGCGAGACAGTTCACCTGTTTGCAGCCGAGCACGGTGGCGTACTCGATGGCCTTGCCGACGCCATCCTGGAACTCGCCGACGCGTGCCGGATGGCAGGCAATGCCGCGCTCGCCTTTCGCCCAATCCCCCGCCGGCAGGTTGTGCAGCACCTGCACGAGGTCGTGCTTGTCCAGTTGCGCCCGCAGCTCGTCCTTGTCGTAATCGTACGGGAACAGGTACTCCACGCCCTTGAACCCGGCGCGGGCCGCGGCGGCGAAGCGGTCGACGAACGAGTGCTCGTTGAAGAGCAGCGTGAGGTTCGCGCAGAACTTCGGCATCAGGTCTCTCCGGTGGCAGTTTGGCGAACGCCCGTGTTGAGCGTTCGGGATCCCGGCCTCGCCCCGGGATGACGATTGTAGAGGCAGCGGTGCGCGCAAACTACAATCAGGCCGATGAGCACACAGCCGGTGATCGCCGTTCTGCTCGCCGCGGGCGCAGCCACGCGCTTTGGCGGCGGCAAGCTCCTGCATCCGCTGCCGGACGGCGTCGCGCTCGCCGCGCATGCGGCGCGTAACCTGCGCGACGCGGGGCTCGAAGTCGTCGCGGTGGTGCGTCCGGGCGATTTCCCGCTCGCGGACATGCTGGAAGAGGAGGGCTGCCACGTCATACGCTGCGCGGACGCGGTAAAAGGCATGGGACACAGCCTTGCGCACGGCGTCGGCTCGGCGCGCGATGCCTCGGGCTGGGTCGTGGCGCTCGCTGACATGCCGCGCGTGCGACCTGCGACCGCGCGCGCGCTCGCGGACGCGATCGCGGGCGGCGCGCGCGTCGCCGCGCCGATCTATAACGGCACGCGCGGCCACCCGGTGGCGTTCGCCGCGTCGTTGGCGAACGAGCTCACGGCGCTTTCCGGAGACACCGGTGCGCGCGCGGTGCTCGAGCGGCACCGCGACGAGCTCGTGCTGATCGAAGTCGACGACCCCGGCGTGATCGTCGACATCGACGCGAAAGACGATCTCGCCCGGCTTGGCTGACGCCACGCACCGCTCGCCGTTCGGCGCTGCGCTCGCGCGCGCGCTGCGCGGCGGCTGGCGGCTTTTCACGCTGCGCCGGGCGGACCCGCGCGACTTCGAGCCCTCACCGGAGCTTTTCGCGCTGCTCGTCGCGCTCGATATCGCGCTGCTTTTCGTCTTCGCCTTTGCGCTCGTGGGTTTCCACGGCGAGCTCAACCTGTACGAGTTGCCGCGTGCGTTCATGTTCGTGCCGCTCGTGCTCGCGCTCGGCTTGACTGCGACCCGGGTCGATGCCGGCGCGGCGCTGCTGCGGCTGCCGGTGGCGCTCGCCGCGACGGGGCTTTACTTCACCGTGCTCACGTCCGGCATGTACCTGCTCGCGCAGTGGCAGTGGCTGCCGTTCACGGAGGCCTACTGGTCGTATTTCGACTACTTGTCCATGGCGTGGTCGGGCGCGGTGGTCGTGCTGGCGGCGATCACGCTCGTCTCCGGCGGCGCGCTCGCGCGTGCCTGCCTGGCTGTCGCGGGCATCGTCGTGCTCGTGCTCCCGTCGCTGTGGCTACCGCTCGGCTTGATCTGGGTGCCGCGCTACGACGATCGTGCGAGCTACGCGACCGGAAGCTTCCACTCGCTGGCCGCGGAGAGCTCGTTCTACGCGCAGCACGGGGCCCTCGACCGCGCGCTCGCCGACATCCAGCCGAGCCGGCCCGGCGTAGCCGACATCTATCTCGTCGCCGCCGCGCTGTATGCAGGCGAAGACGTGTTCATGAAGGAGGTCCGGGCGCTGGCCGCGCTCTTTCGGGACCGCTTCGATGCCGAAGGCCGCACGGTGATGCTCGTCAACAATCCGAAGACGATCGACGAGTTCCCGGTCGCGAGCGTGACGAGCCTGCGCGAAACGCTGCTCCAGGTCGCCGGCGCCATGAACGCCGACGAAGACGTGCTGGTGCTGTATCTCACGTCGCATGGATCGGAGAACCACGAGCTCGCCGTCGATTTCCGGCCGCTGCGTCTGGCGCCGGTAACGCCGGAAGTGGTGAAGGCGGCGCTCGATGAAGCGGGCATCAAGTGGCGCGTCATCATCGTGTCCGCCTGCTACTCCGGCGGCTTCATCGAGCCGCTCAAGGACGAGCACACGCTGGTGATCACCGCGGCGGCCGCCGACCGCAAGTCCTTCGGCTGCGGGTACGCCTCCGACGCGACCTATCTTGCGCGGGCCCTGTTCGGACAGGCGCTGCGCGAGACGTGGTCGTTCGAGCGCGCGTTCGAAAAGGCGCGCGCCGCGATCGAGACCTGGGAACGCGAAAAGAATTACGAGCCTTCGCATCCTCAGATGTACGTGGGCACGCGCATTCGCGACAAGCTCGCGGACGTCGAGCGCAGGCTCGCGGCGAGCAAGACCGCGGGGAAGTAGGCCAGCGCGCGGCGCTATAATTCGGTCCTCCCTCCCGGTTCAGGAATTCCGATGCGTTTCGAAGGCACCGACACGTACGTCGCGACCGACGACCTCATGATGGCCGTGAACGCGGCGATCACGCTCGAGCGTCCGCTCCTCATCAAGGGCGAGCCGGGCACCGGCAAGACGCTGCTCGCGATCGAAGTGGCGCGCGCGCTTCAGCGCCCGCTCTTCGAATGGCACATCAAGTCGACCACCAAGGCGCAGCACGGGCTCTACGAATACGACGCGGTGTCGCGGCTGCGCGATTCCCAGCTCGGCGACGAAAAGGTCCACGACATCCGCAACTACATCGTGAAGGGCATGCTGTGGCAGGCGTTCACGTCCGAGGCGCCCGCGGTGCTGCTGATCGACGAGATCGACAAGGCGGACATCGAGTTCCCGAACGACCTCCTGCGCGAGCTCGACCGCATGGAGTTCTACGTCTACGAGACGCAGGAGCTCGTGAAAGCGAAGCACCGGCCGCTGGTGGTCATCACCAGCAACAACGAGAAGGAGCTGCCGGACGCGTTCCTGCGCCGCTGCTTCTTCCACTACATCCGCTTCCCCGACCACGAGACGATGGAGAAGATCGTCCACGTGCACTTCCCGGGACTCAAAAAGCAGCTCCTGCGCACCGCGCTCGAGCGCTTCTTCGAGCTGCGCGAGGTGCCGGGGCTCAAGAAGAAACCTTCGACTTCCGAGCTCCTCGACTGGCTGAAGCTCCTGGTCGCCGAGGACATTCCGCCCGAAGCGCTGCACAGCCAGGACACGCACAAGATCGTGCCGCCGCTGCACGGCGCGCTCATCAAGAACGAGCAGGACGTGCACCTCTTCGAGCGGCTGGTGTTCATGTCGCGCCGGAAAACGTGATTACGTGCGTCACGAGATTGCTTCGTCGGAATATTGCTTCCTCCTCGCAATGACCGCGCGGTGTCATCGCGAGGAGCGCCAATGCGCGACGCGCCGATCCCGTGACGCACGATAAGCCATGCTGATCGAATTCTTTCTCAAGCTGAGAGAAGGCGGCGTCCCGACCTCCATCCGCGAGTTCCTGACGCTGCTCGAAGCGCTCCAGAAGGAGGTGGCGTTCGGTTACGTCGAGGATTTCTACTACCTCGCGCGGACGTGCCTCGTTAAGGACGAGAAGTATTTCGACCGCTACGACCGCGTGTTCGCCGCCTACTTCAAGGGCATCGTCGAAGTCGACGCGCTCGCGGTGATGATTCCGGAGGAGTGGCTGAAGAAGCTCGTCGAGAAGAATCTGACCGAGGACGAGAAGAAGCTCATCGAGTCGCTCGGCGGCTGGGAGAAGCTCATGGAGACGCTCAAGAAGCGCCTCGAAGAGCAGAAAGGCCGGCATCAGGGCGGCAACAAGTGGATCGGCACCGGCGGCACGAGCCCGTTCGGGGCGTATGGCTACAACCCTGAAGGCATACGCATCGGCCAGCACGAATCGCGCAACCGCCGCGCGGTGAAAGTCTGGGACCAGCGCGAGTTCAGGAATCTGGACGACAGCGTCGAGATCGGCACCCGCAATATCAAGGTCGCGCTGCGGCGCCTGCGCAAGTTCGCGCGGGTCGGCGCCCCGGAAGAGCTCGACCTCGACGACACCGTGCGCTCGACCGCGAAGAACGCCGGCTGGCTGGATCTGAAGATGGTGCCGGAACGGCACAACGCGGTGAAGGTGCTGCTCTTCTTCGACGTCGGCGGTTCGATGGACGATCACATCCGCGTCTGCGAGCAGCTATTCTCGGCCGCGCGGCTCGAGTTCAAGCACCTCGAATATTTCTACTTCCACAACTTCCTCTACGAGCGGGTGTGGAAGGACAATCGCAGGCGCACCGCCGAGCGCATGTCGACGTGGGAAGTGCTCCACACCTATCCGCACGACTACAAGGTGATTCTCGTGGGAGACGCGACGATGAGCCCGTACGAGATCACGTATCCCGGCGGCAGCGTCGAGCACACCAATGAAGAGGCCGGCGCGGTGTGGCTCCAGCGGCTGCTGCACGTCTATCACAACACGATCTGGTTGAACCCGCAGCCCGAAGAGCTGTGGGACTACCACGAGTCGATCCGCATCACGCGCGAGCTGATGGGCGAGCGCATGTTTCCGCTGACGCTGGAAGGGCTCGATCGCGGGATGCGGCTGCTCTCCAAGACGCACTGAACCGTACGGTGCGCCGATGGCGCACCGCGGTGCGCTACCAGCGCACCCTCGTTGCGCGACGTTTTTCCGAGAGTTTCGCGTTGAACCGCTCGGCGTCGATCACGTAGCGCTCGTGCGTGCCTTCGGAGATGAGGTCCACGCCGTCGTGCGCCGACAGCGTGAAGGAGAGCTTCCGGCCTTTGATGGCATCGAGACGCACCGTGACGGTGATCGTGAGGCCCGGCGGCGTCGCGGCGAGGTGCGTGAAGTTGACGCGCGTGCCGAGGCTCTGCTCGCGCGGCCAGTCGAGATGCGGCTTGATGGCCTCGATGCACGCCCACTCCATCAGGCCGACGAGATAGCCGGTCGCGAGCACGTCGGGCATCTGCTGGAACAGGGCCGACTCGGGATACAGGTGCGGGACCGTCCTGTTCTCGGGGACGGTGTAGCGGAAGTCGAACGTGAGACCCGGGCTGAGCGTCGGTTTCATTGGCGTCGTGTCGTGCGTCCAGACCCGCGTGCGGAATAGCGTGCGTTATGAACGGTGGATCAAGAACCAGGTTGCGAACTGGATTGCCGCCTTCGCGGCAATGACGAGCGTCAATGATGGTGCCGGCGGTCTCCGCCGGGCGGCGGCGCGGCCGTCATCACCTCATCGACGGTGGTGATGCCCGCGGCGATCTTCATCGCGCCGCTGATGCGCAGCGGCTTCATGCCTTCGCGGAAAGCGCGGTCGCGCAGATGGTCGATATCGGTCTCCGGGGTGATCGCCTTGCGCAGCTCCGGCGTCATCACCATCGTTTCGTATATGCCGATGCGACCCATGTAGCCGGTCATGCGGCACTCGAGGCAGCCTTTGTTCACGTACGTCGTTTCCTTGGGCGCCGTCGCTTTCCACGGCGCGACCAGCATCTCCCACACCGAGTCCTCGATCTCGTGCTTTTCCTTGCAGTGCGGGCAGAGCGTGCGGATGAGCCGCTGCGCCATCACGCCGAGGAGCGTCGACTGGAGCAAGTAGGGCGGCGCACCCAGATCGAGCATCCGCGTGATCGCGGAAGGTGCATCGTTCGTGTGCAGCGTGGAGAGCACGAGGTGGCCCGTGAGCGCGGCCTGGATCGCCATTTCGGCGGTTTCGAGATCGCGGATCTCGCCGACCATGATGATGTCCGGATCCTGGCGCATCAGCGTGCGGATGCCGCTCGCGAAATCGACGCCGATGCCGGCCTGGACCTGCATCTGGTTGAAGGTGGGCTCGACCATCTCGATCGGGTCTTCCACCGTGCAGACGTTCACTTCGGGCACCGCGAGCTGCTTCAGGGTCGAGTACAGCGTCGTCGTCTTGCCCGACCCGGTCGGCCCCGTCACGAGAATGATCCCGTGCGCGTTGCTCACCATCGTCGACCACTTGTTCTCGTCTTCGTCCGTGAATCCGAGCTCCTTGTAGTCCTTGACGAGGTTCTCGGGATTGAAGATCCGCATCACGAGCTTCTCGCCGAATGCCGTGGGCATCGTCGAGAGCCTGAGCTCGATTTCCTCGTTGTCGGGCGTCACGGTCTTCATCCGGCCGTCCTGGGGACGCCGGCGCTCGACCACGTCCATGCGCGAGAGCACCTTGATCCGGCTGGTCATGGCGGCCATGACCGGGGTCGGGATCTGGTAGACCTGGTGCAGCACGCCGTCGATGCGAAAGCGCACGTTGCCGATCTCGCGCCGCGGCTCGAGATGGATGTCGCTCGCGCGCTGCTCGAACGCAAAATTGAAAAGCCAGTCGCAGATGTGGACGATATGCTGATCGTTCGCGTCGAGCTTGCCGCTGCGGGAGAGCTGGACGAGCTGCTCGAAATTGGCGATGTCGCTGTAGGCGCCCTTGTCCTGTCCCGCTGCCCCCTTGACCGAGCGGGCGAGGTTGTAGAACTCGACCAGGTAGCTCTGGATGTCGAGCGGGTTCGACACCACGCGCTTGATCTCGAGCCGCAGCACCTGCTTGAGGGGTTCCTCCCATTCCCGGATGAAAGGCTCCGCCGTCGCGATCGTCACTTCGCGCGCATTGATGCCGACCGGCAGGATCTTGTAGCGCTGCGCATAGGCGTTCGACATCACCTTGGTGACGGCGGCGAAGTCGATCTTGAATGGATCGACGTGCAGGTACGGCAGCCCGGCCTTCTCCGCGAGCCATTGCGTGAGCGCCTCCAGGTGCAGGAGCCTGCGCGGATTGCGCGGGTCCTTCCACTTCTGGTCGGCGATGACGACCAGCGGGTGTATGTCGAGGCGGCTCGAGCGACGTTCCGAGGCGAGCTTGTCGGCCGTTTCCTTCGGCACCAGAGCGTCGGCGACGAGATCGGCGAGCACCTGCGGCAGCGTGAGCGGCCGATCGCCTATCGGCGTTGCGAACGGCGCGGCAGTCGTTGTCGTGGCCATTGCGGACGACTATAGCCGTTAGGGGGTCCCCCTTCAACGGCAGTAAGACCTACGACGCGCCTTCGGCGCAAAAAGTAGCTTAGCGCGGCAATCGCCGCGTCGATAGAACCTACGACGCGCCTTGGCGCAAAAAGTAGCTTAGCGTGGCAGTCGCCGCGTCGATAGAACCTACGACGCGCCTTCGGCGCAAAAAGTAGCTTAGCGCGGCAATCGCCGCGTCTTTATACAATACGGCGGGTTTGCGGAGTCGTCGAACCAAAGGGAGAAGAAATGGAAGCGCTCAAGATAAGCAGCGATACGCTGTTCATACTGCTCGGCGCGATCATGGTGCTCGCGATGCACGCCGGTTTCGCCTTCCTGGAAGTCGGCACGGTGCGCAAGAAGAACCAGGTGAACGCGCTGATGAAGATCCTGTGCGACTTCTCCATGTCCACGGTCGTCTATTTCTTCATCGGCTACACCGTCGCATACGGTGCGGGCTTCCTCGTCGGCGCCGAGCAGCTCGCCGCGAAGAGCGGCTACGAGCTCGTCAAATTCTTCTTCCTGCTGACTTTCGCCGCCGCGGTGCCGGCGATCATCTCCGGCGGTATTGCCGAGCGCGCGCGCTTCTACCCGCAGCTCATCGCGACCGCGGTGATCGTTGGATTGGTGTACCCGTTCTTCGAAGGCATCGCCTGGAACAAGAACTTCGGCATCCAGCCGTGGCTGGAGCAGGCGACCGGCGCCGAGTTCCACGATTTCGCCGGGTCGGTGGTCGTCCACGCGGTCGGCGGCTGGATCGCACTGATGGCGGTGATTCTGCTCGGCGCGCGCACCGGGCGCTACCCGAGGGACGGCGGCGTCACGGCGCACCCGCCATCGAGCATCCCGTTCCTCGCGCTCGGCGCATGGGTGCTCTCCGTCGGCTGGTTCGGATTCAACGTCATGTCTGCCCAGACCATCGACAAGATCTCGGGCCTGGTCGCGGTGAATTCACTGATGGCGATGGCCGGCGGGACGCTCGCCGGCCTCGCATTCGGCCGCAGCGATCCCGGCTTCACGCACAACGGCCCACTCGCGGGCCTGGTCGCCGTCTGTGCCGGCTCGGACGTCATGCACCCTGTGGGCGCGCTCGTTACTGGCGTCGCCGCGGGCGGGCTCTTCGTCTTCATGTTCACGATCACGCAGAACCGGCTCAAGGTCGACGACGTCCTCGGCGTATGGCCGCTGCACGGGCTTTGCGGGGCGTGGGGCGGCATCGCGTGCGGCATCTTCGGCGCGAAGGCGCTGGGCGGCATGGGCGGTGTCACCTTGGGCGCGCAGTTGATCGGCACCGGGCTCGGCATCCTGATCGCGGTGATCGGCGGCGCTATCGTGTACGGCGTGTTGAAGTCCCTGGTCGGCATACGGCTCGATCAGGAGGAGGAGTTCAACGGCTCAGATCTGTCGATCCACAAGATCGGCGCGACCCCGGAGCGCGAGGCCGGCTGGTAGCCGCGCGTAGAATGGTAGCCATGAGCCCGCTTACCCGTATCATCGCATTGACAGTTGCGCTGGCGCCTGCTTGCGCCGCGGGGTCCGCGCCAGGACCCGCGTCCACGGTTCCCGTGTACGACGCTACCCAAGTCGCTTACAACGCGTATACCGTGGTGAAGCGCGTCGGAGTCGGTAACTGGCGTTCGGCGTTCGGCATCGGCGGGCACGCTAGTCTCGAGGCGGCTCGGAATGCCATCGTCAGCGAAGCCGCGCGCGCGGGCGCCGACGGCATCGTCAATCTCACCTGCTTCGATACGACCGATCGCGTCTTCCGGCCCGCCGGCTACTTCTGTTACGGGAACGCCATCCGGCTGAAGAAGTAAGCGAAAGCGCGAGGCATAATCGCGGCATGAGCACGCATGCCGCCCCGATGCTGCAGGTGAAAGACGTCACGCTGCAGTACAAGACCAAAGACCATCTCGTCACCGCCACCTACCGCGTTTCGTTCGACGTTTTTCGCTCGGACCGCTTCGTCATCCTCGGCCCGTCGGGCTGCGGTAAATCGACGCTGCTGAAAGCCGTCGGCGGCTACATGCAGCCGGTCGAAGGCGCGATCCAATTGAACGGGCAGGAGATCCGCAGGCCCGGTCCCGACCGCGTGATGGTGTTCCAGGAGTTCGATCAGCTCCTGCCGTGGAAGACGGTCAAGGAGAACGTCACCTTCGCGCTCACTTCGAGCGGCAAGCTCGGCCGGCGCGAGGCCGAGTCCAAGGCGATGCACTACATCGAGAAGGTGAACCTCGCCAAGTTCGCCGACGCGTATCCGCACACGCTGTCCGGCGGCATGAAGCAGCGCGTCGCGATCGCGCGCGGCATGGCGATGGAACCCGCCATCCTGCTCATGGACGAGCCCTTCGCCGCGCTCGACGCGCTCACGCGCCGCAAGATGCAGGACGAGCTGCTCCAGCTCTGGCAGGACACGCGCTTCAGCGTGCTGTTCGTCACGCACTCGATCCCCGAGGCGGTGCTGATCGGCAATCGCATCCTGCTCATGAGCCCGCATCCGGGGCAGGTCAAGGCGGAGCTCAACAGCGACGGCAGTGACGCGGCGCGCGACGGCCATCCCAAGCTTTCCGATTACATACACAAGCTGTTGTTCGCGCACGCGGTCGAGGAGGAGAGGCATGGCGAATGAATTGACGGCGGAACGCGCGGAGTTCGTGCGCGACGTGCAGACCAGCGCGTTCGGCGTCGTAGAGAAGCCGTTGAGCACGTGGGAGAAGATCTGGAACCAGGGCGCGGTGCGCAAGGGTCTGCTGCTGCTCGCGCTGGCGGTGATCTGGGAGATCTACGCGACGGTGCTCGACAACTCGTTGCTCTTTCCGAAGTTCAGCGCGACGTTCGCCGCATTCTTCGACGGCATGGTGAAGGGGCAACTGATCGAGCGCGCGTGGTTCTCGATCAAGGTGCTGCTGCAGGGCTACGCCGCGGGGCTCGCGATCGCGGCCGTCTTCACCGCGCTCGCGATCAGCTCGCGCGTCGGCAACGATTTCCTCGAGACGCTCACCGCGATGTTCAATCCGCTGCCGGCGATCGCGCTGCTGCCGCTCGCGCTCATCTGGTTCGGGCTCGGCAACGGGAGTCTCATCTTCGTGCTGATCCATTCCGTGCTGTGGGCGGTCGCGCTCAATACGCACTCCGGATTCCTGTCGGTGTCGCAGACCATGCGCATGGTGGGTCGTAACTATGGCCTCACGGGACCGCGTTACGTGATGAAGATCCTCATGCCCGCCGCGTTCCCCTCGATCCTCACCGGCATGAAGATCGGCTGGGCGTTTGCGTGGCGCACGCTGATCGCCGCCGAGCTCGTGTTCGGCGTGTCCTCGGGCTCGGGCGGGCTCGGCTGGTTCATCTACGAGAACAAGAACCAGCTCGACATCCCGAACGTCTTCGCCGGCCTCTTCACCGTCATCCTGATCGGTCTCGTCGTCGAAAACCTGATTTTCCGCACGGTCGAAGCGAAGACGTTGCGGCGCTGGGGCATGCACAACTAAGTTGGTTGCGGCTGCGTTGGCCGCGGCCTTCCCGCCCCTGAGCCGGCGCCGACGGGTCTAGATTTATCAAGCGCATGCGCAGGCTTCTTAACCACCGCTGTTCACGGTCCATAGCTTTGTCGAGCAGATCGCGCGCGTTCGCCGTACTCGAAACTTCCCCATCTTGACCTTGTAATCCAAAACCAGAAAGTCAGGATTGCTTCCACCGCCTAGCCTCTCGTCCCATTCGAAGCAGGGTTGGACCTGCAAGAAGCGCGTAGGCGCGGCACAGATGTAATCCAAGACTGCGTGTTCGTAGATGTCCATGGTTCACCTCCGAGCTGTGATCAAGCTCACAAAAACGGCCGGCCGGTAAGTAGCTCCATGATGATGACGAGCGTCATCAACCCGAAAAAATCGAGAATCCTATTCGGGCAAACATCAAGCTCGCGCGTGACCGAGCGGCTGACGGTAAGAGGAAAGACTACCCACGCTAGGCCGAATCCAATCAGGCATACAACAATCAAGGCCGAGACGATTAGCGTGGCATACCGCATCAATCGAGGGATTCAAGTGCGGCGCGTAGACTATGAAGTCAGCATATTGCACTCTTGAACGCATGGCGCGCATCGACACTATTCAACGCTGACAAGGACGAACAAGACCGAGTTTCAGGTTCTGGGCCCCTGTCGCGCAGAGTAGGCGACCGGTCGCGACGGTGCGCTGTCCGCGCAACCAACGTGAATCGTCGCGCCCGCGTCGCCTGCGGCGCCACACGATATCCGGCGCTCAGCCGG
>Ga0196977_1000443_pt1 | contig 21795 bp, 18 predicted proteins | sample S3v_1013CmetaG_FD_148634 | JGI IMG/M metagenome (GOLD analysis project Ga0196977, IMG submission 148634) | Soil microbial communities from Anza Borrego desert, Southern California, United States - S3+v_10-13C | ecosystem: Environmental > Terrestrial > Soil > Desert | place: USA: California...
ATAGCTCGTGTACGCAAGCAGCGTCGTTTTGTCGGCCGCGACCTTCCTGATCTTGTAGACCTGGCCCCAGGAGGTGTAGTCGAAGTTGTAGCTCGTGCCGTCGGGCAGCTCGACCCGGTCGAGCACGCCGATTGACGTGCCGTTCTGCGGCCCGACGACGGAGAGGCCCGAGAAGCTGGTCTGGATGATCTTGGTGCCGTAGGAGAACTTGGCCCAGTAGTAGGTCGCCCCCCCGGCCCGCGTCTGCGAGATCGACTCCAGGTAGTTGGTCGCGCTGTAGTTGAAGGTGATCTTGCGCGCGAGCGTGTCAGTGACCTCGGCGACCCTCCCCGAAGCGTTGTAGGTGACTGAGATGTAGTTGCCGTTGCGGTCCTTGATCTGGGTGCAGCGCATCTCGCTGTTGACCGTGGCGGCGAAGGTCAGCACGGTGCCGTCCGAAGTCCGCACCACGGCCCCTCCGGCCGCGTCCGGGGTCATCCGGGTGTAGGAGCCGTCGGCCGACTCGTAAGTGTTGGAGGTGCCGACCTGCCTCAGCTCTACGTGGCCGCCCGAGGGCGTCACCATGACGTAGGCGTAGGCGTTCGCGTTTGCGTTGTAAAAACGCTGCTGGATGGTGGGGAAACCGATGCGGAAGCCCGCGGTGGGCTGGCCGCGGTCGGCGTCGAACTTGATGGAGTTGCCCTGCCTCGTCCAGACCAAGGAGTTGTAGGTGAGCGAGATGCTGAGGTCGAGTCCCGAGCGCCCGGGCAGGCTCACGAGCGGGATGCCCCAGTTGAAGTTGCGCGAGCCGAGCGTGACGCCGGGCTCACCCGTCTCGTTGCGCGGCTCCAGGCGGGCCGCCGAGAAGTCGGGGTCTGTCGCTATCTCGCCGCCGCAACTCCCGCCGCACGGGTCGCAGTCGAGGCAGGGCAGCGTGTCATAGTCGGCGTGAATCCGCGCGGGCGGCGCAGGGTCCGCGGGCGCGCTGTCTCGCTCGGCGTTTAAGTCCGGCATGTTCGGCCCGGCCGAGTCCTCGCCCGGCACGGGAGGGGTCTCGACGCCGCCCCCGCCCGTAGACGGCGTCGGGGTCGGGTCGGGCTCGGGCCCCGGGTCCTGCATAGCGGCTAGCGCGCCCGAGGCGCTGACGACTCCGCCGGAAGAGACTTTGCCCGTCAGCTCAGCCACCTGTCGCACGCCATCGACGATGGCGGCGCGCGTGCCGGGGGCGGAAAGCCACCACCTCTTGGTCTTAATCAGCCCGACAACGCCTGTGACGAGCGCGGTCGAGGCGGAAGTACCTGTGACAGTCTCGTAGCCGCCGCCCATCTTCGTGGTCAGGATGTCGACGCCCGGGGCGGCAATAGTGACGTGCGTCGCGCCGTAGTTAGACCAGGAGGCACGGCGGTCGAAGTTGTCCGTGGAGGCGACACTGACCTGGTTCGAGAGCCCGAACGACGAGGGGTAATACGGCGTGCTTTCGATGTCCCTGCCGCTGTTGCCGGCAGAGCTGATGACGACCACGCCCTTCGTTCCCGCACGCTGGATGGCCTCTTTTAACGCGATTGACTCCTGGTCCGTGCCCCACGAGCAGTTAATGACCCGCGCCTCATGCTCAGTGGCGTAGTCGATGGCCTCGACGGCGTCAGCCATGTTCCCGGTGCCGGTGGTATTCAACACTCTGAGGCTCATGAGGGCGGCCCGCCACATCACACCCGTTGTTCCCGCGCCGTTATTGCCCTCGGCGGCGATGATGCCGGCCATCATGGTGCCGTGCCCGTTCTCGTCTACGACTGTTCCACTATCGGCGACCCAGTCCCAGCCGTGCAGATCATCCACCAGGCCGTTGTTGTCGTTGTCGTTGCCGTCGTTGCTTTCGGCGCCGTTCGTCCACTTGTTGTTCTGGAGGTCGGGGTGGGTGAAGTCTATCCCGCTGTCGATGACGGCGATGACGGTGGTCTGAGCGCCAGTGGTCGTCTCCCACGCCGGCACGGCCTGGATGTCCGCATTGGGCTGGCCGCCCGTCGCCCCCGTGTTCCTCAAAGCCCACTGGTCATTAAAGCTCGGGTCGTTGGGGACGACTTCGTCTCGCGTGACCAGGTAGTTCGGCTCGGCGAGTTCAATCGCAGGGTTCTGCCGCAAGTCCGCCAGCGTCGCGTCCAAGTCCTGCCCCGGCTTGAGCGTGAGCTTCTCCAGGCGCGAACGGCCGCGCAGGCGCTTAACGCGCTTCATCCCCTTCCCTTCCACCAGCCGCGTCTTGTCCTGCTCGGAGGCGCCCTGGCGGAAGCGCACTAAGAGTTCGCCGTCGCGGCGGCCACCCTTCTTCTCCTCCTTGGCCGCGGCGGGCTTAGGCTCCAGCTTCTCGGCCGGGGACGCCTCGACTCGCCTGACGGCGAGCGGCGAGAAGAGCGAGAGTGTCAGCGTGTAGACGAGGAGCAGCGAGAGGGAGTCGGGCAGTGGGCCAGAGAAAGAGCGGCGTGCGCGCATGATGAAGAATTATCTCCGTGAAGTGTTAGGGGCAGACTCGGACGCTTCCGCGCACACTCCGACCCTGAAAAGCAGGAGAACGGCTTTCCGGGCACAATGAGGGCAGAGCGCGAGGAAACATCTATGAAAAGTTACTTTCGATTGTTAGATTGAACGTGAGAGTGACGGCAGGTGAGACCCAGTGCCAGCACCTCGGGAAAAACGAACTGCGGACTTTAAGGCACGCGATCCTATTTGTCAACAGCCCAGGCAAATTTTGTTGGATGGCTTATGTCCATCAAGGCAATGAATAACTTGTCCCCTTGAGGTCATGCAACATAAAGCCCGTTACGTTGTATAAGCCCTTTGAGAAAGACCCCTTCTGACCGCCTTCGGTTTGACCAATCGCTAAGCCCACCTTCGCAGGGTTATCGTGCTCAGAAAGGCGTACTTACGTTTCGCCCGAATAAGCCCCACATTGTCCGCATAAGGTACGGCTTTTAACCCCTCCTCCCTCCTGCTACCTTGCCCCGAACACCGGCAGGAGGGACATGATGAGAGCAGATTCAACGCCACCAAGGCGCTTTTCGCCCCGCGCCTCGTTAGCGACAATCGGGCTCAGGCTCCGGCAGCTCGACCTCTTCAGGACCATCAGAGAGACAGTCCGCATCCCGCAGAAGACCGTCAAGCACTCGCCCGCCGAGAAGCTCTACGACGCCTTCGTCGCCATCCTCGCCGGCTCGCACGGCCTCAACGAGATCAACTCCCGGTTGCGCTCCGACGAGGTGCTACAGCGCGCCTTCGGGCGCACCACCTGCGCCGAGTATTCCGTCGTGCAGGACACCCTGGACGCCTGCACGCCCGAGAACGTCGAGCAGATGAGGCTGGCGCTCAACTCTATCTTCCGGGAGCACGGCCAAGCCGCGCGGCACAACTACGGCCACGGCTTGCAACTGCTCGACATTGACATGTCCGGCCTGCCCTGCGGCCCTCAGGCCGAGCTCTCCCGCGAGGGCTACTTCTCGAAAGCAGGTATCCGAACGGGCCGCCAACTCGGCCGGGTCGTCGCCAGCCGCTACGAGGAGATCGTCGTGGATCAGACTTTCGCCGGCAACATCCAACTCACGTCTTGCTTACGCCCTCTAGTCAGCGCAGCGGAGGAGGTCCTCCAACTAGACTACGACAGGCGCACCCGCACTCTGCTCAGGATGGACGCCGGAGGCGGCACGCTCGACGATCTGAACTGGTGCCTCGCCCGCGGCTATCAACTTCATTGCAAAGACATTTCCAGCAAGCGAGCGGAAGCCTGGGCCGCAACCGTGCGGGAGTGGTTCGAGGACCCTAATAACCCGGACAGGCAGTTCGGGTGGGTGATCCCCGGAGACTCTCTGGACTACGTGCGCCCGGTGAAGCGGCTCGCCATCAGGTGGCGCAAGCACAACGGCCAACTCTGCCACCAACTACTCGTTTCCACACTGGAGCCTCGTGAAGTCATGGAACTGCTCGGCCGCCCCCACAGGAATATCTTTGAGCCGGAGCTGGTGGCCCCGGCCTACGCCCGGCTCTACGACCAGCGGGCCGGAGCCATCGAGATCGAGTTCAAGGAGGACAAGCAGGGCGTCGGCCTGACCAAGCGCCGGAAGAAGCGGGCCGCGGCGCAGCAGATGGTCGTGCTCCTGAACAGTCTCGCGCATAACGTGTTGGTCTGGGCCAGGGGCTGGCTCAGCGCCGAGCAGCCGCGCGCGAAGCGGTACGGCATCCTGAGACTTGTTAGAGACGTGTTCGGCGTCAGCGGCTTCGTGGAGTCTGACGAGGGTGGGGAGATCAGGAGGCTGGTGCCCAACAAGAGGTCGGCCATCGCGCGCTCATTCCTGGTGAGCTTCCAAGCCTTACTGCGTGCGCAAGGAGTCATAGTCGAGTTGGGCAGCACGTGAGAGACATCTTCCCTGCCCCGACCCAACAAACTACATCTTTATCTTCATCGGAGCAGCGTCCGCACGCTCCACAGGCCGGCGTCTGAACTCGGACGCAACTTTTTCAATGAGCTTGTGGTCGGGCCCTGCATAAATGTCTGCGCCTCACGTCAGCCAACTCATCTTCACTAACAAAAACGGCCCCCCAAGTTGAAAAGTATATGCATCTGGTCAGACAGATATGAAAAGTAAGACTGGTCCAATTCGGGCGAAACTAAGGCCGTAACGCCAATTATCAGAAGTGATAATGAAAACGGAGGGGGATTTTAAGGGTAAAGCACAAGGTGTAGGCACACGAGATGTGCAAACGAGAAGGTTTCACGGATTTTGAAATAGTGTGCGTCCGGCCACAACTGATAGTGGCCGTGCCCCCGGTAAATTACAGTGACGGACGCCGCACCGGCCGTTCATATAGTGGGATGAAAGCAACGCTATTCGCGCTCCGGTTGAATGAGTTGTTAGGTGCGGGCGTGGTCATCAGAAAACTTTTTTAGATAGAAGTCTGATGGCATCACACCATTCCCCCAAAGAACTCCTTTCCCTGTCATTGCAGCCATTTTCGCTATCGTGCGAACGAAAGATAAGCTGAGCGCTTCGAAAGAAATCCCTGGATGCTCATAAACTATCCCGCCGAATTGTTCATATATTTCCGGTATCGGGTAAGGTTTCTTAAACCCTTCCATAGCCTCCAAAGATGCTTCATATTTTGGAAGCGATAACTCCTCCAATCGTCGCGTGAGTTCAAGGGTTTCATGCGGGTCAAGCCAACCATTGATCCCCTCGAAACCGAAGCCCCATTGATAGCCTATGATAAATCCTCGCTTGCCGAGAAGGATGAGCAAATTCAATAGAGGGTTATCCGGCTGGATGCCTAAATCAAATAACAAGCTCCAATACTCAATGACAGTCATTGACCTTCCGACAAATTGGCATGGGCCGAGACACTTTATGCTAACGGCCACTTCAAATAACCTGTTAATTTCTTCCGCAGTTGTGGGTGAACTGTTTTGATGAAATGCACAATGATCTAGCTCTGGGCAAACTTCGGATTTGCACGCACGCTGATCCCATTTGAGTCCGTAGATATCTTTTTCATCGTAAGGGCCTCGCCAAGAGAAATCCTTGTTGAGGTAAGTGCAGTGCCGCAAGATATCAGTACTCTTCAGATTCTCAATCCGAATGTCTCTACTTTTGATAATTGGGCGGAGCCAATCAGGGGCTTGTCCAGTGAGTAGAAGTTCCAGAAAAGCGGGAACGACTTCTCTGACGTACGCATCATGGTCGAAAATAAAAACTTCAGCGTCTGAGCCCATATAAACCCACAATGTTAATAAGCGAAGCACCTAACGCCCGAATTTGTATGTTGACTGAAGTCTGCCGAAGCGGCAAGCTTCAGCGACCACGGGGCGCCGGAGAAGCCGTGCCTGAATTCTGACCATCCAGAGTCAGCGGGTTAGTCTAGCTCCCGGTGCCCGTCCCGCGCAGCGCACAGAGGTCGGACAGTATCCGAAGCCGCTCAACCAGAGCTGAGCTTGCATCCGCAAGTTTGACCCGCGCCGCCTTCGATTCTCAAGGAGTGCATCACCATGACAGAGCCGGCACTCGGCATTGACATCGCCAAACTGAAGTTCAACGTCTGTCTCATCAAGCACGACGGTAAACTCAAGCACAAAGTCTTGCCCAACAACGAAGCCGGCTTCGAGCAACTCACAGAGTGGTTCTCGCGCCAGGGCGCCGGGCGCGTCCACGCCTGCCTGGAGGCCACCGGCACTTACGGCGAGGCGCTCGCCCTCTTCCTTCATCAAGCGGGCCACGCCGTCAGCGTCGTCAACCCGGCAGCCATTAAAGCCTTCGCCCAAAGTCGGCCCTCACGCACGAAAACAGACCGCGTGGATGCGGAACTGATTGCGCGCTTCGGCCAGGCGCAAGAGCCACCTCGATGGACACCGCCCGCTGTGGAAGTCCGAGAGCTACAGGCACTTGTCCGACGCCTTGAGTCTTTGATTGAGATGAGGGTGATGGAAGAGAACCGCCTCTCTTCGGGCATCACCGTTGACTCAGTGCGCCAGAGTGTCGAAGAACTGCTCAATCACCTCAATGAGCAGATCAAGCACTGTGAAGAGTTGATCCGCCAGCACATCGACAATCATCCCGGCCTCAAGCGCCAGAGCGAATTGCTCGATTCCATCCCCGGCACCGCAGAGAGTACGGCGGCGGCCCTGCTCGCGGAGATCACAGGCATCAAGCAGTACAAGAGCGCACGCCAGGTAGCTGCTTATGCGGGACTGGTCCCACGCGAGCGGCAATCGGGGACGAGCGTGCGCGGGCGAGCTCGCTTATCAAAGATCGGGAATGCTCGACTGAGACGCGCGCTCTACTTCCCGGCCATCACGGCCCTCAGATGCAGCCCGTTCTTCCAGGCTTGGGCCAAGGGCTTGCAAGAGCGCGGCAAGAGCAAGATGAGTGTCATCTGCGCCGTGATGCGTAAGCTCGTTCATCTCGCTTATGGCGTGCTGAAGACGGGCAAGCCATTCGATCCTGAGTGGGAGAAAATAGCTTGTCTTCCAACACAGTATCTAACCGGGCGGGAAGTATTGACGGATAGCATCCCAGTTGATGATAAAAGGCAAACTCATTCCGCTCCGGTTGAATGAGTTGTTAGGGCGCGCCCTCTGCAGACGATTTCCTCTCCGACGAGCAGGCATATTAATGGCGTCTTCAAGCAGTACGAAAGGAGAGACTACCTTGAAGTCGAGGGCCTTTTCTTGCCACCGCGGCACCAGCTTCTCCAATAGTAAAAAGAGTGCCAGCCCTTCATCTTGCGCCCAGTCGTTCTGCTTTCCACGTAAGAAGTCTATGATTTGTGCATCGCTTCGCGGTTGTCGCTGGCTAGCCTGATGAAACTTGAAGCGTGCCCACTCCGCCGCGCCTTCCATATTTAAGAACAGGTCTTCGAGTTCTTCATAGGGCTTGTTAGCGCCTTTGAAGAAGCGCGCCCGCCGGTCTCTCGCCGCTAACAGTGCACGGGCCACAAGAGTCCGCCGCTTCGCCACGTTCGGTGCTACTACCGCCCTGTAGAATAAGTCGCGTTCGGCCTCGAAAGCTTCTCGAAAGCCTGGAACTCCTTTGAACTGTGTTTCGATTATATCGTCATTAACCTGAGATGGCAGACTATACTGCTTGCCCAATGCAACTACCCGACGCCTGACCTGCGGAAGCTGTCGCGTATGAACCATCTCGTGGAGAGTCACGCTGAGGATTCTTTCCTCAAGATTTGGGTCCTGTGAAGCCTGTGGGTGCTTGCGCCACAGGTCAAGCAAAGCAAGAGCGTAAAAAGCTGATTCCCCATTCCTGTAAGGGAAAGCCGCCGCCATAACTCCGGCGGGTATTGTCGCACCATTAGGGAACTGCACCGTTCCGCTATGAGAGAGTGCGTGGACAGGAACGGGCTGCCCGGCAAAGGATAACGAAGTCTCGACCTGCTTCGCACCACTTGGAAGAAAAGTAGGTTCAGGGTTCAGATGCCAAGTACACGCCTCGTCGAACAACACAATCCAGGGAAGCGGTTTGGGATTAAGCCGCAGAAAATCACGACTCACCTGTCGCCATCCGTCGAGTGCTTTCTGTATCCATCGTGTGTTTGCATCGGTCAGACTACATTGGGAGATGTTGTCGCGCGACCTCGCTGATTGTGCTCTGCGTTCAGGAGTGAATAAAGGCACCAGACATATGACCACAATGGCTGACCGTAATATGAAATCACTCCATAATGATTTTCTCTGAGCCATATCTGTAAGGGTAAACCTTAGCGCCCTAACGCATATTAGGCGTACTACTTGCCGGCCATAAAGACGCCCATCTAGGCGCGTTTGTTTTTATTGCTGCCGAATTGGAGTCTAAGTACGTCCGAGGGACAGTTTTACTGCTATCTTCGGCGAGATTCAATCATTAGTTCGGGGCGGCACAAATATACTGAAGGTTTGTAGGTGAATCGGCGAGGTGGTGCGGGCCGCATCCGCGCCGGGGAAGAAGAGTAAGCTTCGGCGCCGCCTGATCATCAGCAGTGGCGTTCGGGGCCGCGTCCCCGGGCGCCTTTCGTTTTGGCGTTGACCGCCGTGCGCTCCCGCATATATCATCCGGGCGGCCGCCTGGGGAATCTGCTATTTCGCCGTCCGTCCTCGCCTCTACGCGGCCTCTATTCCCGACAATGTCATAGCCGGTCGTTTTCCCGTTTCACGGGCCTCGCTATGTCAGGACGCATTCACCTATTGCCCTACACGTCTAACGTGGAAAGGAGACTCTCTCTATGTCTTGGAACAACGCTCCCCGCTTGAACAAGCTCACGGCTGCTCAGCAGGGTGGCAATCGCGGCGCGCAGCTCTGGGGCGTCGACATCAAAGGCAAACTCTACACCTGCTACCAGGGCTCGCCCGGCGGCGGCTGGAGCGACTGGGGCGGCGTCGGCTGGTCAGACCCCAAAGAGCCGAAGGCGATCTACGAGCTGGCCGCCTGCCAGAACCAGCCGGACGGGCGCGTCTATTTCTGGGCGCTCGACATGAAGGGCGAGATGTGGGCGCGGTGGCAGACCTCGCCCGGCGGCAACTGGTCGCCGTGGCAACACAACTTCAACGGGCTGCCGGGGGCTAACCGCCCGAGGAAGATCGCCGCGGTGCGCGCGGGCGGAGGCCAGGGCCAAGTCCTCTTCGCCATCACGGGGGACGGTGTCCTTCACCATTCCTATTCGGTTCTCCCGGCTGGCAACTTTAGCGGGTGGGCGCAGTTCCACGAGACGCCCGAAAAGTCGCGCTTCATCGAGGTGACGGCGTGCGAGCAGAAGGACGGGCGCTCGGCCGTCTGGGCGCTCGACACAAAGCGGCAGCTCTGGGGCTCGGGGCAGGAGACGGGGGGCGGCAAGTGGGGGCCGTGGGTCGGGCCGAACTGGCTCGGCGCGCCGAAGCTGCGCAACATCGCGGCCGTCGAGGGCATGAACGGCGCGATCATCGTCGGGCAGGACGAGGACTATCGCATCACCCACAACTTCCAGCAGGGGGCGGGCCAAAACTCCTGGCGGGGCTGGACAACGCCCGGTCAGGATTTTAGCCCGCGCTCCTACGAGTTGACGGCCGCCGGGCAGAACAACGGCAAAGCGCAGCTCTGGGCCATCACGCTCGGCGGTAAACTCACCACCGTCACCCAGAAGGAAAACAACCACTGGAACCCGGACTGGTCGGACAAGGACAACGACTCCGACCTGCCCGAGCCGCCGAAACCGCGTGACAAATAATCGTCGGCCGCATCCGCGCAAAGGCGGAAGAGTAAACCCTTCCGCCTTCAGCCCTCTTTCCCGAGAAAAGAAACGCTCACGGGTTTGAATCCGTGAGCGTTTCCGCTTCAAGCTCGAAGCCGTTGAAGCGGTTATTCCTGCAACGCCGACGAGCTATTCTAACGCTGGCATTGAGCCGCCGCGTACACAACTGAACAGGCATCCAAGTCTGAGGGGCTGTGTTGCAAACATTGAGTTGAGGCACACGAAGCCATCTAGCCAGGTCCGACTAGGAGGCAACACCGAACAGGCTCTCGACGAACTTCGCCTGCCCCATAGCATCATTTCCATCTAACCTTTTGACCTGACCCTTCCTGATCATGTTCACCGCTTCGACTCCTTGGAGCGTCCGCTCGGCAGGATCAAAGGAACGATAGCCGAGACATGCTCGAACTCTCTTCTTGATGAATCTATGATCCTGTTCGATGATGTTATTCAGATACTTAACTCTTCTCAACTTACAATCGTGAGGCAGCACTTTCTCGCTTTGTGAAGTAGTAAATGCCTCAGGGTAAGCAACATTCTTATCGACGGAAATCGTAAATGGGAGCCGCCTGTGGTCCGCCCTCATCATTCTCTTGAAGAAGCGTTTTGCCGCAGAAACATCACGTTTCGCGGAGAGCATAAACTCTATCGTATTTCCCTGCTTGTCCACTGCACTATAGAGATACTTGCAAGACTTGCCGACTTTAATGTATGTCTCATCGACTCGATAAGACGCGCCAGCGAGCTTCAAATGCGGGCGAATTCTCTTGTTGATTTCAGGCCCATACCTCTGCACCCACCTCCACACTGTTGAATGATCCACTGCAAGTCCACGCTCGCGCATCATCTCTTCCAAATCACGGTAAGAGAGTTGAAATCTACAATACCAGCGAACACACAAAAGGATGATGGTTGGCTCGAAGTGACGCCACTTGAACAGCGATTTATTATGTTTCAAGAAAGTGGTTCCAGAAGAATGATGATCGAACTACAGAGGGATTATAGTCTGAGAAGCAATTCTTGCAACACAGCCTCTTTTCAGTTCCCTTCCGGGCTGAGAGCCCAGTTCAAAGTAAAAATATTATCGCACGAGATAAGAGATAAACCGACATAATTCGCACAGCACGCGATAATAATTTCCTTCCATCCACCAGTGCTTCGTGCTACCCTTCCGGGCATGAGCGCAGACCTGAATACAAGCGAAGTCGCCGCGCGTTTCGGGGTCAGTCCAATAACAGCCCGCCTGTGGTGTCGCCGGGGTTTGTTCCCTAACGCCTACGAACAGCCGACGCCGCGAGGCCCCGTCTGGATGGTGCCTGAGCGCGACCTGAAGGGGTTTGAGCCGCCGAAGCGCACAGGCAGGCCCCCGAAGCCGAAGGATGAGAGGCCCCCCAGGAAGCGCAGGCCGAGCAAGACGGAGCGACAGTTAAAGACTCTTTCTTAAGAAACAGGAAACGGGGCCGGTTTTATCATGAGAAACATATTAAAGGGCGTAGCCGTAGCTTTAGTTTATCTTGCCCTGCCAGGGGTCCAAGGGTGTCGGCAGTCGCCCCAGCAAAGCGCTATCAACTCGATTGCGAATAGCAGCAATGGCAGCACCCCATCTGGGCCGCCAGGCGCGCCCTCGACGCACCTGAAGGTCGGCGACACCGCGCCGGACTTCGCCCTCACCGACACCGAGGGCAAGCCCGTTAAGCTCTCGGATTTCCGGGGCAAGAAGAACGTCGCGCTCGCCTTCTACGTGCTGGCCTTCACAGGCGGTTGAACGAAAGAGTTGAAGGCGTATCAGGCTGATATCGCCAATTTCGAGAAGAGCAACACGCAAGTCATCGGGATCAGCGTCGATAGTTATGCCGCCAACAAGCGGTTCAAGGAGGACATCGGCGTGACCTTCCCCCTGCTGAGCGACATCAAGCGGCAGGCGGTCAAAGCCTACGGCATCTTCGACGAGGAGCGGTTCGTCGGCAGCCGCGCCACCTTCGTCGTAGACAAGGACGGTATCATCCGCCACATCGAGCAGGGGGCATCGGCGATTGACCCCACGGGCGCGTACCAGGCGTGCAGCGCATTCTAGGAAAGGGATGAGAAAAATCTGTAAGAGGAACGCGGTAAGAAATAATCGAAGACAAAGCGACTGAGAGGCGGAAGGAGCGGGCGAAAAAGATGGGCCTGATCGTCAGCATGGGGGCCGATGGACGTAAGCCGAAGCCTAAAGTCGATAGGTCTGACGGGCGGGCCGCCGTGAGGGAGAAACCGGGCAAGAAGGAGCGCGAGAAGTGAGCGACCGAGAGCCCGACGGAAATCAATTCTTCCTGCTCGCCTTGTGGGCCGTGAAATTCGACCCCGGCGATGTGACCCTAACGCCCCAACCCGACGGCACCACCCAGTGGGAAGTGAGGCCGGGCGCGGTCGGGGACCAGATACCGCCCACCAGCCTGTGGGCGCTCGGAGTCGTCGCCCCTTCGGCGGATGAAGCCTGGCAGAGGGGGATGGCGGTACTCGTCGAGCGTCACCCTTACGAAGACGGGTGGGTCGGCCACCACGTCACGGTCAACCCCGTGCGCCCGGAGATTTCGTCCCGGATGGCTGAGTTAGTCGTCGGCGCGCCCCGGCAGAGTCAAGAAGACGACGAATGGCCGGACGTCATCGGCTAGTAAGAAAGGCGAAAAGAAATGAGCACGGGGCCGAAGCCGCCGGCAAGCTACGCGACCGAAGTCTGCTCTCTGTGTCAGGGCGGCGGGCGTTTCAAGGGGTCATTCGGCGAGCAGAAGTGTCCCGCCTGCGGGGGCAAAGGCAGCGTGCTCGTGGCGCAGCCGAGCCGCGTCTGTGCGACCTGCGGGGGCAGCGGCAAGGCGTACAAGGCCTCCCAGTGCGGGGTCTGCTACGGCAGCGGCTGGGCGCACGCCTGGAAGGCATGAAGAAAGGCGGTAAGAAATGACTGGCGAAGAGATGGAGCGGGCCATAGAACTCCTGCTACAGAGTCAGGCTAATTCCGAAGCTAGGCAGGCGAAGCTGGAGGCGCAGCTAGAGCAGACCAGCCGCCAGGTCGAGATGATGGCCCAGACTCACACGGAGTTCGCGCAGTTCACACGCGCCAACATCGAGGCCCTGAATGAGCACACGCGCTCCACGCGCGAGACGGTGCGCGCTCTCACCATCAACCAGGCGCGCACGGAAGAAAGATTGACAGACCTTGAAGGCAACAAATAATTTTCCGTGCAGGCTAGGCTCAGATTGAAGGGGTCAGGGCGAAGGCTTTGCCCCTTTAAGTTTTTGCTGACATCCTAGCCAGCCCGAAATAATGTTCGCTCTCTGATTTGAAGCTGCCGGCAGATCGGAAGCCTAGCAGACCGCCGAACGCTAACGAGGTTTCAAAGGCAGGTAAGAAATGCGGGGAGAAATAAATGAAACGCTGTCCTCAATGCCACAGCACCTTTACGGATGATTCTTTGCTCTACTGCCTACAAGACGGTAGCGCTCTTGTGCCTATAGCAAAGCCTGAGATGGAAGCTGAGACATTAGATTTACCTAGCATCTCAGATAATGCAACGGAAGGTAAGAATGTCGGCCAGAACGACATTCAAGGGAATATCAGTAAGCCTAAGCCCACGCCTGTGAAGGCCGGCTTCATGGGTGATAGGCGAAAGCGGTATGCGGTGCTCGTCGGAGGGGTTATCGTTCTAGCTTTAGTTTCTCTGGCAGGTTACAGGTTGATAAAAGGGTCGGGAGCGCAAAAGCAGTTCGAAGAGGCACAAGCGATTGAAAGGTCTGAAGGGTCTCTAAGCCAGAGGGCTTGTAAGAAATATAAGGAAATCGAACTAAATTCCCTCAGTTCGAGCGCAGTCAGTGAGTTAGAGCGCAAGATACAGGACTGTACAAGCGTCCAAAATCTTTTCCAGGCGGCGGAAAAACTCGAAGGAGATAAAGGGTTGGATCACGAGACGGCCGCGGCTTACAGGAAGGTCGCAGAGAAGTTCCCCGGTTCAGCATACGATAAACGAGCAAGTAATAAAACAAGTGAATTTGAGAGGAATAAACGGGCAGCTATACGAGCTTGGGATGAGTTTCAAGAAATTGACTACAAACTCCTGGCCTTCGAGGTTCGGCTTGACCTTGGTCGGGGCGGCGATCCAGGCCCCAAACTAAGAGAATATCGTAATACATTGGTCGAGGTAGTTAATGACTACGGCAAGATTTTAGAGCATCCTGATTCAGAAAATGTTGATCCACGAGTCATTAGTCGGATTAAAGAGGCAATTGCAATCAACAACCAAAAAGCGGTCGTGATTGATAAATTCGAGCGAGACGGAGCGGATTACGTAGAGAGGGCGAGAAAGAAAGAGGCTGAAATTAGTAGTGAGTCGGAGCGAATTGACCATAATATTTGGGTTGACCAGGAGACGAAGAAACTCGCGAAGAATTATGAAGAGGCGGCGAACGAAGTAGATCAAAGAAACAGAGCTCTCGCCCAAAGGGATAAAGACATTGCATCTGAACTAGAAAAGAAATACAAGGTGGAGTTTCTTGATCGTCATTAAAATCATGTTGGAGGTAAGCTATAGAAAGGATATCGACCGTGTAGCAACCGCTTGGGATTAAGTTGCTGTTGCAGGGTTAGATAATATTGAACACCTCACCTAACACTCACTCCCCATTCCTTACCGGAGCTATCTGCAATGGCTAATCCCGAACATCTTGAGATTCTGAAGCAGGGGGTTGAGGTGTGGAACGAGTGGAGAAAGGAGGACAATGAAGTCCAGCCCGATTTAAGTAAATCAGACCTTGCAGGGGATGACTTTTATTGATGCAAAACTGCGCCTAGCAAATTTACGAGAGGTGAACTTCAGGGGAGCAAACCTGTCTGGCACAGACCTCAGTATGATACACCTTGAGAATGCTAATTTCACTGAGGCGGGCCTCGGCGCAGCCAACCTTAGTAACGCAGTGCTTGATGGCGCGAATTTCGCTCGGGCAACCATGGGACTGACCGTGTTTGGTAATAACGACCTCAGCACCGTTAAAGGACTAGAAACCGTAACACATGGATACCCGTCATCAATCGGCATAGACACTATCTATAGATCAGGGGGCAAAATTCCTGAAATCTTCCTGCGCGGCTGTGGTGTACCAGATGAATTTATCACCTATGCGCGTTCATTAGTCGCGGGCGGGCAAGCCATTCAGTTCTATTCCCGCTTCATCAGCTATTCGAGCAAAGACCAAGACTTCGCTAATCGTCTCTACGCGGATTTGCAAAACAAAGGCGTGCGCTGCTGGTTCGCTCCCGAAGACTTGAAGATAGGCGACAAGATACGCGACCGCATAGACGAATCAATCCGCCTACGCGACAAGCTCCTGCTGATACTCACTCAAAGCTCTATCGCTAGCGACTGGGTTGAGCATGAGGTAGAGAGCGCGTTAGAGGAAGAGAAGCAGAGTGGCCGCACGATTCTATTTCCTATCCGCCTGGACGATGCCGTGATGGAGAGCGGCAAAGCATGGGCGGCGTTGATTCGCCGCACCCGACACATCGGGGACTTCACGCGCTGGAAAGACCACGACTCGTATCAGAAGGCGTTTGATAGGCTGCTCCGTGACCTGAAAGCGGAAGACAAGTCTAAACATTGACACCCCGCCCCGCCTCGCATATCTTCGCTTCCGCCTCTAGCATAGGAGAAAAATAATGGCAGATGAGATAAAACCACCTCGCCCAAGCACATCGCGAGTTGGCATAAAGTTTTGGATTATCGTTCAGGCTAACATAACAGGTTATATAATTTTGGCTGTCCTTATTTGGATAGCAAGCAAGATAGGCGGACCTTTTCATCATAATCTGCTTATTTGTCTGTTAGGATTTATTATCGGTTGGATACTCGGAACTCTTGCCTCGCCATACTCCAAATCAGAATCAGCGCGATTTCTTTCATTGTCTCAAGTTATTTCCGCTTTTGTTTCAGGTTATCTCATTAGCAAACTGGATAGATTTCTTGAGGAGACTTTATTTACTAAAGCAGGTGAAGTTCAAAACCATGCGTGGATTCGAGCGGGTTTATTTGCTGCGACCTTATTAATAACGACCCTTATTGTTTTTATTAATCGGACATATTATCAAGCGGCCAGAACTAACTAATTTAATCGTAAAAGATTAAATGCAACGCTGCGGGCGTTGTTGCACAAAAGAAGTAATTGAACAGACTACCGCCGAGTAAGAGCAACTTCAGACCGCATAACTCTGCGGCATTCCCACCTCCGTCATCCGATTCAAAGCCCTGCATCTGAGCAGCACTTCCGTCGCTTGTCTCTGACCCTCTCTGGACTTCAACTTATCAGCGAAGAGCGTCTTCAAACGGAAGATCGCCGTCTCAACCAGACTTCTCCTGTGGTAGCCCACTTTCTTCTTCCACCCTTTGACGCCGAGTTTTCGCACCCCGCGCAGGTCGTTGTTCCTCGCTTGGAGGTATTCATCCCCCCACGGTATCGAACCTCTCCGCGGCGGGATGATGGGGTCCGCCCCACGTTGATGCAGCGCCCGGTAGCACTCGCGGCTGTCGTAGGCCCCATCGGCATAGACTCGCTCGACCACGCCTTCGACTTGCTTGAGCAGGCGGGGCAAGCCTCTCGGGTCAACCACATCTCTGCGCGTGATGAGAGCGGTCGAGACTTCCTGAGTCCGAGCGTCAATGCCGATGTGGAGCTTGCGCCACGTCCGGTGCTTCTGCCACCCGTGCAATCGCACTTTCCACTCGCCCTCGCCGTAGAGCTTCAGCCCCGTCGAGTCCACGATCAGGTGCAGCGGCCCGCGCCGGGCCGAGGCTGAGAGCTTGACCTCAAGATGCCGCGCGCGCCGGCACAAGGTCGAGTAGTCGGGCGCGGGCAGCTCAACCTTCAGCAGGCCGAGCACGGACGCGACCAGCCCCTCGGTGGCGCGCAAGGGCAGGTGGTAGACCTCGCGCAGCGTCAGCGCGCAGAGGACGGCCGCGTCCGAGTAAGTGCGCCGCCGGCCCCGGCGCGCGGGCCAGGCACGGTCGAGCCAGGTGTCAGTCGAGCGCGAGTCAACCCAGAGGGTGAGACTTCCGCGCGAGACGAGAGCTTTGTTATAGTCGCGCCAGTTGCGGACGCGGTACTGCCGCTTTCTTCGTTTAGTCACGCATCCGAACTTAGCAGACGTACCGCCTCCGCGACCATTTGTGCAACAACGCCACGCAAAGCATAACAACTCATTCAACCCGAGCCCGCGATAGCTTCTCTTTCATCGCCATCTTGTACCATAATCTCGAAGGCTTCTCGCGCGGGCCGGGTTGCTTCAAGCGTTCGGTTGCTTCTTGCTGGTCATGAAATTTTGATGGGCGGTGTTTATACGATGAAAGTTGAGATTGGATGTGGAGTGAAAGTTTAATGAATCCCCACCGATCTATTTTCCATTCGATTGTCATCTTAGCCTGTTGCATTTTTGCGTGTGCACACTCTTGTTTGGCTCAAACTCCTTTATCATCAGCGGTGGATGTGCGTCTTGTGACTGACGAAGCCGAAGCCGTGCTTAACATCCTTGCAAAAAAGCAGGCTAGCCAACCGCTCACCGATGCAGATTGGCAGCGAGTTTTTCAAAGCGAAGGCTACATTCGCCTAAAACAGCGAGAGACGGGGATGAGTCGTTCGTTTGAGGATGCCGATTTCAAAACCTTCGTGCTTTCAGACAAACTTCTCGGACAAAAACAGGCTCTCGAAGAAACGCTAGACAGATGGAAACGCGCGGACACTTCGGGCGCGGCTCGACGTGCGTTAGCGTATTTGCCGAAAGAGGCGCGAATCAAAGCGAAAATCTATCCGGTGATTAAACCCAAAGACAATAGTTTCGTCTTTGACGTAAAAACCGACCCGGCGATTTTTCTTTATCTCGACCCGACGGTGAGCCGCGAGAAGTTTGAAAACACGCTCGCGCACGAACTTCATCACATCGGCTACAGCAGCGGCTGCCCGACCAAGCGAGTGTTAGATGAAATTACTAAATTGCCGCCGAACACGCAGAGAGTCGTGGCTTACGTTGGAGCTTTCGGCGAAGGTTTTGCAATCCTGGCGGCGGCCGGCAGTCCCGACACGCATCCTCACGCGGTCAGTTCCGCCGAAGACCGGGCGCGGTGGGACAAAGACGTGGGGAATTTTAACAGTGATTTGAAGGCCGTGGAAAAATTTTTCTTCGACATTTTGGAAAACCGTTTGAGCAAGGAGGAAATGCAAAAGACTGGTTTTTCGTTTTTCGGCGTGCAAGGCGCGTGGTACACGGTCGGCTGGAAGATGTCCGTGATGATTGAGAAAACTTACGGACGAAAAAAACTTATCGAGTGTATTTGTGACCAGCGCAAATTGCTTTCGACGTACAACAAAGCAGCCGCAAAATACAATCGCCGGACGCGAGAACCGTTAGCTTTATGGTCAGAGTCACTCATCAAAGGCATCAAGCGCGGTCATTGAAAAGCATAGAGTCCCATCCCTGGGTATGATATAAGCCCGCCACTAACTTTAAGGAGAGTTTCACGATGGGACGAATATTAATCAGGACCACGGCCCTGGCATTCCTCATGTTGAGTTTGATCTCTTTACCCCCATCGGCGCAGGGGAACAGTCTCGCTCAAAGGCGACGGACTGCTCGTCGTAGCGCCATAGGCATGGGGACGGCGGCAGGTGCGGGTGTCGGGGCCATACGGAACAGGAGACGGGCTATCATTGGAGGGGGGCCCGGTACTGGCGCACGGGTCAAAGTGCGGAGTAATAAGCTGCGCAGAGGCGCTAAGCTTCAAGGCAGCCGTCGCCGCTGTTGTTAGGGCGCAATCTAACGACTCATTCAACCGCAGCGGACTGAGCCCGGATGTCATCGTCAACTCGGATGCTAACCGCAGATTCTTCCCGCCCGGTTAATTCGGCGTCAGGCATCTTAGACATGTAATGAGCAGTAAAATCAAAGCAGATAGTTGTCACAAAACAGGCGCGCGTGGTGTTCCTGGTAGTAGGGGCAAAAACAGGCGATGATTAAGACCTTCAATATTCTTGCCAGGAGCCTCTTTGTTTTGGCACTGCTTGTCAACGCGAGCGTGTCGTTATCTCAAACGCTGCCGCGCAGGAACAACCAAGACACTTCAAGCCGGGATAAGAAACGGCTGGAACGTTTTGAGAAACAGGTCGATGACCTTCGCACACTCCTTAAAATCCCCGGCATGTCCGCCGTCATTATCAAGGATCAAAAAGTGTTATGGGCTAAAGGGTTCGGTTTCGCCGATCTCGAAAACCGAATCGCCGCTACCCCGGATACCGTTTTTCACCTCGCATCACTGACCAAAACATTCGCGGCGATACTGATCATGCAGCTCGTGGAGCAGGGGAAACTAAACCTCGACGAGCCGATGTCTCGTTACTCAAGCGACTTCAAGAATGATTCAGTCAAAATTAAGCACCTGCTCAGTCATACTTCAGAGGGAACGCCCGGGGAACGCTACCAGTACAGCGGGAATCAATACGACTACCTAACGGCAGTTATCGAGAAGAAGCTTGGCAAGCCGTTCCGCGTGGTGATAGTCGAAACCTTCTTAGACCCTTTAGCGATGTCGAGCAGCGTGCCGGTTCACAATATTATGGACGAAGCAGACAAGTGGGTCGCTTCGCTGGGCCAGGAAAACCTCAATCGCTATAGAACAAATCTGTCGAGGTTGTCTCAACCCTACACGCTTCACGGCGACCGTGAAATCATACACGTCCCCTACCCTCCCAAAGATTTCATCGGCGCGGCCGCGGGGTTACTGTCGACCGTTCTGGATATGGCTAAATACGATGCCGCGATTGATCGCCACTTGTTTCTGAAGAAGGAGACGCAGGAAAAAGCCTGGACAGCTTTCACCTCGAACAGCGGTCAGCGACTCCCTTACGGATTGGGCTGGTTCGTCACGGATTATCACGGACTCAAGCTGGTCTGGCATTACGGGCACTGGGGCACCGGATTCTCCGCGATCTATCTTAAAGTGCCGGAGAAAAATGTCTCGCTTGTCGTGCTCGCCAACAGCGAGGCACTTGCCGACCATCAATTCCAGGTGGGCGAGGACATTACAAATAACGTTTTCGCGTGCAACTTCCTCCGGCTGTTTGTATTCGAGGATGCACAGGGACGCAGCCTGCCGGACCCCGGTTGGAAGCAAAGCGCCCCGGAGTTCTCAAGCGAAGTTACACGCTTGAGTAGGCAATCAAAGGGCTATGCGTACGACTGCGAGCGAAATTCTCAGACAGCACTGGCGAAATGGATTGAGCATCGCCGGAAGAATGCGCGCAAGTCCGTGCGATTAGACCCTAAAATCCTCGAAGCCTATGTCGGACAATACCAATACGAGACGGTGCCCGAGCGGATCCTCACTGTGAGTCGGGAGGGCGATAGGCTGTTTATAGACATACCCAGGAATTTCAGGTCCGAGTTGTTTGCCGAGTCGGAGTCGAAATTCTTCCTTAAGACAAGACCACTTCAGATGACATTTGTTAAAGATGCAAGTCAGGTCGCATATATGGAAGTTGTCGGTTATGGGGAGCCCTTGCGCGCGAAGAGGATTAAATAAGCAATCTCCTTCGATAACCGGGCGATGCCTGACGACGGCCTGCGCCTGACGCCCCATCACGGAGCCTCTCATCACGTTGAGGAGGGGCGCGGGTGATGCATGGCGTTAGGTTGCGGCAACTATGGATACGGCGGCGTTATACATGACGAGTGGGGACAAACTCCCGCAACGGACGGCGCAACCTGACGACTCACTCAAGAGGACGCCTGACACTTCATTTAGTGACGCTGCGTGTGGTGTGCGATGCCTCATGCTATCCTGAAACGAAAGGACTCCCGGCCGTGAAGAGGGTGACCCTGTTGCTGCGTGGAGGTGAATCGTGATGCCTGGATTGGCTCGGCGTGCATTCGCGGGCGTGTGGTTTGCCTTCTTAGCAGCTATCCCGGTCGCCTTTTTCTTCCTGTTCTTGTGGCGAGAAACCGAGACACAGCGGGATATTCCCTTCTTCTGGATATTTATTGGGGGGCCGATCCTGCTTGCCGGCATCTGCGGCTACTTCTTCGGCTCCAGCATCCTAGACCCCGTTAAAGTTAGAACCCCCGGCCGAGCGATGCTGCGCGGATTGATGGTTTCTCTTCTGGCTTTCGTGCTCTTTTTCGTCACGTCACCTCTGATTATAGCGTTGACGAGTAAAGACCCGGCAAGGTCATTATCAGGGTGGCCTTTGATATTCATCTTCGCCACTGTCTATGTCGGATGGCTGGTCGCAATAGTCGGCGTTGTCGGCGGGGCGTTTTTATACATGTACAGGGTGATGAGCGCCGGCCATCAGCAGCAAGGATGAAAGTCCGGCGGTGGGCGGTCTTGATAAATCAATACGAGCGTGCCGCGCGCCGTCGGGAAACTGTCGTTCAGGTTATTGATCGAGGCCGCCGAAATAGTTTTGAGTCCGACGTAAGCGGCACAGCCGCACCCCATACACCGAACTCACATTAGTTAAAAAAAGGCCCGCCTGTTTCGATGAGACAGGCGGGCCGAAGAGCGTGAAGCTCGAAGTAAGTTAGAAGATAAACCGGAAGCCCAGTTGCATGCTGCGGCTGCTGCCGGTGTTGGCTCCGGGGTTGTTGTAGGTCCCGACCGTGAAGCCGTTGAAGGCGCTCTCGGTCACGGGATTTGGCACACCGAAGTTTCTGTGGTTGAAAACGTTGAAGGCTTCGGCGCGCAGCTCAAGCCTGGTCCCTTCCGTCAGTCTCAAGGTCTTGAAGAGCGAGAGGTCTACGCGGTAGAACGGCTCTCCCGTAAAAGTGTTCCGCCCGATGCCGTAAGGCGTCTTGAAGAGGTCGAAGGCTTCGAGGAACGGGATGAAGGCGGTCGAGCCGAGAGCGGCCGGCAGCCCCGAGTCGTTGTAAATCAGCCGCGCCTGCTGCTGGGCCTCCGCGCCCGTCACGATTCGCCCCTGCGAGCCCGCGTTGGCCGTGTCGTAGATGATGAACATCCCTTCGGGGACGCTCCCGTCGCCGAAGTTGACGAGGTTCGCGAAGCT
>Ga0196977_1000444_pt1 | contig 21728 bp, 15 predicted proteins | sample S3v_1013CmetaG_FD_148634 | JGI IMG/M metagenome (GOLD analysis project Ga0196977, IMG submission 148634) | Soil microbial communities from Anza Borrego desert, Southern California, United States - S3+v_10-13C | ecosystem: Environmental > Terrestrial > Soil > Desert | place: USA: California...
CCGGTTATCGAAACGAGTTCGGCCCTACCTGTTTGATCGCGCCGCGAGACGATTAGTTCCCGAATCGTTTCGCCGACGTCTGTCCGCGGATCGCTGCATAGCGCGGTGAGCATGCGTTCGGGCGAGATCACGTCGTTCCAGTGGCTGTTCGCGCCCGCGTGGCAGTAGTCGTCACGAACGCCGGAAAGGTATTGCGGGGCCGGAGCGCCCCACAGTGAGTTCAGATTCGATGTCATGCCGCCGCAGGAGGCGCTGAAATAAGTGTCCGCGATCGCGTTGTGTTCGTCGCGTAATGTGAGGCCGGTGGTCTGTTGAGCAGCGTTGATGGCCGCTGGAATTGGAGCGGTTGGTTCGAAACGTTGGCAATGTGTAGTGCGACAGAAGTCATAGCCCTGGTCTTTGTGGCGTCCGAGGTTTTTGAGTGCGTAAGTGCGAACCACGGTAGCTAAGGCTTTTAGTGATTCGGGTTGGTGGTCAGTGCTTGCTTCGACTGAAAGCACGTGCGCGACGTAGTCTTCGAGAGCGAGAGTGCCTGAGTTTTGCACGGTCACGGGGACAGGGATGGAGGCGGATTGTTTTGTAGGTTGTCCAAAAATTGGCGCTGCGAGTTGCGCGGCATCCGAGCCGTGACCGTTTTTGAGATAGACCACGATCGCGAGTTGTAAGTTCTCCGGGTCGGGTGGTTTGTTGGGAGCGAACGCGAGACCGACGAACCAGCCTTGCGAACGAAAGCCGTGGAGCGGCGTGGCGGTTCCAGTTTTGCCGACGACGTAAGTCGGTAATGAGTCGAGGTTTGTTTTTTCGGCAGTGCCATATTTGATAGCGCCGCGCATACCTTCGAGCAGGATTGCGCGTTCGGCGCCGGAAATCGAGACGTGAGTTGAACCGGATTTCTCGTCGAACAAACGCCCGCCGTTGAACAGCGCCGTGTAGGCCAGCAACAGTTGCATCGGCGTCACTTGAACAAACTCGCCTTCTCCGATGGCGCTCTTAGGTTCCCAGCGGGCGCGAGTGATGCGATCGAAACCAAACTCCGCGAGAGTTTGAGCAAATTGATCCGCGGAGATTCTTTCCCCGGTTTTGGCGAAGTAGTAGTTGCAGGAATACGCGATTGCTTCCGCCGGGTTGAGCGGCGGAAGATCGCGGGGGTGAGAACAAACTGTAGTATCGTCGTCGTGTTGGTACTTCTCGTGGCACCGTGTGCGTGAGTTTTCGTCGATAACGCCGGCGCGCAAAGCAGTGAGCGTAGTAAATGGTTTGATTGTCGAGCCGGGAGAAAACGCGCGTTGAAACGCGAGTTCCGGATTCACGGCGGCGCGGACGCGTCCGGTTTGCGGATCGATGATGATGATTGCGCCTTCGCGATCGCCGAGTGCCGAGACGGCGAGTGTTTGCAGGTCGGGCCGTGGTTCCGTGGTCCTGCGTGTTAACGCGATTGAGAGCACGGAAACACAGATCAAAACGAATATGACGGCGCGGATCAGCATTTCACTGTTTGTTGAGAAGCGAGAGCGTGCCGACAGTTGCGACCCAACCGAAAAGAATCAGCAGTGCGCTTGCGGCGAGGCGAATGGTCAACAAGGAAACTTCGACCCATGCCCGGTCGGTTTGAGTCGTGTGAAAAATCAGCAGGTAAGGAGCGATGGCGAAGACCAGCACGCCACACGCATAAATAAACACGGATTGTGGCGCAAAAGCTCTCGCCCCCGCCCGCGGCGCGCGCCGGAGCAGTTGGCGCAGACCGTCGCGACTTGCAACCAGCCAAAGTTGAATCGCCAGCAGCGGTGCGATCACACCGATGAGCAGGTAACGAACCGCGACCACGACCGTCAGGTGCGAGTTGATCTTGCCGAGGCCGTAGAACGCCAGCGCTGTTAAAACGATTAAAGGCACGCTGACTGCGATCAGCCTCAAACCATCGTACGTTGTCTTTTTGACGAAACTTTTGCCGCTTGGTCCACCTGCGTAGTTGACGCTCACTGCCTGCAACGCAAAGAACAGCAACGAGGCAACCACAACTAGGGCGAACGTCACGAGCAACTGCACAAGTGTCGCCTCACGCGTGCTCACAAACAGATAACCCGCGCCCAACAAAGCGCCATAAATCATCACCAGCAACAGCAACGTGAACCGGTTCCAAACAGGAGTCGGACTGCCGCCACCGCCGCTCTTATCGCCTGAGAAAACATTTCTCCACCTCCAACATTCATCGCCACAAAAGGGCACAAGAAGTACAAGTCAGCTAAGCACTTTTCGTGTGCCTTCTGTGCCTCTTTTTGGCTCAATCAAGAAACGTAAATCGTCCGGTCGCCGTGTTCGCGTTCTTCCACGGCTCGTACATCAACTCCACACGCGCGGGCGCAACCACGAACTCACCTGGCACCTGCACGCGCATCGCATACTGGAATGTCGTATCGCCGTCGAAACGATCGAGAAAGAACACCGTGCGCCGATCACGAAACTCTCGCGAGCTGAACCAATCGGTCCATGATGTATCGGTGTAGTCGAGATTTAAATTACCGACGGAATCGAGTTGCTCGGCTCCGGCCGGAATCGGATCTTCCAACATGAGCCGGCGAGCCGGTTGCCCTTGAATGCGCAGTTTTACCACGAGCAGATCGCCCGAATGGATCTCACCGGTCAAAGGAACCGTGGTCCACTTCAGGTTGTGACTAACTTGTTCGACTTTGAGCCGGTAGTATTCGCGGCTCACACTCAGTTCAGAAGAGCCACGTGCCGCTACGTTCTCGTCTTGCGTGTAATACTCAACCGCACTAGAGAAATAGGCCGTGCCTTTGCCCCGTTTGACGATACGAATGTGATTCGTCGCGGCAACCGCGGAGCCTTTGCGATGCAAAACAAACGTTCGCGCTGTACTCGTATCGCCGACGTGTTCGGCAACGACCGTCTCGCCATTCACGTAGACTTCCAGATCGTATGAAGGCGTCAGTTCACGGCTGACTTTCACGTAATCGATCAGTCCGTAGATTGCGAAGGCGGTGTCTTTGGTTGAGTTCCAGTAATAAGCGTTCTTTCGCTCGGCGACTAACCAGCGGGCGGCCAGCGGCAGTAACGAACTCTGCGGTTTGAGTCGCGCGAGTGCTTTCAACGACATCGCGGTTCCCTCGGTTCGATCCTTGTCGCTGAAACCGGCACGGCTGGTCCGATTTGTTTCCCAGAACGCAGCCGCTTTGCTGACCTGCGCGGTTTGTTCGATCTCACCGGCGACTTCAAGTGCACGTTGGTCAATCTTGTGTGCTGACAACGCGAGCGCGAGCATCGCGCGGCCATACGGTTGCAAGCTACGGCGTTCGGCAAACAACTTCTCGAGGTGACGGTTATCGGAACCGCCGCTAATTGCGAGCGCGTAGATCATGAACGCGCGAGTGCCTGAATCGATGTCGAGGTCCTTATCGGACGAGTCGAGCATGTCTTGCAATCTGTCACGTCCGCGTGCGATGCGTTGCTCGTCAATCTCGTAGCCGGCTTGTTTTGCGAGCGTGAGTCCGTTGACTACATAAGCAGTCATGTACGGGTCGGATTGATCGTCTTTCCACCAGCCCCAACCGCCATCTTCGTGCTGGAACTCATAGAGACGATCGCGGCCCTTTTCAACCTTCTGCTTGAGATCGTTATCGTTGCGAATCGAAGTCGAGTGAAACTCCTTCAGCGTGCGCGACACGATGATGTTGGGTAGAAAGCTGGACATCGTCTGTTCGGTGCAGCCGTAAGGAAACGTGGTCAGATAATCGAGTGCACCAAACAACGTGCCCGCGATCGAAGGTGCGACTTCGACGCGCAACTGGCGCGAGTTGAGGTCCGCATTCGCGGGGATCTCGAGCGAGAACTGCTGCTCGGCAACGTCGTCCGTCGTCACCCATCTCTCGACTTTCGTCTCGTGCAGGCCGCGCGGCACTACATCAAGCGTCAACTCAACGGCATCCGATTCCGTGTTGGTCAGAGCTTTGGCGAGCAGCGTGACTTGCCCGGTCTGCGGCGCTGAGATTTGCCAGTCGAGCCGGTGTTCGCCTTGCTGATCGATCGTTACGGTCTTCTGCGCTGGTCCAACCAACTGCGCGCCGTTCACCGATATCGAAATCTGGGTCGACAGCGGTTGCTTAAGGTAGTTGTGCACGATGCCCGAAAGCGTGACCGTGTCACCTTGCGTGACGAAACGCGGCGTTTCGAGCCGCAGGATTACGTCCTTGCGCGAGATCACTGTCGAACTGCTCGCGCCCACTTTCGTGTCGCTCGTCACCGCACGCGCCGTCGCTCGCCAGGTGGTCAAGTTGTCAGGCAAACGAAATTTCACTGTCGCCCGCCCATCGCTGCCGGTGACTGCCCCCGGCTGCCAGTAGGCCGTGTCTTTGAACTCCTTTCTAATCATCGGCGGCGCTTGATCACCTTCATTCTTGAAGTCGGCGAGCTGATACGTGCGCTTAGTGCTCGCGAGGTCCAACGGCTTCTCGCCTGCAAAGCCTCTGAACCAGTAAGAGACGGAGAGATGGGTCTGGACCGAGTTGTAACGCATGCCGTAAAAGTGCTGGCGAATGTTGCCGGTAAAATCGGGCGAGATGCTGTAGATCGCTTCGTCTACAACACCAAGACTCACTTCCGCATCGCGCACCGGAGCACCGTCCGCATCTCGCGCGAGTACGGTGTACGACGCTGTTTCGCGCGGCTTGTACTCCTGCTTGTTGGGAATGATTTCGAGGTTCAGCAGCTTGTCGCGAGCGGGGACCGCGAGACGCTGATCGCCCGTGAACATGTCGCCGTTCTGAACAAACGTGACGTTGAGAAAAACATTCGGCGTGTAGTTCGCTTCGATCGGCACATCGAGAATCACGGTGCGGCCGGGAACGTACTGGTGCCGCGCTAACATGACGTTGTCGAGTTCGGTGGTAACCAGGAGGTTCGCGCCTTCTTTCGGCAAGAGCGCGAGTACGTGCGCGGTCTCGCCAACGCGATACGACTTCTTGTCAGGCACGAGCTTGATGCTCGCCTCCTGATAGTAGGACCAGTAAGACGCTGACGCTGCCGACTCGTTCGCAACCCAAATGAAGCTGCCGAGCGACGTGTAATGCCGATCGCCTTGTTGGATCACGGTTTTGATCAAGATACTGCCGGTGCCCTGAACCGGGAAGTTGTAGGTCGCGTGACCTTCCTGATCGGTCGTGATTTCACCAGAACTGATTTCGTTTTCGACTAATTCGTAATCCGGATCGTATTCGTTCTGTTTGTGCTCGACCTTTGCATAGCTGCGCGACATGAACTTCAGCGCTACCTTTGCAGGCACCGGACGTCCTTCGTAATCCGTGGTCGTTACTTTGATCGTGGCGGTTTGGCCGGGCGTGTAAACGTAACGGTCGGGTGTCGCGCGCGTGATGACGCTGCCTCGGGTTGCGATCAGACTTGCCGAACCATTGATACTGCGGCGCGCCGCGTCCGTGATCTGTGCTTCAAGACGATATTGAGAATCCCAAACGGCGTCTTCATTACTGGACGGAACGTCGAAATCGATCGCAAGCCGGCCGGAAGCGTCGAGCTTTCCTTCGCCTTCCGAAACCATGTCGCCGTAGTAACCGCCGTGCTCCGAATAATCGATCTCATCGTCGAATTCCGGTTCCGCATCGTCGGTTTGCCAGTAACTCGGGTAATAACGCGAACGATAGATGTAGTACTTCACCTCCGCATTCGCGACGGGCGCGCCGAAGAAATAGCGCGCGTTGATCTCAAACTTCGACTTGCCACCAGCGGGCACAAACTTTTGCGGCGCGGTGACCGCGACTTTGTATTCGGGCTTCTTGTACTCGGCGACTTCAAAACTTCCTGTTGAAGCTCCTTCGACTGTCGCGGCTTCAATCTGGTAAACGCCGAGCGGCGCTTCTTCCGGGAGCGTTAACTCACCATGGAACGTTCCGCGTGACGAGAGTCGCAGTTCCTGTTCGTAGACGCGCGCGTCGCTTGGATCCTTGATCGTTACGGAAACACTTTGACTTTTCAGCGTGCGGTAACGGTTCTGTTCGTCGAGCGCGCGCAGGATGCCTTTGAAGAAGACCTGATGCGTGGGGCGGTAAATCGGCCGATCGGTGTAGATGTAGCCCTGAACATTCTGAGAGTTCATGCCCTCGTCGAAATAGAACGACTCGAGATCCGAGATGGCAAAGTTTTCGCGTTGCGATGCGAGAATTACAAAGCCGTTGTTGTCGATTTGCGGAATTTCGGGTTCTCCCAGGTCTTCGTCTTTCTTCTCGTCACCGATCTTCACGCGAAATACACCGGCAGCATTCGTACGGCCCGCAGCCAGCGGCTCTTGTGCTTTGACGATCTCGATTTGCGTGTCTGGGCGCGGTGCGCCGGTGCGACGATCGACGGCATAGACCAGCAGTTCGCCATTCGGCGACGACTTCTCCACCATCGCGAGATCACTCACCACTACGATCGTGTACGCGCGCAACTCCCCGCCCACGGCTTCGACCAGGTAAACGCCCGGTTCGCGTTTGCCGAGTGGCACCAGGCGGCGGTCGTACGCGTTCTCGAGAGCCGGCAAGGGTTCGCGCCAACTGGTCACGAGTTGGCTGGGGTTCAACAAGGGAACACGTGCGTAGTCGGCAACGTTGAGCGGCGTGCGTTTGCTCGTCGTGTCGGGAGCACGAAACTTCTGGTTGAACGATCTGCGCGTATCGTTTTTCAACTGCTCGCGAAAGTAGTTTCTGATTCCCGAGTAAGCCCATGATTTGACTGCGCGGATCCGTTCAAGAAGCGAAGGTTTGTGTGTCAGCGTGGTAGTGAGTTGTTCTTCTTCGTCTTCGCCCATTTCGTGGGGATCGCTGAGTTGAGCGAAGAACTTCGCCGGATCGTTCACACGATAAACGCGGAAGTCGAGACTGCTGACGCCGAGATAGTCGAGCCAAAGGCGAGGATTCTCGTGGGTGCCGAAAGTGCGATTGCTGGACAGTGAGAAGAAGGGTTTTGACCTGTCGACACTGGTCTCAGCAGGTGCGATCAACGGTGCCGCGGCAGCAGCATTGCGCAACCGACGATCCGCGAGCGACAACGCCGCCACAATAACGAAGACATAAACCAAAAGGGCCGACATGCGTGTGGCCTGAAAACGGATGCGGAGCACTTTCATTCCTCCACTTGCTGGTTCAGCAATTTCAAACGATAGAAGCCGAGAAAATTGGGATTGCTGGCGAGCGGCCGCCAACGCTTGTTCGGATGTTGGTCCAACACGGCCAGGCGCAACTTCTTGACCGCGCCGCCGTTCTCGGGCGCGCCGCCGGTGTGATAGACCACCCAATCCGGCGCGCGTTCGTTACCGACGTGCCCGTCGCCGAGAAAAACCATGACGTGATAAGGAAACTTCTGAACGTACGGTTGATAGAAGAACAACAGATCGCCGGGTCGCGCGTGTTCGCGATCGCGGCTGACGAAGCTGGCGTTGAACAGTCTGAGTGTTTGCGCGTCGGCAAATTCAGAAAACTTGCCGCTGGCGACGTCGTTCGAGTTGTACGTGCCTGGCGCGGTGCGAAAGAGTTTTTCGCCGAGTGGTTCTGACCCGAGCTTTACGGAAACGTCAGCCGCGACTGCCTGGTAGTCTTCGCCCATGCGCTGATACCAAGCGCGGTCATGCGTACGAAGTGCTTCGCGCCATGCGAAGCGAACGAGTCCGGCGCAATCGCGCTGTTCGCTGTTCCATTCAGTGAGTTTGTAAAACTGCATTTCGGCGATCCACGTGAACCAGCGGCGAAAGTTTTCGCGATCGTTGAAGCTGCGCAGTTCGGAAATATCTGGGAGCCCATCGTGGTCCAGGTCGGCGAGGGGATTTGGTTCAGTTCGAGATAAACGAGATACGTGCGAAGGACTCGGCACTGGTGAGATCCGGCTGATGGCGGAACGGGAAATGACAAGTGTGACTAGCAATAAGGTCGCTGGAAAAACCAGCCAGAGTGCCGAGCGCCGCCTTGGTATTTTTCCGACGAAAAACATGACGCGCATTATCGCGGCGGCCCAGTGGCAACGAAACGCATTTGCTAACGCCGGTGAGTCCGGTTAGCCCGTGTGTTCAGGTTGATTCGTACGGTTGAAGACAGTGTGGCCAACCACAGTATTGGACCATCTTGACGCGCCAAAAAGACTGTTGCAAATTCCACGGCGCGCGGGTAGATTGGCTTGGTTGCTTACAAGGTTGTGACGCTCTCCCGACTTCGGGGGAGTGGCTTGCCTTCACTTAGAGACTGCGGGGGAGGAAGAAACAGTGCCGACCGGAACTTGCCCGGAATGTGATGCTGATGTTCACGTCGATTTAGACACGGACAAGGGTGAAATAGTGTCTTGTGAAGAATGTGGGATAGAACTCGAAGTAGTTGGACTCGATCCCGTCGAATTGGACATTGTGGAAGAGGAAAGCCTTGAAGAAGATGAAGAAGAGGACGAGTATTGAGGTTTAGTCTGCCGGAGTTTTGGAGTGCGCGATTAGTGATCGCACTCCAAAGCCCCTACTTCTTGTCCGCCGCCCGATATTCCGTGCGGCTTTGGCGCAAAGTTAATCCCTGCGGTCCCTCCACGCGAATTGTGTGCACTTTTCCATCGCGCCGCTTTTCCTCCGGCGGATAAAAGGCCAACACATAAGCTGAGCTCACTTCCTCAGCCAGCGCGCGAAACAATGGCGCGTAGTCCTTCTCGTTTGCATAAACGTTTCTGCCGCCCGTCAACTCCGCGAGTCCGCTTACGTCCAAAGGTGTAGGCAAAGGCGCCTGTGACGACGAAGCCATCACGCGTGCAAACGACGGCAACGTCACTACAAACACGCTCACATCCGCGACGTTTGCGCGCTCAATGACCGTTTTTGGCGAAACTGTGTCGCCGACGGGGAAGCCGTCAGTAACCACCAGCACCGTGCGCTTCATCAAACGGCGTTCGCGCGTACGCGGCGCGCTGCGCACCAGCAACCGGATCGCGTCGTCGACGGCGTCGTAGGTGTGTGTTGACAGGCCATTGGACGCGTCGCGCTTGATGTTATCGACTGAATCTTCGAGCTTGCGCGGGTCGGAAGTGAACTTCTGGATCCGCTTCACGCGCATGCCAAACGTCAGCACGGCGTAAGACACCGGATGATTCGATAACTGGTTCGAGAACGATCTGAGCGCTAGCCGCAGCCGCTCCATTTCGTCGGCCGTCATACTGCCGGAGACGTCGAGCGCAAAAACAATAGCTAACGGCCGCGGCTCGCCTTGACGTTTTTCCAATTGAAAAAAAGAGATTGGCAGCTCGGCGCCGTCGGAAATTATCTTGAAATCTTCCTGTCGCAAGTTTCTTACCGGCTGTCCTTCTGCATCAAAGGCCGTAACATCGACGGACACGAGGTCTGTGTCGGTGCGTATAACGTCTTCCGGTTCCTGTTCTTTGGGAAACACTTTGCGCGGCCGTTCGGTTTGTGGGGCGGGCGTTTGCGGTGGCGTCGTTTGAGGCACACCAGTCACGGCAAGTGCTGTCAACAATAGGAAGAGAAGAGAAATTTGCGCTGTAAAAGCGGCTGGTTTTTTTGGCATTAATACTCTTTCCTGGAGGCGCCGTTCGGGATTATACGATATGATTTCTGCTAAAGATTACACGGATTCTTTACGTGGAGGAATGCCTGTGAAGTTCAGCAAAACTATCTTTGCCGCCGTTCTAATGATGGCCTGTGCCGCGGTTTCGTTTGCTCAGGACAAATCAACCGGCGCGATAAAAGGCAAAGTGCGAGTCGAAACGGGAACGCCGGCGGGTGTGACGGTTGTCGTGCGGCGTGGTGAGACGGAGGTGAAGCGTGCCGAAACGCAAAAGAACGGCGAGTTTCTCGTTTCGCGGCTCGAGCCGGGTAAATACGGTCTGACGTTTCGTAAAGCGGGTCTGAGCATCGGCACGATGGAAGACGTTGAGGTCAAAGCCGGGAAGACTCGTTCGCTGGGAGATCGTCTGATCCTCTCGATTGATGAAGGTTCGATCGCGTTTATTGGTGGCAGTGTGTTCACTGCTGACGGCCACAGCGTGCCGAACGCGAAGGTCGAGTTGGCGCGCGTAATGGAAGACGGAACAGTGAAGAAGATCGATGGGCGGGTCACGACCGAAACGGGATCTTTTAAGTTTCGCTTGTCGCCGGAGCCGGCGAAGTATCGCGTAAGTGTGAAGGCTGGCGGCGCCGAGCCGGTCAGCAAGGATGTCGAGATTGATGGCGCGGCTGTCTATCGAGTCGCGCTGTCGTTACCGCCTAAATCTTAGCCGCTGCCGCCAACGTCCCGTTGGCTCTCGATCATGGAAGAAGAGAAACGTGAAGAATTTCTAACTGCAAAACAGCTAGCCAGGCACCTTCAGGTCAGCGAGTCGACCGTGAGGCGCCTGGCTGCAAAGCGTCGCATTCCTTCCGTAAGACTGACTCCACGCATTATCCGATTTCATCTCGACGCCGTGCGCGAGGCGCTGGAAGTTCCGCGTCATCGCATTCGGCACGGCGAGTACAACGAGCGTGTCGACGACGCGCAACTTTCGTTTGATGATCTGCTGTTGTTGAGCTAACGGCGGGAGGGATTGAACTCAATCCACTTGTTGTTCTGTCTTATGTAGATCCGGGGCTGGCGGATCTTGAAGCCCTTACTGAAGCCCGGGTTCTGCGCGAGAAATCTCTTCACCGCTGACTGATCGCCCGTTGCAACGCGCCACTTTCCATCCTCACGTAACAGATACTGCTGCGCGACGATCTTTCCTTCCGCCTGAATCGGCGCAACGACGCGTCCGTAAAGCACCGTGTCAACAACCGCGAGATTGCCTGAGACTTTAACCGCGCCGATTTCGATGCGATCGAGTTGATAAAAATCCTGCGCGCGCTGCAGCGCACTGACGAAACGATCGCGCGACATGCGGTTGCGCGAAGAACCGGGCAGCATGTCGTAAAGGTCGGAATAATTCCGTGATTTGAGCTGTTCGAAAACGTTCTGCACCGTGCTGCGTACGTCCGAGGTGTCCGACGCCTGCGCGGCACCGGCAAAAACAACCAGCATTGCTATAACTGAATTAAACTTCTTGATCTGTGTCATCATCCGGGTCTTCTTCGTCTAGCTTCTCGCGTAGTCGGACTCTGTAACTTAGAAACCACGCCACCGCACCGACAGTCGCTGCGATGAACATCTTTTCATAATCGTCGCGAACAACGAAAAATATCGCAGTCGCACCACACAATGCGGAAACAACGATCCAGAACGTCTTCACTTACTTAATGCTTACCGGCACGCTCAGATCCATCGTCCCCGGCGCGTAACAAACCGTGTCGTCACATGCCTGGACGCGGAGTTTCGCGGAAAGGTTGTGTCTGCCGGTCTCCGCTGCGGGTCCCGCCTTGAGCATCACCTTCACGCTCGTCTCGCCTTCGTAAACCTTCAGCGGTTCCTCGGCGAATGAAAACTTCTTCGTCAGCGCGTCCGGATACGAAACGAAGTCGACCGAGATCCCGTTCGCGGGCGTCAGTTCGATCTCCGTTGCTTTGAGGTACGGAAACGTCGGCGGGTTTGCGTTGATGTGATAACCGTTCTGGATTTGCAAACGAACGATTGCGTAACCCGACTCGCCTTTCGCGAGCGTGAGCTCCTCCGGCGTTGCTTTCACGACGTCGGTCGACGCGATCGGCGGCCGTTCGCTATTTCCGGCAGATGCCGGTTGGTTTGTTTCACTCGTCGGTTTCGTACAGGCTGCTAATAGTAAGAGAACGATAGCGATCGAGATCGTTCTAGCGTTGTTAAGTGTCACTCGTGATTATCCCGCCGTTGGAGGTGATCAAGTTCGGCCAGACGTGTGCGTTTTGGCCCGGCGGATAAAATAGCGAACAAACAGCCCGCCCGGCAAAAGCACAGACACCAAATCGCTGACACCCGGCAGACTTGCGCGCGTACGCCGCCCGTCCAACGTGAGTTCCCCACCTTGAAGGGGTCTTTGGCGATCCAAATTGCTAAACGTCATCCAAATGTCGCAATATTATGTCCGCAAACGCACCAATCAAAATCCCGTGTTAGCATACATTTTCGCACTTGCAAATACTGGCATCGTGTTTGCCAATATTTCAACTCTCTCCCAAGGGACGAAACCCTTTGTCACTCATCTCCTCATGGGGTGAAAAGCGGTGGACTCGGTAGCAGGAAACTCCCATACTCTGCGACCGGTCAAAATTGGTTAAGACCCCCGTTAACTTTGGTTCCCGACATAAAACGTAATCCCGACTAGATCGTCAGTGGTAAGGCTTCGTAGCGATCGCAACACACATAGTCTGACCGCAGGCGATTGTTGTGTGAAAGCTTTCATTTAGCCAGATGCTTCGGAACGAATAAGGGAGGTAATGAATGAAGAAAACCATGATTCTTGTTGGGCTGGTGGTTGCCGTGTTGATGTTGTCGCCGGTAGCCAAAGCGGACCAACTCGTGTTTACCACAACACTAACTGGCTCACAGGAGGTGCCGCCGACCGGTTCGCCGGGTATTGGGAGTGCATTGGTAACGTTGGACACAGTTACAAACATACTGACGGTCAACGTTTCATTTGCAGGCCTGGTAAGTCCGACGATCGCTTCTCATATCCATTGCTGTGCCGGTCCGGGAACGAACGCGATGGTTGCGACCGCGGTCCCGACGTTTCCCGGATTTCCACTCGGCGTCACTACCGGTACTTACTTGATGTCGTTTGACCTGACTGCCGCTTCGACGTACAACCCCGCCTTCATCGCAGCCAACGGCGGGACTGTGGCGGCAGCACAGGCAGCGTTCATCGCGGGACTAACCAATGGGCTGACGTACCTGAACATTCACACCCAGCAGTTTCCGACGGGTGAGATCCGCGGACAACTCGTAGGAGAAATACCTGAACCAGCCAGCTTGCTTCTGTTAGCCACGGGACTTTTAGGCGCAGCAGGAGCAATGCGCAAGCGTCGCCAGCGGGCTGACAAGTGAAAACGCCCGTCGGCCACGTGACGATTTACAACCAGTGAAGCGCGGGAGGAGATACCGACTCTCCTCCCCGCCTCCAGCATTCGATCTTCACACATCCTCGTTCAGCCGTTAAGTGATATTATCGGCCTCACTTTCCAAGGGCCTCCCATTTTGGTTCTCACGTGACGCTCAGCACGTCGACCTGGACACTGCATCCCCTATTACTTCAGTTGCGTTTCAGAGGGCGGAGCACCCGAATTGAGGAGGAAACAGTTATGGCGAAGTCAAACGACAGTCGTAGCAGGTTCTCATTACTTGCTGCCAGGACCTTGTTTGTAGTTTTAGTGAGCGTGCTATCGACACTCACCGCGTACGCGGCGGCGCCGGTGGGACAGACCATTTGGATACGTGCGTCGGCGACGGGAATGTTCGTATCGGCGGACCAGAATCGCGGAACGTGGGCGCCGCTGGTTGCGGATCGGTCGACCACCGGTGCGTGGGAGCAGTTTCAAGTGGTTGACGCGGGCGGCGGATTTATTGCTTTCAGATCGATTGGAACGGGACTTTTTGTGTCGGCGGATCAGAATCGTGGGGCGGCACTCGTCGCCGATCGACCGTCCATTAGCACGTGGGAGCAGTTCACGTGGTCCGATCTTGCAGGAGGCGCTTTCACGTTACGAGGCAGAGCGACCAACCGGTTCGTTTCGGCCGACCTCGCGCGCGCTTCATTCGCTCCACTCGTTTCCGATCGGACGGTCGCAAACACGTGGGAACAGTTTACGTGGGGCGCAGCCGGCACACAGCCTGCAGCAGGAGCGCCTCCAGGTTTTTCGCGTCTCGTCTGGTCTGATGAGTTCAACGGTTCAGCAATCAGCGCAGCAAACTGGGGCTTCGATCTCGGTGGCGGCGGTTGGGGCAATAACGAACTGCAGAACTACACCAACAGATCAGAAAACGCCAGAATAGTAAACGGCACGTTGGTGATCGAAGCTCGGCGCGAGAACCTCGGTGGAAACGCATTCACGTCCGCTCGCTTGAAGACGCAGGGTAAACAGTCGTTCGGTATCAACACCTGGGTCGAAGCACGCATCAACGCGCCCGAAGGGCAGGGAATCTGGCCCGCGTTCTGGATGCTCGGCAACAGCATCACTACCATTGGCTGGCCCTCGTGCGGTGAAATCGACATCATGGAGATTCAAGGGCAGAACCCGGCCCGAAACTTCGGTACGATTCACTGGGCCGATCAGAATGGGCAACACGCGTCGTTCGGCGGAATCTTCAATTCGTCGAGTTCGTTGACGGCGGGCTTCCACACGTTCGCGATGTCGCGCACCGGAACCACGATCAGGTGGTACGTCGATCGCATCCAGTACGCAGAAGCAAACATCTCGGGCGGAATAAACAGCACGTCCGAGTTTCAAGGACCTTTCTTCATCATCCTCAACGTTGCGGTTGGTGGAAACTTCGTCGGCAGTCCCGACGGGAGTACGGTGTTTCCGCAGCAGATGCAGGTTGATTGGGTGCGCGTATGGGGCAACTAAAGAATCGTTAGGCCACAGGCGAACGCAGACAAAACACGGACCAGAACTCAATTGACTTTTCTGGTCCGTGTTTGTCTGTGCGCGTTCGTGGCCTACTCCTCCTCAGAATCGGTACCGTCGCCGTCGGGCTTCTTGATGCCAAACTTTTCGAGACGATATTGAAGCGTTCGGAACGTGAGGCCGAGGAGCTTGGCGGCTTTCGTGATGTTGAAGTCTGTCTGTTCCATCGCCTGCGTGATCAGATTGCGCTCGACGTCTTCGAAGTTGATTCCTTCCGCCGGTAACTTGAACGTGCCTTCGGACGCTGGTCCATCGTCCTGACGCACTTCCGTCGGCAAGTCTTCCAACGTGATCTTGTCGTTTTCAGCCAACAGGATCGCGCGTTCGATTGCCGACTCGAGTTGACGCACATTGCCCGGCCAACTGTAGTCGACCATCAACTTCTTCGTCTCCGGCGTCAATCCGGTGATGAGGCGCGAAGTATTCTTCGTGTGCTTCTTCAAAAAGTAATCGATAAGGACGGGAATGTCCTCGCGCCGTTCGCGCAACGGCGGCACGTCGATCGAGAGCACGTTGATGCGATAGTAAAGGTCGTCGCGGAAACGACCGTCCGCAACCATCGCGCGCAAGTCGCGATTCGTCGCCGCGATCACGCGCACGTCAACACTGATCTCGTGAGTTCCACCCACGCGCCTGATCTTTCGCTCCTGCAAAGCTCGTAGCAGCTTCGCCTGAATACCAACGTCGAGCTCAGCGATCTCGTCGAGAAACAACGTGCCGCGATCCGCGATCTCAAACAAACCCTTTTTCTCAGCGTGCGCGCCAGTGAACGATCCCTTTTCGTGTCCAAACAACTCCGACTCGAGGAGGTTCTCGTTGATCGCCGCGCAGTTCACCGCCTGAAACATCTCGTCGGTACGCGGCGACTGATTGTGGACCGCCCGCGCAATCAACTCTTTTCCAGTTCCCGACTCACCACGAATCAACACCGTCGAATTCGAACGCGCGACTTTCAAAATCATCTTCTTCACCGTCTCCATCTTCGGCGACGCCGAGATGATCTCGCTGTCGATCGCGTCGAGACGGTCCAAAGCACGATTGATCGTTTCCAGCAGCGCGGCTTTGTCGTACGGCTTTTCGAGATAATCAAACGCGCCGCGTCGCAAAGCTTCCTTTGCGGACTCGATCGAGCCATGCGCAGTCAGCAGAATCACGATGATCGACGAGTCGTAAGCGAGCAAGTGTTGCAGTAACTCGATCCCGTCCATCCCCGTCATCTTCAAATCCGTCAACGCGAGATCAAACCGGCGATCCTTCGCAAACTTCAACGCAGCTTCGCCTGACGAGGCCGTCGTCACGTCGTAGCCTTCATCAGACAGAATCAATTCCAGAATTTCTCTTTGCGCTTTCTCGTCGTCAACTACCAGTATGCTCTTGCGTGCCATGTCCCTTCTCTCTAGCCGGTAGGATAATGGTGAACGTCGTACCGCTGCCTTCTTTCGAGGCGACACTGATCGTGCCGCCGTGATCGTCGATCGCTTTCTTCACAATCGCCAGACCCAATCCAGTGCCTGTGTCTTTCGTCGAAAAGTACGGCTCAAACACTTTCGAAATGTCGCCTGGGGAGATGCCGCGTCCTGTATCGATGACCTCTACCTTAACAGAGTTTTGGTCCGTGTTCGAAAGACGGATCGAAACACTCCCGCCTCCGCCGTCGATCGCTTCGATCGCATTGATCACTAAATTCGTAAACACCGAACGCATTGATTCGCGATCCGCGATCACGTGCGGCAGCGTCCCGTCCTGTTCGATCTTTGTTTCGATGCCACACTCGCTCGCGCGAACTTCCACGAATCGCAAAGCATCCTCTGCCTCGGCACGAATATCTAAGTCGTGCAACTCGAGCTTCGATGGTCGCGAATATTTGAGAAAGTCAGTGATGTGACGATTGATTCGCGCGACTTCCGCTTTGAGTTGATCGGTAAGCTGCACGAAGGTCGTTCGCTTTGACGGATCCGGCGGCGCGAACGACGAGCGCAGATGATCGAGCGTCAGGTTGATGTAGTTGAGCGGATTTCGAATTTCATGCGCGATAGCCGCGGCGAGTCGGCCCACGACAGCGCCTTTTTCGGCCTGGTGCAATTGACTTTCGAGTTCGCGCGCGCGACCAAGTTTAGCCGTCATCTCGTTGAACGCCGCAGCGAGCGTGCCCATCTCGTCCCGACGTTCTGAAGCGACCTGAACATTAAAATCCCCGCCGGCAACCTTGCGTGCGGCGATGGAGAGCTCTTTGACCGGGCGCGTAAACCGCCAGACGAAGTAACCGGTGACGATGGTGGTTACAAATAGGACCGCCAGCGTGTAAAGGGCGGACCGGGTGGCCTGCCGCTCGAAGACGTTGGTCAAACTATTTGCCGAGTCGAGGACCACAATTATGAAACGGCGGCCCTGATCGGTCTGTACTGGAAAATAGATGGCGCTGGCGGCGCCAAAGTCGGCGCTGGTCGGCGGGGGAATCCAGGGCGGAAGTTGCTCGTGTTCGCCGGTGTATTGAACGGCACTGCGTAGTGGCGGCAGCTTGAGGTCCTGGAGTTTGACGAATTGGGTAGTGTTATCGGCGATTTGTTGCGGTCCGTACTCCCGCTCGAGACTATCGAAGATGTTGCCGTTATCGTCTACCACGAGGATGTTTTTGACCCGGACGTTTTTGTTGTTGAGCAGGGGGTCTTTGACACTACCGATGATTTCATAGAGGTACTTATCGCTCTGAAGACTATCGAGGCCCAGGGCGATACCGGTCATGATCGCCTGTTCCTGGTCGATGATCATGTTGGCGTTGTTCTTAACCGTGCGCAGGTTGAAGTAGTACTGAATACCGAGTGTGAGGCCAAGCATTAGAGCCAGCAGGAGGAGAAGGCGGGCTCGAAAGCTTTCGACGAGGGCGGGAAATCTCATATTAGAAGTGTTGCGTTCGTTTTCCAGTGATTTATGTATAATCAATTACTTTTTTGTTGCCCATAGGAGAGGCTCGATGTTATATTCATGCCGGTCTCGAATCAATGTCCCCAGGGACCGCCGTTTAGGGAAATCTTCCCACCTCAATGTTGCAGTCAGTTGTCGCGAGGCCGATCGCGAGCTTGAAAGGGTTAGGTTTTCGAGCATAGGAGAGGTTTTTGGAGTTTCCACTCACCGCCAGGTGAGCAATCCCTAAAGAAAGGTACGTAAGCCCTGATGACACCAAAGTTCTATTCCCGTCGCCCCGACCGGCTCGTCTTTATTTTATTTATCCTACTTTGTTTGGCTTTTTCCGGTACGGTATTCGGGAAAAAACGACCCACCTCGGGACGCAGCGCCCGCGCTCAAAAGAGCAAAAAAGCTACAGCCAGAAACCGCAACACATCACGACATGGACGCGCGACAGCGAAATCTTCTCGCCGTGGGCGCGGCAGTCACTTGTCGGCCCGCGACGTTCGCCGTCAACGCGCACTTGTCGCACGCGAACAGACATCAGCAATCAAAGCGCGCGAGCGAAAACTCGGCCGCCCGCTCACGAAGCGCGAACGTGCCGCCGAACTGCGTCGCGTTGGATCACGCAATCGCCGCGCGTTAGCAGAAGCGCGTCGACGTGCTGAAGCCGCTCGCCGCGCCGCGATTGCTCGCCAGATGGCGATCGACAAAGCGATGCGCGATCAGGTGCAGGCGTTCATCGCGAAAGATGATTTGACTGGTGAAGATCCGGAAGTGCGCCAGGTCGCCGTGAAGGCGCTCGGCAATCACGCCGGTACGGTCGTCGTCATGGATCCAATGACAGGACGCGTCTACTCCGTGGTGAATCAGGAGTGGGCGTTGCATCGCGGTTTCAAACCATGCTCAACGATCAAGTTGGTTACTGGCGTTGCCGGACTTTCTGAAAATGCAATCCCGCTTGTCGACACGGCGGACGATGGATACCGCCTCGATTTAACTTCGGCGTTGGCCCACTCTAATAATCCTTTCTTCCAGCAAGTCGGCAGCAAAATTGGTCCTGACAAGATGGTTAACTATGCTCGCCAGTTGGGACTCGGCGAGAAAACCGGCCTGAACGTTCCGTTCGAGTTCGCCGGCGCGGTGCCTGACTTCAGTTCCAATCTTGGCGCTCGTATGTTCTCGCACGCAGATGGTTTTAAGGTGACGCCGCTGCAGTTGGGCACGCTCGTTTCCGCGATGGCTAACGGTGGCCGCTTGCTCACTCCGCAGATTCCGCGCAGTCCTAAAGACGCGAGCAAGATGAGCCCGAAGGTTCGCCGCGTGTTGGACATCTCTAATGAGGTTTGGCAGCGCATGGTCCCCGGAATGGTTGGCGCCGTTAACTATGGTTCGGGCCGGAAGGCTTACGACCCAACGCAGACCGTGGCCGGTAAAACCGGAACGTGCATCGGCGACAATGGTTGGGTTGGTTTGTTTACCTCTTACGCACCGCTCGCAAATCCGCGACTCGCAGTGGTTGTAATTACCGAAGGCAGCGATGCTCGCCGTCACTTACCAGCCGCAGTTGCCGGTGAGATCTACCGGCAGTTGAACCACCGCTTTGGTACGGCGATCAACTTGCAAGTAGCTTCAACCCTCGACGACGAAGAGAAGGAAGTCGCGGATGCTGAAGCCGAAGCTGAGAAGGCGGAGGCGGGTGATGACGAAGAGTCAACGGCCACTGCAGGTGCTCCGACGAATACAACGGTCAAGAAAGCGCCCTCAGTTCCGCTACCGTCAACAAACGCAGCAAAGACCACAACCGCTGAACCAAAGAACACTGTGAAGCGCGTGTTGATGCCACTCAACAACAAACCCGCTGAAACTTTGAAGAACGGCGTGCAACCAGCAACAAACTCCAAGACTGCTCCCGCGGAAAACAACGCTCCAGGCGGGCAGCGACCACGCCGAATTCAACCGTAGAACAGACTTAAAGAACAGTTTTGATTCTTTTGCGCCGGAACCTTAATCTCCGGCGCAAATTTTTTTGTGAAGTTGGCCGTGCAGGTGGCACCAGCACCTTGACACGTTTGACAAAGTTGCAGGAATATTGCGAGCGCTCGTTATTTACTAGTACTAAACCAAGAGCCCATTCCCCTCGATGTGCAGATCGGCAACCGGTCTCTGTATCAGTTGCATCGTAAAGTCCCTGTAGCGAAGTTTTTAAGGGCTCAGCCTTTAGCGCGATTGCTGAAAAAGGAGTTTGGAGGTTCCGACAACTAATGAAAAAGACGAAAAGGTTTTTAACGATCGGTGCGACAGTCGCGTTGCTCGCTATGCCCGTTGCGGCGACCAATCTGATCACAGTTTCTATTAACAGCATTCAAGATCAATGTAAGCCAGAGGAAAAGGACGCGTGGTACGCCGAGTTCCTCAAGATTTACAAAACTGATCAAGCCAAGGCTTTCGATCTGGCGAAGAAATATCTCGCTTGTCCGCCGCCGGGTGAAGTCACCGAAGCGCAGCAGAAGATTATCGACTTCTTGAAGAAGTGGTCCACCGCTTATTCAGAAGGGATGCGCAAACTTCAACTGCCGCAACTCCTTTATAACGATAAGAAATATCCGGAAGCATACGCGCTCGGACGTGAGATCCTGGCAGCAGAGCCAGAGAACCTGAACGTGCTCGTGCACCTCGGCGCTAACGGCTACGTCGTCGCGCCGCAGAAGAACCCACAGTTGAACGCTGAGTCGCTGGACTACGCACGCAGAGCGTTACAGCTCATTGAAAGCGGTAAGACCCTTGAAGACTGGACGCCGCTCGTAAGTAAAGAGTCAGCGGTGGCCTACTTGAATTTCACTATAGGCACACTGACGCTGGAGAAAGATCCGGCCAACGCGCTGAAAAACCTGCTCAAGGCCGCGCAGTTTGAGACGCCGTTGAAGAAGTCGCCCTTCACTTACGCTTACATCGCCGCTGCCTACGAGACCGGTCCTTATGCGAAGCAGTCGGAAGTGTACAAAGCAACCTACGGCGGCAAAGATGAAACGCCGGAAAGCAAGCTTGCGCTCGCTAACATTAACCAGATCGTGGAACGAATGATCGATGGTTATGCGCGCGCCGTCGCACTCGCCGGTACCGATCCACAGTTTGCCCAACAGAAGACCGTTTGGCTTGAGGTCCTGACGAACTGGTACAAGTACTTGCACAACAATTCAGACGCGGGCATGACCGAGTACATCGCCGGTGTTGTTGCCAAGCCGTTGCCACCGGAACCGACTCCGTTGACGGTGCTGCCTACTCCTGTGCCCGCAGCGTCTCCAGCCAGCACCAACGGTACAGCAACTCCGACGAATGGTACCGGTGCTGCCACCCCGGCTGCGCCAGCAGGGACGACTCAACCAGTGAACAAGCCGTCGACGCCTGCAACGAATAATTCGACCAAACCCGCTGGCACTAAGCCGGCGAATCCCGATCGACCACGCAATCGCCGGTAACGGAACTGAAGTTCCGTCGCCATTTTCCAACGCCGGAAGCACGTCGCTTTTTTCGACAAGCTTCCGGCGTTTGTTATAATCCGCTGCGCTTTGAAAAATCCCGAAACGATTCCCGATCTGGACCTCCTCGAAACGGTTCTTTCCTACAACTTCAAAGATCGTTCTTTGCTCGAACGCGCCATTACTCACCGGTCGTGGGCGCACGAGAAAGTTCCGCCGGGTGACGAACGACAAGCTCGCAAACTTCATAACGAGTCGCTGGAATTTTTGGGCGATTCAGTGCTCGGTCTGATCGTCTCCAATTATCTTTGCAACTCATATCCGGCGGGTACCGAAGGCGAACTTTCACGCATGAAGCATCGCTTGGTGAGTGCGCCGACGCTCGCGGAAGCATCACAAGCATTGAAGCTCGGCGAGTTTCTCCGGTTTGGACGTGGTGAAGAGAAGAGTGGCGGCCGGCAGAAGAATGCTTTGCTGGCGGATGTGTTTGAAGCGATCACTGGGGCGATCTTTCTGGATGGCGGACTTGAAGCGGCCACGCAATTCGTTTGTCATGCGCTCAGAACAGAACTCGAAGCCGCGGATCCGCTGAGTGCGGCGAAGGCGGATTACAAAACGATGCTACAGGAGAAACTTCAGGCCGAGCGGCGATCGGCGCCCCGTTATGTGGTGATCGAAACTTTGGGGCCGCCGCATCAACGTATATTTCACGTGGAAGTCTCGTGGGACAACGGCAGCATTCGTGGTTCCGGTCACTCGATCAAAGTGGCGGAAGCGGCGGCTGCACGCGCGGC
>Ga0196977_1000445_pt1 | contig 21721 bp, 20 predicted proteins | sample S3v_1013CmetaG_FD_148634 | JGI IMG/M metagenome (GOLD analysis project Ga0196977, IMG submission 148634) | Soil microbial communities from Anza Borrego desert, Southern California, United States - S3+v_10-13C | ecosystem: Environmental > Terrestrial > Soil > Desert | place: USA: California...
CCGCCGCGCTCGTGCAGAAAAAGCTCGGCTTGCCGGCGTCGATCGCAAGCTTCGACGTGAGCCTCGGCTGCTCCGGCTATGTCTACGGGCTCTCCGCGGCCATCGGCCTCATGCAGCAGGCGGCGATCGAGCGCGCGGTCCTCGTCACCGCCGACTGTTATTCGAAAGTGATGGACGCCGCCGACCGCGCGACCGCGCCGCTCTTCAGCGATGCCGCGGCGGCAACGGTGCTCGGCGCTCGTCCGCTGTATCGCGCGGGTAAGCCAGTGTTCGGCACCGACGGAAGTGGGGCGGAGACGCTTATAGTAAAATGCGGCGGTTCGCGCGCACCGGCCGAGCGCAGCATGCTCTACATGGACGGCCGCGCGATTTACTCGTTCGCAATGTCGCAGGTACCCCGGCAAGTCGAGCAGTGCCTGAAGCTGAACGGCCTGGCGATCGGCGACATCGACTGCTTCGTGTTCCATCAGGCGAATCGCTTCATGCTGGAGTCGCTCAGAGACCGCATGAAGCTGCCTGCCGACAAAGTGGTGATCGATGTGGCGGACGGCGGCAACACCGTCGGCTCCACCATCCCGATCGCACTCGAGCCGCTTCTCGAGACCCGCCCGCGCCGCATACTCGTGTGCGGCTTCGGCGTCGGGTTGTCATGGGCGACGAACGTTCTTGAACTCTGCGGTGAACATTGAGCCCCTGTGGAAACTGATGGCCTTATCGGCAGGATCGCCGAGCTGCTGCACGAAGTGGACGAGAAGCTCGCCCGCGTTACGCCCGCGGAGATCCGCGGCAAGCACGTGACGCAGGATCTGGGGCTCGACTCGCTCGACGTGATCAAGTTCGTGCTGCTCGTTGAGGAGAAGTTCGGGCTGAAGCTCGAGGACGCGGAGATCGACGGCCGCGAGCTGCTCAAGGTCGACAATCTCGCCCGCTACCTCGCCGAGCGCGGCGCGAGCTGACGCCCTCCGATGTTCGTCGTCATCGACTACGACATGGGCAATCTGAAGTCCATGTCGAACGGGCTCAACGCGCTCGGTATCAAGCACGAAGTCTCGGGCGATCCGGCAGTGGTGCGCCGCGCCTCGGCGATCATACTGCCGGGCGTCGGCGCGTTCGGCGACGGCATGCGCGCGCTCGAGCGCCGCGGGCTGGTCGATGCGCTCAAAGACAAAGTGCTGGACGAGAGAACGCCGTATCTCGGCGTATGCCTCGGCATGCAGTTTCTCGCAACGAAAGGTTACGAGCACGGCGAGCATCGCGGCTTCGACTGGATTGCCGGCGAAGTCACGCGGATCACGCCCGACGATGCCGCGCTCAAGGTCCCGCACATGGGCTGGAACGAGCTGCGCATCGAAGCCGGCGACTCCCCGCTCGTGCGCGACGTCGCTCCCGGCACCGCCGTCTATTTCCTCCACGGCTATCACTTCGTGCCGGCGCCCGATGCGGCGGGCGCGGTCGTCGCGACGACCGATCATGGCGGGCGTCTCGTCGCGGCGCTGCAATGCGGACACGTTTTCGGCGTGCAGTTTCATCCCGAAAAAAGCCAGGGCGCCGGCCTCGCCATCCTCCGGAATTTCGCCGACTACGCGGCAGCGCATGCTGAAAAAGCGACTGATACCCTCGCTGCTCGTCCGTGACGGACGCATCGTTCAGAGTGTGCAGTTCCGGCACACGAACGTCATCGGCAACGTCATCACGGCGGTCGATTTCTTCAACGGCTGGGCGGTCGACGAGATCCTGATCCTCGACGTCTCGCGCGATCACACCGGACGCGAGCAGTTTCTCGACATCGTGGACGAGCTGTCGGAGCGCTGCTTCGTGCCGCTCACCGTCGGTGGCTGGATCACCGCGCTTGCCGACATCGAGACGCTGCTCGAGCACGGCGCGGACAAGATCACGATCAACACCCATGCGTTCCGCTATCCGGAGTTCATCACCGACGCCGCAAAGGTGTTCGGGTCGCAGTGCATCGTGGTCTCGATCGACGCGAAGCGCGACGAAACGGGTGAGGCCCGCGTGTGGGTCGACCGCGGACGCGAGAACACCGGCGTCCCGGCGGCGCAGTGGGCGCAGCAGGCGGAAGCGCGCGGTGCCGGCGAGATCCTGCTGACCTCGATCGACAACGACGGCATGCGCAAAGGCTACGACCTGCCGCTCATGAAGAGCGTGGCCGAAGCCGTGCGCATTCCGGTGATCGCGTTCGGTGGAGTCGGTCACTGGTCGCACATGGTGGCGGGCGTCACCGAGGGCGGCGTCGACGCGGTCTCGGCGGGAAACATCTTTCATTTCACCGAACACAGCACGAAGAAGGCGAAGGAATACCTGCGCGAGGCCGGCGTGGACGTGCGCGACACGTTTTTCTATCGCGTGTCGATCCCCCGCCGCCCGCGCTACAAACAGTATTAGGAGAGACGAATTGCGTTACTGCCAGCGGTGTTGTTACCCCGAGAACGCGCAGCCGAGCATCATTTTCGACGAGCACGGCGTCTGCAGCGGCTGCCGGGTGCTCGAGAGCCGACCCTCGATCGACTGGGCCGAGCGCGAGCGATGGCTGGTCGAGCTGCTCGAGGAGCACAAGGCGAAAGCGCGCGCGGCGCGCAATCCGTACGACTGCATCATCCCGGTAAGCGGCGGCAAGGACAGCCACTACCAGGCGTATCTCATGAAAGTGAAGTACGGCATGAACCCGCTGTTCGTGACCTACAACCACCTGTACAACACGAAGGTGGGCCTGCGGAACCTGGAAAACATGTTCCGCAAATTCAGCTGCGATCTCATCCGCTTCTCATCGAACCCGGACTCGGCGCGCAAGATCTCGCGCTACATGCTGGCGAAAATCGGCGACGTGACGTGGCATTACCACGCCGGCATCATGACCTTCCCGATCCAGATCGCCGTGAAATACAAAATCCCGCTCATGATCTGGGGCGAGGAAGGCTTCTCCGAATTGACCGGCATGTTCAATCAGGACGACATGGTCGAGTTCACGAAGAAAAAGCGGCAGGAGCACGACATGCGGGGCTTCGAGCCCGAGGATCTGCTCAATCAGCAGGACTCGCCGTTCGAGCTGCGCGATCTGGCCCCGTTCTTCTATCCGAGCGACGAAGAGATCGAACAAGTGGGGCTGCGCGGGATCTACCTCAGCAATTACATCTCGTGGAACGGCAAGACGCAGACCGAGCGAATGATCCGCGAGTACGACTTCGAGACGGCGCGCGAGCGCGACCGCACCTTCAATATCTACGACAAGCTCGATGACGTGCATGCGAACGGCGTGCACGACTATCTGAAGTACCTCAAGTTCGGCTACGGCCGCGCGACAGACGACGCGAGCACGGAGATCCGGCACGGCCGCATGACGCGCGAAGAAGGCATCGAACTCGTGATGAAGCACGATCCGAAGCGACCGCGCGATCTCGATCTGCTGCTGGAATTCCTGGGCATCACCGAGGAGGCGTTCGAAGGTCTGGTGGAGCCGCTGCGTGACGAGCGCATCTGGGGCCGCGAAGGCGGAACCGGCAAGTGGCAGCCCAAGGACCACATCGGCAATCACAAGAACGATCCCAGGGTAGAAGCGGCGCGCCTGCCGCTCAAGGGCGGCGGCGGCTTCATCGTGAACTCGAAGAACACGCTGCCCGATCCGCACATCATGGAAGGCGGCGGCTATAACTATCTGTGACCGCCGCGCGTGACGTGTACTGCTTCGTACGCATCACGCCCGCGAACTATCTCTACGCGCTGTGGCTCTCGCTACGGGCGCCGGTCGCCGCATGGAAAATCGAAGTGCCCGCGGCGCTCGCGGGGCGCTTCGAGCGCGTGCGGCCCTATCGGCTGTTCACGCGCGACGAATGGCTGCTCGCGCACGATCTTGCGTTCGATCTCTGGAAGGCGCGCGCGCTACCGCGGATCTCGGAGCGTCACCGCGTGAGCGCGGAGATCGGCGGCCATCCTGTCGATTTCTCGCGTAACGCCTGGCAGATCCACGGCATCGAGTTCGAAGCGCTTTCGCTCTTCGTATCGATGCTCACGAAGATGCCGCAGGCCGCCAGCATGCGTGTGGTGGAGCCCTGGATCGCGCGCGCGTTCGAACGCGGCGAGCTCGAGCGCATCTTTCCCGGCGTGAGCTTCGCGCGCTCAGCGATACATCGCATGCTCGAAGGGCTGCGCGAGTGGGGTGTGTCCGCGGCACACCTCGGCCGCGCGCTCGCGCGCGCGGCACGCAGCCTTTTGCGTCCACAGCGACGTATCGGCCGCCGGCCGATCGTCTGGCTGGGCATCAGTCCGGCGGAAATGGCGGACACGGACGATCGCCTGAACTTCGCCTGGGCGGCGCAGTACGGGTACGTAGCGGCCTCCGATGTGGTGTATGCGCTGCCCTGCACGCCGACGCGAGCACAACGCGCCTACTTCGAGTCCCATGGTCTCGCCGCCATCGAGCCCCAGGCGGAGTTCGAACTCCTGCCGATGCGTGCACGTATCGCCGTTGCAGCCCGGTCGATCGCCGGCGTCGGGCGTGCGCTCTTCATGCCGGCGGCGACCGCTGCGCTCGCCGCGCGTTTCATGGCGCGCGCGCCGTACTGGATGCGGCTCTTCGCAGAGCTCGGCACGACGGCCTACGTTACGAGTGCGAGCTACTCCTGGCCCGAAAAGCCGGAAGTCAGCGCAGCCACGGCGCTGGACCTGCGCACGATCATGTGGACCTACAGCGCAAATACCCCGGTGTTTTCGGTGCAGGCTCCCGACTTCCGGGACCTCGGCGTGTACCGCTCCGCATTGATCACAGCCGAATACTGGGCGTGGAACCGCGCAAACGAGCAGTGGCTCCGAAACAGGCAAGTGCTGCCGGGACTCAGCACGATCCGGATCACCGGACCGCTCATGTGCGGCAATCCGGCACTGCTGGCGCTCGATCGCGCGGCCGCGCGCGCCCGCCTGGCGTTACCCGAGGAAGGCCTTTGCCTCGGCATCTTCGATCTGCCGCCGATGAACGACGCTTGGCGCGACCGCTACGGCGGGGGTCCCCCGCTGGTGAGCCTCGAGAGCTACGTCGGATTCTGGGACGCGATCCATCGGATTCTCGAACGCATTCCGAAGGCGTTCGCACTGATCAAGCTCAAACGCGACTTCACCCACCCGTACCGCGAGCTCCCCGCCGTGCTGAGAGCGATGGTGGACGAGCAGAGCCCGCTGAAGCGATCGGGCCGCGTGCATCTGATCGAGTCCGAGATCGATCCGTACCTGCCCATCGCCGCGAGCGACGTCGCCATCGGAGTGCCGTACACTTCGCCGATACTCGCCGCGCGCACCATTGGCCGGCCGGCTTTCTATCTGGATCCGCTCGGCCTTGCGAACTTCCCATCCTGCGCCGAATACCAGGCGCTCACCGTAGTGAGCGAAAACGAAGCCGTCGAAATCGTGCGAGACGCGCTGCAGGGAGCGAACAGATTCACGGAAGTCGCGCTCGAGGCGCTGACGCCACCGCAGCCGTCGTTCCCGCTCGTTGCCAGGGCTGATCAACCCGCCGGCGCCACTACATCAGGCGACCCAAAGCAGGTCGCCTCGTGAGAGCCCTCGCGCATGCCACGTAAACCCGTCGCATTCGAGCGCCGGCTCGAGCGGTTCATCTGCACTTTTCTGCCGCTGCTCGCGCGACCGCAGCGTGGCGCCGCAACGCGCGATCACTGGGAAGCGCACCCGACCGTTACCGCGTTCGAAGGCATCGATCCGGCAAGCCAGGCGCAGATGGACGAGATCGTCTCGCTGCTGCCCGACCGTGACGCGAGGATCCTCGATCTCGGCTGCAACGTCGGGCGGCACCTCGACTATCTCTATCGCCAGGGCTATCGCAATCTGCACGGCGTGGACTGGAGCTCGAAGGCGCTGCAGGACATGGCGGAGCGCTATCCCGAGATGCACGCGCACGCGAAGCTCACGAACGCGTCTTTCGAGACGTTTCTGCGCGCGAAACCCGCGCCGGTGGATCTCGTCTACACGCGCGGCGCCACGTTCGAGCTCGTGCATCCGCGTTTTCCGCTGATACGCGAAGTCTGCCGCGTCGCGCGCCGATACGCGGTGCTGGTGATCTCCGAAGCCGGCCATGCGTATCCACGCTTCTGGGAATACGAGTTCGCGCGCGAGGGCTTCGAGCTCACGCACCTGCGCCGGCCGGCTTCCAGCGCCGCACCCGATCACCGCGTGTCGCTCATGACGTTCACGCGAATCGCATGACGTTCGTCGACACCGCGTGGCGTGGTGCCGCGGGCTTTCGCGGCGCCATCGCGGGTATCACGACGCTCGGCGCGCTGGCCGCGGTGGCCGAATCCGCGACGCTCGTCGCCCTCTTCGGCTTCATCGCGAATCTCGTCGGCACACAGGGCGCGCAGCCCGGCGGCAGCTCCGGCGTCGCGGCGTGGCTCGGCGGCATGCCCCAGTCGGCTCAGGCCGGCCTCGTCCTCGGCATCGCCACGGTGCGCTTCGCGCTTTCGCTCTACCTGGAGTGGCGCATGAGCGTGCTGTGGACCGATATGAGGCGCAGCATGCAGCGCACGATGCTCGAAAGACACCTCGATGCGCAGCTTTCCTATCTCATCGGACGCAAAGGCGGCGAGCATCTCTATCACGTCATGGAAGGCCCGTCCTTCGCCGCGGTGTTCTACCTGCACCTCGCCCGCTACCTCTCGATGGCGATTCTCGTCGCGGCGTTGTTCGTGACGCTCGCGTTCATCTCCTGGATGCTCATCGCGATCGCCGCCGCAGTCGCGGTCGCTTACGGTCTCGTCGTACGCACGCTGAGCTCGCGCATCTCCTACGCGTCGGGCGAAGCACAGGCCGCGGCCGTGAAAGCGCAGACCCAGATCGTGAACGAAGGCATCCTCGGCGTTCGCTATCTGAAGGCGCTTTTCGCCGCCCCCGGTTGGGTGCGTGAATTCGATACCGAGGCGGCGCGCGCCATGACCGCGATGCGCCGCGCGATGTTCTGGGGCACGGTGCCGGCGCGCGCGCTCGAATACCTCGTGCTGGTCCTGTTCCTGGGGATCGTGCTGGTCGCGATCGGCCGCGGCGGCGACCTCATGGCGCAGATTCCGACGCTCGCCGTGTACTTCCTGGGTATCACCCGCATCCTGCCGACGCTCGCGACGCTCGGTAACGCACGCATGCAGATGATGCAGGCGCTTCCGAACCTGCGCACCTACTGCGAGCTCGCCGAGAGCATTCCGCTCGAAGCGCCGGCGCACGCGGGTGGGTCCGTTCCCGCGGAGCTTGCGCGACGGCGACTCGTCTTCCAGGACGTGAGCTTCGGCTACGGCGACAAGCCGGTGCTCACGCGCTTCAACGCTACCATCGGCCTCGGCCGCGTCACGGCCATCGTTGGCCTTTCGGGTCAGGGCAAATCGACGCTCGTGGATCTGATTCTGCGTTTCATCCAGCCTCAGAGCGGGCGCATCAGCGTCGATGCGATCGACATTTCGACGCTGGCGCTGCGCGATTGGCGCCGGCAGTTCGGCTATCTCGGGCAGGAGCCGTTTCTGTTTCACGCATCGGTGACCGACAACGTGCGCTTCGGCGACCCGGCGATTTCCGCGGGCGACGTCGAAGCGGCGCTGCGCATGGCTGGGGCGCTCGATTTCGTGCGTGAGCTGCCGCAGGGGCTGCAGACGATACTCGCCGACCGCGGCCAGTCACTCTCCGGCGGCCAGCGCCAGCGGATCGCGCTCGCACGCGCTTTCGTGTCTCCTGCGCAGACGCTGATCCTCGACGAGCCGACCAGTGCGCTGGACGCCGACACGGAGCGGCGCGTGATCGCGAACCTCGTCGCCGCGCGCGGCGGCCGCGGTGTCATACTCGTCACGCACAAGGAAGATCTGCTGCCGCTCGCCGACGACATCCTGGTCGTGCAGAACGGTCAGGCGATCGAGTCGGGCACCTACGAGGCGCTGCGCGCGACCGGCGAGCACTACCGGCGCGTCTTCAGCGCGGACGCCGCGTGATCGATATTTACTTCGGCACGGCTGCCGATCGCGAGTACGCCGAGCGGCCGCTCACGCTGATCGACGTCGGCGCGCGCGGCGGCCTGCAACCGAACTGGCGCCGCGCGCGACGGCACTTGCGGCTCGTCGGTTTCGAGCCTGACGCGAGCGAGCACGCGCGGCTCGCCGCCGGCGCCGACGCCCGGACGCTGTACATCAACGCCGCGGTCGCGCGCGAGCAGGGAAAGGCGACGTTCAATGTCGCGCGTGATCCCGGCACCTCGTCGCTGCTCGCGCCGAACATGGCGTTCCTGCGGCGTTTTCCGCGCGCCGAGCGCTTTGAGACGCGCCAACGCATTGCCGTCGCCGCCGATCGCCTGGACTCCCTGCTACCGGCGCACGGCGTTAGCGATCCCGACTTTCTCAAGCTCGACACGCAAGGCGCCGAGCTCGCGATCCTTCAGGGCGCGCAAGACACCGTCGCGCGGCTTCTGCTGGGCATCGAGCTCGAGATTCAGCTCGCACCGCTCTACATCGACCAGCCGTCGTTCGGCGCGCTCGATGATTTTCTGCGCGCCGCGGGCTTTCAGCTTTTCGATCTTCGCCCAAGCTACTGGAAGCGCGCGGCCGGTGCGCTTTATGGGGGCCCCAAAGGCCAGCTCGTATTCTGCGACGCGCTGTATCTGCGCACCGAAGAAAGCTTCGGCGCGCTCGTCGGACGCTACGCCGACGCCGACGCACGCCGCTCCAAGCTCCTGCGCATGCTGTCGGTGGCGCTGCTCTACGGTTACGTCGATTTCGCGATCGAGATCTTCCAAGGTCATCGCAGTGAGCTCGATACCGCGCTCGTCGCGGCAATCGATGGTCAGTTGCGCAGCGACATTCCCTTTTCGGCCCGCGTGCCGCACTTCCGCGGCCGCGGCTGGCTCTCGCACTTGTTCTACCGGCTGCATCGCGCGCTGACCCCGACCGTCGAGCGCTGGGCGAGCGGCGGTCGTCACCTGGGCAACATGGATTGATCGACCAGCCGCGGCCCGGGAACGCCAGACCAGAAGCAGGACCTGCACAACGCTGGCTACAATCGTGTCGACGTCGTTCGACTTGCTCTAACGGGAGGGACTGATGAGAACTGCCATGAGAATGATCCTGGCCACGATGCTGTGCAGCGGAGTGCTTTGCACCGCGGAGGCCGCCGAGCCGTGGATGGGCGGCAGAATGGACACCGGCCTCTATCTCGGTGGAGGCGCCGGCTACAGTAAGAGCAACATAGATGCGAGCGGCTTCGCCGGCGACGTGGATGACAGCGACACGGGCTGGAAGCTTTTTGCCGGATACCAGTTCAACCGCTATCTCGCCGTGGAAGCGGGCTACTACGACCTCGGCAAGGTCTCGTTCAGTGGCCGGCTCACGACTGCCGTGCCGCCATTCCCCGCCGGCACGGGCACGAGCGGCAACTTCGATTCGAAGGCGTACGCGGTTGCCGCCGTGGTGACACTGCCCGTGTGGGGCGACCTCTCGCTTCTGGCAAGGCTCGGCGTCGCGCGCGGTGAGCAGGAAGGCGACGTCACCACCGGCGGGATTGGCGCCAGCGCCAAGGATGAGACGACGGAGCTCACGTATGGGCTTGGCGCGAGCTACGCGTTCGCACGCAATCTCGGAATACGCGCTCAGTGGGAGCGCTTCAGGGTCGGCGGTGAGGCGGTAGGCGGAAAGAACGATGTCGACCTTTACAGCATCGATCTGCTCTATCGCTTCCGATAGAACGCAGCGTTCGGAAAAGGTCGGCGCATATCCGCTGTTTCGTCCCCCGCTGCGTGTCCGTACAGGCTCGATGATAAAATGACCGCCGCTCGCGACCGATGAGTCCGGGCACGCTCGATCCATCTCCACCGCGGTTTCGCGTCCCGATGACCCCCACTGAACAGTTCGAACGCGACGGTTATATCTTCGTCGAAAAACTGATCGAGCCGCGGCTGCTCGACAGGTTCGAGAATCTCATCCTGTCGCGTGCTTGCATCGACCTGCGTGAGCTTGGAATCGCCTGCGACGGTCTCACGCCCTTCGAGACGATGCGGCTCCTGGAAAGCAACTCGCGCCACCGCTTTTTCAAGCTGTGCGCGATCGGAACCGCTGTCGCGGGCCTGCAAATCGCGACGCATCCGGTCATTACAGAGGTGATCGAGACGCTTTTCGGCGCCGAGGGTGGCCAGATCTTCAATTTTCCGCCGGCGATATTCTGGAACGACCGGCCGGTGACTCGCCTTCAATACAAATGGCACCAGGAGTCGACGTATCTGCAGGCCTACGAGCGGCTCATCACATTATGGTTTCCGCTGTTTCGAGACCTCGCGCCCGAAGACGGGCCCATGATCGTCGCGCGCGGCTCCCACAAGGAGGTGTATCCCTACACCTTCGCCAAGGAACCGAGCGGCGTCACTCAATTCGCGGTGTCCGACGAGATCGCATCGCGGTTCGAGCAGGTGCCTTGCGCGCTGAAACGCGGCGATGGCGTGCTGTTCCACCGGGATCTGCTGCACAAGACGGGTGAGAACCTCACCGGCAGCCCTCGCGTGAGCTGCGTGATCCGCTACTTCGATATTCTTCGGACGCCCGAGTTCGAGCCGCTCATCGTGCCGAACAACATCACGAACAAAGACGCGATCGCCGGAAAAGCGGTGGTTCGGTCATAGCGAGCCTTTTTGCAGATTTCGATCTCGGAATGCCCTGTCTGCGTCTCGGACGCGATCGCACCTCTCGATCTGCGGGAGACGTACTTCGTCAGTAACCTCGGCGAGCGCCTGACGATCGAATTCGGCATCTGCAACAGGTGCGGCTTCACGTTTCAGCTGAACCCGCTCAGCGCGGCGGATTTCGAGAAGTACTACGAAGACAACTCGCAGCTTCGCTCGGCCGCGCTGAATGTGGTCGAAGAGTTCGTCCATTCGCGCCAGGCGGCGTTCATCGACTCCATTGCCAGCTTGCAAGGCGCAAAAGTGCTCGAGATCGGGAGCAGCACCGGCAAGTTTCTGGATTTCCTGAAGCAGATCTACGGCGCGCGCACCTACTTCGACGAGCGCAATCTCGAGTCGAGGGCGCATCTGAGGAACGTAGGCGGTCACACCGCCGTGGAGGAGCTGGGCGCGAAACCCGACGTCGACGTGCTGGTTCTGCGTCACGTTGTCGAGCACGTTCCGCAGCCTGCCGGATGGCTCGCATCCCTCAAAAAATATCTTGCGTCGAGCGCGCACGTGTTCATCGAGGTTCCGGATTGGAGCTTCGTCGACGACGAAACGAATACCTTCGCTTTCGAGCACGTCAACCATTTCGCGCAACACACGCTGAGCCACCTGCTCTTCCGCGCCGGCTATATCGTCGTGAAACAGGAAATGTCGATCACGAAGGGCTACGCAGTTTCCGGCGGCGACCGTGTCCTGCGTGTTCTCGCGAAGCCGTTTCGGCCGCAGCTGAGCGAGGGCGTCGGCGCCGCGGTCCGACAGCACCACCACAAACGCGTAAGCCACGTCCTGGAAGTTGTCGAGCGCACGGTCAAGACCGCCATGGGAGCCGGCCAGCGCGTCGCGTTCTATGGCGCGAGCTGGGGTGCGGAGCGCGTATTTCTCAACACAGCGATAACGGCCCGTGACGTGGTGTGCATCTTCGATCGTGATAAACGCAAGCACGACGCGCCCTATTACGACGTGCCCGTTTTCCCGCCGGAGAAAATTCTCGAGAGTAATCCCGACGTCCTTCTGATCTTCACGTCGCACGCTGCTGCCGTGAAGCGCGATCTCGCTGCGCTTGGCTTCAAGGGGCGCATGCTCAGTCGCGACGACTTCGAACGCATTCAGACTCAGCCGTGAGGAGCTAGTCGCCTGCGCGATCGGGGCCGCCTCGAGCCGCTATTCGTGGCAGTAGATGCCGGGCCGCGCGGCACGCTACGACCGATCGCGGACCACGTGGCGGCAACGCTGGAGCCAACTGCGAGCTCAGCCGATGACGCACACTGGCGCGACAGTATCGCCCGACGACGTCCGTCACTGCTCATCGTTGGCACCTCGGACAGCGCTGCGGGCCGCGCAATCGAAGCCTCGGCGCGTCGCGCGGCGCGGGCGGCGAAGCTCCCGATCGTCGCGGTCGAGGATTTTCCGGGCAACTACACGCCGGTCGCTGATGGCGACGCCGATCTCGTCGTCGTCGAAAGCGCCGCCGCACGTGAGATTTACCTGCACCGCCTCGGCTCGAATGCACCCGCGACGATAATCGCGGCCCCGGCCCGCTATGACGCGTATCGGCGCGAGCTCGCGAGCCTGCGCAGCGCGACCGCGTCACGCTGGCGGGCGCCGGGTCGACGCCCGACCGTGCTCTGGGCAGGCCAACCGGAGACGGCGTACGCGGTCAAAACCCTCGAAGTGCTGGCGCCGGTGCTCAGAAGACACACGGTCAGGCTGCTGTTCAAGGCGCACCCGCGGGACCCAGGTTACACGGGCGGCGTTTACCGGCCGCTGCTCGCGACAGCCGGCGTGGATTTCACGGACGTGACGCCGCTCGGCGTGGTCGACGCGCTCGCCCAGGCACCGCAGCTCGTCGTCACGCAGTTTTCATCTGTTGCAGTCGAGGCGGGTTTCTTCGGCATTCCGGCGCTCTGCGTGCTGCTGCCCGACGCGGGCGGCGCGCACTTCCTGCAGAAGACCGGGACCGCGCTGCCGCCGTTCTGCACGGGCGGCGCGAGCGCGCTCTGTACCGAGCGCCCCGAGCTCGACCGCGCGTTTGCAGCCGCGCTCAACGATGACGGTCTGCGCGAAGCGCTTCTGCGCGCGTTCGATAGCTATTTCGGCGTGCACGCGCCCGCTGCGCCCGCGCTCGTCGAGCGATTGCGCGCCGGCCGCCTGAAAGCGCAATAAAAGCCCGGAAATCAGGGACTTCGTGTAAAATCCCGCCCCTTGTACAGGAGGGCGTAATGCTCCAGACCGCCAAACGCATCATCCCGATCCGCGCGCTCGACGACGGCCGGTACGGGCAGCCCCGGCTGCTGGCCGACGGCAGCGTCGTGGGTGAGCGCGCGCGCGTTGATGCGCTGCTTCGCGAGCTCGAGAACGAGCCCGAGATCACGCAGCTCCTGCACCCGGAAGTCCGTTACGAAGTCACGGACAACTGCAACGCGACCTGCATCATGTGCCCGCGCGATAAGCACGAGCACGGCCGCGAGCACGGAATCATGGACCAGGCGAAATACGAGAAAAGCATCGACGAAGTCGTGCAGCTCGGCGCCAAAAAGATCGTGCTGACGGGTTTCGGCGAGCCGATGCTCGACAAGCGGCTCGAGGACAAGATCGCGTATGCGAGCGCCAGGGGCCTCTCTACTTACTTCATCACTAATGCGTCCGCGCTGACGCCGCGCCGCTCGCGCAAGCTCCTCGAGGCGGGTCTCTCCGAAATGCGCGTTTCGTTCTACGGCATGCGTCCGGAGACCTACAACGCCGTCATGCAGGGCTTGGATTTCAACCGCACGCTCAAGGGCGTGCTCGAATTCCTGCGGCTGCGCGACGAGATGAAGGCGCGTACGCGCGTGCAGATCTCGTATCTCGAGCTTCCCGAAAACAGCTCCGACACCGAGGCGTTCCGGGAATACTGGGTCCCGAAAGTCGACGCGGTCGAGATCTGGAAGCCGCACAACTTCGGCGACGGCCGCGACTATCGCGCGCGCACGGAGGACAAGGCGACCTGCGGCCGTCCCGAGAACGGCCCGTTCCAGATCCAGTGGAACGGGGAAGTCATCCCGTGCTGTTACGACTACAACAACCAGATCGTCCTGGGGAATGCGTTCGAGCAGGGCGTGCTGGACATTCTCAACAGCCCGAAATACCGGCTGCTGCGCCACGCGCATCGCATGAAGCAGTTCGAGATGTTCCCGTACTGCGATCAGTGCGATCAGCTCCGTCCGCACGCCGACGCGCTCGTCTACACCAACCGGCACAATCTTCCGCCGGAAGAAGCGGTGAAGCTTTCGAACACCGACCTGTACAACCTGGTGGACGGCAAGCAGCTCGAGGCGGAGCGCCTGAGCCAGCGCTACCGCGAAAAGAACGCCTGATCGGGCGTTGGGGCTGCGCCTTTACGACGACGCCCGTGCTTTCGCAGCCGCGCTGTCGGAGTCGAGCGGTGCCCTCTATTCGATCCTCAACCCCGATCGCTTCGATCCCGCCGAGATCCTGAGCCTCGCCGAGCGCGCGGCACGGCACGGCCACGAAGACCTGCTGGCTTCGACCGCGCTGCGGGACGCAGCGCTGCGCGAGGTCATCGCGTTCTTCGACGAAGCCGGGCAGCTCGACCCCGACTGGCAGTTCGCCTATTCCTCGAAAGTCGTGCTTTCGATCCCGGGCTGGCAGGACCTCCAGAAGCTCTTTCTCGCACGCGGCGCTATTGCCGAGGGCCGCGAGGTGCTGCTGCTCGTGCCGGACGCGCCGCTGCGACGGCTCGTGCATGCGATGCTCGCGAGCACGTCCGCACGCGCGGGGGCGTTGCCCGGGCGCAGGGCGTGGGCTCGGTTCGCGCGCACGCTGCTGCGCACGATGTTGAACCGTGCCGATGCCGAACCGTATCGCACCGTGATCTTCACGCTCTCGGTCGGCGCGCCGAGGCATGCAAGCGATCCGTATTTCGGCACGCTGCCCGCAGTGCTGTCCCGCCATGCGCCGACACTCGTCGTCTATCTCGCCTCGGGCGGCACGCTGCGGCTGCCGGCAGGCCGCACGCGCGTGCCGTTCGAAGCGTTTCTGTCGCCGTGGGACGTGATCGCGAGCTGGCTGTCCGCGCTCGTGCGCGGCACGCGCGCAGGCGCTTCGCCACGCCACGCGCGGCTCGCGCCGCTGCACGCCCACCTTCGCCGCACCGAGATCGCTTCGGGCGAATACTTCATGCAGCGCCTCATGCGCCGCGGTTTTCGACGCATGCTCGAATGCACTCTGCCGGAAACGGTCGTCTACGCATTCGAGAACCGCAGCTTCGAGAAGCATCTGGTCGCCGAAGCACACCGCGACGGTGTGCGCGCGGTCGCCTACCAGCATTCCTCGATCACGCCACGACATCTCGCGTTCCGGATTGCCCCGGCGGAGCTCGCCGGATCACGACTGCCGCACCGGCTCGTGACGATCGGCGAGGTCACGGCTGATTTGCTGCGCACGTCGGCGCCGGCGCTGGCCGGCCGGATCACGGTCGGCGCGAGCCTGCGCACAGCGCGTCAGGACGTACGTGATGCGGCGACGCCGACGGTGCTGGTGGCGATCTCCTCCAGCCGCGACGAAGCACTGAGCCTGCTGCAGGCGACGCATGCGGCGGCGGCGCGCACGCCCTGCGCGTTCATCGTGCGCACGCACCCCACCATTCGGGTGGACGATCTCTACGCGCTGTTCCAGTGGGGCGCCAACGTCGAATTGTCGGCTCGTGCGACACTCGCGGAGGACCTGTCGCGCGCGACGCTGGTCGCCTACAGCTCGTCCACCGTCGCGCTCGAAGGCATGCTGTATGGCCGGCTTCCGCTGTTCGTCGACATCGGCGACCTGCCGAGCGGCGATCCGATCCCGGGCGAGCACGCGTTCAAGCTGAGCGCGCGCGACGGCGCGAGCCTTGCCGAAGCGATCGAGCACGCGCACGCGCTCGCCCCCGAACCGCGACAGGCACTGCGGGTCGAAGCGCGAACCTATGCAGAGCGTTATCTGCGTGCGCCGACGCCGGAAGCGCTCGAGCGGATGGCCCACGTGATGCTCAGCGCGTGAGCGCGCCGCGTTACACCGGGCGCGATCTCGCGTGGCTGATACCCACCAAAGACCGGCCGGATGTCATCCGCGAGCTTCTCGAGAGCCTGGCGGCGCAGACGATTCCGTGCGGGAGAGTGCTGGTGGTCGCGAGCGGCATCGATATTGAAGACGTCGTGATGGCGTTCCGCGATCGGCTGCCGATCGAATACTTTCGATGCGAGCCGCCGGGGCAGATCCGCCAGCGCAACCTCGGCATCTCGAGGCTCGACGAGCGCACGCCACTCGTCGGGTTTCTCGATGACGATCTCATGCTCGAACCGGACGCGCTCGAGCAGATGATTGCGTTCTGGAACCGGGTCGACGCCGAAACCGCAGGCGTGGGCTTCAACATCGTCAACGCACCGCCGCCTCCGTCGTCGCTGCTCGCACGGCTCGTGTTCATGCGGACGCCCGAGCCCGGCCGTGTGCTGCGCTCCGGCTACAACTCGCGTATCGACGGCCTCGATCACGACATCCGCACGCAGTGGCTGGGCGGGGGCTATACCGTGTGGCGCCGCGAGATCCTGGAGCAGTATCGACAGCCCGAGCTCAGGACGCGCTGGGCGATAGGCGAAGACATCCGCTTCAGCTATCCGGTCGGCAAGCGTCACCCGCTGTACGTCTGCGCCACCGCGCGGGCGCGGCATCTACCGATCGCGGACCAGGCGCCGGCCGACAACGTGCAGCGTTATCGCGGCCGCAAGTCGGCGCTGGCGGCTTTCCATTTCGCGCAGTCGCATCCGGAGCTCTCGCCCGCCGCGTGCCTTGCGATGCTGTGCGCGCGCGTCGCCGGCCAGCTCGCGCGTGGCCTGCGCGGCGAGCGCGGCGCGCTGCAATTCGCCGCGGGTCAGGCGCACGCAATCGGCATCTGCGTGAAATCGATTTTCGGTGCGGCAGACGTGCGCGCCGCGCTCGAAGATTGATCCCGTGACGACGCGATGCTGATCGCGCTCACCGGCGGCACGGGCGCGCTGGGCAGCCGGCTCGTGCGGCGCCACCTCGACGCCGGCGATCGCGTGCGCGTGCTCACGCGGCGTGCGTCGCGCGATCTGCCGCGCGAGATCGAAGTGCATGAAGGCGATCTCACCTCGGCCACGCCGTCGCTCGCGGCGTTCGCCGACGGCGCCGACGTGCTGTATCACTGCGCGGCCGAGATCCACGATCCGCAGCGCATGATGGACGTGAACGTCGACGGCACGCGCCGGCTGGTCGAAGCGGCCGCCGGCCGCGTGCGTCGCTGGGTACAACTGAGCAGCATCGCGGTGTACGGGGCACCGGAGCGCGGCGTGATCACCGAAGAGACACCGCCGCAGCCGGTGGACGTCTATGGGCGCAGCAAAGCCGAGGCGGACGCGCTGGTGCAGGCCGCCGTCGCGCGCGGCAGCTTCAGCGGCTCGATACTGCGCCCGACGAAAGTGTTCGGCGCCGGGCTCGACGGCGGCAACAACGCCGTGCTGTATCGGCTCTTCTCCGCCATCGACCGCGGGCTTTTCTTCTTTATCGGAATGCCGGGGGCGATGACGCATTACGTGCACGTGGACGACGTGATCGATGCGCTCCGGCGCTGCGCAGGCGCCGAGGCGAGCGGCATTTACAACCTCTCCGATGACTGCACGATCGAGGAATTCGTCGCCGTGATCGCGGCCGCGCTCGAAAAGCCGATGCCGCGCCGGCGCATCCCCGAGCCTCTCGCGCGCGGCCTTGCGCGCGTCGCAGGACGCATTCCCGGTGTGCCGCTCGACGAGAAACGCGTGGCGGCGATGGTGAACCGTGCGCGGGTTGCGCGCGAGCGCATCGAGCGCGAGCTCGGCTTCGCACCCGTCGTACCCGTGGCGCAGGGTCTGCGCGAGCTGGTGCGCGCGTGGCACGCGTCGCGATGACCAGACTCTGCGTCGTGGTGGCGACGCCGCTCACCGTTCACGCGTTCCTGCGCGAGCACCTGCGCGCGCTGGCCGCCGCACATGAAGTCACCGTCGTCGCGAACACGCGCGACGAATCCGTCGAGCTCGAAGGTATCGAAGTGATCCATGCTCCCGTGGTACGCCAGATCGCGCCGCTCGCCGATCTGCGCGCGCTCGCGCATCTCTATCGGCTGTTTCGCCGCGGCCGATACCATGCGGTGCACTCGGTCACCCCGAAGGCCGGGCTGCTGGCGATGCTCGCGTCCCGCTTCGCGCGCGTACCGGTTCGCGTCCACACGTTCACCGGCCAGGTGTGGGCGACGCGGCGCGGTGCCGCGCGCGGTCTGCTGAAGCTCATCGACAAGCTGATCGCCCGCTCGGCGACCGCAGTGCTCGTGGACAGCCCCTCGCAACGCGATTTCCTGCGTGACGAAGGCGTGCTCACCCCGGCTCAGGGCGAGGTGCTGGGCAACGGATCGATCGCCGGCGTGGACGCCGCCCGCTTCAAGCCGAATCCGGCGGCGCACGCGGACGTGCGCACAGCTCTCGCCATTCCGGCGGAGGCGATCGTATTCATTTTCGTCGGCCGGCTCACCCGCGACAAAGGCGTGTTCGAGCTCGCACGCGCTTTTTCGCGTATGCCGGTGGGAATCGGCGCGGCGTCCTACCTCGTGCTTGTCGGCCCCGACGAGGAGCGATTGGCCGGCGCGATACAGGAGGCCTGCGCCGACGCGGCGCCGCGGATCCGTTTAGTCGGACGCACCGACGCGCCCGAGGACTACCTCGCCGCCGCGGACATCTTCTGCCTGCCGAGCTACCGGGAAGGATTCGGCGCCGTCGTGATCGAAGCTGCCGCGGCCGGTCTCCCCGCGATCGCCTCGCGCATTTACGGTCTCACCGACGCAGTCGAGGAGAACGTCACGGGCCTGCTCGTCGAGCCGCGGAATGCCGAGGCGCTGGCGGCCGCGATGCAGAAGCTCGCTTGGGATGCGCCGCTGCGCCGCGCGCTCGGCGAAGCCGCGCGCACGCGCGCGCTGCGCGATTTCGACAGCGCGGCCATGACTGCCGAGCTCGTCGCGTTTTACGCTCGCGCACTCGCCGGCAATAAGTCAATTTCTGCAGACGATTCTGCAGGTTAGCTTTGACGCTGCCGCGTCCAGCCGCTACGATTCGGTTTTCGTCGGCGCCCGCCGCCTGCGCTCGGAAAGGCCCGCGCGGATCGTGCCGCCCCGAATGTTTTCGATATACGCAACAACAGGGAAACGGCTACTCGACATCGTCTTTTCGACCGCGGGATTGCTGCTTACGCTGCCGGTAATCCTCGTCACCGCGCTCGCGATTCGCATAGCGCTCGGTTCTCCCGTCCTGTTCACGCAGCAGAGGCCCGGCCGGCACGGGCATCCGTTCATGCTCTACAAGTTTCGCTCGATGACGGATGCACGCGCGCTGGACGGCACCTTGCTGCCGGACGACGTGCGGCTCGGCCGGTTCGGACGGTGGCTGCGGAAGCTGAGCCTGGACGAGCTGCCGCAGCTCTGGAACGTCGTGAAAGGCGACATGAGCCTCGTGGGACCGCGCCCGCTGCTCATGGAATACCTGCCGCTCTACAACGCACGGCAGGCACGGCGACACGAGGTGCGGCCCGGCATCACCGGCTGGGCGCAGGTGAAAGGCCGCAACGCGATATCCTGGAAAGAGCGGTTCGAGCTCGATGTCTGGTACGTCGAGCATTTGTCGTTCGGCCTCGACATGAAGATACTCGGGCTCACGCTGCTCCACGTCGTGCGGCCGCGCGGCATCTCGCAACCGGGCAGCGCGACGATGCCGAAGTTCACCGGCACTGCGCACGATGAGTGAGCGGCCGGGTGTGTTCGTGTTCGGCGCGAGCGGGCACGGCAAAGTGGTGATCGACGCGATCGAGTGTGCTGGCGAGCACCGGATACTGTTCGTGCTCGACGATGCCAAAGAACGTCATGGGACGCTGCTGATGGGCTATGAAGTGATCGGAGGACGCGAACAGTTGCGCGCGGACGCGCAGCCGCGCGTCGGCGTCGTGGGCATCGGCGCGAACGGCGCCCGGCGCGCCGTCGCCGAATGGCTCGTCGATCACGGCTGTACGCTCGCCAGTGTGGTGCATCCGTCTGCAACCATCGCGCGCGACGTCGAGATCGGCGCCGGCAGCGTTGTCGTGGCCGGATGCGTGGTCAACCCGGGCGCGCGCGTCGGGCGCAACGTGATTCTGAATACCGGCGCCACGGTCGACCACGATTGCGAGATCGGCGACGACGTTCACATCGCGCCCGGATCGCATCTCTGCGGTCACGTGCGCGTCGGGGCGGGCGCGCTCATCGGCGCCGGCGCCACGATCATTCCCGGGATAAGCATAGGGCGCCACGCGACCGTCGGCGCCGGATCCATTGTTATCGCCGACGTGCCCGATGGCGCGCGCGTCGCAGGCAATCCATGCCGATCGCTCGCATAGCGCGCCTCGAGGCCGGTGACGCTGCGCTCGCAGCGCTCGCGATCGAGGGCGGCACACCGGTGCGCACCGCGCCTTTGCCGTCGTGGCCGCATTTCGCGGAAGACGAGCTCGACGCGGTGCGCCGCGTGCTCGTCTCCGGCCGCGCGAATTACTGGACCGGCACGCAATGCGAGAGCTTCGAGCGGGAGTTCGCGGGCTATGTCGGCGCCCGCCATGCGATCGCGCTCGCCAACGGCACGGTCGCGCTCGAGCTCGCCCTGCACGCGCTCGGCATCGGCGAGGGTGACGAAGTCATCGTGCCGGCGCGCTCGTTCGTCGCCTCGGCCGGTTGTGTCGTGCTGCGCGGGGCGCGGCCGGTTTTCGCCGACGTCGATGCCGTGTCCGGCAACATTTCGGCGGATACCGTGCGCCCGGTCGTCACCGCGCGCACGCGTGCAATCATCGCCGTGCACCTCGCCGGCTGGCCCTGCGAGATGGAGCCGCTGATGGCGCTCGCGCGCTCGCGCAACATCCGCGTGATCGAGGATTGCGCGCAGAGTCACGGCGCCGCTTACCGCGGTCGTATCACCGGCTCGTTCGGCGACGTGGCGGCCTTTTCGTTCTGTCAGGACAAGATCATGACCACCGGCGGCGAAGGCGGCATGCTGGTGACGAACGACGAGCTCGCGTGGCGGCGCGCGTGGGCCTACAAGGATCATGGCAAGAGCTACGACGCGGTGTTCAAGCGCAAGCATCCGCCCGGTTTCCGCTGGCTGCACGAGTCCTTCGGCACGAACTGGCGCATGACGGAAATGCAGGCGGCGATCGGGCGGCGTCAGCTGACGAAGCTTCCCGGGTGGATCGCGACGCGCCGAGGCTACGCGCGATTGCTCGACGCCGAGCTCGCCGGCGTGCCGGGACTCACGATCCACACACCCGCGCCCCCGACCGAGCACGCGTATTACAAGTACTACGCGTTCATCGATCCGGCGCTGCTCGCGCCCGAGTGGAGCCGGGAGCGGATTATCGCGGCCATCAACGCCGAAGGCGTCCCCTGTGCCGAAGGCAGTTGCAGCGAGATCTACCTCGAGCAAGCGTTCACCGACTCGAAGCTCGGGCCGGCCACGCGCCTGCCGGCCGCGCGCGCCCTGGGCGAGACGAGCCTCATGTTGATGGTTCATCCGACTCTGCGCGAGCACGACGTGCGCGAGACGGCGTACGCGGTGCGCAAGGTCATGACCGCGGCGACCGGAGGCTAGACCGCCGGTGCTGCGCATCCTGTTCGTGTTCCTGCACGACGTCGGCGCTGCGGCGGCCGCGTGGGTGCTCGCGCACTGGCTGCGCTTCAACATGGAAATCCCGCCGTATTACGACGAAGCGATGTGGCGCGCGCTGCTCTGGATCGTGCCGGCGCAGACGGTGGTGTTCTGGGGCTTCGGGCTGTACCGCGGGATGTGGCGCTATGCGAGCCTTCGGGATCTGCAGCGCCTCGCGCTGGCCGTCATCGTTTCCGGCCTCATCGCGCCGCTCCTGACCGCGGCGGGCGTGCTGACCGAGCTCACGCCGCGCTCCGTTTTCCTGCTCGATCCACTGCTGCTCCTG
>Ga0196977_1000446_pt1 | contig 21698 bp, 8 predicted proteins | sample S3v_1013CmetaG_FD_148634 | JGI IMG/M metagenome (GOLD analysis project Ga0196977, IMG submission 148634) | Soil microbial communities from Anza Borrego desert, Southern California, United States - S3+v_10-13C | ecosystem: Environmental > Terrestrial > Soil > Desert | place: USA: California...
CGACACCGACGCCAACGCCGACGCCGACACCGACGCCAACGCCGACGCCAACGCCAACACCGTTCCCAGGTGTGCGTCTTGTGCTCACTTCGGCGGTGAGGTGTGAAGCTGGAAATATCATTGACGCAATAACGATTTCTAACCGTGGTGATGCAACTGCGTTCTCGGTTCAGATGACGCAGGCAGCACTGACAAGCCCAGCTCAAAACGGAACCCCTCTACCTCAAAGCTATGGCAACATTGGTCCAGGACAATCAGTGTCCCGAGACTTCAGCTTTGGTTCCTATCCAGCCGGCTCACAAGTGCTTAAACTGCGCGGAACTTATGGTGGTACTTTGCAGTTCAGCGCTACACAATTGGTCCAAATTCCAAGTTGCGCAGTTGTACAAAGCACCTCCGACATGCGTAATGCGACATGGGCTTCATTCGTTCCCCGGCTTGACCCGGCGGCATCCCATGAAGTCGATGGTCCATTGTCGTTCCTCACGACTGTTAGCAATGAGGTCCCAACGAGCCACGAATGGGTTGGAGCATTCGATTGGAACTTCGATGAAGCAGAGCTACTGCTTTACTGGCTTACTACCGATATCTACTTCCAACGTGACCCTCAACAACCGAGCCCCTCGCCAGTTGTTTCTGTCATACCGTGGGTGTCTCGAATTTCTGACAATGGTAGTACTGAAGGAGTAGGAAGATGAGATCTCAAGCGAAACTAGTCTGGGCGGTGATGGCATTATGCCTCGTGTTTTTTGCGTCGAAGGACGTCAGTGCTGACCCGGTTACCTTTACTCTGAACAACCCAAATCAGGTTGGCACTGTTGGAAGCGTCCTTACCTTCATGGGCAGCTTGACCAACGTGGCTGCACCAACGGTAACGATAGTGGGTGACAACTTTAATGGTTTACCAGCGACTTTGACCCTCGATGACTCTGCGTTTGCGATTAATTTCCTGGGTCAGAGCATCACGGGCGGCAGCACGCTGGGTCCTTTGTCGATCTTTACCGTGACGATCGAAGCCGGAACTGCGCCTGGGCTCTACAACGGAGTCTTCTCGGTTTTGTTTGACTCGGACAACGGCTTCGACCAGGAGACCAACTTCCAGACATTTTCAATCTTGGTCCAGGCAGACACTCCCATTCCAGAACCCATGACGCTATTGCTCTTGGGGTCGGGGCTCGCAGGACTTGTGAGCATGAAATTGGCAAAAAGGCGATCTTAGCTTCATCTCCATCCTCTCTAGCCACAGGCCACAGATCTCACGGATAGAATCCGTGCGGGTCTGTGGCCATGACCCATTTTGCCCACCATCTATACCTGCCAACATGTTTTAAGCTACAATGTGCCCGTTGAAAGACCGGTAAGTCCTTACGGTCAGTCACGCCATTCATCCTAGGGTCTTCAGTAACTCCGAAAACGTCCGAAAAAGTCTGCCTTTCCGAACAAGGAGCCCCATGTCTCTGCGCCTCCAAACCAAGTCTGATTTGCTGCCCAGATTAAGTCGTTCCTCCAGATTCCTGTTTATTACGTTAGTTGCCATGCTCGCCTTGGTAGGAGTTGGAATCTCAAACTCCTCGGCGGTGAAGAGCAGGCTCGCCGTCCTGGCGGGTAGTTCAGACCCGGCTGTGTCCCCGAACTCCCGCGCAGGTGCGATTACGTTGCACGCTGCTGGGCGGGGCAGGCCCTTCCTGAATCTGCAAGATGGACGCGAGATGAGCGTCAATTATAGAGGAGAGCAAGGCGCGGTAGCCGCCTTGCAGAATGGCGCCGCCCAAGCGCGGGCGTTGGCTTCGGCCGATTTCGATCGTAATGGGACACCCGACGTGGTGGCGGGCTTCGCCTTCAATGGCGCCGGCATGATCACGTTTCAGCGTGGAAACCCGGAGGCGTTTGCCCCGGCCGACGATTCGGTTTTTGTGCGGATGCAGCAGGGATACAACCCCGACTCGTTGCTCCCCGGTGCCGATGTTTACGCCGTGCCGGTTTCGCCTGACTTCCTGGTTACGGGCAACTTCACTCACGACAGCGAAAAGGATGTTCTGTTTGCCGCCAAAGGCGGTGCGCTCTACTTGATGGCCGGCGATGGCTCAGGCCGGCTGAATGCTCCGCAACAGATCGATTTGCCTGGACCAGTGACGGCATTGGGTGCAGGAGAGTTTCGGGCGGCGGATGGATTCACGGATGTGGCTGTCGGCGTCTCGGGCCCGGGTGGTGAGTCGTTGTTGATATTCGATGGCGCCGACGGATTGTCGGACGTGTTGGCACAGTATCAATTGTCTGAACCGGCGAGCGGGATTGAGCTCGGTGGTCTGGACGACGATCCCTTTATGGACGTCGCCGTGGCGGCCGGTGGCGAACTACTTATCGTCCACGGCTGGGGTCGCAAAGAGCAGGTCACAGGGGTTTCGCGTGAAGAGCGAATCAATGTTGGTGCAGCCGTACGTGGCCTCGCGCTGGGAGAGTTTGAGTGGGATCGAGAAGGACGTAGCGAGCTCGCTGCACTGACAAGCGACGGAGCAGTCCAGCTTGTTCAGAACGCGAAACTCGATAGTCGACCGTTCGACGAGACGGAAGCAGCCCAGCGGACCAGAGGCAAGCTGCGACCGCAAACAGTTTCAAACAACCTGGATATCGAGTCGGTTCCAAGCTGGCGCCCCGGCAAATCGGCCGGCTGGGCCAAGGCCGGCAAGTTTTTGACGAGTAGTGAGACGGCAGTGAGTTCCGCCTCCGCAAAACCGCTGCTTCGCGCCAAGCTCTCTTATAGAGAGACGGACGATCTGGTGTTGATGGGTGGTGGCAGTAAGTCCAATCTCGAGATCATGCGCTCGATCGCTCCGAATGAAAAAACTCTGGGCGAAGTGTCTGCTGCGGTTACCTCAGAAGGTTTAGCCAAAACGACTTTGGACGCAGAGAGTGCGCCGGTAGCGATATTGGCCCTTCCTAGAAAACTGAATGGCGTAACCGACGTGGTTATGCTCAATGCGGGGGGCACTGACCTGGCTATCGTTCCCAGCGCCCCGAATACCACGATCACGGTTGATAGGACCGACGATCCTTCCGGCGCCGGTTTGACGGCGGCTTCCGCGTGTACCGCCGCTGGCAACGACTGTAGTCTTCGTGGCGCCATCCAATTTGCAAACAACGGCGCCAACAACAACACAACGATCAGTCTTCCCGCGGGCACTTACACCCTATCCATCAACGGCTCAAGCGCCGGCGGTTGTGATGGCAACACCGTTGGCGACCTGGGCGCCAATCAGACGATGTCGATCGTTGGTGCGGGAGCGGCGACCACGATCATCCGGCAGACCGGAACGGGACCGGCTAACGACGGCGACCGCGTGATGTGCATGAATGAGCCATTCACGCTGGACCTGATCTACAACTTCTCGGGCGTAACGTTTGTTGGCGGTCGCGACGGCACAGCAGCCGGAACCGGCACAGCGTTGGGCGGCGGCGGCATCATCGGCGGCGAGAAGGGCAACGTTCTGACCCTGACCAATGTGGTCCTTGCCAACAACCAGGTAACGGTACTCGGAAGCGCGAACATCGGCGGCGGCGGCATCCAGTGGACCGGCGGCGACTTGAACATCACGAATTCTACTATTGGCGGTTCGGCCGGACCCGGTGCTTATACCGATCGCACCAGCACGAACACCGGAAACCTGGAAGCAGGCAGCGGCGGCGGCGTAATGTTTACACCGTCAGCACCGCAACACACCGCGTCTACGGGTATTCTCACGGTTGCCGGATCGACTTTCAGCCGCAATACGGCGGCTTCCGCCAGCGCGGGCGGCGGTGGTTTAGATCTACTCGTTTTTGCATTTGCATCGCCTGGCGGCATCGGTACCGGATCTGCGAGTATCGGCACTTCAACTTTTTCGAACAATCAGGCGTTGGGAACCGCGAGCGGTGGCGCGATCATCGTTGAATCGCTGGCGACCACTGTGGCCACCTCGAGTTTCACCAACAACTCGGCGGGCAACAGAGGTGGCGGCATTTTTGTCGCCGGTGCGAGTTTGCTGTTGAACGGTGCGACTCCGAGTATCACTTTTACGGGCAACACCGCGACGAATGGCGGGAGTAGTGTGTCTACTTCCTCGGCCGTGAACGTTGCCGGCACTAACACCACCATCGGCGGCGATATCGAGGTCAACACCGGCGGTACGTGGACCAACAACACGGGCAGCACGCTGGCGCCCACGAACGTGGTGATCACCGGCGGCACCTTCAATATGAACAACAGCACGATGAACGTCAGCGGAAACCTGACGATTGGTCCGGGACCAATCGTGGGCAGCACGTTCAACGGCAATACGGGCACGGTCAATATTCAGGGGAACTTCGTGCTGAACGCCGGTGGGGCGCCGGCCACTACGTTGAATGCGGGCACCGGTACGTTCAACTTCAACGGCACGGGCGCGCAAAGCATCACCAACGGCACGAACATCACCTTCTTCAACCTGACGGATTCCAACATCACGCAACCGCTCACGCTCAACAACAGTCTTGCGGTTAACGGAACTCTTAACGTCAATGGGACGAACGCGATCCTTGCGCCTGTTGCGGGTGCGGTCATCAGCGGCACGGGAGCCCTGACCGGCACCGGCACCGCGCGCGCTTCGCGCATAGCCGCGACTCCGGATTTCTTGACGCAGTACTCAATCACAAATAGGAACCTGACGAATCTGACGGTTGACTACAGCGGCGCAGGCAATCAAACCGTCAACAATACGCCGGCTTATAGCGACCTGAGAATCTCAGGATCCGGCATCAAGACTTTGCAGGGCAACACCACCATCACGAGCGATCTCAACATCGTAGCGGCGACCTTGGCCAGCGGCACCTTCAACTTCGCGCTCAGTGGTAATTGGACCAACACTGTTGGTCCGGGCGGGTTCACGGCAGGCACTGGAACAGTAACTTTCCAAGGCAACGGTGGAACTCAATTGCTCAGTGGCAACACGACCTTCTTCAATCTCACGCTGAATAACACGGGCGCGACAACGAATTTCGGCACCACTACCACGACTATCGGCAACGATTTGGTCGCAAGCGCCGGAACGATGGACGGTGGCACATCCACCATAGTATTCACAGGCGTGACCGATAACACCGGCGCGATCAGTGGCGCTAGTGCGAAGAACTTCCACAACCTGCAAATCAACAGCCCGGCCACCATCAGTAATACTACCGGCGGCAACATCACGATCGAGGGCAACTACTCCAACACCGGCACGTTCAGTCAAGCAGCCGGTCTGACTACCGTGTTCGATCTCGATAACGGCAGCGATGGAACGCATACCCTCGCGGGCGCCGGATCGACGAGCTTCGGTAACGTCACTATCAATGCCGCGAATACCGTTGACGCGGGCACCCATAATTTCAACGTCATTGGACCAAACTTCCAGTCCGTCGGTACCTTCACTGGCAACGCCAGTACCGTCTCATTCAATGGCGGGGTGACGCAGTCGATCATCGGTAACGGCGCGAAGAATTTCGCCGGTTTGCTTATTAACAACCTCAACGGCGTTTCGGTTGCGAATGGCGCCAATCCGGTGGATGCGTTCGTCGGTGGCTTATTAACGCTCAACACCGATCTGACCGTTGCCTCGGGAGCAATTCTTCAACAAGCCGGCACTTCAACCGGTGTGGCCGATGTGCTCGGCACTGTCAGGCGCACTGACTTAGGCCCGACGCCGAGATCTTTCGGCCATGTGAACAACCAGGTAACGATCAACTCGGGCACGCCGCCGACCCAATTGGATTTCAATCTGGCGAAGGTCACACCCAGCGGATTTCCTGCTGGCGTTAAGGTCGTTCCGCGGACATATTCCCTGACACCCGCCGGCGGGGCGGGAATTTCAGCGACCCTCAGCTTGCGCTACATCGATCCAAGTGAGCTCGTTGGAGGTATCACTGAATCCAGATTGGTCTTGTGGAAGGACACGACAGGAAGTGATAACTGGCAGGCACAGGGCGGCTCCCCTGACACTGTAAACAATTTCGTCACCCATACCGGCATTAGCTCGTTCTCCGAATGGGCCATCGCCGAAGCTTCTGACCTGACGCTGAGTAAAGCCAACAACGTCGGCGGCTCGGCTGTTGTGGGCCAGTCGTGGAATTGGACGCTGACTGCGGCCAATACGGGCGCTCCAGCAACGTTCACAGCCGGTCAGACGATCCTGACGGACAATCTGCCGAACAGCAATTTGAATTACGGTCCAGTGACCGTTCAAAACGTCCAGAACATCACGGGCAGTGCAAACATTAGCTGCTCGATTGTCAGTAACGACCTGACCTGTACCGCCAGCGGCGGAAGCGTGACCTTCGCTTCAGACGCAGGCACCAGCAGCTTCGAGGTCGTATTCAGCGCCACACCACAGGCCGCCGGTTCCTATCAGAATCCGCGAACTGGTGGCGGCATCGCGCAAATCGATCCTAATAACGCCGTAGTTGAAAGCAACGAGAGCAATAACTCGGCGGCTAACAACACGGTGACGGTTGGCAAGGCTAACACCACTACTACGATCACGTCAGACAATCCCGATCCGTCGGTGGTTGGTCAACCCGTGACAGTGACGTGGACTGTTGCTGTCAACGCACCAGGCGCATTGGGTGCGCCACTCACCGGCAATGTCACTGTTAGCGACGGAACGGATCAGTGCGTCGCAGCCGTGGCCGCCGGGCAGTGTGACATCACCTTCACTTCTGCCGGCGCCAAGAACCTTACCGCCACCTACGCGGGCGACAGCAATTACAACGGCAGTGCTTCTACACCCGCGACGCCCCACACTGTGAATAAGGCCGATACCACCACGACGATTACCTCGGATCTTCCGGATCCTTCCACGCCAGGACAGTCGGTGACTGTTCAGTGGACGGTGACGGTGAATTCGCCCGGAAGCGGAACGCCGACGGGCAACGTCAACGTAACGGTGAGTGGCGGCGCCGAGACTTGCAGTGCGGCAGCTTCCGCCGGTCAATGTTCGTTGGTTTTGAACACCACCGGTTCTCGCACCATCACTGCTACGTACGTAGGCGACACTAACTTCAACACGAGCTTCGATACTGAGGCTCACACGGTTTGCGGAGACAGCGTTGTCACGACAACCGCCGACAGCGGCGCCGGCAGTTTGCGGCAAGTTATTGCCGATGCGTGCGCCGACTCAACCATCACCTTCGATCTCCCCGGCGCGGGCCCGCACACGATCACGTTGACGAGTGGTGAGCTGGTCGTAGCGAAGAACCTGACCATCAACAATGACAGCGGTGAGAGCATCACGATCAGCGGCAACAACGCGAGTCGAGTGTTCAATATCAACATCGGAAATACAGTCGCTATTCTAGATCTCACGTTAACAAACGGTAGAGCTGCTGACGGCGCCGCAGGCGGAAGTACAGGCACCACCGGTGAGAATGGCGGCGCTATTCTGAACGACGGAACGCTTACGCTCTCGCGAGTTAATGTCGCCAACAGCCATGCAGGTAATGGCGGCGATGGCACCTCGATCGCCGGCGACGGCGGCCGCGGCGGCGCAATCTACACAACCGGCGCGCTCAACCTGATCGACTCTTCTGTGACCGGGAACCGCGCCGGCGACGGTGGCGATAATGGCGGTTCGAATGGCTCAGGACGCGGTGGCGACGGTGGCGGTATCTTTGTTGTCACCGGCAGTGCTTCCTTGATCGGCACAACGGTCAGCAATAACACCGCCGGCAACAGCGGAAACGATGCGGACAGTTTCGGTGGTATGGCGGGAGGAGTTTACAGTCGAAACACCACCACCCTCAGCATCCAGAACAGCCTCATCGCCAACAATGCCTCTGGTACCAGCAGCGGAACTAACGGCTTTGGCGGTGGTCTGTGGGTTGAATCCACCGCTAACGTCGTCAGCACCACGATTAGCGGTAACACCACGGACGGTTTCGGTGGTGGCATCATGATTCGTCCAACCGGAAACCTGACTCTCGTAAATAGCACGGTGAGTGGCAACCACGCAGTTGCTGGTGGTCACGGAATCCGCGTCGACAATGGTGTGATGCTGCTCTCCAACTGCACGATTACGAACAACTCACCATCGGCTACAACAGGCTTTGGTGTAGAAAAAGTTGATGGCGCCGCACAGGTAGGGAATACCATTATCGCCGGCAACGGTGGTTCTAGTGGTTCAGACCTGAGTGGGAGTTTCACTTCGCAAGGTAATAACCTGATTGGTAAGTCGGACGGAAGCAACGGCTTCTCGAATGGAGTGCTTGGCGATCAGGTCGGCAGTCTGGCCGTGCCCATCAACGCCCTACTCGGACCGCTGGTAAATAATGGTGGTCTAACGCAAACCCACGCGCTGCTGCCGGGCAGTCCCGCAATCGAAGCCGGCAACAACGCCTTAGTGGCTGCCGACACGCTGGACCTGGATGGCGACCTTAACACTAGCGAGCCGATTCCGTTCGATCAGCGCGGCACAGGCTTCCCGCGTATCCTCGACTCGGCGGATGCCAACATCATCCAGACGGTGGACATCGGCGCATTTGAGCTGCATCCATCGATTGAGAACATTCCAGACCAGGCGACGGACGAAGATACGCCCAAGAACGTCATCTTCAATCTCGGTGACGACACCGGCGCGCTGATTGATGAAGTCGCAGCGACGTCTTCGAACACGACTCTGGTGCCAAATAACGTTGCCAACCTGAGTTTCACCGGGTCAAATGGTTCGCGCACCTTGCAAATCACGCCCGCCCCGGGACAGAGCGGCACAACCACGATCACGGTTACGGTGACGGCGACTAACGGCCAGACGGCGACCGATACGTTCGTCCTGACCGTGGGCGCAGTTAACGATCTTCCGTCCGGAACCGACAACACGGTGACGACGCCTGAAGACACCGCTTACACGTTCGCAGCGGCCGATTTCGGCTTCACCGATCCGAACGACACACCACCGAACACGCTGTTAGCAGTGAAGATCACCACGCTGCCAACTCTCGGAACACTGACGAATAACAATGTCACGGTCAACGCCGGTGACTTTATCCCGGTGGCCAACATCAATGGCGGCCTGCTGAAATTCACGCCGGTTGCTGATGGTTTTGGCACTCCGTACACGAGTTTCACCTTCCAGGTGCAGGACAACGGCGGCGGCACGGATCTCGATCCGACGCCGAACACGATGACGATTAACGTAACGGCCGTTAACGATCCGCCTTCGTTCACGATTGCGGCGAATCCGCCGGCTGTTGCTCAGGACGCAGGACCACAGACGGTCCTTAACTTCGCAACCAACATTTCCCCGGGACCAAACGAAACTGGTCAGGTATTGACCTTCAACATCACTCCAGGCGTTACGACCGGCACGCTAACGTTCTCGACTCCACCGTCGATCAATACAACCACGGGCACTTTGACTTACACAGCTACCAACGGCACTAGCGGCACGGCTACCTTCAGCGTGACTTTGAGTGATGATGGTGGCGGCACGAACACGTCCGCCCCGCAGTCGTTCACGATCACGGTTGTTCCGCCGAACGCATCGCCGGTGGTAACGACCACAGCCGGCAATCTCGCGTACACTGAGAACCAGGCGGCGACGGCGATCGATCCTGGCCTGACAGTCACAGATAGCGACGACGCAAACCTGACGGGCGCGACAGTCGCGATTACGGCGAACTTCGCGAGCGGTCAGGACGTCCTCGCGTTCACTAACCAGCTAGGCATCACCGGTAATTACAACAGCGGTACTGGCGTGCTGACTCTGACCGGGACGACGACAGTCGCTAACTACCAGACGGCACTGCGTTCAGTGACTTATGCCAACAGCAGCAATAACCCATCAACCGCCACACGCACAGCGACCTTCACTGCGACCGATGGCATCAGCATACCCGGGTCAGCGACCCGCGGCATCGCTATCACTGCCGTGAATGATGCTCCAGTGAATACCGTACCTGGACCACAGAGCACGGGCGAAGACACGGCGAAGGTGTTCTCGAGCGGCAACGGAAATCAAATCTCCGTCGCTGATGCGGATCTCGGCGCCAATCCGATCAAGATCACTTTGACGGCAACCAACGGTACGTTAACTCTCGCGAGCACCGGTGGGCTCACGATCACGACGGGCGACGGCACTAACGACCCGGTGATCGTCTTCACCGGTATGCTCGCCAGCGTGAATGCCGCACTTAACGGCCTGTCGTTCAATCCGACGGCAGACTTCACCGGCGCGGCTTCACTTCAGATCATTTCAGACGATCAGGGCAATACGGGAACCGGTGGCGCGTTGACTGATACAGATACCATCAACATCACAGTCAACGAGGCCAACGATCCCCCGGTGGTGATTACGACCGGCGGTAATCTCGGCTACACGGAGAATGATGCGCCGGCAGCGATCGATCCGGGGCTGACGGTCACCGATGTCGACAACGCAAACCTGACGGGAGCGACCGTAGCGATTACGGCAAACTTCGCGAGCGGTCAGGATGTACTCGCGTTCACGAACCAGCTAGGCATTACGGGTAATTACAACAGCGGCACCGGCGTGCTGACATTGACCGGTACAACCACGGTTGCTAATTACCAGACAGCGCTCCGTTCAGTGACGTATCAGAACACCAGCGATAATCCGTCAACTGCCACCCGCACGGTGACCTTCACCGTTAACGATGGCACGAATACGCCTTCAGCCACTCGCGGTATTACCGTCGCTGCGGTTAACGACGCGCCGGTCAACACCGTGCCGGGTGCTCAGGGCACGGCACAGAACACACCGATCGTGTTCTCGAGCGGCAACGGCAACCTGATCGCGGTAACGGATCCGGATGCCGGAGCAAACAGCATCCAGGTAACGCTCACTGCCACAAACGGTACGCTGACACTCAGCGGCACGACTGGCTTGAGCTTTAGCTTCAGTGATGGAAACGGGACCGGCGCCGGTGACGGCACCGCGGATGCAACCATGACCTTCCGAGGCACGTTGACAAACGTCAATGCGGCCCTGAACGGCATGGCCTTTACGCCTCTCGCAAGCTTTAGCGGGCCAGCCACCCTGACCATCACGTCGAACGATCTGGGCAACACGGGTTCGGGAGGACCGCTCAGCGATACCGATGTCGTGAACATTCAGGTCGCACTGAACGTCAGCATCTCTGACTCGCAAGTCAGTGAACCATCGTCAGGCACGGCCAATATGGTGTTCACCGTCACGCTGAGCGCGCCGGCCCCTGTTGGTGGTGCGTCGGTGAACTTCACCACGGAGGAACAGGCGCCTGCACTCAACCACGCGAAGGAGGGTGACGATTACACGCCGACATCAGGCACCGTCAACTTCGCACAGGGCGAACAGATCAAGACCATCTCCGTTCCAGTCTTGTCTGACAGCCTACTGAGTGAACCCAAAGAAACGTTCCTCGTCGTGCTGTCGTCTCCGGTGAATGCAACCATCGTTGATGGCACGGCCACGGGAACGATCTTGTCCGCGAGTCAACCAGGAAAAATCCTGATCAGCGAGTTGCGAACGAGTGGTCCAGCCGGTGCGGGCGACGACTTTGTTGAGATTTATAACAACTCTGACTCGCCGCACACGGTCGACGACGGCTCCGGAATCATGGACGCCGCGCATGGCTACGGCTTGTACAAGATGGGCGCTGATTGCAACGCCAGCCCGATTCTCATCGGTGTCATTCCGAATGGCACGGTGATTCCGGGACGCGCACATTACCTGTTCGTCGGTTCGGCCTTTAGCCTTGGTAACTACGGTGGAACCGAAGCTGCAAATGGCAACCAGGTGCTGAGTGAGGATATTGAGAACGACCGCAACGTCGCGCTATTCAGCACGACGTCGCTGGTAAATCTCTCGACTCAGACGCGTTGGGATGCGGTCGGGTTTGGCACGAACACGGGTGGCGTTTGCGACCTGTTACGTGAGGGCTCGACGTTGACACCCTTGAGCGGCAGCGTGCTGCAACACAGCTACGTCCGTGATGAGTGTGGCAAGAAGGGTAATCCGGCAACATTTGGTCTATGTCCGACTGGCGGGCTCGTGCTGGATTCGAACGTGAACAACAACGACTTTATCTTTGGTGATACGTCGGCTACGGTCACACCTGCGGGTCAGCTTTTGGCAGCTCCAGGTCCACAGAATCTGCTTTCACCGCGGCTGAATCTTTCAATTACGCCTTTGCTGATCGATACCCCCAAGGGCGCATCAACAGCGCCAAATCGCGTTCGCGACAATACGCCGGTGCCGAACGGGGCAAACGGAACGCTGACGATTAGACGGCGCTTCGTCAACAACACCGGTGCACCGGTTACCCGGTTGCGCTTCCGTATCGTCGACTTCAGCAGCTTCCCGGTACCGGGATCCATCGCTGATCTGCGGGCGATAGATTCACTGTCAGTAACAGTGAACAACGTTACCGATTCAGCGACTTGTGCGGCAACTGGTACGCCAAACATCGCGCCCTGTTCGGTGACGGTGTTTGGCACCTCGCTCGAGCAACCACCAGCGCAATCTCTCGGTGGCGCGCTCAACAGCACTATGAGTGCGGGAACGATAACCGTACCGACACCACTCGCTCCGGGAGCAAGCATCAACTTGCAATTCGTGCTCGGAGTCCAGCAAACCGGCGCGTTTAAGTTCTTCTTCAATATCGAAGCGTTGCCATAACGAGCGCCTCGTAAAACAAAACCACCCACAGATTCTGAGTAATCTGTGGGTGGTTTTTAATTACCTAAAAACTTAGACGATTAGGTACTGGTTCAGTTTGAATACGCCGAAGGCGTTTTCATCTCTTCTTTTATGCGCCGTCCCGAGGTTGTCGCTTTGCTCCAACGCCGGGCTAAAGTTAGCCAACGCCTTCGGCGTGTTCAAACTGAACCAGTACGGACAATTATGGGCCTTTGACCGTCAGTGGTTCGGGTTCGGGCCGACGCCCGCGCGTGGCGTCGGTGACGACTGGCGGCGGTGGGTTTGCTACTAACACTTCCAGCGCCGCTTCGATAACCTCGCTGATGGTCGAGACGAAGATGATCTGTAGCTCATTTCGAACGTCCTCGGGAATGTCGTCGACATCTGCTTCATTCCGAGTCGGTAGCAGAATGCGTCGAATCCCCGCACGATGCGCCGCGAGCACTTTCTCCTTCACGCCGCCAATCGGAAACACGAGACCTGAAAGCGTGATCTCGCCCGTCATCGCCGTGTCGGGACGCACCCGCCGCCCGGTATACAACGAAGCCAGCGCCGAAGTAATCGTCACACCAGCACTCGGTCCATCTTTCGGAATCGCTCCAGCCGGAACGTGCAGGTGAACGCCGTAGTCTTTGAAGATCTCCGGATCGATGCCAAACTCCGCGGCGTGTGACCAAAGGTACGACTGCGCCGCACGCGCCGACTCCTGCATCACTTCACCGAGCTGGCCCGTAATTGTCAGGCCGCGCCCGCCGGGAAGCAACGTCGCTTCGATGAACAGAACCTCGCCGCCCATCTCAGTCCACGCCATACCGGTCGCGACTCCCGCCGGCAATTCCTTGCGTGCCTGTTCGGGATAAAACTGCGGCGGACCGAGATATTCACGAACGCGGCTTTCATCCACTTCCTCGTTTTCGGCTTCGCCCTGCGCGATCTTCAATGCGACTTTGCGCGCAACGCTGCCGACACTGCGTTCCAACTGCCGCACCCCAGCTTCGCGCGTGTAGCGCGTAGCGATCAGTTCGATCGCACTGTCAGTGACTTTGAACTGCGCCGCATTCAAACCGTTTTCGGTTGTTTGTCGCGGCACCAGATATCGCTTCGCGATTTCCAGCTTTTCACGATCGCTGTAACCCGCGAGCCGGATGATCTCCATGCGATCGCGCAGCGGCGCGGGAATCGGTCCAAGCTGGTTCGCCGTCGCGATGAAAAAGATCTTCGACAGGTCAAACGGCAGGTCGAGATAGTGATCGCGAAACGAGTTGTTCTGTTGCGGGTCGAGAATCTCGAGCAACGCCGCCGCCGGATCGCCGCGATAGTCGGCGCCGAGTTTGTCGATCTCGTCCAGCATCAGCACCGGATTGTTGACTCCGGCACGGCGAATCGCCTGAATAATTCGTCCGGGCAAGGCGCCGATGTACGTGCGCCGGTGCCCGCGCAACTCAGCTTCATCACGCACACCGCCAAGCGACATTCGTTCAAACTGCCGGCCAAGCGCCCGCGCGATCGAACGACCGAGCGACGTTTTGCCGACTCCCGGCGGACCGACAAACAACAAAATCGGGCTCTTCGTGTCCGGCCGCAACTTGATCACGGCCAGAAACTCGAGAATTCGTTCCTTAACGTCTTCGAGCCCAAAGTGATCTTCGTCGAGAATGCGTCGCGCTTCAGTCAAATCGAGTTTGTCTTCAGACGACTTTTTCCATGGCAACTCCAGGACGAAGTCGAGATACGTGCGGATGACCTGGTAATCAGGCGCTTGCTGAGGCAGACGTTCCAGCCGTTTCAACTCGCGCTCAGCTTCGGTGCGCACCTCATCCGGCAGATCCGCTTTTTCAAGACGTTCGCGCAACAACGCGGCTTCGGCCGCTTCGCCCGTTTCGTCTTCGCCCAGTTCCTTCTGGATGGCGCGCATCTGTTGCCGCAACACGTAATCGCGTTGGGCCTTGTCCATTTCAACCTGCGCTTCGGAAGCGATCTTGGTGCGCAGTTGCATGATCTCGAGTTCGCGGGCGAGGTTCGTGTGCGCTATGCGCAAGAGCTCGTCGGCAGTATCTGCTTCGAGCATTTTCTGCTCTTCTTCCACGCCGAGCGTGAGCACCGACCCGAGGAAATACGCCAACCGGACGGGATCCGCGGCGCTGAGCACTGCGACTCGCACTTCAGTCGGAACATTTGGCAGCAGATTCAACGCGTCCTGAAGCATCTGCTGCAGGTTTCGCTTGGCCGCCTCGACTTGTTCAGGATCTACAGTGCGCGGTTCCGGGAGAATCTGAACAACCGCTCGCAGATGAGGCTCTTCCTGTTTCCATTCCGAGACGCGAATGCGTTCCGTTCCCTGGACTACTATACGGATCGCGTCCCCGGCGCGCTCCATGCGCTTGATCATTACCAGTGTTCCGACTTCGTAAAGATCGGTGCCCTTTGCATCGGCGGCGTCGTCGGCGAGATCCGGTCTCACCGTGATGCACGCCAGCAACTTCTCCGGCGTCCCGAGCGCATTCTCAACCGCAGCGATCGAACGCGGCCGGCCAACACCGAGCGGCACGACAGTCTCGGGAAAGACGGTGAGGTTTTGCAGCGCCAGCACCGGGATTTCGAACGGTTGATTTTGAACTGGTTGATTTCCGTCAGATTCAGCCATGACTTTTAAGTCTCTTCGGCACGATGCAAGTTAATAATCAAAAAACCGTCGCGGTAATCGTGTTTAAGTGACGTTCCTTCAATCCGTGCGGGAAACTGAATCGTTTTCTCAAAACGGCTGTAGGTGATTTCCATCTGGTGGTAAATATAGCCGTCGCGATAAACGGTGTCTTTCCGGCAACCGCTGATACGTAGCATCGAATCCTTGATTTCAATATCCAATTCGTCAGAACACACGCCGGCCACATCTATTTTGACGACCCACCCGTCGCTGGAGCGGTACACGTCCGCAGCCGGATTCCAGAGACGCCCGGACGGCATCACACGCCGACCTCGCCGGATCAGCGAGAGATCACGATCTTCGTTTCGCATGGCAAAAGAATATCCACAGATTACACGGATGTAAATCAGTGCAATCTGTGGACAGGTTCAGATGAATCAACCGAACACGCGATTCCAAAAGGAAGTGGTCTTGGAAATCTCCTCCAGTGCCTCACCCAATTCGCGATCGTCGTCTACTTCCTGGGCGACATCGGCCATCGAGATCATGCCCACCAGATAGCGGTTGTCGTTCACGACCGGAATGCGGCGCACTTGTTTGTTAGCCATCGTGCGGATCACTTCAACCACGCGATCGTTCGGCCGTGCGGTGTGAATGTCGACCGACATGATGTCCTCAGCGCGAGTGTTGTTGCAGTCTTTGCCTTCCGATACCGCGCGAATGACGATGTCGCGATCGGTAATCAGGCCGACTAGTTTGCCGCGCGAGTAAGTCCGGTTCTCAAGCTGGCGATCGTCTCGCCCTTCCGGATTGCCGCGATCGTTATCCTGTGTTCTGCCGTTGCCGCTCATCACGTCGTATTCGACGACGGGAATGACGCCCGTGTCTTCCTGCTTCATCATCAACGCAACCTGCGCAAGGCGCGTGTCACGCGTGGCCACCGCGAGATCCGTTGTCATGACGTCGCGGCAACGCAGGCGCGAACGTTCTGAATTGTAGCGCTCGCGATCGCGTCCCGTTCCGAGATCGCCGCGAATGTCGTACAAGGTGTTGCGCCGGCCTTGATCGCGGAACCGGTCGCCTTCTTCCCCGCGCGTGTTGCTGTAGCGCGGTTCGTCCTGTTCGTAGTCGGCGCGTTCGCCAAAGCGGCCACGGCCGTAGTCGGGACGGCCTTCATTGCCCCACCGACCTTCGTTTTCCCATTGCCTTTCGTTATCGAATCGGGGACGGCGGCTGAATGGTTCGTCGTATGAGCCTAATGTTTCGCGTCTCAAACGTTCTTCACGAGGGTAATAACCCCTTTCGTCATCCATCTCGTTACGGTATCTAGCCATTGGCTTCCCTCCTTAACCAGTAAACATAAGTGCTCGGGGGCAAGGGGGTTTTTAAAAACTCGCACTACGGATTCATCTCCACAATCGCAACTAGTTGCACGCGCGAAGTCACGTCAAGCGAACCGACCTCGATGGGTGTCGAGGTATCGCGCTTCGCCATAAACGCTTCGGCCTGGTAGACCGGTTGCGGGGGTCGTTGAAAACCTTCTTCCTGCACTTCAGCAATCATCACCACGCGACCGCCGAGTGCCTGGGCCATCACCTTCGCCTTGCTGATTGCCTCTTCCGTTGCTTCCTGCAGCGCGCGGTCGCGAGCCGGACGATCCTGCCGCAACGTGAACGAGATGCCGGTGATGTCGTTGGCTCCGGCCTGGCCGACGGCATCGATAACGTTGCCGAGTTTAGCCAGTTCGCTCGTCGTGAGCGTTACGGTGTTACGCGCTTCGTAACCGGTGATCGTCGGCGGCTGGTTCTCGCGATAGACGCGCATCGGTTGCAGGCTGTAACCGCTGGTTTTAACTTCGGCGCCTGTTCCCGCGGCGGCTTTCAGCGCGCGCACGACGGCTTCGGTTTTGGTTGCGTTTTGCTGTTGAGCCTCGATGGCGCTTTTGGCTTGCGTGACGACCGCGACAGTCAGGATCGCTGTGTCGGGTTGGGCCTGAACGATCGCGTCGCCGCCGACGGTGATGCGCGTCTGGCGTTTTGCAGTGTCAGTAGTTCTGGATTCCTGGGCGTGCAGAACAGTTACGGCTGCCAGCACGAGGGCCATTAGTTGGGTAATCGAAAAAAGTCGTTTCATAATCTCACCTTCCGTTTTCTCGTTTCACGGCGAGGAGAGATTGTAACTGCCGCGGAATACAAGAACGCCTCGAAAGCGAGATCTTGCGTGTTTTGATACCATTCATTCATGCAACCATTCAATACTTTGACCGTGGGCGCAGTCCACGAAATACAACCCGGCGCCCGCGTCAGAGTGGAGCTTCCCGATGGCGACGAGTTAGCTGTTTACAATGTCGATGGCGAATTCTATGCCACCGAGAATTTCTGTCCACACAAGGGTGCGCTGTTATCGGAGGGAGTGTTCTGCGGACACATTGTTGAGTGTGGTTGGCACGGCTGGCAGTTTGACGTGCGCAGCGGTGAGTGTCTGACTGTTCGCGAGCGACTTAAGACTTACGAAATTTTGGTTGAAGAGGGGTTAGTGAAAGTTATCCATCGTTCCCAATAGCTTCCACGGGGCAACAAGTCATCGCTTCTTCACACATCGCCTGTTCTTCCGCCGTTTCCGGTTGCTTGTAGACAAACGAGTAATTCTTTTCGTCGCAGCGCATGAAGTTTTCCGGCGCCGTGTCGCGGCAGACGTCGCAGTCGATACACGACGCATCGACATAAAACGAGCCGCAGACGTTCTCTTTAACTTTTTCGTTCTTGTCAGGCAACGTTGAAACTGGAGACCTGCGCCGGCTGCGTCACGGATGTGTCATCTCTTCGGGCTTAACCAACCGGTCAAACTCTTCACCGGTCAGATACCCGAGTTCGACAGCCGACTCGCGCAAACTAATTTTCTTTTTGTGAGCATTCTTTGCTACCTGGGCGGCTTTGTCGTAGCCGATGTGAGGGTTCAACGCGGTTACCAACATCAGCGACGCATTTAAATGTGCATCGATCTGCGCGCGGTTCAATTCTATGCCGGCGACGCAGAATTCAACAAAGCTGGGAATCGCATCGTGCAGCAACCGCACGGAGTGGAGAAAGTTGTGAATCATCACCGGCTTGAAAACGTTCAACTCAAAATTCCCCTGCGAACCGCCGAAACTCGTCGCGAGATCGTTGCCAAACACCTGGACCGCGACCATCGTCAGGGCTTCGCTCTGCGTCGGATTCACCTTGCCGGGCATGATCGATGAGCCGGGCTCGTTTTCCGGCAGGATCAGTTCACCGAAACCGGCGCGTGGTCCGGAGGCGAGCCAGCGAATGTCGTTGGCGATCTTCATCGCTGAAGAGGCGAGAGTTTTCAGTGCGCCGCTGGCAAAAACGAGTTCGTCGTGGGCCGAAAGCGCTGCAAACTTGTTTGGGTGCGAACGGAAAGGCAAACCGGTTAATGCCGCAATCTTCTGCGCAGCGCGTTCGCCAAATTCCGGATGCGAATTCAATCCGGTGCCGACCGCCGTGCCGCCGATCGCGAGTTCGAGTAGACCGGGCATGGCGGCTTTTAGCCGTTCGACGTCTCTTTCGACGAGACTGGCCCAACCGCCCATCTCTTGACCGACGGTGAGTGGTGTCGCGTCCTGAAGATGCGTGCGTCCGATTTTTACGACGCCCGCAAACTCCTTCGCCTTCGCGTCGATCGCGTCGTGTAGTTCCCGCACGCGCGGAATCAGTTTATTCAACTGTTCGGCTGCGGCGATGTACATCGCGGTCGGAAACGTGTCGTTTGACGACTGCGACATGTTCACGTCGTCATTTGGATGAACCGGTCTCTTGCTGCCCATGACGCCGCCGGCGAGCTCGATCGCGCGGTTCGAGATCACCTCGTTGGCGTTCATGTTAGTCTGTGTGCCGCTGCCGGTTTGCCACACGCGCAACGGAAAGTGACTATCGAGTTTGCCTTCGATCACTTCGTCGCAGGCCTGGATGATCAGCTTGGCTTTGTCGGACGGAAGTTTTCCGAGTTCTTCGTTGACCTGCGCGGCGGCTTTCTTGAGTATTCCGAGCGCGCGAATCATTTCGCGCGGCATGCGATCGTCGCCGATGTTGAAGTGGTGCAGCGAGCGTTCGGTTTGCGCGCCCCAGTAGCGGTCGGCGGTTACCTCGATGGCGCCCATCGAGTCGGTCTCAATTCGAGTTTTGGCGGATTGTTCGGGGGAATATTGAGACATTGGCGGGTTAATAATATCATCCCGGTCGGAGAAAATCCCATGAAGTCGCTTTTCCTGCTCCTCCTGCTCGCCATCAGCTTTACGGTCGTCAACGCCCAGGACGCCGAAGTCGTTCGCATCAACACGGAGTTGGTGCAGACGGCGGTGACAGTTCTCGACAAGAAAGGAAACTTTGTCGACGGACTGAAGAGCGATCAATTTGAACTGATCGTCGACGGCAAGCCGCGGCAGGTCGCTTTTTTCGAACGGATCGCCGCGGGCAGCACGCGTGAGCGAGAACTCGCCACGCGCGGTCTCGGCGTTAATTCCGACGCGCCACTTCCGCCAGCGACTGTTCCCGGACGGACGATCGTTTTCTTCATCGACGATCTTCACCTCTCGCCAGACAGCCTCAATCGCACGCGCATGATGTTGCAGCATTTTCTTGAGCGCGAGATGAGCTCGAAAGACAGTGTGGCGATCGCTTCAGCCAGCGGCCAGATCGGTTTTCTCGAACAGTTTACGAATAACAGGGCAGTGCTCGATGCGGCAGTCGGCCGTTTGAATCCTCGTCAGTACGACGCCCACGGGTATAGCGCAGGCAATAACACGAAGATGTCCGAGTACATGGCGCTGAACATCGACACGAATAAGTCCGATACGAAAGTGATGGACTTTTATATCGGGGAATGCATGAAAGGCGCGTCGACGTTTAAGAAGGCCAGGCAGGTGTTGGCGCTAATTCGCTTATCGTGCGAAACGCAGGTGAAGAATAGTGCTCGCGCAATCCTCATGCAGGCTGCGAACATTACTCAGAACACGTATTACTCGCTCGAGTCGTTAATGCGTTCGGCGGCGCGTGCGCCGGGTCGCAAACTCGCGTTTTTTATCTCGGATGGTTTTCTGCTCGACGCTGGACCACATGCGGCCACGACGCGCGACAAACTCGACCATGTTATCGACGCCGCGCAGCGTGGCGGCGTAGTGGTCTACACGATTCACGCGCGAGGTCTCGTCAATAGCAGCTTTCTTGATCCCGGTAACAACCGGCCGCTCGATCCCACCGGCGGCATTGACCTCGCTTCGATCGGTGAACTCGAAGCCAATCAGGATGCGCTCAATGCGCTGGCGGCGCAGACCGGCGGACGCGCGCTGCGCAGCACAAATTTCTTCGACAAATGGGTCAGCAACGTTCTCGACGAGACTTCAAATTATTACCTCGTCGCGTGGCGGCCGGAGAAAGATGAAGAAAAGACCTCGAAGTTTCGTCAGGTGAAGATCAGCGTTGTTGGTCAACCGGAACTGACGGTACGCGCGCCGCGTGGTTATGTCGATGGACCAAAACCGGCTACAACCGCGGCTTCCACTGAAGCAAAACCAGCGAACGAGAAGACGGCCGACACTGAGATTCGCAACGCGCTCACGGATAGTTTCCCGTCACATGGTTTGCCTGTGCAATTGTCTTTGACTTATCTCAACACGCCGGCGAATGGTTTGGTTGTGACGTCGTCGATGGAGATCTCCGGCAACGGCCTGATCTACGGCGAGGACGGGAAGCAGCCGGCCACGATTCGGCTTGCGGGTGTAGTGCTCAACGACAAAGGTAAAGTTGCCGGGAGTTTTCGCAATGAGTTGAACATCAATCCGCGTCAGGAACGCGATCCGGGTGGAGGTATTTTCTACAACCATCACACGCCGCTCACGCCGGGCATTTATCAGTTTCGTGTGGCCGCGCGCGATCAGAAATCGGGTCGTGTTGGCAGTGCGACTCAATGGATCGTCATTCCGGATTTGGGCCGGAACCAGCTCACGCTGAGCAGCCTATTGCTCGGCGGTCAAATCATCGAAGACAACAAAGCGAACAGTACGCAAGTGCAGTTGAGTGTGGACCACAGTTTTGCGCGCACAGCGCCGATGGGTTACTGGATCTTTGTTTACAACGCGAAACGCGACGCCGGCGGCAATCCGCAATTGACCGTGCAGACTCACGTGCTGCGCGATGGACGCGCGGTTCTGAGTTCGCCGCAACGCAAGGTCAACAACGGTGGACCAGACCCGCAACGGATTCCGTTTGGAGAAGAGCTCGCACTGAAAACACTTGCGCCGGGCCGGTACGATCTGAAGGTCACGATCACCGACGGCGTCGCAGGAACCACCGCCACGCAGCTCGCCGACTTCA
>Ga0196977_1000447_pt1 | contig 21646 bp, 15 predicted proteins | sample S3v_1013CmetaG_FD_148634 | JGI IMG/M metagenome (GOLD analysis project Ga0196977, IMG submission 148634) | Soil microbial communities from Anza Borrego desert, Southern California, United States - S3+v_10-13C | ecosystem: Environmental > Terrestrial > Soil > Desert | place: USA: California...
TTCCTTCGTTGACTAACCGAGCACCGACCCGCGCGTCTTCGTCTGGATGCGGTACACGCTCGTGCGCGCGGTGGCGAACAAGACGCTCCCGTCCTCGCCCCAACCGACGTTCGCGGGCAGCTCCGGCAGCGTGACGCGGCCGAGCAGCGTGCCCTCGGCGCGGGCGACCCAGATCCCCCCGGGGCCGGTGCAGAAGATGTTGCCCTGCACGTCCACCTTCATGCCGTCCGGCACGCCCGGATCGGTCGATGACATGTTCAGGATGATGCGGCTGTTCTTCAGGCCGCCCTCGACGTCCACGTCGAACGCGCGTATGTGCTTGTGCGCCGAATCGCAGATGTAGAGCACGGACTCGTCCGGCGAGAACGCCAGCCCGTTCGGCAGCGCGAGATCATTCACGAGCAGATGCAGCGCCCCCTCAGGCGTGAGGCGGTACACCCCTTGGAAATCGAGCTCCTTGCCGGGTATTGGTTTCTGCCACCAGCCTTCCGGACGCACGACGCCCGGCGTGCCGATCTGCACCGCGTACGGCGGATCGGTGAAGTAGATGTCGCCATTCGACTTCACCACGATATCGTTCGGGCTGTTGAGGCGCTTGCCCTCGAACCTGTCCACGAGCACGGTGCGCGTGCCGTCGTCGGAAATGCGCGAGACGCAGCGGCCGCCGTGCTCCGCCGCGACGAGCCGCCCCTGCCGGTCGAGCGTCAGTCCGTTCGAATGACCCGTGGCGAACGTGGTGAGCTCCGGTCCCTCCGGCAGCCGGCGCCATCGCGCGATGCGATTGTTCGGGATGTCGCTGAAGAGCAGCGCTCCGCCGCGCCACACCGGCCCTTCGCTGAAGGCGAGTCCGCCCGCGACTCGCGTGATGGGGACATCGGGCTCGATCAGAGTGTCCATTCGTACATGCTACAGTGAATGCGAGTGCAATCCTCGGAAGGGCGGCGATGAACGGCGCGACCAGAAGCTGGACCTTAGCGTTCGCGGTGGCGGTGCTCGCATGCGGCAGCGCGATGGCGCAGGAGAAGCCCGCGAACTATCCGGCGCGCGCGATTCGCGTCGTGGTGTCCGTGGCGCCCGGCGCCGGCGCCGACGCCATTGCGCGCGCTACGGCCCAGATGCTCACCGACGCATGGGGCCAGAACGCCGTCGTGGACAACCGTTCCGGCGGCGGCGGCGTAATCGCGGCGGAGACGGTCGCACGGTCCACGCCCGACGGCTACACGTTTTTGAGTCACGGCGACACGCTCATGCTGCTGAGCGCGCTGAAGCGCGTGCCCTTCGACATGCGCAAGACGTTCGATCCCGTCACGGGGCTGACCACGCAGCCGTACGTGATCCTGGTGAACCTCGGTCTGCCGGTGAAATCGGTCAAGGAGCTCGTCGCGCACTCGCAAGCGCAGGCGCTCACCTACGCGGGCGGCGCCGGCCTGGGCAGCACGGTGCATATCGGCATGGAGCGTCTCGCGCAGCTTTCCGGCGCGAAGCTCCTGTTCGTGCCGTACAAAGGCAGCGCCCCGTCGATCGTCGCCGTCATGGGGGGTGAGATTCAGCTCGCTGCGGCAAGCGCGATTGCTGCCAGCAGCGCGATCAGGACCGGCAAGGTGCGCGCGCTCGCGGTGACGAGCCTGCAGCGCGTGCCGTCGATGCCGGACCTGCCGACGGTCGCGGAGCAGGGGTATCCCGGCTTCAAGTTCACCAATCAGTACAACCTGTATGCGCCCGCCGGTACGCCGCGGCCGATCATCGAGGCCGTGAGCCGCGTCGTGAGCGACGGCATGCACGCGCCGCAGATGGCCAAGCGCCTGGTCGCGGACGGCAGTCAACCCGCCGAGCGCACGACGCCGGAGCAGCTTCGCGCCACGATCGCCAGGGAGTACGCGGAGATCGAGAAGCAGGTGAAGCAGCTCAAGCTGAAGATCGAGTAGGCGCGCGTCCAGTCACAAGCAATCCGGAGTTTTCTTGATGAGGTTTTTCGCAGCATGTGGGCTGCTGGCCGTCGTGCTCGGCGTGCCGGCTGCGTACGCCCAGAAGTTCGTCTACCGCGACGCGGAATACGATCACGAGGTCGAGCTCAAGCCCGATCGGCTGATCATCCACGAGCGTTCGATCTCCGGCGTGCGCGGCAATCTGTCGTGTCCGCTCGGCCGCGGCGTGGAAGTGCATGGCGGCGACGGCCGCAACATCGTCTGCGTCGCGTTCGAAAAGGACCGATGCTCGTACACGCGCGTTCTCGGCGGTGCCCGCCTGCACGAAGAGGAATGGGCGAAGGCGCAGGCCGCGGGCAGCCGCACGCTGCAGATGTGCGTCGAGATGGCGGTCGAGGATGCGAACCGCATCGCTGCGCTCGCAAACTTGCGCGCGCGCTCGGTGATCCCGCTGGTCGATCCGCCGGAGCCCGTTGCGTCCCCGGTTCCGCGCAAGCCTGAGTTCGCGGCCGGCTATCGCTACGAAGGCGAGCACCGCGACGGCGTGCCGCACGGCCGCGGCGTCATGATCTGGCCGAACGGAGAGCGTTACGACGGGCAGTGGGTAAACGGCGAACGCCACGGCCGCGGCGCGATGGTGTCGGCATCCGGTTATCGCTACACCGGCGAGTGGCGGCAGGACAAAATCACCGGCCGCGGCGAGATGATCTCGCCCAACGGCGACCGCTACGAAGGCGACTTCGTCGATGGCGCGCGTCATGGCCGCGGACGCATGCAGTTCAAGGCCGGCACGGTCTACGACGGCGATTGGCGCAACGACCAGATGACCGGCCGCGGCGTGATGACGTGGCCGCACGGCGACCGCTACGAAGGCAACGTGGTGAACGGCGTCCTCAGCGGCTTCGGCGAGATGCGCTACGCCGATGGTGGGCGTTACCGCGGCAACTGGCGCGACGGCCAGCACGACGGCGAAGGCGTCATGGTGTGGGGCAACGGTCAGCAGTACTCCGGCCAGTGGCGCAACGGCAGCCGGCACGGCCGCGGCACGCATACCTACAGCGCGCTGCAGCGTTACGAAGGCGAGTGGCGCAACGATCAGCGGGTGCAGTAGTCTTGCTGCCCCTCACCCTGACCCTCTCCCCGGCGCGGGGAGAGGGAAATAACCGTCATGCAGGCCGGAACACCGCCATGCACTTCGGCGCGTTGAAGGTCCAGGTCTCGACCCAGTCGAGGATCTCCGGCTTGTAGTCGAGCTCGGCCATCGCGCCGGCGAGGCACATCCAGTTGAGCACTTCCTGCTGTCCGGCCGCTTCCATCTGCGCGAGCGGCGTGTCGCGCCACGCGCCGTAATTTCCGGCGCGAAGCTGCGCGAGCAGCGCGCGGTCGGCGTCGAGATCGGGATGGATCCAGTGATTCTTCTCCGTGAGGAACGCGTGCGACCAGCTCGACGAAGCCATCAGCACCACGCGCCAGGGACTGTCTTTGAGCACGCGCGCGGTCGCCTGTCCGACTTCGAAGCAGCGCCGGGGTGAGGGCGACGGCGGGTCGGGCTCCTTCGAGTATTCCTTGAAGCCGCCCTGGTAACGAATGACCGAGCTGCCGTAGCAGTTGACCGTCATCGGAACGACAGGCGTCGTGAATCCGTTGCGGTCGAGGTCGAGGTAGAGCAGCGTGTTCGCGAAGGCGTGGCCGAGGCCGTCCTCGTGCAGCGGCTTGTACGCGTAAGCCATGTCGACCCCTTGTTCGAGCAGACGCGTTGCGAGCCAGCGCGCGGCCTTGTGGTGCCCGGGCTGCGAGAAGACCTTGTCGCCGGGCTCGTCCCAGATGTTCGGGCGGCCGCGTAGCCGCGTGTAAGGCGAGAAGTCGAGCCGCTCGTACGCCAGCACGCAGAACGGCGGGATCACGTCCTCCTTGAAGTTCTCGTACTGGTCGTCGCCCCACATCAGGATGAAGTCGGGCTTGAAGGCGTCGATCTCCTCGCGGATCTTGCGAAAAGCGTCGAAGACCCGCGCCTTGTGCGCCTTGTGCGACGTGATGCCTTCATCGTCGCCCCATTCGGCGCGCATCGGCTCCGGCCAGTTCGCCGGATTCCTGAGATGTTCCGGTATGCGCGGGTCGCTTTTGAGCATCCGCGCGAGCGGCCACGGTTTGAGCTCCTCCGGAACGAGTCCCGGCGGGTAGTGCGTTGCGCCGATGCCCAGAATCTCTGCCATGGATCCTCCTCTCCTGCGGCGGTGGAGGGGCGCCGCCGCTACGCCTTCAGTGTCGAGTCTGCCCGCGGCCAGCTTCTCACAACCAGATCGCCCAGAAACAGAATCAGCGCGGCGATGGCGAGCGGCCACCAGGTCTCGTGGCCGCGCGACGCTACGCCGGGCGACGGCGTGTAAAGCCGCGCGAGCCCCGCGGAAAAATTCTGCGGATCGAGCATCTCGCCGCCGGTCTCCTCGGCGAGACGGCCGAGTACCGCGAGATTGGGCCGCAACTCGCGGTATTCCCTCGAATACGGTGCGATATAAGGGATCGTCGTCACGGGTGAAGGCGTTTCGTTCGCGCCGCCGTCGGCAAACAGCGTCACGAAATGAATGCCGCGCCCTGCGGGCCTGAACGTTCCTTCGTAGCGACCCGGCGCGCTCTGCGGCAAGGTGTGATGTTGCGTGCTGCGGTTCGGCGCCGTGACGTTGCCGCGAAGCTTCAGATGATTCACGAAGCGGCCGTCTTGGGCGATGAGATCCGCGACGATGCGTACGGCGTCGCCCTCGGGACGGAGCTCCGCGCGCACGCGCGCCTGCCCGATTCTGCGCATCGTGTCGCGCGCCGCCTGTCCGGCCCATTGAGGCAAGCCTCGCCACGTCACCCAGTCCCGGCCCCAGCGCCCGCTCAAGTCCGACGTAAACGCCATGACCCGCCCCAGTCCGTGCCGCCACGCAACCAGCAACGGATCTTCGCCTGCTTTCATGAGCAGCTCGGAGCGCTCTTTGGGATAGGTGAGGACATAGCCGCGCAGCGGCGGCAGCGTGTCCTGCGCGATTCCGCGCAGCGCGCCCGTGCGCGCCGCCAGCCGCGGCGCAAAGGTTTTTTCGATCAGCAGATCGCGCGAGATGAGCAGCGTCTCGGTCGTGAAAATCTGCGGGATCGTCTGCGGGTCGAGCGTGACGTAGCTGCGGCCTTTGCCGACGCGCGCGATCTGCGCCATCAGCTTCGCGTCGGAGTCGTCGCCCACCGACACGGTCGACACGGTGATGCCGGCCTGCGCCAACTCCTCGATCAGGGGCCGGAAGTCGGCTTTGTCGGTGAGCCCGTCGGAGAGCACGATGACGTGCTTGATCGCGGCCTCCTTGCCGATCATCGCCCGCCGCGCTTCGATCATGGCCTTGTACAGGTCCGTGCCGCCGTCGGAGCGCAGTGATGCGAGCTTGTCGTTGATCCACTCGCCGTTGCCCACCGCGCGGAACGGCAGCGCCCAATCCCAGGCCGCGTCGAACGCGAGGATGCCGATCTGGTCGGTGGGATTCATGATGTCCGCCGCGGCGAGAGTCGCTGCTTTCGCGAGATCGAGCTTCGTGCCGCCTTCGGCGCCGACGCCCATGCTGCCGGACTTGTCGAGCACGAACAGCAGCGCCACGTGAGGCATGTCGAGGCGCGCCGGCGGGCGCATTTCCACCGGCAGCACGCGTTCGAGCGGCGTCCGGAAATAACCTCCGGCGCCATAGCTCTGAGAGCCGCCGACGACCAGGAGACCGCCGCCCAGATCGCGGACGTAGGTCTCGATGTTCTCCATCTTGGCGTGGGTGAGCTGAAAGGCGGGGACGTTGTCGAGAACGAGGAGGTCGTACGACGACAGCTGCGGGAGCGCAAGGCCGGCTGCCTCCGGAGCGGATTGCGTCACGTCGAAGCCCTGCACGCGCAGCACGCGCGCGAGGAAACGCTGGCCCTCGCGTTCCGACGAGAGCAACAGCACTCGCGGCGGTCCCCTCACTTCAACCACGCCTTGCAGCAGGTTGTTCTCCGCCAGAGTGTCGTCCTTCGCTTCGACGAGCAGCTCGTAGCTATGGCTGCCGCGTGCGGTGAGACTGTCGCGGAAGGCGATCTCGCTGACACCGTCCACCAGTTGCAGCTCGCGCTCGCCGATGAGCGTTCCATTGCGCAACAGCTTGATGTGCGCCGGCGCGTTGCGCAGGCTCTCGATTCTGGCGGCGATCTGGAAAGTCTCGGCGCTGTCGACCTGACGCGGCAGGACGAGATCGCTCACGAAAACTTCGTTGCGCGCGCGGGCGAGACTGACCGGGAGCGTCCAGACCTGCGTGCCCTGCGAGCGCAGGAGCGGTATCAAGCGCGCGCTGTTGCCGCGAGTCTCGTTGCCGTCGGACACCAGGAGGAGCTTCCCCTGACGGCCTTCGCCGACCTGGGCGAGGCCTGCCTGAAGCGCCGCTTCGATATCGGTCGATTCGCCGTCCAGCCGTGCGCCGAAATCCGCCGCGGGAAGCTCGCGCCGCGGCGGAAATTCCCATTCCGGCACGCGTCCGAACGCAAGCAACCCCGTGCGCGTGTCGGCAGTCGTCAGGCGCGCTGCCGCCGCCAGGACCTCCGCGGCTTTCTCCCGACCTTCCTGCCCCACGCTGCGCGAAACGTCGACGCTCAGGATCACGTCGAGCGCCGCGGCGGCCGGGAAAATCTTCGGGTTCACGCAGGCGATAGCCAGGGCGGCCAGTGCGCCGGTGCGCAGCATGAGCGGCGAGAGCGGAAGCCGGCCGCGGGCCGCGATGATCAATTCCACCGCGAGCAGCAGCAGCACGAAGCCGAGCAGGTAAGGCCACAGCGAGAGGCCCGCTTCCGTAACCCCCGCGTCGGCTGTTGCCGCAGGTGCAGGCGCTGCCGCAGCGCGCGTGCGCGCGGCGATATTGGATTCCTCTTCGTCGAAGAGATTGACCGCGAAGCGTCCTTCGCGGCCGGCGCTCCGGTAGCTGTAGATGCCGGTTTCCAGCGTATCCCCGAAGATCACCGGATTGGCGGTGACTGCCAATCGCTCGATGCGTCCGGACGGCGCGCTCACCACGAGCTCACGATCTCCCGGCGCAACGCCGATCGCGAGCGGCGCGCCGGCGCGCACGCTGTCGGCGGGAAACTCACGACGCCCCGGCTGAAACCACTCGAAGACATTGTGGAAAAGAACGGGAAACGCCACGCGGAAAGGCAGGTCGGACGCCATCACATCGAAGCCGATGTAAAGCGACTTCAACTTCGCGCGCTCGATGGCGACCAGCAGCGGAGTCTCCGCGGCTCGCGCCAGCACGAGGCTGTCGCCGCCGGCCGCCACACGCAGAGACTCCTGCACGTGCAGATCGCCGAGGCTCAGGCCCGCCGTGACCGCGTGCTTCGCCAGCGGCGCGCTGATACGCGGAGCGCGTACTTCACCCTGAACGGCGATGGGCAGGTTGGGCGGCACCGTATTGATGAAAATCACGTTGCCTTCGGAGAGCGCGGGCGGTGCGACGCGGTCGAAGATCATCGCGTCATAGGTTTTTCCGGGGTCAGTCTCGCGGCGCGCCGCTTCAGCTTCCCAGCTCGTCACAGCGGTGAGCTGCACGTTGGGAAAAAATCTCAGCAGGTTGCTCAACGCGGGATTGCCCGGGCCGACATAGAGCAGCTCGAGCGGCGCCGCGGCGCTGATCGTGAGCGTCGCGCGATTGTCCGTTACGAAATCATCGTCGACGTCGAGCTGCGCTGTGAGCGTGCCGGCGGGAGCACCTTCATACGGATAGACGAGAACACGCCGGCCGCCGGCTTCGAACGCGAGGTCCTCGCGCGCGAGGACCGTTTGCCCCAGCGCCAGCGTGACCACCGCGCGAGCAGGCTGGGCGCCAAAGTTGACCACTTGCGCCATGACTTCGTAACGCTGCGAGCCGTCCGCATGGCGCCTGAGATCGAGCCCGACGATGCCGATGTTCTGCGTGCCGCCGGCGGTCTCGATCAGGCGAAGACTCGCTGACTCGCGGCTGAACTCCTCGGCGCCGGTAAAGGCGCCGTCGCTCACGACGACCACGCGGTCATGGCTGCCCTTTTTCAGAAAGGCATGGGCGAAGAGCACCGCGCTTCTGACATCCCCGGCAGCGTCGGTGGGCGCGAGCTTGCGTCCGGCTTCCCTGAGGCGCGTCTTGTCGGCAGTGAACGGCACGATCACGCGCGTTTGGGCACCCGCTCCGATGAGCATCATCCTGGCGTCGGACGGCAAGCCGTCGACGAGCGACAGAAACTGCCGGCGTGCGGCGTCGAAGCGCGTGCCTTGCGCGGCTTTCGCCTTCATGCTGGCCGTCAGATCCATGACTACGACGGTGTCCCCCGCCGGGTCGCCGAAATGCAGGAGCATCGGATCGGCCAGCGCCGCGATGAGTGCAGTCGCGGCGAGCAGTTGCAGAATCAGAAGGAGATTCTTGCGGAGGAGCCATCCCATTCGAGACGCGAGCGGGCGCTCCTTCAACACCCGCTCCCAGATGAAGAGCGCCGTCGTGCTGAACTTCGATCCGCGGGGCCTGAGACTGTGGAGAAACAGGATCAGGGGCACGGCCCCTAAAACCAGCAACAGCGCGATTGGCACGCCCCACGACATCAGGATTCCTCAGGGTCGTTCTGAACAAGTGTCATCGCGAGGAGCCGCAAGGGCGACGTGGCGATCCCGTGGCGCACGTGAGCACCTGACGTACTTCGTTTTCGAGCGCCTCGCGATTGCTTCGTCACGTCGCTCCTCGCAATGACATCGCTGCTTGTTCAGCTCTCCTCAGCTCACGCTGCTGGCCTGCCGCAGTGATTTCAGAACGAACTCGTCGAAAGGAACGGCCGTCGTGGTGCGCAGATAATCGACGCGCAAGCGCGCGCAAGCCGCTTCGATCTCGCGAAAATAGCTCGCGAGCTCCTCCTGGAAGCGCCGCGCGAGCGCCGCGTCCACGAACAGCCGGCGCTCGCGGCTGCCTTCGGCGTCCACCAGCGCCACGTCACCCGAGAAACCGGGCTGCAGCTCGTCGTCGCTGAGGACATGGATGAGCAGGACCTGGTATTTCTTTCGCGCCAGCTCTTCCACCGCGGCACGCCAGCCCGCCGGATCGAGCAGATCGCTGACGATCACCGCGAGACCCGGATGCGGAAACAACGTGGTGAAGCGGCGTATGGCGGCCTTGAGGTCGGTGGGGCCCGCGCAGGACAGCCGATCGAGAAAGTCGAAGAGCCGCAATACTTGCGTTCGTCCGCGGCCGAGCTCCAGCGGTGCCTGCAAGCCGGAGGAAAACGCCGCGCCGCCGACTCGGTCGAGATTCTTGAGCCCGATGTAGCCCAGCGCCGCGGCCACCTTCTTGGCATAACCGATCTTGGCCGACTCCGCACTGACCCCGGACGCTGGATACGCCATGGACGCGCTCGTGTCGATCAGGAGGTAGATGTTCATCTCTTCCTCCGCGGTGAACACCTTGAGCACGAGACGGTCGAGCCGCCGGTAGATGTTCCAGTCGACATAGCGCAGGTCGTCGCCGCGCTGGTAGCGGCGGTAATCCGAGAATTCCAGGCTGTGGCCCTTGCGCGCAGCCGCATGCTCGCCCTTCGCGCCCATCCAATCGAGGCGTTTCGCGATCAGGCGCAGCCGTTCCAGCTTTCTCAGAAAATCGGCGTCGAAGATCATGGAACTTCCGGCACCTGCCGCACGACTTCAGCAAGGATTTTCTCGGACGCGATGCCCTCCGCGTCGGCCTCGAGGTTGAGGATCAGGCGATGGCGCAGGGCAGGCACGATCATCGAGCGAATGTCCTCGAACGAAACATTCGGCCGGCCGGACAGGAGCGCCCGCGCCTTCGCCGCGAGAATCAGGCTTTGCAGCCCGCGCGGGCTCGCGCCGTAGAGCACGCAGCGGCGTGCGAGCTCGACGCCGCTGCCGTCGCTCACGTGTCCCGGGTGTGTCGCAAGGACCAGACGAACGGCGTAATCCTTGACCGTCTCGGCGAGCGGCACGTCGCGCACCCACTCGCGCATCTCGAGGACCGCCGCGCCGTCCAGCACCTTGCTGAGCGCTGCCGGCGGCGCTGCCGTGGTGAGGTCGGCGATCCGGCCCAGCTCTTCGCGACTCGGATACTCCAGCAGCAGCTTGAAGAAGAAACGGTCGACCTGCGCTTCCGGCAGCGGGTAAGTGCCTTCCATCTCCAGCGGATTCTGGGTCGCGAGCACCATGAACGGGCTTTCAAGACGGTGCCCCTTCCCGCCCACGGTCACGCTGCTCTCCTGCATCGCTTCCAGCAGCGCTGACTGCGTCTTCGGCGTGGCGCGGTTGATCTCGTCGGCGAGAACGATATTGGCGAAGATCGGCCCGCTCTGGAACGCGAAGACCTTGTGCCCCGAAGCGTCGTCGGCGAGCAGATTGGTGCCCGTGATGTCCGCCGGCATGAGGTCCGGCGTGAACTGAATGCGCGAGAAGCTGAGGCTCAGGATCTCGCCAAGACTGCGCACCATCAGCGTCTTGCCCAAACCGGGCACGCCTTCGATCAGGCAGTGGCCGCCGCACACGAGCGCGATGAACACCTGCTCGATCAGCGCTTCGTGGCCGACGATCACGCGCGCGATCTCCGCTTTGAGCTCCGCGAACGACGCTCGCGCGCGCGCGATTCGTTGCTCGATGTGCTCGATCGATTCCAGGTTCGGGCGAGCGGAAGGGGATGTAGTCATTTCGCCTTTTCCAGCGACAGAAAGTAATTCCTGATCGTGTCTTTGAGCTCCCCCGGAATTTTTTCCGTGGCGAGCTCCGCTTCGGCCTGGCGCCGGTAGTCGGCGATCAATTCATCCTGGGGAAGCGCGCTTTTTCCCGGCGCGGGCTTCCCTTTGAAGAAAGTCGAGCGCCGCTCGCCTTCGCCGATCGTGCCTTTCACTTGATCGCGCTTCCCGCTTTGAAACGGCGGCAGCGACCCCGCTCCGGCCTTCTCTCCGGGTGCCGTGCCCGGCGCTGTGCCGAGCGTGTTTTCAGGCTGGCGCTCACCCGGAGTCCCCTTGTCATTCGGTGCGAGCCGGCCACGCGCGTCGCCGCGCTCGCCGTCGCCGCGCTGCGCCAGGTCCTTCAGATATTCCTCCGCTTCGAGAAGCGCGCGCCGGTCGAGCTCGCCGGCGACGTCGCGCTCCAGCTTCTCGAGGAAAGCTTCCATTTCGGCGCCGCTCATCCCCTGAGCGCCACCCTTCTGCCGGTCCAGCTCTCTTTTCAATTGACTCAAACCGGCGAGGCGCTCCTGCCAGCGCTGGGCGTCGCCCGCAACCGGATCGAACGACTCGCGCGCGGCCTGCAGCTCTGCCTTGAGATCGTCGAGCTCGCGGCGGCTTTGAGCCATGCCGGCAACGGTCTGCCGCGCAGCGCTCCTGTCCGCCGCGATTTTTTCACCCAGCCCGGCCAGCTCGCTTCTGAACTGCCGGTCCGCGGTCCTCTCGTCGATGGCCCGTTTGGCGCTCTCCTCCAGCGCGCGCGCGGCTTCGAGCGTCTTCGGCAGGCCGGCCCTTCGCGCTTTTTCCTGGAGCTCGCGCGCGTACGCCCGCAGCTCTTGTGCAAGCAAAGGCGCAGGGGCCGGCGCGACGACGTGAGGCTGAAATCGCAGGTCGAAAAAAAGCATCGCGAGCCACACCGCGATCAACGGCGCCAGCAGATAGCCGTGCCAGTCCCACGAGCGCGGAAAAAGCGCGCGGGCATCGAAGCTCGCGAGCATCTCGCTCGCCTGGCGCAGCACCAGAAGCGCCGCGGCTTTCGTTTCATTGCGCCGTAAGAGCTCCCACGCGGTGGTCGCGCGCTCATCGAGACGCAGCGTCCTGTCGAGCGCGGCGAGCACCCGCGTGGTGTCGGAATCGCGCCAGCGTCGCGTGAAGAGCAGATACGGCGTCAACACGACGAATATCGCCGCCGGAGGAATCCAGGCCCACGCGGGTGACAGCGAAACGAACAGCGGCACGGCGAGCGCCGCCAGGAATGCATAGAACAGCGCCACGATCAGCGTTGCTTCGCGCCGTTTGCGCTGCTCCCAGCCGAGCAGCAGCGCGATTCGGCTTTGCAGCGTCTCTCTAGCGCTGTCCAAGGTGCAGATCCTGTTTCAACGTCCAGCGGTGTAGCGCCAGCCCGGCGCCGCCGAGCACTAAGTGAAAACCAAAATGGATGCTGCCGGCCGGCCACTTCACACCCGCGACGGTCAGCGGCGCCAGCGCCTGCCCATCGAGCACCGCGAGCAGATAGAGCACGGGATTGAGCGGCAGATAAATGGCCAGTGCAGCCGCGACGACGACGAAAACGAAGCCGCGAACGATGAACTCCCGGCCCTGAGTATCCCGCTCCCACACCACGGACGCGACCAGTCCCCACACGCCGTAGCAAAAAGCGTAGAAGGGGATCAGCGCGAGCGTCGCGGCGAGGTGCAGCGGCGGCGCTCGCGAGATCGCGGCTGCCCATACGAGCAGGGGCGCACTCAAGAGCAGCAGACAAACGATGTTCAGGGCGAGAAACGCCACCCGGCCTCGAGCGACAACGCGGGCGCTCTCTCCGCTCTCGCGCAGCCAGTGCGCGAGCGGCTTGAAACGTTCCGGCGCGTATTCCCGATTCGCGACCCGTGCTGCGAAGTAAACGATCAGCAGCAACGCGGCCACCGAGCACACTTTGAAGAGATTGCCCGAGCCTCGCCACATCTGCTCGCCGAGCGACTGTGTGTAGAGCGCGATGAGCTGCACCGGCGCGAGCACGATCAGCAGGTAGTAATAGACCGTCAGAACGTGTCCCTCGCCAAAGAACACCTCGAGGTTTTCGCGCAGGACCGGATTCATTCTTCGTCCGCGCCTGCCAGAGTAACGATCACGCGGTAGAGCGCGTAGTTGTGCACGCGGACACGCGGATCCCCGATCTCGAACGGGAGATCGGGGTCTCTCACCCAGCAGAAAAAGAGCGCCGCGTTGCGCCGCAGAGCTTGCGTGCCGTCCGGTGGGAAAAACGACGCGTGAAACAGGACATCGCGCGACTTGTCGTTGAACGTGATCTTGCGGAGGCTCTCCTCTTCGATGGCCCACGCGCGGGAATTTCCGCCGCGATCGCCGGGCGCGGCGCTCAGCTCGAACGCTTTTTTCCAGCGCTCGCCGGCGGGTAGATTGCCGAGTGCGACACGCGTGCCCGGCGCGAGCAGCCAGCAGTCGGTCAACTCCTTGCCGCTGCGGTTCTCCACCTCGAGCACTAATCGGTCGGCCTGCCGCTCGACGACGGCGCTCAGCCGCAACGCTTCCACGTGACGCGCTCGCAAAAGCTTGAAGCTCCATGCCTCGAGCGCCAGTTGCACGCGCGTCGTGCCCGCGCCATGTTGATAGACCAGGGATGGCGCCGGTTGCGCGGAAGCCGCGGCCGCGAGCGGCATCGCATCGACCCAGCCACGCCCGAACGCGAGACCGTACTCGCGGAGCTGTGTCGAAAACAACGCGACGTTGCTGCGTGCTTCGACATAACCGTCGCCGGCGCTTTCCATCACCGTCGCCGCCAGCAGAACGCCATCCGGCGCCCGGCCGCCGCGGCCGAAGAAGAGATAGCCGGCGGCGGCAGCGCACAGGATCCAGCCGCAGCACGAGAGCACGAGCGTGCGCCGCGCAACGCGCCCGCGTTGCCAGAGCCGCGCCAGCACGACGAGACCGGCGGTGTAGCCGAGGATCGCGAAAAACAGCGAGCGGTTCGGAATGTAAGTCGAGATGAACGACGGACTGAGCAGGACCTGCGAAAAAATCGACGGGCTCCACTGCGGCGGCGAAGACCGGCTTTCATCCGCGCCCGGCGTGAGCAGGCTTTGCAGAAACCTCGGCAGGCCGTTCCACATCGACAGCGGCGGCCGGCCGGCGTCCAGCGCGAGATAGGTGATCTTGCCGCGGCCCCAATCGTGTTCGACCAGCACGGGCAGGCCTTCGGCCTCGGTCAGGACTCTGCCTCGCGAGACGACGGCCGTCTGCGCCCACACGCCCGCGACGATCTTACTTTCGCCTGCTTCGCCATGCGTCGCGAACGCGGTTCGTTTGACGCCGGTCACGCGCACGGGCAGATAACGCGCGAGCTGCGGCTCCTGATACAGCGTGAAGTTCAGGCTGCCGATGATCACCATCCTGCCGCCTGTCGCCAGCCAGTCGTCGAGCGCGCGCACCTGCGCCCGGGAAAGATCGCGCAGAGACTGATCGTAAATGACGAGGTGGGAAACGCCGAGCATGGCACGCGCTTCCGCGGGCAATTCGGTCAGCGTGAGCGTCACGACGCGGTTCGTGAGCGATGCGCCGAGGGCGGTGAGGGGAACTGGGCTGCCGTCGCTGACGGACAACACCACCGGTGCGCTCGAGAAGTGGCGACGCAAATCGAGCTCCCGTGACGCCGTCGCCGTTGCACTGGTGAACCGGATTTTCAGCGGCCGGCTGAGCACATCCGGATGCACGGTCAGTTGCACGGTCCGGCGTGAGCGCGCCGGCAGAAAAACTTCGCGGCGATGAAACACGGCATAGGGAACGCCGCCCTGGATTGCGCCGCCTTTCCAGACCTGAATCTCCAGCGTGCCGTCGGCAGGCCGGCCGATATTCTCGAGGCTGACTTCGAGCGGAAAAGGACGGCCCAACTGAAACACGCCGTGGAAACCGACCCTGGACTCGATCAGGATCTCCGCCGCGGCAGCCGCGGGCAGGAGCATGCTCGAAAGCAGACAAACCGGAAGGCTGCGGCAGGCCGATCGAATCGCCTTCCGCGAACTCGCTCGGATCTGCGCTAATAGAGGTGGCACGCGACCGTATGGCCGCCCGCGATTTCCTTCTCTACCGGCACGGTTTGCGCGCACTGGGGCATGGCCGCCGGGCACCGCGGATGGAAGCGGCATCCTGACGGCGGATTGATCGGCGAGGGGACTTCTCCCGTGAGGATGATCTCATCTTGCGTCGTATCGGGATGCGACGGCAAGGCGGCGGAAAAGAGCGCCTTGGTATACGGGTGCAGGGGGTTGCTGAAGAGCTCTTTCGTCGGGGCCTTCTCGACGATCTTGCCGAGGTACATGACCGCGACCTCGTTGGCCATGTAGCGGGTCGTCGCGAGGTGGTGGGCGATCAGGAGGTAGCTCACGTCGTACTGCTTCTGAAGATCGACCAGCAGATTCATGATCTGCGCGCGGATCGACACGTCCAGCGCCGAGACCGGCTCGTCGAGGATGATCAGCTTCGGCTTCGACACGAGCGCGCTCGCCACCGCGATACGCTGGCGTTGGCCGCCGCTGAACTCGTGCGGGTAGAGGTTCGCCTGCTGCGGGCGCAGTCCCACCGAGGCCAGCACCTCGGCGACGCGCTCCTTGATCTCGGCGTCCGAAACCCGCTGGTTGCACACCAGGGGCTCGGCCACGATGTCGCGCACGCGCATGCGCGGGTTCAGCGACGACCAGGGGTCCTGGAACACCGCCTGCACCGTCGTGCGGTAATCCTTGAGCGCATCGCCTTCGAGCGCATGGACGTCCTTGCCGCCGGCAAGCACCTCTCCGGCGGTCGGTTCTTCCAGACGCAGGACGAGCTTGGCCGTCGTCGTCTTGCCGCAACCCGATTCGCCGACGATCGCGAGCGTCTCGCCCTGGTTGATCGAGAAATCGATGCCGTCGACCGCCTGCACGTGTCCGACGACCTTCTTCCATATAAAGCCCTGGGTGACGGGAAAGTGTTTCTTCAGCCCATGGACCTGCAGTACGGGTGCGGCGCTCATGTGGCTTTCCGTAGCCGCCAGCAACTGGCGGTGTGCGTGGCGCCGTTGTCGCTCACCGTGAACGACGGCGGATATTCGCTGCGGCACTGATCCTGCGCGTGCTCGCACCGGGGCGCGAACCGGCAGCCCTCGGGAAGATCCCAGAGCGCGGGCGGCTGGCCTTCGATCGAGTAGAGACGCTCGACGTCCTCATCCATGCTGGGGACCGAGCGCAGCAGCGCCTTGGTGTAGGGATGCGACGGATGGTTGAAGATCTCCCGCACCGGACCGCTTTCGACGTGACGGCCGGCATACATCACGACGACGCGGTCGCACATCTTCGCGACGATGCCGAAGTCGTGCGTGATGAAGATCAGCGCGAGGTTCGTTTCCTCCTGGATCTCGCGGAGCAGGCGCAGGTACTGCGCCTGAATGGTGACATCGAGCGAGGTGGTGGGCTCGTCGGCGATGATGACTTTCGGCTCGCAGGAGATGGCGATGGCGCCGACCACGCGCTGCTTCATGCCGCCGCTGATCTGGTGCGGGTAATCGGCGACCCGCCGCTCCGGCGCCGCGACGCGCACGTGCTTCAGGCTTTCGATCGCCCGCCGCACGAGCGAGCGCCGGCCTTCGCCCGTGTGCTGATTGCGGATCGCCTCGATCAACTGGTTACCGACCGTGAACACCGGATTGAGCGAGGTCTGCGGGTCCTGGAGGATCATGGAAATGCGGCGGCCGCGAATCTGACGCATCTCCTGCTCGGTCTTCTTGAGCAGGTCCTCGCCTTCGAGGCGGATCGAGCCCTTGACGATGCGCGCCGCGGGGCGCGGCTGCAGTTGCAGCAGCGACAGCGCCGTCATCGTCTTGCCTGAGCCCGATTCGCCGACGATGGCGAGCGCCTCGCCCTGCCGCAGGTTGAAGCTCACCCCGTCGACCGCCTTCACCGTGCCGAAGCGGGTGAAGCAGTAGGTGTGGAGATCCTCCACTTCCAGTATGACGTCGCCGATTTTCCGGGGCATGCCGTTCCGCTTACTTGACGAGCTTCACGAGCTCGAAATGCGAGGAGCGTCCGGCGGCCGGGCCCGGGTAGACCCAGCTCGCGACGACCTTCGGATTGGCGAAAACCTCGTTGCGGAACCAGAAGAGCGGGATGTCCGCGTATTGCTCGAGGATGTGATCGCCCACCGCCTGCATCAGTCTGCTGCGTTCCTTGGCGTCCGTCGATTTCAGTACCTGACCGAAGGTCTTCTCGATGAAGTCGTCCTCGTAATGATGGTTGCTGCCTTTGCTGAAGTAGAAGTTGCGCACGCCCTGGTCGGCCGGCCGCCAGCCGATGATGTTCGGCCACATGATGTTATGAGCGATCTTCTTGCGGTAGGTCGTGCGGATCTTGGACCAGTCCTGCATCTGCACCTGGGCGTTGACGCCGACATTGCGGAAGTAGATCGCGAGCGCATCGGCGATCGCCGGTCCTTCCGATTCGCCCGGCTCCGTGAACGCCCAGATCTCGAACTTGAGCTGTCCGGGACCATAGCCCGCTTGTTTCAGCAACTGCTTGGCCTTCTCGGGGTTGTAGCCGTAGAGCTCGTTGAAGCGGGACTCCCACTTCGGGTTCCAGCCCTCCGATTCGGGCACCCAGAGGGAAATGTGGGCGATAGACGCGCGGCCGGCGAACACCGTGTTCATCAACTCTTTGCGATTGATGGCGAGGTTCAGGGCCTGGCGCACCTCCTTCTTGACGAACGGGGCGTCCTTCTTGAAATCCTTGTCGCCCGTGATGAAGTACAGGCCGCCCATGTACATCGAGATCCAGTCGACCGGCAGCGAGGACGAGAAGCGCTTCAAGCCCTTGGCGAGCGCGTCCTTGTGCAGCTCGCGCGGCAGGTCGGCGATGTGAACGTCGCCGGAGAGCAGCAGAGCAAGGCGCGTGGCCTCTTCGCGCGCGATGCGGAACTCGAGCTCGTCGAAATCGATCTTGTTGCCGGACCAGTGCTTCGGATTGACCTTGTAGACGATGTTGAGACCCGTCTGCCGTCCGACGTACTCGAAGGGCCCGGTGCCGACGGGACGCTTGTCGAGGCCTTCGATGCCCTCCTTGTCCCACTGCGCTTTGCTCGTGATGCGCAAATCGCCGGAGCGCGCGAACGCGTACCGATTGGTCGGCATCGCGGGGTCCTTGAAGCGGAAGACGACGGTGTATTTGTCAGGGGTCTCGACTTTCTCGACCGTGCGCCAGAAAGGCGCGAGGGTCGCCGTCGAATCCTTGCGCACCAGCAGCGAGTGAGCGTGCGCCACGTCCTGCGACGTCATCTCGCCGTAGCCGTGGTGGAACTGCACACCCTTGCGCAGGTGGAAGGTCCACGCCTTGAAGTCAGGGCTGATTTCCCACTTGGTGGCGAGCGCCGGGATGTAATCGCCCGTTTTCGGATCGATTCCGAGCAGCGTCTCCCAGAACGGTTCGAACTGGAGATGGTCAGGACGCGAGATGGTCCAGAACCGGTTGCTCTCGTGGAACCCGGCCGAGGCGAAGATCAGGCGCTTGACGGTGGCCGCCTCCGCGCCCCGGGGAACGAACCCTGCACTGAACAAGAGAACAGCAACGGCCAACAGCGCGACAAACAACGAAACGAGTTTCGATTTCATGGCGAACTCCTCCTACAGTTGTTTGTTATATGTTGCGAAGCTTGGGATCCAGGTGATCTCGCAGCCAGTCACCCAGCAGGTTCAGCGCAAGCACCGTCAGCATGATTGCGATCCCCGGAAACATGGAGACCCACCACGCCGTGACGATCAGCTCCCGGCCGTCCGAGACCATGACGCCCCAGGCTGGTTCGGCGCGCGGCAGCCCCGCGCCCAGGAAGCTGAGCGAGGACTCGAGCAGGATGACGTAGCCGACCTGCAGCGTCGCCAGCACGATCAGCGAATTCACCACGTTGGGAAAGATGTAGCGGAACATGATGCGCATGTGCGAGGCCCCGGCCACCCGCGCGCGCGCGATGAAGTCGAGCTCCTTGATGGCGAGGGTCTCGCCGCGCACGAGCCGCGCGTAGCGCGCCCACAGCAGCACGATCAGCACGGTGATGACGGTTCCGAAGCTGGGGCCCACGGCGGCGACGAGCACGAGCGCGAGCAGGATCGTCGGCAGCGAGAGCGATATGTCGACGAGCCGCATGATCACGGCGTCCGTGCGCCGGCCGAAGTAGCCCGAGATCAGCCCCAGTACGGTGCCGATGATGCCGCCGACGAAGATGGCGATCAGCGAGACGGTGAGCGAGACGCGCGCGCCGTAGATGATGCGGGAGAGCATGTCGCGGCCGAGCTTGTCGGTGCCGAGCAGGTACTCGCTGGTTCCGCCTTCCTGCCACACTGGCGGGGTCAGCCGCTGCGACAGCGAGCCCATGAACGGGTCGTGCGGGGCTACCCACGGCGCGAATACGGCCGGAATCACCAGGAGGAACAGGAGGACCGCCAGCGCAAACACCGGATAGCGCCTGAGCTTGTGCCAGCCGTCGATCGCCCACGGCACCGCGTACCAGGGCAGCGTTCGTGTCGTCGTCAATTGCGGCATGAGCCAGCCTCCTTGGACGTCTTCACTGATACCGAATGCGCGGATCGAGATACGCGTACATGATGTCGACCAGCAGGTTGCACAGGATGAAGATGCCGGCGAACAGGATCACCACCGCCTGCACGACCTGGAAGTCCCTCGACCTCACGGCATCGACGACCAGCAGTCCCACGCCCGGCCAGGTGAACACGGTTTCGGTCACCACCGAGCCGGTGAGGAGCGAGCCTGCGATGATCGCGAAGACGGTCAGCGGCGCGATCGAGGCATTGCGCAGGCAATGCTTCCAGACCACTTTCCACTCCGGTATCCCCTTGACGCGCGCGAGCTTCACGAACTCGCTGTCGAGCACCTCGAGCATGGAGGAGCGGACCAGCCGCATGATGACGGCGACCTGAAACCAGCCCAACGTGATGGCGGGGAGGATGAGGTGCTTGAGCCCGCCGCGGCCGGAAGACGGCAGCCAGTCCAGCATCACGGCAAAGATCCACATCAGCACGATCCCCAGCCAGAACGCGGGCAGAGACTGGCCGAGCAGCGCCACGATCTTGGCCGCAGTGTCCCAGTTGCTGCCTTTCCCCACCGCCGCCAGCACACCGATGGGCAGGGCGAGAATGATGCTGACCAAAAGGGCGAAACCGGCGAGCTCCAGTGTGGCCGGCAGGCGCTCCGTGACGAGGTCCATCGCGGACTTGCCCTGATACTTCAGGGATTGGCCGAAATCGCCCTGGAGCGCCTTCTTGATGAAGATGAGGTACTGCGTGGTGACGGGCTTATCGAGGCCCCAGTGCTTTTCCAGCCGCTCGTAGTCCTCGGGCATCGCCTCGATCGGCAGCATCACGTCGAGGGGGTTGCCGGAGAGGCGCGCCAATCCAAAGACGATCAGGCTCATGACCAGGATGGCCAGGAGACTCTGGAACGCGCGAACAGCGATGAAGCGCTGCATACGGTCCTCCCCGGCGGCCCTCGTTTGTGCGGGGCCGGTCCGATAAAGACCGGGGAGGACGCTCTAACCTTACAGGCGGGACGGGCTGGTGATGCGTCTCCGAATAACTGCCTGATTCCCTTCGGACTGAAGCAGGCGAAGGGGGAGGCTCCGTTCGGGCTGAGCCTATCGAAGCCCGAACGGAATCAAGGCCGTCCGTGGTTCGACACGCTCACCACGAACGGTGACAGCGCCGTTCGGGCTGAGCAGGTCGAAGCACGAACGGCGGATTGATGCTATGCAGCGCGCTCGCGCGGGATGCAGTTGAGCGCCGAGCCCGAGCGGAACCACTCGAGCTGCTCTTCGCTGTAGGTGTGGCGCAGCTCGAGGGCGTCCTGCGTGCCATCGGCGTGCGAGACCTGACAGATCACCGGCTTGCCGGCCTTCATGTCCTTCAGGCCGAGCAGGCTGATGCGGTCGCCGTCGCGGATCCGCTCATAATCCGCGGGATCCGTGAACGTGAGCGCGAGCAGGCCCTGCTTCTTGAGGTTCGACTCGTGGATGCGCGCGAAGCTGCGCGCGATCACGGCCGCGCCGTTCAGGAGGCGCGGAGAGAGCGCCGCGTGCTCGCGGCTGCTGCCTTCGCCGTAGTTCGAGTCGGCCACGATCGCCCAGCGCAAGCCGCGCGCCTTGTAAGCACGCGCGACGGCAGCGATCGACTGAGCAGCGCCGCCGTTGCCGATGTCACGCGTCGTTCCGCGCTCGCCGGTCCACGCGTTCGTCGCGCCCATCAGCAGGTTGTCGCTGAAACGGTCGAGGTGCCCGCGCAGCGAAAGCCATGGACCCGCGGGAGAGATGTGATCGGTCGTCGTCTTGCCCACCACCTTCACGAGCACCGGAATATCGACGATGTCCACGCCATCCCACTTCGGCCACGGCGACAAACGTTGCAGCCGCTTGCTTGCCGGATCGACCTTCACTTCGACGACCGAGGCTTTCTCGGCGGGTGCGTGGTAACCGCCGGGCTTGGCGAAGCCCTGCTTCGGCACCTCCGGCGCGGGCGCCGGCGGGTTGAGCTTGAATTCGCGGCCGTCCGCGCCGGTGAGCGAATCGGTGAGCGGGTTGAACGTCACGCGCCCTGCGAACGCGAAGGCCATCGCGAGCTCCGGGCTGGTGATGAGGTTCATCGTCTCGCCGCGGCCGTCGTTGCGCGCGCGGAAGTTGCGGTTGAAGGTGGTGACGATGAAGTTGGGCTTGCCGTTCGTCGCGTCGGCGCGCGTCCACTGCCCGATGCACGGCCCGCACGCGTTCGCGAGCACCTGCGCGCCGGCGCTCGTGAGCGCTTCGAGCTGGCCGTTGCCGGAGATCGTCGCACGAATGCGCTCCGAGCCCGGCGTTACGAGGAGCGGCACGGCTGACTTGAGCCCGTGTGCGGCAGCCTGCGCGGCGACGTCGGTGGCGCGGCACACGTCTTCGTAGGAAGAGTTCGTGCAGCTTCCGGTGAGCACGCTGGA
>Ga0196977_1000448_pt1 | contig 21626 bp, 16 predicted proteins | sample S3v_1013CmetaG_FD_148634 | JGI IMG/M metagenome (GOLD analysis project Ga0196977, IMG submission 148634) | Soil microbial communities from Anza Borrego desert, Southern California, United States - S3+v_10-13C | ecosystem: Environmental > Terrestrial > Soil > Desert | place: USA: California...
GGCCATTGTCAAAGAACGAAACGAGTTACAGATCAGAGTCGAGTGGCAGTTCTCGATCACGCAAGCGCGGGAGAAGTTGAGTCGCCACTACGAGAATGCGAAGTCTAAGAACTAGCGTTACAGAGCACTAGTGGCGTCCTTACTCTCTCCCTATTGTTCGGCATCGGCATCGCGGCGAGCACCACGGCCGACGCGCAGTGGCGCGACAACACCTACCGCCGCCAGCAGCGCGAGTACGAGCGCGAGCAGCGCCGCCGCCAGCGCGAATACGAGCGCCAGCAGCGACGCGCGCAGCGTCAGGCGCAGCGCGGCGTCTATAACAACGGCGTCTACAACAACGGCGGATACGGCGTCTACGGCCGCCGCACCCGCGACGGCTACGGCAACTACGGCGGCACGTTCGACCTCCGGCAGACGGCCCTCAACGCCGGCTACAACGAGGGCATGAAGGAGGGGCGCGAGGATCGCAGCCGCAACGAGCGTTTCAACTTCAGCGACGAGAGCGACTACCGCAGCGCGACGAAGGACTACAGCTCGCGCCTCGGCGACCGCTCGACGTACCAGACCTACTTCCGTCAGGCGTTCCAGAACGGGTACCGCGACGGCTACTACGGCAACACCGGCAGCGGCTATTACGACCCGTACAACTACTAACGGGCGGCCGCGCACATACACAACCGAATCCGGGGGCGCGTGATGGAACCATCACCGCCCCCGTTCGCTTTCAGGAACCGAGCCGCGGGCGGCGGGCGGGTTGACCTTAACCGGACTCAACCCGTTAGCTCCGGCCCGCGGCTCGGTTCTCTTATCTGGCATCGCGCTTGCTGAACGGTGTCTGTTCCGGCAGCGTGGCGGTAAAATGCGTGGGAAGCGGCGCGCGGGGCGTACGGATGCGCGTGCGCGCCGTCCGCTAAGTGGACAACCGCGGAAGGAGTCGCGTGATGATGGCGGAAGAAGAAGCGACCGGGGCCGACTGGCGCGGGAATCTGATCGAGGGCGACGGCGACATAGCGCAACTGCTTCAGGCCACGCGCCGCATCGCCGTGCTCGGCATGAAGACCGAGGCGCAGGGCTACCAGCCCGCCTTCTACGTGCCGCAGTACATGGCGACGGCCGGCTTCGAGGTCGTCCCCGTGCCCGTCTACTACCCCGCCGTGACGCACATCCTCGGCCGCAAGGTCTACCGCAAACTCTCGGACGTGCCCGGCGAGCTCGACCTCGTCAACGTCTTCCGCCGCCCCGAGGACATCCCGCCGCACGTCGAAGACATCCTCGCCGCGCGCCCCCGCGCCGTCTGGTTCCAGTCGGGCATCCGCCACGACGCGGCGGCCGAGGCGCTCGCGCGCGCCGGCATCAAGGTCGTGCAGGATCGCTGCCTCATGGTCGAGCACCGCCGCGCGCGCTACCCGCGCTGAACGGGCCGCCGGCCGCAAGTTTTCCAACACAACAAGAACGAGGGGAGAGAGGTTCTAATGAACGTGAAGCTGAAGAAGTTGAGCGAGCAGGTGATGGTCATCACCGGCGCGTCGAGCGGCATCGGGCTGGTGACGGCGCGGATGGCCGCGAAGCGCGGCGCGAAGCTCGTCGTCGCGGCCCGCGCCGAGGACGCGCTCAGGCAGTTGGTCGAAGAGATCAGGGCCGCGGGCGGCGAGGCCGAGTACGTCGTGGCCGACGTGGGGCGCGAGGAGGATGTCTGGAACATCGCGAAGACGGCGCACGAGCGCTTCGGCGGCTTCGACACGTGGGTCAACAACGCGGGCGTCTCCATCTACGGCCGCATCCTCGACCACTCGACCGAGGACATGCGCCGCCTCTTCGACACGAACTTCTGGGGCACGGTCTACGGCTCGCAGATCGCCGCCATCCACCTGCGCCGGCACGGCGGCGCGCTCATCAACGTCGGCAGCACCGTCTCCGACCGCGCCATCCCGATTCAGGGCGTCTACAGCGCCTCGAAGCACGCCGTCAAGGGCTTCACCGACGCGCTGCGGATGGAGCTCGAAGCCGAGGGCGCGCCCATCTCGGTGACGGTCGTCAAGCCCGGCTCGATAGACACGCCGTTCCCCGAGAACGCGAAGAATTTGATGGAGAAGGAGCCGACGCTGCCGCCGCCCGTCTACGCGCCCGAGGTGGTGGCCGAGGCGATCCTGCACTGCGCCGAGCACCCCGTCCGCGACGTGTTCGCCGGCGGCGGCGGCAAGGCGATGTCGGTCATGGAGAAGTACACGCCGCGGCTCGGCGACAAGATCATGGAGAACTTCATGATCGAGGGGCAGAAGATGGACGAGCCGGCGGGCCACCCCGACGACAACGGCCTCTACCAAGCCTCGGGCCAACTGAAGGAGCGCAGCGGCCGCCCCAGCTACGTCTCCGAGTCGAGCCTCTACACGAAGGCTTCGCTCCACCCGCTGCTCACGGGCGCGCTCGTCTTCGGCGCGGGCCTCGCGCTCGCCGCGCTCTGGCGCCCGTGGGAGGCGAACGGCAGGCGCAACGGGAGTAACGGTCACCACCGCGGCGCGAACGGCTCGGCGAACGGCGCGTGGCCCTCGGCCTCGGGCCTGCCGGCCGAAGGCTGAGCGGCGACAGTTAAACGGCTTCAGGGACGCGCGCCGGCGGACGCCCACCGCCGGCGCGCCTTTTTGCGCGCGCCACACAAAGACAACGCCTTCGGGAAAATTTCAATCTCAACCGCGAAGTATAATTCGGGCCGGTTGTGAGCCGGCGGGTGGACGGGGCTGAGATGACGAAACTGAAGGTGTGCATCGCCGGGGCGACGGGCTGGGTCGGCAAGCCTCTCTGCTCGGCCGTCGCCGAGGCGGGCGACCTGAGCCTCGTCGGGGCCGTCTCGCGCACGCATCGGGGCCGCAGCCTGAAAGACGTTTTGGGCGACACGGGCCCCGGCGTGACGGTCAGCGGCACGGTCGCCGAGGCCCTCGAAGCCCCGGCCGACGTGCTCGTCGATTACACGAAGGCGGACGTGGTGAAGGCCAACGTGTTGACGGCCGTCGGCAGGGGCGTCCACGTCGTCGTCGGTTCTTCGGGCCTGACGGACGAGGATTTCGTCGAGATCGACCGGGCCGCCTCCGAGCGTCGCGTCGGGGTGATCGCCGCGGGCAACTTCGCCATCACCGCCGTGCTGCTCCAGCGCTTCGCCTGCGAGTCGGCGAAGTACCTGTCGCACTGGGAGATCATCGACTACGCCTCCGACGTCAAGCAGGACGCGCCGAGCGGCACGGCGCGCGAGCTGGCCTTCCGGCTTTCGGAGGTCGGGAGGCCGGAGGTCACGCACCCCGTCGAGCAGACGATTGGGGAGAGGGAGAGCCGCGGGGCGACCCTGAACGGGACGCAGATTCATTCGCTCCGCCTCCCCGGTTACGTGATCGGCGTCGAGGCGGTCTTCGGCGCGCGGGACGAACGCCTCAGCATCCGCCACGACGCCGGGAGCGGCGCGGGGCCTTACATACAAGGCACGCTCCTCGCGATTCGTAAAGTGAGGGATCAGGTCGGGCTAATCAGGGGCTTGGATAAGATCATGGGGTAACGCGTCCGCAGGCCGTCGGGCACCGAGATGAGCGCCGGGTTATGCGCGAACTGTAAGAGGCTCGGTTTTGTTTGGAGTCTCGACGCCGACCGCGTCACGCAATGGTACTGCTCTCTTTGCGGCTTCGTCGCCGTCGAGGACGAAAGCAAAGAAGCGGCGTGCGCCGCGTGCGGCCGCCGGTCGGCCGTGTGGCTCGTGCGCGACGGCCGTCAGTATTACTGGTGCGTGCTCTGTGGTTTCTCTCCGGAACAGGCAGCCTGATTCGTCGTGGGCGTCATCATGATGGACGTGACCTTCGTTGATCTCCTGCTCGTCCTCGTCGTCGCGCTGAGCGTGTGGAACGGGTGGCGGCGCGGCTTCGTCCTCGGGCTGCTCGACCTCGTGCGCTGGGCCGGGAGCCTTCTGGCGGCGATCCGTTTTTACCAGCCGGTCGCGCGCTGGCTCGGGCCGCGCGTGGACTTGTGGTCGGACGCGTGGGACATGCCGGTCGCCTTCCTGCTCGTGGCGGTCGTCACCAGCGTCGTCATCCAGCTCGCGGGCGCCTCGCTGCTCAGGCGCATGTCGCCGGCCGCGCACGAGCGGCCGCTCAACCGCGCGCTCGGCACGCTGCCCGGCCTCGTCAGCGGCGTCATCCTCGCGGCCGTGCTGTCGGCGCTGATGCTCGCGATGCCTCTGCCCGAGGGGCCGCGCGAGTCGGCGCGCGCGAGCGCGCTGGCGAACCGCCTCACCGTCTACACCGAGCGGGTCGAGGCCGCGCTCGTCCCCATCTTCCACGACGCCATCCGGCAGACGCTCAACCGCCTGACGATCAGGCCCGAGTCGGACGAGCGCGTCAAGCTGCCTTACACGGTCGAGCGGACGCGGCCGCGCCCCGAGCTTGAGGCGCAGATGTTGGAGATGGTCAATCAGGAGCGGGCCGCCGCCGGCCTCAAGCCGCTCGTCTTCGACCCGGAGCTGCTGCCGGTGGCGCGCGCCCACTCGGCCGACATGTTCGCGCGCGGCTACTTCTCGCACAACACGCCCGAGGGCCGCAGCCCCTTCGACCGCATCCGCGAGGGCGGCGTCACCTTCAGCATCGCGGGCGAGAACCTCGCGCTCGCGCCGACTTTGCCCATCGCCCACAACGGCCTGATGAACTCGCCCGGCCACCGCGCCAACATCCTCCGCCCCGAGTTCGGCCGCGTCGGCATCGGCATCATGGACAGCGGCCTCCGCGGGCTGATGGTCACGCAGAACTTTCGGAACTGAAAAGGGACAGCGGACAGCAGTCAGTAGTCAGTAGTCAGTAGCCAGTAGCCAGTAGGCTCCGCAGGATGCTCGTTGACGCTGACACTTGAGCGAGTCGATACCGAAGGTCTTCCTACTGGCTACTGACTACTGACTACTGTCTACTTCCTTCATGCCCGACCTCTTCATCATCGAGGCCGATACCGCCGGGCAGAGGCTCGACGAGTTTCTGGCCGCGCGCCTGCACGGGCTGAGCCGGATGCGCATCGCGGGGCTGGTCGCCGCGGGCGCGTGCGCGGTGAACGGCGCGGCGGCGCACGCCGGCTGGAAGCTGCGCGCGGGCGACGTGGTGCGGCTGACCGCGGGCGACGGGGGGCCGAACGCGATGACGCCCGAGCCGCTCCCGCTCGCCGTCGTCTACGAAGACGCGCACGTCGTCGTCGTAGACAAGCCGGCCGGCATGCTCGCCCACCCGACGCGCGGGGTCAAAAGCGGCACCCTCGCCAACGCCCTCGCCTACCACCTGAACCGGTCGCGGATTGAGGGCGCGTTGACGGTTGACGAAGGAGGCGCTGAACGAGAGTCCGCGTCGCACGCACGAGCATCAGCTTCGAGCGGGCAAGGGTCAACGGACTCCAGCCCGCAGTCCGCAACCCGCGACCCGCAATGGATTCGTCCCGGCATCGTCCACCGCCTCGACCGCGCCACCTCGGGGCTGATGGTCGTGGCGAAGACGCAGGAGGCGCTCAGCCGCCTCTCGGGACATTTCCACCGGAGGCTGGTCGAGAAGCGTTACCTCGCCGTGCTGCGCGGCCGCGTCGCCGCAGACCGCCTGACGATCAGCGCGCCCATCGGCCGCGTCGCCGAGCGCAGCCCGGCGTGGGGCGTGACCGCCGAGGGCAAGCCGGCCGAGACGCGTCTGCGCGTCGTCGAGAGGCGCGGCGACCTGACGCTCGTCGAACTCGAACCCGTCACCGGCCGCACCAACCAACTCCGCATCCACTGCGCCCACGCGGGCCACCCAGTCGCCGGCGACGAGTGGTACGCGGCCGACGCCGCGCCGCGTCTCTGCCTGCACGCGGCGCGTCTGGCGCTGCATCACCCCGCCGACAACCGCCCGCTGGAGTTCGCCTCGCCGCTGCCGGAAGAAATCCGAGAGGTTTTCGACGGGTCGGCGTAAACCTCACGTCTCACAGGGTTTGCAAATTTTACGGCGGAAAATTTTTTTGGTGAAACGGTTGCGCGCCGGCCCCGAAAGCTTTATAGTGCATCCCAACACGGGCATGCGGTGAAACCAAATGCCTTAGACGGTTGCTGGGGTGAGGACAGTGACCGTTATTAGAGACGGGCGCGACGGTCCCAAAGCCGGTCGCGCCCGTTTACTATTCCGCGCTGAGGCCCGGCCGTGAGGGAGGGCGTCCGACGTTTCATCACCTTGAGCCTGATGAAACGTCGGACGCCCTCCCTCACGGCCGGGCTTCCGTTCTTAACTCGCAACGCGAAACTTTTTTACCGGTGGCAACCTCCGTTTACCGCGCCGCAACCGATGTTGGGCTCGCGGCCGGACTGACTGCCGCGCCGCTTCTGCGGTATATTCTCTCCATCCCCCGAAAGCTCTTCCCGCTAAACCCCGGCGTCGGCCCTTCATGCCTGACGCCCGAGGGCCGAACCCCGCGCGCCGAGGCGGGGCGAAAACATTAACGACGAAGGACGAAGATGACGAAGCTTTTCATCGCGGCCGCGCTCGCGGCTCTGACGCTCACGAACCCCGGCGCGGCGCGGGCGCAGGACGCGCCGCAGACGCTCCCGGCCTCGGCCCCGAGGGCCGCGCGCCAGCACCTGATCGGCGAGGTGACGGCCATCGACGCGGCCGCCGGCCGCCTCACCGTCAAAGCCGACGCGGGCGGGGCGGCGGTCGAGGTGACGACCGACGCGCAGACCGTCTTCCGCCGCATGCCGCCGGGCCAGTCGTCGCTCGACCGGGCCGAGACGATCGCGCGCGCCGACGTGAAAGTCGGCGACCGTGTGCTCGTCCCCAACGGCGCGGCGGCCGGCGGCGCGGCGGCGCGGCAGGTCATCATCATGGCGCGCGCGGCCATCGACGAGCAGCGCGAGCGCGAGCGCGAGGAGCGGCGCCGGCGCACGCTCGTCGGGCGCGTCACGGCCGTCGATGCGTCTAAGCGCGAGGTCACCGTGCAGGCCCGCGGCCGCGAGGGTGTGTCGGCCGTGACGGTCGCCGCCTCTGACGCGACGCGCTTCCTGCGCTACGCGCCCGACTCGCTGCGAACCGAGCACGCGCGGCCCGGCGCGCTCGCCGACGTTCGCGTCGGCGACCAACTGCGCGCCACCGGCGAGCGCGACGCGGCGGGCACGCGCTTCGCGGCCGAAGAGGTCATCACCGGCACGGTCTCGCGCGTCTTCGGGCAGATCACGGCCGTGGACGCGGCGCGCGGCGAGGTCACGGTGAGGAACGAGCTGATGGGCGAGACCTTCACCGTCGCGCTCGGGCCGAACACGACGCTGCGGCGGCTCTCGCCCGAGGTCGCCGGGCAGCTCGCCGAGAGGCGCGAGCGCAGGCAGCAGCGGCGCGCCGAGCGCGGCGAGCGGCGGGCCGGCCGCGAGGACTCGCCGGGGCCGCGCCCGCGTGTGAATCAGGAGGGCGGCGGCGAGAACCGTGAAGGGCGGCGGGGCGAGGGCCGCCGCGGCGAAGGCGCCGGGCGCGGCCCGCGCGGCGGGGGCGGAAACTTCCAGCAGATGTTCGAGAACCTGCCGGCCATCAACGCCGCCGAGTTGAAGAAGGGCGACGCCGTCATCATCACCGGGACGGCCGGCGCGGACGCGAAGCGTCTGACCGCCGTCTCGCTCGTCACCGGCGAGGCCGAACTGCTCCGCAGGATGCAGCCGGGCGGTCGCGGCGGCGAGCGCAACATGAGTCCGGGCCTGCCCGGCGACGTGATGGGCGGCGGCACGGGCGGACAGGAAAGACCGTAAAATCGGGTGACGGGTGACGGGCGAAGACGAGTCGCTTCGGCCGGACGCCCGAGACCCTGCTTGGAAGGTGACGATGCGAAAAGCTCAAGGCGGGATGGGGCGGGGGGCCGCCCTGACGTTGGCGTTGGTGTTGCTGTCGGCGGTGTGCGGCGTCGCGCAGCAGTCGCAGGGGACTCTGCGCGGGCAGGTGACGGACGAACTCGGCGGTCTGGTCGTCGGCGCGAACGTCACGGCGACAGACGCGAGCGGCGTCGAGCGCACGGCGACGACCGACGACGAGGGGCGCTACGCCTTCTCGTCGCTCGCGCCCGGTCGCTACACGGTGCGCGTCGTCGCGCCGAGCTTCGCTCTTTACGAGAACGCCGGGGTCGAGGTCACGGCAGGGCGCACCGACCCGCTCGACATCGTGCTCTCTGTCGCCATCGAGCTGGAGGAGGTCACGGTCACGGCCGAGACCCCCGTCGGCACAGACCCCGAAGAGAACGCCGGCGCCGTCATCCTGCGCGGCGAAGACCTTGACGCCTTGCCCGACGACCCCGACGACCTCGCCGAAGCCTTGCAGGCGCTCGCGGGCCCCTCGGTCGGCGGCGATGGCGAGGCGCAGATTTACCTCGACGGCTTCACGGGCGGGCGCCTCCCGCCGAAGGAGTCCATCCGCGAGATTCGCATCAACCGCAACCCCTTCTCGGCCGAGTACGACCGGTTGGGCTACGGCCGCATCGAGATTTTCACCAAGCCCGGCACCGAACGCTTCCGCGGCCAAGCCTTCTTCAACTTTAACGACGAGAGTCTGAACTCGCGCTCGCCGTTCGCCGACCGCCGCGCCGACTACCAGTCGCGCCGCTACGGCGGCAACCTCTCCGGCCCGATCGTTAAAGGCAAGGCCTCCTTCTTCGTCGACTTCCAGCGGCGCGAGACGGACGATAACGACATCGTCCGCGCCGTCGTCCTTAACGACGAACTGCTCCCCGTGCCCTTCGTCACGACGCTCGTCACGCCGGCGCGGCGCACCACCTTCAGCCCGCGCCTCGACTGGCAACTGAACCCGACCAACACGCTCGTCGCCCGCTACACCTTCGAGACCAACCGGCGCGAGGACGAGGGCGTCGGCGGCTTCGACCTGCCCGAGCGCGCCTTCGACATGGAGAACACGCAGCACACTTTGCAACTGACCGAGACGGCCGTCATCAACCAGAGCGTCATCAACGAGACGCGCTTCCAGTACGTGCGCGAGCGGCGGCGGCGCGAGGGCGGGAGCCTTGAGCCGACCATCCGCGTCCTCGACGCCTTCACCGGCGGCGGCTCGCAGATCGGCCTCTCCTTCGACGACGAAGACCGCTTCGAGCTTCAGAACTACACCTCTTGGGCGTGGCGTAACCATTCGCTCAAGGCGGGCGCGCGTCTGCGCCACCTCTCCCTGCGCGACGTTTCGCCGCAGAACTTCGCCGGCACTTTCACCTTCACCTCTCTGGAGAACTTCGCGGCGGGCCGCCCCTCGCAGTTCTCGATCTCGGGCGGCGACCCCGAGGCCCGCGTCAAGCAGACCGACTTCAGCCCCTTCATACAGGACGACTGGCGCGTGCGGCCGAACCTGACCGTCTCGGCGGGCCTGCGCTACGAGGCGCAAACGAACATCGAGGGCCGCGCCGACTTCGCGCCGCGGCTCGCCTTCGCGTGGTCGCCGGATCAGGGTCAGGGCGGGCGCGCGCGCACCGTCATCCGCGGCGGCTTCGGCCTCTTCTACGACCGCGTCGGCGAGAACCTGACCTTGCAGGCCGAGCGCGCCGACGGCGTCAGCCGCCAGCAGTTCCTCATCACGGGCGCGACGCCCGGCGGCGCTTCGGTTCTCGAAAACTTCCCCCGCGTGCCGACGCTGGCCGAGTTGCAGGAGTTCCAGATTCGGCAGACCGTGCGCCGCCTCGCGGAAGACTTACGCGCGCCCTACACGATGCAGGTCGCCCTCAGCGTCGAGCGGCAGTTACCTTACAACACGAGCCTGTCGGTCAGCTTCATCGGCGCGCGCTCGCTCCACCTGCTGCGCTCGCGCAACGTCAACGCGCCGCTGCTCGACGAGGACGGGGCGCCGCTGCGCGACGACGAAGGCAACTTCGTCCGGCCGCTCCCCGCCCTCGGCAACATCTTCCAGTACGAGTCGAGCGGGCGCTTCAGCCAGCAGCAGCTCGTCGTCAGCTTCAACAACCGCTTCAGCCGCCGCGCCTCCTTCTCGGCCAACTACACCTTCAACCGCGCGCGCTCGGACACGGACGGCTCGGGCAGCTTCCCCGTCAACCAGTACGACCTCGCGGGCGAGTACGGGCGCTCCTCGCAGGACATGCGCCACCGCTTCTTCCTCTTCGGCACGATCAACGCGCTGCCGTGGGGCGTGCGCCTCAACCCGATCCTGACGATCAACTCGGGCCTCCCCTTCAACATCACGACGGGGCGCGACGCCAACGGCGACACCATCTTCAACGAGCGCCCGGCCTTCGCCACAGACCTCTCGCGGCCGAGCGTGCGCGTGACGCCCTACGGCACCTTCGACCTCGACCCGCTGCCCGGTCAGGAGATCATCCCGCGCAACTACGGCACCGGCCCCACCTTCTTCGGCGTCAACCTGCGCGCGAGTAAGACGTTCGGCTTCGGCGATGTCGCCGAGGCGGGCGCGGGCGGCGGCGGGCGTCGAGGGGGCGGCGGCGGCGGCGGCCGTCGCGGCGGAGGCGGGCGCGGCGGCTTCGGCGGCGGCGGGCAGAGGGGCGGCGGCGGAGGCGAGGGCACGAGCCGGCGCTACAACCTGACGCTCTCGATGAGCGTGCAGAACCTCTTCAACCGAACCAACGAAGGGACGCCCGTCGGCAACCTCAACTCGCCGCTCTTCGGGCAATCACTGGCGACCGCGGGCGGCTTCGGCGGGCGCGGCGGCGGCAATCAGGCGGCCGGCAACCGCCGCGTCGAGCTGCAAATGCGCTTCACCTTCTAGCGTGAAGTTCAGTCGAGCGCGGCGGGTCGCCGTTTCAACACGGAGGGCACGGAGAAAGCAAACGTCTTCTCCGTGCCCTCCGTTTTGAAACGAACGCCCGCGAAACTCAACGGTGAGTGGTCGCGGGCGCAGGCGCGCGGCCGCTCCTTTTCTTCCCCTTCCGCTGCAACCGGAACACGCCCCGGCGCATCTCAAGTCGAACTCGGGACGGACTCACCTCCCCTCATCTTCGACTCGGCTGAAAACCATTTGCGGGCGGTCGATTGCGGGGGCGAGTCGCGCCGCCCGTCGTCTGAAACACCGGGGGCCGTAGCTCAGTTTGGCAGAGCGCTTGAATGGCATTCAAGAGGTCAGGAGTTCGACCCTCCTCGGCTCCATCCTCGACCGCGCGGGAGTAACTCAGCGGTAGAGTGCGACCTTGCCAAGGTCGAAGTCGCGGGTTCAAATCCCGTCTCCCGCTTCGGGGGTGATGAACGCGGAACGCGCGGCCGCGAGGCCGACCTCGTCGCGGTCAGAGTTCATCGCCCCCGGCCTTTTGCCGAGTCGTCTAACGGTAAGACTGCGGACTCTGGATCCGCCTATCGAGGTTCGAATCCTTGCTCGGCAGTTGGTGGGCATTTGACAAAAGGCGGCCGGAGAGGCGAAATTGGTAGGCCCGCGCCGGAAGGGCGGGCGTTGACAACTTCAGGGCGGAAGTGGCGGAACTGGTAGACGCGCACGTTTGAGGGGCGTGTGAGGCAACTCGTGGGAGTTCGATTCTCCCCTTCCGCATGGGTTAGAACGGGCGGGGCGGTAGGTGTTAGAATCGCCCGGCCCGGTAGGTTTGAAATTCTGGGGTGTTGGTGTAGTCGGTTAACACGCCGCCCTCTCAAGGCGGAGATCACGGGTTCGAGTCCCGTACACCCTGTTATAAAAGTTCGGAGCGGTAGTTCAGTTGGTTAGAACGCCGGCCTGTCACGTCGGAGGTCGCGGGTTCGAGTCCCGTCCGCTCCGCCACTCCTAGCAAGGCCCCTGTAGCTCAGTTGGTAGAGCAGATGACTCTTAATCATCGGGTCGGAGGTTCGAGTCCTCCCGGGGGCATCTGATTTTAAAGGCAAAATAAGCGGAAGCGGGGAGTCTCACGGCTCCCCGCTTCCGCTTTGCGTGCCTATAGTGTGCCAATCTTCAGGGACAGCTTTTCTCAGCGTAAAGCATGGTTTTTGATGCTAGGCGTAAGGCTACGTACAGGCCCGCCGCCGGTTGTGTAAATATCTATTGCAATCTTCTTTGCATGGCGTTAATCTGCCGCCCGTGGGCGTGCCTCTACCCGACGCCCGCGAAGCACACTACAACCTAGCCGCCCGCAAGGCAGCTTGTCCCGGCTAGGCTGGCGTGCGGTCTACAGCAGCGCGAGCACGCTTCCGAGCACGCTCAACACGGCCTCCGTGAGGCCGTTATGTATCCAGCCGTCCGCCGTCGCTTCTTGAGTCGGCGCGGGCGTCGGTTGCTTCACGTCATTATGTATCTCGCCCGCGTAACCGGAGCAGGCGAGGACGAGCACCAACACGGAGGCTCTGAGAGCTTTAACCATCTCCTTACACCTTTCGTTTTATGAGGGTTGACTACAGTCGCCGCCGGAGCCGAATGCTCCCGGCGGCGTTGCTGCTAATGGCCGGGTTCCCGGCAAAACCGAGAAAGGCTTACCTCACATGACCTTAGCAGATGAACGTCTCAGGGGACTAGATAACCCCTCGCTGACGGAGAATGAGCGCGTCCTGCTCCGCTGTAGCGTCGCGGCAGACCTGACGCAGAAGGGGCAGTATGAGGCGGCGCGGGAGGTTCTGGGGGAGTTGTGGCCGGGTCTAGGTGGCCGGCCTGACGTGAAGCATCTGCCACCGGCCGTGGCCGCCGAAGTGCTGCTCAGGTGCGGGGCGCTGTCAGGGCTGCTCGGCAGCGCACGGGGCGCGGAAGGCGCGCAGGAGCGGGCCAAAGACCTGCTCACGGAGGCCGTCCGCAAGTTCCAGTCCCAGGGGAAGCATCAGAAGGCGGCGGAGGCTCAGTGCGAGCTTGGGGCGTGCTACTGGCGTCTCGGAGCGCACGACGAGGCCCGTCTAGTGCTAAGAGAGGCTTTGAAGCCTCTGGCGGATGTGGACGTAGAGTTAAAAGCCAGAATCCATATCAGGCGCGCAATAGTCGAGCAATGCGAGAACAAGTTTTATGACGCCCTGAGCATCTTGAAAGAGGCTGAGCCGGTCTTCGCCTCCGCGGACGACGCGCTCAAAGGCAGGTGGCACGGGGAGAAAGGTTTAGTTCTGAGAAGGCTTGCTACGTCTGAGGGGCGTGCCGATTACTTCGACAAAGCGATCATCGAATACACGGCCGCGATCTACCACTACGAACTGGCCGGGCATGAGAGGTACTGCGCCACTAACCTTAATAACCTTGCGTTCCTGCTTTACAAGCTCGGCCGCCACCGTGACGCGCACGAACACTTAGACCGGGCGGGCGCGACTCTGCGAAGGCTGAACGACGCGGGCCTGCTCGCGCAGGTGGACGAGACGCGGGCGCGCGTCCTTATCGCCGAGAAGAAATACGGGGAGGCCGACCGGGTTATCACGCGGGCCGTCCAGACGCTAGAGAAGGGTGGAGCGTCGGCCTTGCTTGCTGACGCGCTCGCGGTGCAGGGCGTGGCGCGGGCGAGGCTCGGCGCGCACGAAAGCTCACTCGACATTCTGCGCCGGGCCGCGGCGGTGGCCGAGGCCGTGGGCGCTCTGGCGAACGCGGGGCTTGTGACGCTGGCGTTGATCGAGGAGCACGGGGGGAGCCGGCTGCTGACCGTAGGCGACGTTTACAAAGCTTACCTGCGCGCGGACAGGCTGCTTAGGGACACCCAAGACTCGGAAGACCTAGCGAGGCTGCGGGCGTGCGCCCGCGTCGTGATGCGGAGGCTGGCGGGCGTGCAGCCGCACGACAAGACCTTTTCATTCTTCAGCGCCGTGCATGAGTTCGAGGCGAAGATAATCGAACAGGCTTTGGACGAGGCGGGCGGGAGCGTGACGCGGGCGGCGAAACTGCTGGGGCTGACTCACCAGACGCTCGGGACGATCTTGAGCCAGCGGCACAAGCAACTCTCAGGGAAGCGTAAGCCGCGGGGGAAGCGGCTCAAGAGCATTATGAAAAAGGAATAGTGTTGCGCCGGTACGCGGGGGAGTTTCAGCCTAACTGATAGAGAAAGAGCGGCGGGCCATCTGGCGCCGCTCTCTCCCTTCGGAGCAGATTAGTTTTTGCGGGCAGAGCCGTAAAGCATTTGTTCCGGCTTCTGAGACGCGGCCTGCTGCATCGTCGGGAGGACGCGCGAGTAAGTGTCTAAGGTGAGGGTCACGGTCGCGTGTCCTAAGCGTTCGCTAACTTGGCCCTGCTTTCAGCCGTTCCTCAGCGCTCGCGCCGCGGCGCGCGCATCGTGGGAGGCGGCGTCCGCGGCAGAACCGCCGCCCCGCGGGAGGGGCTGACGTAGATCGGGGGGGAGTGGCGACCCGCGCGCGGGTGGTGAGGCCGCAGGAAGCCGTGCGGGCGGGGGCCGGAGTGTCCGCGCCCGAATCGGCCCCGGTGGCCGAAGGGCAGGACGGTGACGAACTGGGCGGGCGGCGCGTAGAAGTAAGGATAATAGTCGGGGGCGGGGTAGGCGGGGCCGGAGGCCGCGGCCTGACGCGATAGGTGGAGGCTCAGCCCGTTTAGATGCCGCCTGACTTCCACGAGCTCAGACCTCAGAGACTCAAGCTCCGCCTCCTTCCTCGCCTCCTCCATCCGCCGGGCCATCTCGCGCAGCCTGCGGTCTTGCTCCTCGACGCGCTCTTGCAACTCCTGCTTCGAAGGCATGCCGCGTTCGCGGCGCGTGCGCTCGTACTCCTCCTCCTGCGCCTCGCGCCTCAGACGCGACGGCTCAAGCTCCTTGTTGGTCACGACCCTCGGGCCGGCGCGGCGGCCCGCCCTCGGGGTCTCGGGGGCCGGCCCTGACGCGCCCCTCCCCTCCAACTCCCGCCTAACCCTCTCGGCGAAGCTGCCGGCCGGCCCGCCGTTAGCCCTCTCGGTCGCGGCGAAGTCGATGTTCAACAGCCACACCGTAACCCGGAAGCCCGGCGCCGCCTCGTAGGTGACGGCCCCCGCCGTCACCCTGAAGTCGTCGGGAACCGTGACGTGCCGGCCGCTACGCAGGACTAAGGTGTAGGCGTCGGCCGCGACGGGCAGCACGAGGAACAGCAGAGCCGCGAGGCCGAGACGGAACACCCGGCGGGACGACACGCGCCCCCCGCAGACGGGCCGGCTGGAGAGGGTCTGAACTGACATGACCGGGTTCCCCCTTCGTGAATGAATGTTTGGCGGCGATTATAGCACGCGGCGAACCCGTGCCCGTTGCGAGCGTTTGTCAGGCGGTGGCGCGCCGAGGCCGCCGCCACACCCGCGCCGCGCCGAAGGCGTAGCAGAAACCGAGGAAGAGGCAGATCAGGGAGCTGACGGCCATGAAGGTCATCCTCCCCTTCAGCTCGTCTGCGTACGGGCCCTCTACGAGCAAAACCGCCGGAATGCCCAGAGTCCCGCGGGCGAGGTAGACGCCCGCGATGAGCACGAGGGCGAGGCGCAGGAGGGGCAGCCGCCGGATGACGCCCGCGCCCGAGAGGCCGTAGAGCGCCCACAGGCCGAGAACGGAAGCAATGCCCGCGGTGATGACCGTCGGGTAGGGGGAGCCGCGCGCGGAAAGCCGCGCCATCCGTTCGCCGGCCCCGAAGAACCGGTACCAGTCGGGCCCGCCGAAGATGATCGCGACATGCAGGAGCGACGCGGCCCCCGTGAGCAACGCGCCCCAGCCTAGCCACCTTTCCCCGTTCCGCAAGAGCCCTCTCCTTACCGGCTTAACGTCGCGCCTCACCCGCCGCGCGCCCAACTTTATGTGAGAAGACTTTGGCTATACGCGAGGGTGGGCGAAGAGTTTCAACGCGGGCGCCTGAGCGGCCTGCTCCGTCTCAGGTAAATTATCTTGCCCGCTCGTGCGGCCGTGTGTTCTTATCTTCTGCAACCTCACCGGCGGCCCCTATAGCCCGGCGGGATACCTACTCAAGAGGGAATGCATGCGGTACGAGATTACCGACGAAGACTTACGCCGAACGCTTAAGAACCAGCAGGAGTTTTTAACCGCGGTGCTGGAGGGCGTGGAAGACGGGATAGTGGCCTGCAACGCCGAAGGGGTTTTGACCCTCTTCAACCGCGCGGCGCGGGAGTTCCACGGCGTCGCCGAAGGGGCCGTCCCGCCCGACCAGTGGGCCGGCTACTACGACCTGTATCTCCCCGACGGGAGGACGCGGATGGGCAGGGAGGAGGTTCCCCTCTTCCGGGCGCTCGGCGGCGAGCACGTGCGCGACGTGGAGATGGTCATCGCCCCGAAGGGCGGAAAAGCGCGGACACTGTTAGCCAGCGGGCGGCCGTTGTTAGGCCCGGACGGCGAAAGGCTGGGCGCCGTCGTCATCATGCACGACATCACCGAGGGCAAGCAGGCGCAGGACGCGCTGAGGCGCGAGAGCCGCCTCATGCAGGCCCTCATGGACAACATCCCCGACGCGATCTACTTCAAGGACACGCAGGGCCGGTTCACGCGCGTCAATCGGCACGCGCCCTACAGGGTCGACGCCCCGCCCGAGGAGGTCATCGGCAAGACGGACTTCGACTTCTTCGTGGAGGAGCACGCGCGCGCCGCCTACGAAGACGAGCAGAGGATCATCCGCACGGGCCGCCCCGTCATAGACAAGGTGGAGAAGGAGACGTACCCCGACGGCTCCATCACGTGGCTCTCGACCACCAAGGTGCCGACGTTCGACGAGGAAGGGAGGGTGACGGGCATCGTCGGCATTTCGCGCGACATCACCGAGCGGGTGCGCGCCGAGGAGGAGCGCATCGCGCTCATCCACGAGCAGGCGGCGCGCGCCGAGGCCGAGGCCGCCAACCGCATGAAGGACGAATTCCTCGCCACCCTCTCGCACGAGCTGCGCACGCCGCTGACGCCGATCCTCGGCTGGGTTCAGGTGCTCCGGGGCGGCATGGCCGACCGGCCGGAGGCCGAAGTCAACCACGCTCTGGAAGCCATCCTCCGCAACGCGCTCGCGCAGGCCCGGCTCGTCGACGACCTGCTCGACGTATCGCGCATCATATCCGGCAAACTCCACTTGGACGCGCGCCCGGTGGAGCTGTCGGAAGTCATCGCGTCGGCCGTCGAGGCGGCGCGCAGAGACGCCGACGCGAAGGGCGTGCGCATCGAGAGGCTGGCCGCCCCCGCGGCCACGGCGCCGGTCTCGGGCGACCGGGACCGGCTCAGGCAGGTGTTCTGTAACCTGCTGTCGAACGCGGTGAAGTTCACGCCGCCGGGGGGCAGGGTCGAGGTGCGCGTCGGGCGCGCGGGCCCGAACGTCGAAGTCGTGGTGTCGGACACGGGCCGTGGGATCGCGCCGGAGTTCCTGCCGCACGTCTTCGAGCGCTTCCGCCAAGCCGACCAGTCCACCACGAGGCGGCACGGCGGGCTCGGGCTCGGCCTCTCGATCGTGCGGCAGATGGTCGAACTGCACGGGGGCGAGGTGCGCGCCGCGAGCAGCGGCGAGGGCTTGGGCTCGACCTTCACCGTGAGCCTCCCCGCCGCGACGGGCCGCGCGGAACCCGACGCCGGGCCGGCCCGGAGGGCGCTTCAGAGTGACGAGCCGCTGCCCTCCGCCGGCCGCACGGAGGAGTTGAAGGCCGTGCGGGTGCTCGTGGTGGACGACGAGGCGGACACGCGCGGGATGCTGATGGCGGTGCTGGCCGACAGCGGGGCTTGGGTCTGGGCGGCCGGTTCGACGGCCGAGGCCCTTGAACTACTCGAACGCGCGCGGCCGGACGTGCTCATCTGCGACATCGGCATGCCGGGCGAGGACGGCTACGACCTGATCAGAAAGGTGCGGGCGCTCCCGGCAGAGCGCGGGGGGCGGACGCCGGCCGTCGCGTTGACCGCCTACGCCCGCGAGGAGGATCGCGTAGAGGCTTTGCGCTCGGGCTTCCAAAAACATGTGTCGAAGCCGATTGAGCCGGGCCGGCTGGTCACGGTGGTGTCAGGATTAATGAGTGAATCGGGGGAGGCGGCGTCCACGTAAGGCGCGCGCCGATGTACGGCCGGGGCTGCGCGCCGTCGTTAGGGGCGTCGCGATTTCCCTCTGACGTTACCGATCACCTGCCGGACGGCGCCGACGACCAGCTCAGGCTCCTCGACCTGTATGTAATGACCGCTCTTTTTCGTAATAACGTGGTCGGCGTGCGGGATTGTGCTCAGCCACTCGTTATGCAAATCCAGCCAGAGTTGTTTGGCCTCCGGAGTTTTATCCGGTTCGTCGGCCATCCCGGTCAGCAGAACAACGGGGACTGTCGGCAAGGGCACGGCCGCGCGCGCCTGCGTCAGAGCGATGTCAAGAGACGCCCACTCGGCTCGCCTGCCCTCATGCGCGTTCGCCGCATAGTCTCGTTTCCGCTCTTCAAACTTCTCCTGCTCCCGAGGGGATTGAATCGCCTTCAGCCGCTCAAAAAAATCTTCAGGCGTAGAGTCCACGAAGACCATGCCGGCGACTTCGTCGGGGTATGTGTTGGCGAATACGCGAGCGTATAGACCGCCGGCCGAATGACTGACGAGGACGAACGGCGGCCCGATGCCGGCACTCTTCAACGCGGCGCGCAGTTCGGCCGCTATCCGCTTTGCGGTGCGCGGCTCCGGCCCCGGCTCCGACTTGCCCAGCCCGGCGCGGTCGTAGGCAACCACCTGAGAGAACTCAGAGACTCCGTTCAACACCTTCGACCACGGCTCCAGCGTGTCCCCCAGCCCGGATTCGAATACCACCGTCGGGCCGCCGCGCCCGGCGACAAGCATATTGAGACGATGGCCGCCCGCGTCAACCATTCGCGGAACATAATGTTGGGCATTCGGCGGGGGCGGGAGACAGGCGATAGGATTGGCTATGACGACTAACGCGGCAACCCAATACGCCTGAAAGCTCTTGACCATTCCTGAACGTTCCGCCTCCCGGAAGAGAAACCTCTACCGCCCGGCATCCGCCGCCCGCCGCCGCAGGGCCTCGACTTTCTCACGATGCTCCTCGACAAACCACGCATTCAACAAAGGCAGGTATTCCAACTGCAACTCCGCGGGCAACTCGAAGAAGCTGGAGACTATCGTGCCGCGGCAGCGCGGGCTGCCGCAGTCGCATTGCCACACTACCCCGCCGTGACAGTCGATGATGTAGTCGTAGGTGACCTCCTCACCCGACTTGATCGGCTTCCGGGCGACGACGTGCCGCACGCCGCCGATGGTCTTGACGTAGGTGTTCGGGTCGCAACACGAGTTGATGTGCCGCTCCGGCGACCGCATCAGCACGGTCTTACCGCCCGCGAGATAATCGCAGTGGTAGCCATGCTCGTTTAACTCCGGGCGTAGCGGATGCTCGGCGTCAACGACGCGCGAGTCGTCAATCGGAAGTATGACTTCGCCCTCCGCGAAATCGCGAGTCGCGAAGACGCCGAGGCCGTGAATTTTCGACTCCGCGACGATCACATCAGCCATAGCTTTCGGATGCCCAACGCGCGGCAGGCCGCCGCCCTCGACGGATTATACCGCCGCGCCTGAGCGCGCGCGCGGCCGATTTCTGCCGCCAACTTTTCACCCCCGCGCGAGTCGTGAAAGGTATCGGCGGGGGCGGGGCGTCAACGTCCGGGGAGGCGGCGTCGGCGCTCGGCCGGGGTCGTCGCCCGCGGACGCGGCGTTTCTTTTGCGCCGCCCTTGAATTAGAATCGCGCTCGCCTTGCAAGCTCTCATCAGGACGGTTCGCGTGCTAAACAAAACTTTCCGCTCTCTCGGGACGAACTCGCGCAGGAAGGCGTCGAAGTTAAGGGGCGCAATCGGCGCTTCGTTGATCGCGCCGCTGGCCGCCGCGCTGGCGATGTCCGCCGCGACGGGCGCGGCCGCCGAAGACTGGCCGCAGTTTCGCGGGCCGAACGGGAGCGGCGTTTCCGTCTCGAACGGGCTGCCGGAGGTGTTCGGCCCCGAGAAGAATGTGGTGTGGAAGACGCCGCTGCCGCCCGGCCACTCTTCGCCGGTGCTGACGCGAGACCGCGTGTTCGTCACCGCGTACGACAGGGGGAATGCGGTCAGCGGTCGGCCACCGGCGGCGGGCGCCGAGGGGGACGCCGGCGGGAGGAATCACAAGCTCCTCGTCATCTGTCTCGACCGCCAGACGGGAAAGCTGCTGTGGCGGCGCGAAGTGCCGCGGTCGCGCGAGGGCCGGTTGCAGAACGTCAACGACCCGGCCTCGCCGAGCCCCGTGACGGACGGCACGAACGTCTACGTCTTTTTTCAGGAGTTCGGGCTAGTCTCCTACGACGGCTCCGGCAAGGAGCGTTGGCGCCTCCCGCTCGGGCCGTTCAATATCTTCTACGGGTTCGGGGCGTCCCCCATTATCGTCGACGACAAGGTGATCCTGCCCGTCGATCAGGACAGCCCCAGCTCGTATCTGATCGCGGTCGATAAGAACAGCGGGCGCTTGCGCTGGAGGGTCGAGCGGCCCGCGGTCATCTCGGGCTACTCGACGCCGATTATTTACCAACCGAAGCAGGGCCCGAAGCAGGTCGTTGTTCCCGAGTCGTTCCAGCTCTCGGCTTACTCGGTCGCGGACGGCAAAAGAGTCTGGTGGGTGCGCGGTCTGGCCTGCGAGATGAAGTCTATCGCCAGCAGCGACGGGGAGTACGTGTACATCAACGGCTGGGGCTTCCCGCAGAATCAACCCGGGGAGCAAATCAGCACGATCCCCTTGGAAGAGGCGCGGGCGAGATACGATAAGAACAACGACAAGTTGATCGCGAAGTCCGAGGTGACGGGCGCGGAGAAGATGGACAGGATGTTGAAATCCGCCTTCGAGGCGTTCGACATGGATCGCGACGAGAAGTTGGACGAGAAGGATTGGGAAGTGTTCCGCGGCATGATGGCTTCGGAGAACGGCCTGCTCGCGATCAGGCTGGGAGGGCAGGGCGACCAAACGGTGACCGCGATTCGCTGGCGCTACCAGAGGCCGGTGCCGCAGGTTCCTTCCACGCTCCTCTACAAAGGCGTCCTCTACATGGTCAACGACAGCGGGATTATGCTCTCGTTCGACCCGGCGACCGGCGGCGTCATCAAGCAGGGCCGCCTGCACGGCGCCATTGATAAATACTTCGCGTCGCCGGTGGCGGCCGACGGCAAGGTGTTTCTGATCGGGCAGGGCGGTCAGGTGTCGGTGTTGAAGGCCGCCGGCGATTGGCAGGTGCTCGCGGTGAACGAGTTGGACGACGAGGTCTACGCGACGCCGGCGATTGCCGACGGGCGGATTTACATCAGGACTCGCAGCGCGCTTTATAGTTTCGGCAAATAACGGCGGGGGCGACGGAGGGCCGCATAGCATCAGCCCGCCATCACGATGCCAAAATGCTCGCGCAATATTTCCGCGTACTCTTCCTGCCCCTCTAAGGTTCGCTCCCGCCGCCCGCCGCCCTGAGAGGTCGTGATAAAACGCATCTCGCTCAGCGTGATGCGCCCCTCCTCCGTCGCCCTCGAACAGACGCGGGCTTTCGTGAAATGCGACTCCGGGGAAGTCTGGTGGTGGCGGCACATCTCCGCGTAGTCAACGTACTCGCGGGGCCGTAAGGTGAAGCGATACTGGGCCGCCCACTCCCCGCCGTCGCCGTCGCGCTGCATCAGGACTAGGTGAGAGCCGTCGGGGAGAATGCGGTAGGCGCGGCCGCCTTGCGTCTGCTCGCCCCGCTCGTCGAGCCGCAACGGCTCGCGGAACGAATCGCCGAAGCCAACGTCCGCGAGCCAGCGTT
>Ga0196977_1000449_pt1 | contig 21622 bp, 15 predicted proteins | sample S3v_1013CmetaG_FD_148634 | JGI IMG/M metagenome (GOLD analysis project Ga0196977, IMG submission 148634) | Soil microbial communities from Anza Borrego desert, Southern California, United States - S3+v_10-13C | ecosystem: Environmental > Terrestrial > Soil > Desert | place: USA: California...
GCCGATCTGATCGATCTCGGTCTTGCGCGGCAGGCAATTGAACAAACTCGGTGCGATGCGAAACTCAACGCCGCGCCGTCGCCCGCAACGCATCATCACTTCAAACAACGCGTCGCCACTCACTTGCGGATCGGCAATGATCACTTCGTTCGCGCCCGAATCGCGAATCGCTTCCGGAAGACTTTCGAGCGTCGCGATCACCGGCACGCCTTCGTAGCTTCCGATCTGATGAGCTTCCGGCGTTTGCGTATCAACCATGCCGATGACGCGATAGCCGAGCGCCGGTCGTTCACGCATCTCGTGAATGAACAATGCGGCTTCCGGACCACGTCCGACAACCAGCGTCGGGATCAAATTGATCTGGCGCCGGCGTGCAAGCGTCTGCGCCGAACGCGCGACGAACCTGACTGCGCCAACGCTCACAAGCACGAGCCAAAAGTCGACAACAAACACACCGCGCGCGTACGAGAACGCGCGAAACTCAAAACCGCCGCGATATAGAAACGCAGCCGCGACAATCAACAACGAGCCAATCGCGGTTGCTTTGAAGAGACGAACACCATCGTCAACAAACGAAAACTCGCCGCGCAAGCGATAGAGATCGCAATAACGAAAGCACAGCAACCGTATGCCGATCACGAACAAAAGCAGCGCACCGTAAGGCGCAAACTGATCGCTCCACGCGAAAGTGTTGCCCTCCGCAAACGCCGAGACGCCTTCACGAAGATAAAACGCGAGGACGAATGAACCCGCCGCAGCCAAGACGTCAGTCATCACCAGCAACGTCTTCACCGTGGGAATAATCCACTTCGGCGCGCGGCCAGGCACACGAACAGCGCTCGCGTCGCTCAGGGGTTGTTGTTGTTGTTTACGTTGCGCTCGCATCAAGTGCTTTTTATTCGAGGATCAGGCGCACGACTTCGTCGAGTACCGCGATGGCTCGGCGCGGCTTTGACGAAACCTTCCTCTGTACCGGTAACTTGCGCAAGTCTTCAGAACTTGCGATCCGCTGCAACCGGCCTTCCTTCACGAGATCTTCATCCACTGCCGCCCACTGTCCCGCATAAATACTCGCAACCGGAACACCAAGCGCCGCGGCTTCGCGGTTGATAGTCCCCCCCGCGCTGATCACGAGGTCACTCGCGGCGATCAGATTCGCACCGTCCAGCGGCTGAGCCGGGATGATTAAACGGTCCGCCGCTTTCGCAGAATACGTCGCTCGCTGCGTCTCGTTGCGCGGCAGCAGGACCACCTGCACGTTTCCGTGCTCCAACAACAGCGCCAACGCCTCATCAAACAGCTTGTTCTGAAAACGGTGATACAAGGCATCGTGCGCGGGGGGACGCATCAGGACCAGCACATTATCCGGGCGAACGCCGAGTTCGCACAACTCTTTAGCGAACGCCGGGTTGAGGTGGAAATCGGCGAGATAAACGTCTTCCTTTGTTCCGTGATACCGGCGCACCTTGCCCACGCTCGCACCGTAACGTCGCAACCGTCGCGCAGGAAAACTCGCCGGCACAATGATTCGCGACGCAAAACGAAACGCGAGGTGATTCGCCGGCTGGTATTCATAGTCCATCAACGTGACGCGGCGAATTCGCAACGCGCACGCGGCGAGGATTTGTGAGTACGAATTGTGACTGATGGCGAGATCGAATTTGCGCCTGCGTGCCCAGGTCGCCAGCGACCAGGCACGACTTATGAGGTTGCCAGCTTTTGCCGAAACCTGTCGCCCGCCGTGCGCGCCGACTACTTGCGCGTTAAAACCCGCGGCCTTTGCGAGGGGCACGGTTTCGGCAAACGCGCGCGCCGTCGTTTCGATCTCGTGACCGCGTTCAACGAACCTCGACGCAAGCGCCTTAAAAAACGGAACGTGCGGTGAGTTTGCGAGATCGATCCAGAGACGCATCGCGGATCAAAGTTGAAGTTCAATTAGTCGCCCGCGATCGTGCAGCGACGTTTCCGCGGCTTCAATCATGCTGACCATGCGTAGGCCCGCGGCGCCGTCGGTATCCGGCTGGTAATTGTGTTCGATGCAATCGATAAAGTGCAGCGCCTCGGTTTGCAAAGCTTCCGTGTTATCAAGCCGCGGCGCCCACATATCGCCCGAGCGATAACTCACGAGCAGCTTGTAAACGTCTTCCGGTCGCGGCGTGACGCTGATTCCCTTGTCGTAGACCTTTAGCTTCTCGCTCGGATCGAGATCGTCGTAAAGGATCATCTTTTCACTGCCGCCGATCAGCGTGTGACGAACTTTCACTGGCGTCAGCCAGTTGACGTGCACGTGCGCGATCTGCGCGCCGGAAAAGAAGAGCGTTATGTACGCGACGTTTTCGGGTTGGCCGGGAATATGACTGATGCCCGTCGCCGAAACGGCCACCGGTTTGGTTGGCAGAACATAATCCATGATCGACAGATCGTGAATCGCGAGGTCCCAGATAACGTTCACGTCGTGTTGAAAGAGACCGAGATTCACGCGCACGGCATCGTAGTAATAAATTTCGCCGAGCTGGCCCGACGCGATCAGTTCGCGGATCTTTCGCACCGCATCCGTGTAGACAAACGTGTGGTCCACCAGGAGGACCAGCTTGCGCGCGGCTGCTTCCTCAATCAGTCGGCGTGCCTGATCGGATGTTGTCGCCAGTGGCTTCTCGACCAGCACGTGCTTCCCTGCTCGCAAGGCTTCCAGCGCCAATTCAAAATGCGACGAAACGGGCGTGGCGATCACCACCGCGTCAATTTGTGGATCGTTAATGAGATGGGCTGAATTACTGCACGTCTTAATTCCCGGATACAGCTTTTGCAATGGCGCGATTCGCTCCTCGCGCAAATCGCAAACGCGTGTCACTGCCGAATCCGGCGCCGCCATAAAGTTTCGAACGAGATTCGGGCCCCAGTAGCCGTAGCCGATTACACCAACTTTGATCATGTCGTATGTTTGAAACTGTTGCCGATTACACGCGCCGGCACGCCCGCGACGATCGCGAAGTCAGGCACGTCTTTCGTCACCACCGCGCCCGCGCCAACCAGCGCGCCCTCGCCGATCGTGACACCTGCGATGATTGTAGCGTTGCTGCCGATGCTCGCTCGACGCTTCACTTTCGTTTTGATTACTTCCCAGTCTGCTTCCGTTTGTAACGATCCATCGCGATTGACTGCGCTCGGATAAACGTCATTCGTGAACATCACACCGTGCCCGATGAAACACTCATCTTCGATCTCCACACCTTCACAAATAAAACTATGCGAAGAAATCTTGCAACGCGCGCCGATGATCGCGTTCTTCTGCACCTCGACAAAGGCCCCGATCTTGCTTTCATCCCCGATCGAACAGCCGTACAGGTTGACCAGGTCAGGTTGAAAAATGCGGACGTCGCGTCCGAGAATTACATCTGTTGCGATAGGCATTAATTAGGCATGTCCTCGAGCAAACGCGCTAGAGCATACAGCATCCACGCCTGCGTCCAACGCATATAGGGCTTGCGGACGGTGTAGAAACGCCGCCGTTGATAATAGAAGAAGCCTTGCTTGTCGCGCAGGTTTCTAATGGTCCACGATGCAATCTGATGCGCCAGCGTCGTTGAGGTTTCATCCAAATCACGACACTCAACAAGAGTCACGATTGCACTGGCGGCGGCATGCGCATCCACGGGATAAGGGTCGTCATGGTAGTATTTCGGCCAGCCGTCCGCAAGAAAGAAAGTCCGCTTCCAGTAGCGATATCCGTGTTCCAAAGCGTGCTGAAAGTCTTCACCTAACGAACACGCCGGGATTATTCGTTTTAGTGAAAACAGGATGTAAGCGGTGTGGAAGTTGTCGATCCATGATTGATTTGGATCGGTGCCGTAAGTCCACGAGCCGTCCGGTTGTTGTTGGTTGACTACGTAACGAGCCGCGCGTTCTGCTTCGTGACACAAAGCCGGGTCGTTGGTTAGTTCGCCGACTGCGGCGACCACTTCGGCTGCTAGCAGGCTGGCATTGAAGATGCGCGTGTCGGTCTTCGGCGCGTAACTGAAACAGAGTTCTGTGCTGGTTTCGACCGTGCGTGGCAGATCGTGAAGAATGAAATCACACGCACTGCGCGCTATGTCGAGATACTCGTGGTCTTTGAATTCACGTGAGGCTTCGATGAAAGCGCGTGCGACAAACGCAGTCGGAACGATGGTCGGTGTGCCGCGCGGCGCGAAGAAGTTGCGACTCTGCCAGTCGAAGTTATAACCCCACGCGGCGCCAGTGAAGCGTTCGGTTTTCATCGAAAGCAACATCGCCAGGAGATTCCTGGTTTGCAGTTCTGCTTCTTCGGATTTTGAACGGCGGTAGGTTGCAAGCTGGCCCAACGCAAATAGCGCTATGCCTTTCGCGTTGCGTTCCGCAGGCACACGCGCGAGGGGACGTAGATCAGCAGGCGATCTCTTTACGAGTTGCGTCCAAAGAAGACGAGCGTTGCGAGAGTTTGCAAAAGGTGTCGCTTGAAACAGGCGGCTGTTTAGCGCATCGAAGGGATCGTGTCCGGCGAAGTCGTGCTCGCGACACCAGGACAACAATTGTTCGTAAACGGTCGACAGACCGTTCCGGAAATCTTGCACTACCTGCTCCCGACCGATGTTTCGATTCGGCGCGGCGTTTCAACAAAGCTCTCGTGCCAGAGCTCAAACATCAGCAACGTCCAGAGCAGCTTCCGATGGTTTGCGACGCCGCGTTCGTGCTCGTCCTGCAACCGCGTGATGTAATCAGCATTGAAGACGCCTGCGCGCCGGACGCGCTCCGGCGACAACAGATCGCGAGCGAGCGGGCGCAAGTTAAACTTCAACCACTCCGCTACGGGCACGCCAAAACCTTTCTTCCCGCGGCGCGTCACAAAACCCGGCAACATGTCGTGCACGGCTTTTTTCAAAATGTACTTCGTCTTCAGTCGACGCAGTTTGTAATTACACGGCAACGACGCGGCAAACTCCGCAACGCGCGGATCGAGAAACGGCGCACGCACCTCCAACGACACTGCCATACTCGCTCGGTCGACCTTCGTCAAAATGTCTTCCGCCAGATACAAACGCGTGTCGACGCTCTGCATCTGCGTCACCAGATCGTCGCTGTCGCACTCTTTGGCGATCGAACGCGCGTCAGCATAGATCTCGCCGTCGCTTGCCGCTCGTGCCTCAGGCGTCAGCAACTGTTCCTGTTGTTCCGGAGTGAACGAACCAAACCAGATGTGGTGCCGTGCCACTGTGTCGTAATTCACGCCCGTCACAAATCGTAGCGCTTTGTAATCCAGTGAGAGATTCCTCGTCTTCACCGGCATCAAGCGCACGAGCGGTTCGACGATTCCGTGTCGCAACGACCGCGGTACGTGCTTGTAAATTTCAGCCCAGCGATGCCCCCCGTACATCTGATAACCCGCAAATAATTCGTCCCCGCCATCGCCACCCAAAGCGACGGTCACGTGCTTTCGCGTGAATCGCGAGAGCAAGTACGTGGGCACGAGCGACGGATCGCTGAACGGCTCGTCCATCCACGCTCCGATCTCGCTGACCAGATTCGCCGCGAGGTTTGCGCTGAGCCGCTCTTCGTGATGATCCGTGCCTAGATACTTCGCGACGCCGCGTGCGTATGCCGATTCGTCAAACGACGACTCAGCAAACGAGATCGAAAACGTTTTCACCGCTTCTGACGAGGCACGCACTGCCAAGGCCGCGATTGTCGAGGAATCCACGCCACCCGAAAGCAAAACGCCCAAGGGAACATCGGAAACCAAACGCATTCGCACCGCATCCGCGAGCAGTTCGCGCAAGTGATCCGCAGCTTCTCGTTCGCTCGGAACCGGTTCCGCAATTTTGTAAGACAGTTTCCAATAGCGTTCGACGTTTACTCGACCGTCTTCGAGCGTGAGTCTGTGCGCTGCGGGAAGTTTGTTGATGCCTTCGTAGATCGACAGCGGCGCGGGCACGTAATCGAATGACAAGTATTGCCGCAGTGCTTGCAGGTTGAGCGATGGCCTAATGTTCCCGTGGGCCAACAACACCTTCGGCTCGGACGCGAACAGCAGGGTGTTGTCAAACACACCCCAGTACAGAGGCTTCTCGCCAAACCGATCGCGCGCAATCAACAAACGCCGGCGTTTGCTGTCCCACAATGCAAACGCAAACATGCCGTTGAGCTCGCGCACCATTTCGTCGCCGTATTCTTCATAAAGATGCGGCAACACTTCCGTATCGGAAGCGCTGCGGAACGAGTGGCCTCGCTTTGCGAGCGCTGCACGCAGTTCGCGATAGTTGTAGATTTCGCCGTTGAGAACCGCGGCGACCGAGCGGTCTTCATTGAAAACAGGCTGCTCGCCTGTGACCAGATCGATGATGGCCAGGCGTCGCATGCCAAGCGCGGCGCCGGTCGTCACAAACAAGCCTTCGGAGTCCGGCCCGCGATGGACCATGCGTTCGCACATCGCGTGCAGTAGATCTTTCGCGCCGTCAGGCGGCGACGCGAGCGAGTCGAGATTGGCCCAACCGGTAATTCCGCACATACTTAATCCTTAAATCCCAACCGCTCACGCACCGCGTAGATCGCCTTTGCCTGCGACTCGTGATACGTCCGCACGAGCATCTCAGCGAGCAAGCCCATCAATAAAAACTGCACGCCCACCGCAAACATAACGATCGACAAAATCGGCAAAGGCGTTTGCACCAAATCCGCCTTGTGAATCACCTTGAGAAAGAGTGCATAAAGCCCGCCCAAAAGCGAGATGGCGAACGCCAGCATGCCAAACGAACCGAACACGTAGATCGGCTTCGTCTGATACGACGCCATAAACTTGATCGTCATCAGATCGAAGACGACCTTCAACGTGCGCGACAAACCGTATTTCGACTTGCCCATCGTGCGCGCGTGATGTTCGACCGGAATTTCCGTGACGCTCGCGCCGGCCCACGAAGCGTAAATCGGAATAAACCGATGCATCTCGCCGTAGAGCCGGACGTCCTGCAACGACTCGCGGCGGTAAGCTTTCAACGAGCAACCGTAATCATGCAGCGGCACGCCACCAATCCACGAGATCAAACGGTTTGCGATCATCGACGGAATCTTGCGCGTGACCATTTTGTCTTTACGGTTTTTGCGCCAGCCGGAAACGACGTCGTAACCTTCGTCAAGCTTTTTGAGTAACCGCTCGATGTCTGCCGGATCATTTTGCAGATCCGCGTCCATCGGAATCAACACCTCCCCGCGCGCGGCGTCAATACCGGCCGCCATCGCGGCTGTTTGACCGTAGTTCCTCCGCAGTGCGACTACCCGCACGCGCGAATCCAGCGCCGCGATCTCACGCAAAATGTTCAAACTGCCATCGTTTGAACCGTCGTCTACGTAAACGATCTCCGCGGAACGCCCCAGCGACTTCAACGCTGCGTCGAGTTTTGCGTGCAACGGGCGTAGGTTGGGTTCTTCGTTGTAAACGGGGAGAAAGACCGAGACCTCCGGTGTCTCGTCCGCGCGTGTCGCCGGCACGTGCTGTTTCAGGGTTTGGGTGTCGTCGAGGACTTTCATTGCGCAGGCATTTTAGACCAGTTCCCCCCGAACCACTCAACGAACCGGTGCAGGCCCGCTTCGATTTGTGTTTGCGGATTGTAACCGAGCAGCGCGCGCGCTTTGGTGATGTCGGCGAATGTTTGCGGCACGTCGCCAGGCTGAGGGGGTTGGCGATCGATTGTGGCGTGGGTGTCGAGTTCCTTTTCCAAGAGTGAAATAAGTTCGCGCAGTTCGACCGTGCGCGACTCGCCGAGGTTGAACACTTCGTAGCCGCTTTTGTCGTAGTTAATGGCCGCGACAACACCGTCGATGATGTCGTCGACGTAGGTGTAGTCGCGGCGCGTGGTGCCATCGCCGAAGACGGGAATCGGTTTGTTTTGGCTGATCAGTTTCGCAAACTTGTGGATCGCGAGATCGGGTCGCTGTCGTGGTCCATACACAGTGAAAAAGCGCAGGCACACGCAACGCAAACCGTACAGATGCGAATACGTGTGGCAGAGAAGTTCGCCTGCTGCTTTTGTCGCTGCATAGGGCGAGATTGGCTGGCGAATCGGATCCTCTTCGCTGAACGGAACTTTTGCGTTGATACCGTAGACGGACGACGAAGAACCAAAGACGAATTGTTTGATGTCGTGCCGATGTGCGAGCTCGAGAAGACTTACCGTGCCGTTGATGTTGGTTTCGGTGTAGAGCTGTGGCTGGCTTAACGAAGGACGCACACCCGCGCGCGCGGCCAGGTGCACGATGCAGTCGAAGTTGTGCTGTTCGAAAAGCTGGTCCAGTGCGGCACGATCGCGAATATCTGATTCGAAGAGTTTGTAGCGCGGGTCTTTGAGATGTTCGCTGACGTTCTCGCGTTTAATTTGTGGTTCGTAGAAGTTGTTGAAGTCGTCAACAACGGTGATCTGATCGACGTTCGTGCTCAGCAATCGGTCGACAAGGTGTGAACCAATAAAACCCGCGCCGCCGGTTACGAGAAAATTCTTCATCGTGTCCTCTTTGTAGCATAAATCCACAGGTGCCAGCCCCATCGCGATGCGAGTTTGGCTTCTACGGAGCGCGGGAGCAACGGACCGACGATCGGCAGCCAGCGTTTGTTAAGGAAGTAAGGACGAAGGTCAACCTTTTCGAAATCGTTGAAGAGCTCGCGGGCTTCCGCGCGTGAATAGACTCGCGCGAGTGGATTGCCCGCGCCGTCAGTGTTGCGGCTCAGGAACTCGTTCGAGCTCAAATAATCGCGATCGGATCGCAGTTGTCGTGCGTGGTCGCGCAGCGATTCTTCGCTCTCTCCGGTAAGCGCGCTCACGAGCTTTACGCCTGCGTTCCAACGCAGCAAATGCACGCCTGCACGTCGAAGTACGGAGATATTGATGCGATAGTTATACGAATCGCGATGATAAAGCATGACAACCGCACGTCCGCCAGGACGCAGTACACGATGAACCTCGTGCACGGCTTGTAACGTATCCGGAGTGTGGTGCAGCACTCCGTGTGAGTAGACCAGATCGAACGATTCGTTCGGAAAATCCAGCCGTTCCGCGTCTGCAACGCGAAACTGTCCTCGTAAATTGAAGAGTTCAAAACGACGTCGCGCGAGATCGACGGCGGCATCGGTTAGATCGATCCCCGTGTAACGCGCGCCGGCCTTGGCGAATTGCGCACCGTCAGTTCCCAGTCCACAACCAATCTCCAGCACATCGAGATCCTTTGTATCGGCGAAGCCTGCGGCTGCAGGTATGTGCCACTCTTTCGTGTAGCGATGTTGTTCGACGAGTTCATAAAACCGGCGTGAACCCGGCTGCGCATCGGCAAACTTGGTCCCACAGGGATGCTCCTGCCAAAACGCTCGTACTTGTTCTTTGAGTTGGGAATTTGCCTCAGACATCGTGAAAAGCGTCTGAAGCATAACAGTCGAGGAAGTGTCGAGACAAAGATCGCTTTTTACTCCGCTGTCTTGTGCCGCATGATCAGTCTTGCTGGGCGAAGCCGCCATGAGGCACAAGAGCAGCGGAGATCGCTGGGGTGAGGATCCCAAATCCGGCTAAGGACACCCACCTGTCCACCAGTTGACATTGCCCCCTCTCTCAACTGGGCCGGATCAAACGCATCAACGAGACGCTCTCGGTTCTTGCCATTCGTGAGACTTGCTCGTAGAATCACGCAGCCTGTTAAATGGCAGCAGCGTTTGGCGACGGGCCAAACTATACTCACACTACAAACAGAAATCTTTAGAACTGAATCAAAGAATTCTCAATTGTTCTCAAGGGGGAGCACTACTCACGGTGTATATGCCTCAGAGTCAAAATCTAAACTACGAGTTTGGCCCATACTGCCTCAATGTCGGTCTACTTCGCTTAACGCGCGAGGGAGAAAGAATTTCCCTGACGCCTAAGGCCGCGGAGATCCTTGCGTTGCTGGTTGCGAATGCCGGTCAGTTAGTCTCGAAAGATTTTCTGCTGAAGGAAGTCTGGCCCGACACGTTTGTCGAAGACGCGAACCTGGCGCAAAACATTTTTCTGCTTCGGCGAGCGTTGGGTGATGAACGCGATGGTCCAAAGTACATCGAGACTGTGGCGCGTCGCGGTTATCGCTTCATCGCGAGCGTCAGAGTTTTCAATGCCGACACATCCGACGGTGAAGCCACTAAATCAGAGAGTCAGGCGCAGGATGGTAATGGTGCAACTGCTCCGCAGCGTATTGTGATAGCGGTGCTCCCGTTTGTTAACGCCACTGGCGACCCGAATGTGGAATACCTTTCTGAAGGTGTTACGGACAACATCATTAACAACCTGTCGCGTGTTTCGAAGCTGCGGGTGATGTCGCGCAGTGCGGTGTTTCGCCACAGGAAAGATGTCTTCGATCCGCTGGTGGTGGGAAGAGAGTTGGGCGCGAAGGCCGTATTGGTAGGACAGATCAGTGCGCGGCCGGTGGGAATTGCCATCAGTGTGGAGTTGGTGGAAGTTGCGAAGGGTTGGCAGTTATGGGGTGAGACGTTCGACTGCGAACTGAAAGACATACTGGAGATTCAGGACACGATCACGCGCCAACTGCTGGTGAACCTGAAGCTCAAGTTAACCGGGGAGGAAGAGAAGCGCATCACCGCGCGCTACACGGAAAACCCTCAGGCATATCAAGCCTACCTGGAAGGGCGTTATCACTGGAGTCTCTACACCCGCACAGGCATCGAAAAAGCCATCGGCCACTTCCGCCAGGCCATCGAACTCGACCCGAACTACGCCCTGGCCTACGCCGCCATCGTCGACTGCTACCTCCGCCTCGCCACCAACTACCTCCCCCCGGAGGGTGACGTCCGCAGGTCAGCCGCCGAAGAGTCGCACTGTCGAGGGGTCGGCGCAAGCCAGCATCAACAACGGATCAAGCTTCGCTTTAAATGGGATTGGAAAGGTATTGAACGAGAACTACGGCGTGCGACCGAGCTAAGAACCAATTATCCGTCAATATACCAGTGGTACGCTGCTTACCGAAACAGTAGGCAATTCTATCGCGAGTCGCTAGCAGGAAAACAGCGACTCAGTAGTTTAGGGATCGAGGCTGACCCAAAGTTGACCTCACAAATACCCTCAATCGGGCTAACCCCGGCAGAGGAAGTGCAGATTCTTTGCTCTGTTGCACGCGACCAAATGGCCATCGGCAATTATGAGGCAGCGAAGCTAATCCTGCGACATTGGTTGACTGCGGGGACATGGCCCAAGCTTGATCACTTAAACGCCTGTGCCGCAGCAGATCTCCTCTTCACTATCGGCAGCCTTTTAGGTTCGATCGCTGGCTCAAAACAAGTGGTTCACGGCCACAGACATGCGGAAGCCCTACTAAATGGAGCGGTAGCGCTGTTTGAGCATTTAGGGGTGAAGTCTCGTTCCGTCGAGGCTCGAATGGAATTGGCGCGCTGCTACTACAGGCAAGGACTGCTGGACATAGCGCGAGAAACAATATCAGTGGCTCTTGCCGAATTGCCAGCAGATCAATTAGAGCTAAAAACGCTTGCCTTAATTAACCTTGGTGTAATTGAAAGGGATTCCGGGCGTCTAAAGGAGTCGCTGCTAAAACTGCGCGAGGCTGCCAGTCTTGAGGTTGCGGGCCGTTTGGTAACAGGTCGTTGCAATATCGATCTGGCAACTACTCTTAAAGATTTGGCGTTTTCGCACGGGGAGCAACAGTATTTGCCAGAAGCAAAATCCCGTTTCCTGAGAGCTCTTTATGAGTCAGAGGCTCTCGGTCATCATCGGAACGTCGCGTCTGTTGAAAATAATATTGGCTTTTTCCTTCTAAACCTTGGTGCCTATGAAGAGTCGGAACAGCATCTCTTACGCGCTGGCAGAACATTCGATGCGCTTTGTGACAAAGTTCGAGGAGCCCAAGTAAAAGACACACTCGCCAGATTATATATGGAAACTAGGCAGCAAGCTCTCGCAGAAGAAGTAATTGACATCGCGGTTGAAACGTTAGAACAAACTGATAGCGAAGCTATTCTTGTTGAGGCTTTAACTACCAAGGGCATTGTGGCTTGTAGGGCCGATCGACACAGCGATGGAAAGAGAAGCTTTGAGGCAGCTTATAAAGTAGCCGAAAGGTGCGGTGATCACCAAGGTGCCGTGCGAGCCCTCGTAGGATTATTCGAGGGAATGGGGAACCGTTTGGACAAATACGAAATTCAAAAACTAGGAAACCAACTAACGCGGTTGATACCAGCAATTCAACAACCTTCACTCCTCGCACGCACTGAACACGTAATTCTCCAAGCTATGTCTAAAGGTAGATCACCTTAACATTATGGACGATTAGACTCTTTGAGAACTGTGGATTTATCGATCGCTTGAGGCCGATGCGAATTCAGGAATCTACATCAGACACTTCGAGGTAGACGGAATGGTCGAGCACAACATACCGGAACAGTCGAAATGCGCAGATCCTGAGATCATTTTTAGACTTCGTCAGACAAGAATTCCAAAATGAATGATTCATGTTCTGGCAAAATCGGTCGGAAAAATAAACCCTCTTAGGAGATTTTGCTGCTTGACGCGCACAAATGTTAGCGTAAGACCAAAACGGGCAGAATTGGTTCTTTCCATCACGTTTCCTTTGCATTGATAGTTCGGGTATGCACTATCCCCCATGGCATATGTGTTGCTATCCCTTTATGTGTCGGGGCTATGTACCCTTACAATTATTGCGAATTGATTGATCGTTGAAAAACCAAGATGCAGAGTGACCGACGACGCTCACTTTGACGACCTACCAGATTTCGAGTACGAACTTAAGTAGACCGGCTCGAAGCATCCAAAAAGTTTCCGTACCTGTGGCGGAGATGCGGCCGACTCTTGTGGTCGAAATAGTACCACCGCGCGTCGTTGAAATGGTTCCGGTTCGTGTGGTCGAAATGGTACCGCTTTTGGTAGTCGAGATGGTTCCAGTTCGAGTCGTCGAAATCGTCCCGGATTTTGCCAAGGCAGTTGGCGCGAGAAGTGCGACCAATGTCATGGTGCCTGCAATAGTTTTGAAGTTCTTCATGATCGTCTCCTGGTAATTCGTCAGGGTGAGATCGGTCTTAGGATTGCACCTTCAGCTTTCCGTCGGACCGATACAAATAACGTGTTCAATTCCTTGTTCACAAAAGATATGCCAAACCTTCTGCACCAACTTTAAATGCCGTAAGGCATTTGTTTACATTACTTACAACATACTGCCCTGTAGTGAGCCTGATGAGAAGAACTCGAACATAGTGTGAACCAGGTAAACGACATTTTCCTTTACGAAGGAAACAGGCCAATTTCTGAGCCGTTTTGGCCGAAAAGGTAATCGACACCGAACGCATACGTCATATACACCACCACCATTGGATACAACGTACTCAACCGCAGAGACAGTAAACAGGCTTGAGGGAACTGTGCTTCACCCTCTTGAAGCGAACGAGCGGGTAATGGCATGCTGCACATTAGCGTGGGAAAAAATACAAGTCGGCGATTACGACGGAGGCTGTGTGATCCTGAGTCCTTGGTGGACTTTAGGTAGCTGGCCAAACCACAACGGTTTGACACCGATTACTGCTGGGGAACTGCTACTAACAGCCGGATCATTAACTGACGCGATTGCAAGAGTTAGGCAAGTGCCATGGGGACAACGCCTCGCCGAGAAACTGATCAGTGGCGCTATTGCATTATTTGAGCATACAGGAGAGACTCGAAAAACAATACAAGGGCACATCGAACTAGGCTGCTGTTATTATCATCAAGGACTTTTCGATCTAGCTCATTCTACCCTTTGTAGGTGCGTCGCAAGCCTTACTGACGCGGATTGCGAACTGAAAGCTGTTGCTCTTATCAGATTAGCTATCGTCGAACGACACTCTGGACGCTTGCATGAGGCATTGAAGCTGCTCGATCTAGCTTCCCTGTTTGAAAGCACGTTAAATTCTTGGACAAAAGGTCGTTTCCATACCGAGATGGCTAATACCCTCAAGGACCTTGCTAAAGCAGACTCTAAGTTCAACTGTTTTGATCGGGCCTTGGCTCACTATAAAGAGGCCTCCCGTCAATTTGAACGAGTCGGTAACCTCCGATATGTAGCCGCAGTTGAGAACAATCGAGGGTTCCTTCTTCTTAGTTTGCAGAGATTCACGGAAGCGGAGACCCATCTTGAGCGAGCACGTTCATTGTTTAGCAATCTAGCCGATAGCGTTGGCTGCGCCCAGGTTGACGAAACTTTGGCTCGCTTGTATCTAACGTGCGATGATTACGATAGGGCAAAATGCTCGATAGAATTAGCCGTAAACACGCTAGAAGGGTGCGGGGAGGAGACTCTTCTTGCCGAAGCTCTCACAACACAGGGTCTCGTACTCTGTCGTCTGGGACGTCGTCAGGATGCGAAACCGATCCTTGAGCGTGCCAGGCGCGTCGCAGAGCGGTGTGGAGACCGCGAAGGCGCCGGGAGGGCGCTGCTGATCCTTATCGAAGAGATGTGCGAACAGCTCCCCGATGATGAACGTCGCGAGATCGGTGCCCAAGCCAATCAATTACTCGCCAACTCCCAACAACAAGCCACTCGCGAACGCCTCCGCAAGTGCCTCGACATGATCGCCGAAGCACATAGCCGCCACGAAGCCCAACGTGAACAGGAAATTCACGCCCAAAAGATGGCCGCCCTCGGCGAACTCTCCTTCGGCGTCGCCCATAACGTCAATAACACCCTGACTGGTATCCTCGGCCGCGCCCAGTTGATCCTTCGAAACAGTAACGACGAGACCAAAATCAAGGCGGGACTCGAACTCATAATCAAGAGCGCCGAAGACGGCGCCCACATCATCCGCCGTATCCAGGACTTCGCTCGCCAACGCCCCAGCCGCGAATTCGAGACCATTTCCATCGCCGAACTGCTGAAGGACGCGTGCGAAATGACCCGCGCACGCTGGGAGGCGCGTTCGGAGTTTTCCCAGACACGCTTTGCGCTACACGCCGATTGCCAGGCTTACATCAAGGGCGATCCGGTGGAACTGCGCGAAGTGCTGGTCAACATGATCTACAACGCCATCGACGCCATGCCTTCCGGCGGCGAAATCCGCCTCACGACACAGGAGAATCGCGAGCGCGTCATTATCTGCGTGAGCGACACCGGAACCGGCATGAGTCCCGACGTAAAGCAGCGCCTCTTCGATCCGTTCTTTACCACCAAAGGCAAGGCCGGCACGGGCATGGGCCTCGCCGTCAGCTTCGGTATCATCCGCCGTCACGAGGGCTCAATCGAAGTCGATAGCGAACCCGGACGCGGCACCACCTTCAAGATTTCATTGCCGAAAGTAATGCCGGAAACCGCCGACGCAACGGGTGCACTGCCCGAAGCGCATGGCGCCTCCGCCGCGGACGACAAGATTCGCGTGCTAGTGGTCGACGATGAGACTCACGTGCGCGAAGTCCTGATCGAGTCACTCGAAGCTGAGGGCTGCGAAGTGGTCTCGGCACAAAGCGGAGAGATCGCGCTTGCGCTTTACGAGCAGTACGACGGGAAATTCGACGCCGTCTTCACTGACATCGGCATGCCCGACATGAACGGTTGGGAGCTCTGCACTGAGATTCGCCAGCGCTCCAAGACCATCCCGCTTGCCATCATCAGCGGCTGGGCCGACGCGATCAGCATTCAGACCAGAAACGCTGTGAACGCGGATTGGGTGGTAGCAAAGCCCTTCGACATCAACAAGATCTGCAGCATTGCGCAGGAAATCGCACAGCGGAAGCTGGTATCGGTGTAGCTACAGCTTTACAGGCTCCGCTTCCCCTTACATCCACAACCAGAGTAAGCAGTTCCAAAGGAGAACAATCCGCCAACTGCTTTCGTCGGGCGAGTCTGTCTTCGGGACGCTGTAGGGGGCGTAGTCTGAAGCACCCACCAACCACGTTGTTGGGATTTTGGAAACTCAGAAGTTGAAAGTTTAGCCGGCCTTGGCGCTGAGTTCGTGGCGTTCGAGCTTGAGGTAGAGGCCACGGCGGGTGAGGCCGAGTTCGCGGGCGGCGCGAGAGATGTTTCCGCCGTGACGCCGAAGGGCGTCTGAGATCATGCGGCGCTCGACTTCCGCCAAAGCGTGGGCCAGTGTCCCGCCTGGACCTTGCAGCGCTGAAGCAGACAAGGACGCAATAGAGGCCGCGGTTGCGGACGGAGTCGTAGGCGAAGAGGTTCGCTTCAACTCCGGTGACAGGTGTTCGGGAGTGATTATCGTCCCATCCTCGGCCCGCGCGACCGTGCGCTGAATCTCGTTACAAAGCTGACGAACGTTGCCGGGCCAATCGCTTACCATCAGCAGATCCACCGCTTGCGGCGTGATCTGTATGTCCTTGCGCCCAAACTTCGCCGAGTAGTGATTGACGTAGTAATTGACGATCGTCGGTATCTCCGACCGGCGCTCGCGCAGTGGCGGCACGCGCAACCGGATCACGTTGAGACGATAATAAAGGTCTTCACGAAAACGGCCCTGCGCCACCATCTCCTCGAGATCCGTGTTGGTCGCAGCGATGATACGCACGTCGACTTTGCTCGGCCGCTGTTCGCCCAGCGGCTGAATCTCGCCTTCCTGCAAAAACCGAAGCAGCTTGGGTTGAACGTCGAGCGGCAGATCGCCGATTTCGTCGAGAAACAACGTCCCGCCGGCCGCAGTTCGGATCACGCCGTGAGAGTCTGAAACCGCGCCCGTAAAAGCTCCGCGGCGGTAACCAAACAGATAACCTTCCGAGAGCTCCTTCGGCACCGCCGTACAGTTAAACGGAACGAATACCTTCGCACGCCGCGACGAGATCGCGTGAATCGCACGTGCCACGAGTTCCTTGCCCGTGCCCGACTCGCCCGTGACCAGCACGGTCACATCCGAGGAGCGAATCTTGTGAACTTCCTCGACCAACTGCGTCATCGCCGGGCTCGAATGAATAAACCCGGGCATCAAGCTGGTGCCCGCCAACTCGTCGGAGTGTTCGTGGTTGCCGCTCTTCTGCGCCCCCGCCCGCAACGCGCAAACATCCATACCCAGCTCAACGACGCGCAACAATGGTTCGAGCGCAATACCTTTTGGCAACGTGGAGCGACTGCGCGGCCCCAGGTACAGCGTCGCCGGCGGCGCGTTTGACGATTTCAAGAAGATCAACTCCGCATCGTTCTTCTTGATGTAACGATCGCGCTCTCGCTCGTCGTTAACGTCGTTCAGATCTACCGCGATCCTGATGGCTTCCGATTGTGTGCAACCCATCGCGATAACGATGCGCGGTTCGTTACGCTCGCCTTTCTCCAGGATGAGCACCCGCTGTGCGCCAGTCTCCTGTCGCATCACGGCAGCGAGTTCACGCAGCAACAGCTCACGCGACGCAACCGCCTCCGCCAGGCGCAACGTCAAGAGTTGCGTCAGCGCCGATTGCTCGTGATTTCTTTCCGGAGTTGACCGCGCGACGTCGCGCAGCTCTTCTTCCGCGCGCGCCAAATCAACTCGCGCACCAAGTTCCCTAAAGGTATTCAGTGCCCGGCTGAGATGTTCCCCGGCACGGTCGGGCAAGATCGTCGCGTACGCTCTACCGAGTTCAAGATGAGCGCGCGCTGCGCGATAACGATCTCCGAGCATGTCAAAGATGGAAACACTGCTGCCGAAATGTTGTGCGGCCGCGGCGTTATCTTTGCGCGCCATGTTCAGTATGCCGTTTAGGCGATGCGCTTCACCGGTGAAACCGAGATCGGTCGCGGAGTCAGTAGTTTGATCGGCAACGAACTGAAGCTCACGCGAGCAATCATCGAGTTCACGTCTTTGCAAATGCGCTTCCGCTGCTATCAAGCGTGACTCGCAGATCGCCTGGCGATCTCCGATGATTTCGGCGAGCGATAAAGCCTCGCGAGCCTTTATCAACGCGCTGGCTGGATCTTCGATCGCAACGTGGCAACGCGCGAGTGTTCGCAGCGCCTGCGCCGCATACCACTTGTTTCCGTTTTCAGTAGCCAACGCGACCGCGCGGCTGAGATAGTCTTTTGCCTGGTCTAAATCGCCACGCAGCATGTGCAGTTCGCCAAGCGAATCGAGAATCATCGGCACTTTAGCGCCGCGCTCATCGACTTCCGTCGCCAGCGCAAAAGCGCGTTCGAGTGCTTCCTGCGCGCGATCCCATTGCCCGATTAGAATGAGATTGATGCCAAGATTGTTGTAACCGTCTGCGGCGTTCGTCTTGTGATCGGTGCGCTCGTAGTAAGTGATCGCCTTCTTCAGGTAATCGATGCCTTCCTGCGGACGTTTCAAAAACCAGCAAGCGCCAGCCATGTTCGCGTAGGTGCGGCCGAGCACGTAGGCGGCAGGACGATCGCCGATCAACTTCAATGCCTGTTCGAGATTTTCGAGACCCGCCTCGTAGTTGCCTTCCTGAATGTCCGCGACGCCGACGCCGAAGTACGACTCGGCAAGTCCACGCCAGTCGCCGCTTTGACGAAAACTCTCCAGTGCTCGCTGCGCGTAGTCGCGTGCGATCGGGTATTCGCTAATCGTTCGATACACTCGCGACAACGCGGCATAGATATGGCCCAGGTTCGTGCCGCCACTTTCAGAGTAATCCCGCAACGTCGACTTCAACATCGCGATCGCTTTCGGATGATCGCCGTTGTAGTTGTAACAAAGACCAATCTGAACGCGGATATAACTGATGGTTTGATTGTCGAGCTTCGCGCGTGACTCGGGCGTTTCGTACATCGAAACGGCAGCGAGCGAATCGCGATAATGACCTTGTTGTTCGAGTGTGATAGAAAGGGCGCAGCGCGCGAGCGCCAGAACTGACTGATGATTGCGAGCGTTGGCAATAAGAGACGCGAGCCGCGTTTTTGCTTCGGTGGAAAGGCCCTGGTCCAACAGCGAACGAATCTCGTCGAGTTCGCGCGTCAGCGACTCGGTGGTTGGCCGCACTCGCGAGCGAATCTTCACACGCGCATCTGCGAGATCAACCACACCTCGATCAATAGGGGAGTTTTCATCACGTCCCAAGGGCCCGTGACCGACACGTTTGTCCATGTAGTACCTATAAAAAGTTCAATAGAGCGGACTTTTCAATACACTTTTGATCTGGGAGGGAAACCGTCTTCACGTACTTGAGCTTTACGGTTTGGCCGCGTAAACGATTTATTCGTGGTGAATTTAACACAGGAGACAAGGATCGTACAGTTTCTTTCGCAGGGAGCGCGCAAAATATCCGTGCGGCAAGTCTCGGCGAAATCCCGGTAACGCTGTGATTTACGCGCCTTGACACCCCTAAACGCGGCCGCTATCATTTCCGTTTCCGTTCGCAGCGCGAACCGACGCCTAGTAGTGGTTATATGTTTGAGTCGCTCTCGGATAAATTAAAGCGCACGCTGAAGAATCTGCGGGGCGAAGGCGTTCTTACAAAGGAGCACGTTGACGCGGCGCTGCGCGAGATTCGCCTGGCCTTACTGGAAGCCGACGTCAACTATAAAGTCGCCAAAGACTTTATCGCTTCAGTTCAGCAGAAGGCGGAAGGGCAACAGGTTTGGCAGGAGCTCAAACCGTCGGAGCAGGTCGTAAAGATCGTCTTCGACGAACTAGTTGAGCTGCTCGGTGGCCAATCTTCGCGCCTGGTTTTTACCAAACAGATTCCGAACACGGTGATGGTGGTCGGGCTGCAAGGCTCGGGTAAAACCACTTCGACCGGAAAAATCGCGCGCTGGTTGGCGGCAAATCAGGATCGTAAGCCGCTGCTGCTTTCAGTTGACGTTTACCGTCCCGCCGCACGCGAACAGTTAAAGGTCATCGCGAAGGCGACTGGCCAACAGATCTTTGAAGATCCGCAAACTAACGATCCGCTGACGCTGGTCCGTGGCGCGCTTAAGCACGCGCAACAGACCGGTTTCGACACGTTGCTGGTCGACACTGCCGGACGCCTGCACATCGACGATGAGTTGATGGAAGAACTCGTTAACATCAAGAACGAGACTCATCCTGTCGAAACGCTGTTTGTTGCCGACGCCATGACGGGTCAGGACGCCGTTCGCTCGGCTGAAGAGTTTCACCGTCGCGTTGGTATCACTGGCGTGATCCTGACCAAGATGGACGGCGACGCGCGTGGCGGCGCGGCGCTCTCGATCAAACAGGTCACCGGGCAACCGGTGAAGTTCGTCGGCGTCGGCGAGCGTTACGACGCACTGGAACCCTTCTACCCCGACCGAGTCGCACAACGAATCCTCGGCATGGGCGACGTTTTGTCGCTGATCGAGGAAGTTCAGTCAAAAGTCGACCAAAGCGAAGCCGAAGCGCAACTCAAGAAGCTACAGCAGAATGAGTTCACGTTAGACGACTTCCGCTCGCAGTTGCGTCAGGTCAAGAAGCTCGGCTCTTTCTCAAAAATCATGAAGCTGCTTCCGGATCAGCTTCTCGGCGGCATGGGCATGCCGCAGTTGACCGAAGAGCAGTCGGCTCAGATGGAGCAGGAGCTCAAACGCACTGAAGCCATCATCGACTCGATGACGTGGGAGGAGCGCAACGATCATCGCATCCTCAACGCCAATCGCAGGCGCCGGATCGCTCGTGGATCGGGAACGACAGTAGCGACCGTCAATCAACTCATCAAGCAATACGTCGAGATGCGGCAGATGATGCGGCAGCTTAGCGGTTCGGGCCTTTTCGGCGGCAGCGGCCTGAAAGGCAAGATGATGCGAAAGATGACGGGTATGCCGGATCTCAGTGGGTTTGGTGCCGGTGATGACGGCGAGATGCCAGAGATGCCCTCATTACCTTCATTAAAGCGACCGGCTGGTCCATCGAGGAAGAAACTAAAGAAGAAACGAAAGAAGCGACGACGATAGGAGAACAAACTTGCTAGCGATAAAGTTAATGCGCACTGGCGCCAAAAAGAGCCCCTCGTATCGAGTGGTTGTCAAAGAGAAGCAGTCGAAACGCGACGGCGCTTATCTCGAAAACCTGGGCACCTACAACCCGACTCGCAACCCCGCGGAGATCAAGCTGAACCTCGAGCGAGTCAACTACTGGATCGAAAAAGGCGCGCAACCGACTGACACCGTGAACCGGCTGATCAAAGCGAGTGCAAAAACTGCAGCGGCTGCCGAAGTGCCGGCCTAAAAGTCTCTCAACAGGCGGAAACCATGCGAGACGCTATCGAAATGATCGTTAAGTCGCTGGTCGACGATCGAGAGACTGTGGATATTCGCGAAGTCGAGCAACGCAATGGCGCCACGTTGATTGAAGTACGCGTGTCGCCACAGGACATCGGCAAGATTATCGGTAAACAGGGCAAGACCATTCGCGCCCTCAGATCTTTGGCAAGAATCGCCGGCACCAAACAGAATCGACGATACCTCCTGGAAATCGTGGAGTGAATCATGGACGACGACGGCTCGGATGATTTGATTGTGATCGCCCGAGCGGTCCGCACTCACGGGTTGAAAGGCGAGATCGTCGCCGAACTTCTGACCGACTTTCCGGAACGGTTCGAAGACCTTGACGAACTGGTTCTCGTCGCCCCACGGGGAGGCCAAACGGCGGGAGAACAAAGGCCGGTCCAACTCGAAGACTTTTGGTTTCAGAAAGACCGCGTCGTTCTGAAACTCGCCGGTT
>Ga0196977_1000450_pt1 | contig 21602 bp, 21 predicted proteins | sample S3v_1013CmetaG_FD_148634 | JGI IMG/M metagenome (GOLD analysis project Ga0196977, IMG submission 148634) | Soil microbial communities from Anza Borrego desert, Southern California, United States - S3+v_10-13C | ecosystem: Environmental > Terrestrial > Soil > Desert | place: USA: California...
GCTGCTCGCCGCTTGCGCGACGACGCCCGCCTCCGCTCCCGTCCCGCCGCGCGCGGCACCGATCGTCGACTATCACCAGCATCTGGTCAGTCCCGGGTTCGCGCCGATTGTGAAACTTCCGGAACGAGACGGCGCTGCGCTCGTCAAGGAACTCGATGCGGCAGGAATCGAGAAGGCAGTCGTGCTCTCGGTCGGCTACAGCTTCGCCGACGAGCGCAAAGCGTTGCCTGACCCCGACCGACTGACGCGCGAACAGAACGACTGGACCTCGGCCGAGGTGGTGAAGAACGCGCCGCGGCTGATCGGCTTCTGCAGCGCCAATCCGCTGCGCCCCGTCGCCTTGGAAGAGCTCGAGCGATGCCTCGGACTCCCCGCCATGACCGGCATCAAGCTCCACCTCGGCAACGCCGGCATCACCCTGCGCGACCCTGCTCATCTCGCGCGCATCCAGGAAGTGTTCGCGCTCGCGCAGCGACGCCGCGCGCCAGTGCTGGTGCACATGCGCGCGCGCGGCGGTACGAACTACGGCGCCGAGGATGCAAACATCTTCCTCGACAAGGTCGTGGCGCAGGCACCAGACATCGAGATCGTCGTCGCACACTTCGGCGCATCCGGCCCCGGGTATCCGCCGCAGAACGATGAAGTGATGGCGGTGTTCGGTGCCGCAGCGGAGCGCAACGACCCGCGGATGGCGAACGTCTACTTCGATATCTCGTCGAACGTCACGGACGAAATCACACCCGCCGACGCCGCTCTCGTGGCGCAGCGCATCCGCCAGGTCGGCACCAAACGCGTGCTCTACGGATCCGACCTCGTCCCCCCCGGCGGAAGCATCCGCCGGGGATGGGAGATCTTCCGCACGAAGCTACCGCTGACCGCCGCCGAGCTCGAGCAAATCGCGAACAACCAGCCCGGCTTCGCGCGTTAGTGCGGCTCCGGGCAGTACTCGAACCCGCGCGCTTTCTCGCGCCGGTGTAACGGAGCACGCGATTTCGGGAACACGCCGAGCTTCACGAGTTGCGGGCGGAACTCGTAACGGAGGCGCACCGACAGGATCGGCGTTCGCTCCAGCTCGATGTGCACGCGATCGACGTCGTGGCGCGTGCGATGGCCCATGCCGGTCGCGGCGTAGTCGTCCGAGGGTGGCGCTGCCTCCTGCGCGGCGGCACCTTCGCGCGATGACGGAGCGGGCGCCGGCGAATGCTGGCGTCGCTCGCTGTACTCGCGACGCCGTTCGCGCTCGCGAAAGAACACCGCTTCGATGACGCCGAGGTTTTCGGTCTCGCCAATGGCGGCGCCGTACGAGCTACGCTCGCCGGTGAAGAAGAAACGCCGCGCGCTGTGATCGCTCACCTGCCACCCTTCGATCTCTGCGCTCTCGTATGGCTCGAGCACCCACTTCGCGGCGTTCCAGCCGCTGGTGTGTTTCGCGTCGATCGTGTTCAGTCCATCGACCGCAAGCGCGACGGCCACCCGATATGGATACGGGTTGGTGATGCGCAGCGCATATTCGCGTCCGCGGATGGCCTCGATGTACGTCGCGCCGCGATGGTGATACGTCGGGCGGCTCTCGCCATCGACGACGACCTGCAATCCGCCGAGCGCCGCGGGAGCGACAGCGAGAACAATCAGCAGCAATGTGTTGCGCATATCCGGTCTCCTCGACAAGATGAGACGCATGCGACGCGCGAAAGAAAACCGATGCTCCCCTGGACGCTGATCGATTCCTCCGAGATTCCCGGGGACGGCGGCGAGATGCGGCTCTATCGGCGCGGACCCGCCGAGTACTCGATCCGCGTCGGCAACTACGAGCTGATGAACAACCGCTTGTACGGTTCCGAGGATGCGATGGCGCAGTTCGCGGTCGAACGGCTCGAGAAACGTCCCGTGCGCGTCCTCATCGGCGGCCTCGGCATGGGCTTCACGCTCGCGCGCGTGCTCGAGGTCGTCGACGCGAAGAGCGAAGTCGTCGTCGCGGAGCTCGTGCCGGCGGTCGTGAAGTGGAATCGCGGACCGCTCGCGGAGTTTGCCGGACGGCCGCTCGACGATCCGCGCGTGAGCGTTCGCGAGGAGGATGTCGGCAAGGTGATCCGTTCCGAGCGCGCAGGGTTCGACGCGATCCTGCTCGACGTCGACAACGGCCCGACCGCGCTCACGTCGAAGTCGAATGACGCGCTGTATGGCATGCGCGGATTGCAGGCAACGGCGGCGGCCTTGCGCCCTGGCGGCGTGCTGGCGGTGTGGTCGGCCGGTCCCGATGCCGCGTTCACGAAACGGCTCGAGCACGCGGGCTTCGACGCGGAACAAATCCCGGCGCGCGGCCGCGGCAAGAAAGGCGGGCCGCGTTATCTCATCTGGATTGCGCGGCGGAAGAAGTGAGGTAGCGGTCGCGGAGGTGCCGCACGACCGATTCGATCATCGCGTCGCGCGAGCGCTTCGCTTCGAAGGTGTGATCGGCATCGGAGATCCGCCACAACGCCATGCGATGCCGCGAGCACAGTTGCCTCACCTCGGATGCCGCGCTGTGCATCAGCAGGTCGTATCCGGGATCGAAGCGCGAGAAGACGAAGGTGACGTAACGGCCGGATTCGACGATGCGGTGCAGGTCGCGGCCGAGGTTGTCGGAGTTGCGTGCGATGCCGGCGCGGAAGCGGCGGAATGCGACGCGCGCGATGTCTGCAATGCGCACCTCGCCGCGTAAGAGTTTCGCCCAGCGGTCGCGGCGGCGCATCGAGCGCATGTACCACTGCCACTCGCCGAATTGTTTGAGCGGTTGCTCGAGCGACATCCCGCGTTTGTAATAGAACGTCAGCGGATTGATGAGGATGCTCTCGACGATCGGCGCGTTGGGAAGCTCCAATGCCGCGTGAAACGCCGCGTGGGCGCCCGAGCAGAGTCCGGCCACGATTGCTTTCTCGTCGCCGATCACGGATTGAATGACGAACGTCGTCGACGGGAGATACGCGTCGTTCTCCTGCTCGACGTCGTCGATGACGCTGTCGCCGAGGCCGGGGAGGTCGAAGCGCAAGACGCGAAAACCGGCGTCGGCGAGGGCGCGCGCGAGAAATACGTAGAGGCGGTTGGGGCCTACGTGATGGGTTGCGCCGGCGTTGGGGAGGACGATGAGTGGGGCGTCGCTGCGGCCATGGGTAAGGATGCCGAAGATGCCGTTGGTGTGTTGGATCGATTCTTTTGGGGTGCGGCGGCTGTGGCCGCCGCTTGGAAAGCGGCGGCTCCGTCCGCGGCACTCCATAGTTTCGACGATACGGGAGATGACGTCGAAGGGCACTACCGCGGCGTGCGGTGGCGCGAACATCTCTGGCGGTGCTGGCACGGTGAACACGTTGTCGACCTTCAGTGCGAGACCTGCGAAGTCGAGACGCGTGACATCCTGTTGCGTCGCGTCGCCCATGAAGAAGCCGCCTGGCTCGAAGACGTCCGACGCGCCGCCGCCGACGAGTTGCAATGCTTTCAGCTCGCGGAGGTATTGGCGGCCGCGCACCGGACCCCATAGAACGAGACACGCCACCTCTTCCTCGGCGGCGACCGTCGCGGCGAGCGTTGCGCCGAGGCGGATGCCGGCGAGGCCGATACGCGTACAGCCGGTGGTTTCGCGCAAGGTGCGCATTGCGGTGCGAATGGACTCGCGCCACGCCGCGACGCGATCGGGATCGTGGTCGGAGCCGGCGGAGTCGCCGGTACCGTCGTAATCGAAGCGCATTGCGGGTACACCGTTCCGTGCCAACGCGTCCGCGAGATGCCGCACGGAGCGATGCGAGCTCACATACTCGTGACCGAACGGCGGACAGATCACGACGGCCAGGTCGCCGTACGTCTCGGCCGTATGAATCCATCCGAACAACGAGCGATCGTCGCGGCCGAAGAACAGCGGCGTGCGCGCGATCGTCATCGCGTCACGCCGATCCGCACCGCCTCACTGAGGTTCACCGCTTCGACGAAGCCATCGACCCTCGCCCCTTGCAATGCGACGGTCTTCGGCCTATTCGGTACGAGGTGAAAGTAGTCATTGCCGGCGACTGCTCCGTCTACGTCGATGTGGACCGCGTACAGAAAGCGATCGCTCTGCAGTGTCAGGTCCCAGGTACCATCGGCGGTCTGTTTTGCGTCCGCGATCACGTTTGCGGTCGTGCGCTGCGGGGGTTGGATGAAATGGAATGCTTCCGCGATAACCGACGGGCCGAGAGCCCGTCGTTCCAGAGTTAAGGTGGCGATGGCGACGTCGTGGGGCGGCGGGCCGAAGCGGTATGCGTACGCGGTGTCGTGGAACGCGCCTAGGATCGCGTCGGCTTCGTACGTCGAAACGGAACGAGGCTCGACGTGGAATGGTGTCGTGGCCTGTGCAGTGACGATGTGACCATCGCGCAGCAGCGCGATTTCGAGCGTGCCGTCGAACGCTTCGTTTCGATCATTGATGATGTGCGCGTGCAGACCATTCAATCCTTCGTCCGTAAAGACGACGGTCCGCGGCTGCCATACCCGGCGCAGTTCATAAAAGCACGCCTTCGGCATGCCGCGGCTGTCGAGAATTCCCCAACCCGCACCCGGCCACAGGTCGCGCAGAAACCACACCAGCGCGCCGTTGCACGTGCTGCGCGCGCTGCGCCATTCGGAGTACACCTGTGCCATGACCTGTCCGGTCACGACGCGACTCAATTCGACATAGCGGCGCGGGTTGAAACTGCGCAATTGCAGCGGATCGACGCCGAAAGTTTCACGCAGATAGTGATCGCGCACATCTTCGAAATCCCACGGCGAGCCGGTATCGCGGGGCGTGCGCCGCTTCCAGCGCGGGTCGTGCGCGGCGAACGCATCGCCCTCCATGACTTCGTCCACCACTGCCTGCGCGGGGACATTGGCGAAGCCGAGACATTCGGCCGCAAAGCGAACGCCGGCATGGCGGACGTCTGTGATCGGGCGGCGATACGCGCCGACGCCGTAATAGTGCGTGACACCAGTGCTCGGATGAAACGGCAGCGCGCCGCCGCTCGGCGTCGAGGGGACGTACACCGTTTCGGGATGCAATTCGCCGCACAACGCCGGCAGAACTTCGCCGAACAATTCATTGCGCCACAGCTCGCGCGGCGCGCCGAGCATGGCGGCCTGCTGCTCCACCTCACTGTTGCCGCAATAGACGACCACGCACGGATGCGCACGCAATCGCTGCAATTGCTGTGTGGTCTCGATGCGAACTGATTCGACGAAGGCAGCATCACCGGCCGGATAGTCCATGTTCGCGAACATGAAGTCCTGCCAGACCAGGAGCCCGAGCTCGTCGCAGCGGCGATAGAACGCGTCCTCTTCGTAATAGAACGTTCCGCCGACGCGCACCATGTTCGCGCCGGCGTCGTGCAGAAGCTCCAGTGCGTCGAGGTCGCCGGGAGTCCAGCATGCCCCGCGGCAGAAGATCGGTAGGCCATTTATGCGTAAGCCGAATTCGCCGTACTGGTCCACGGTCCGAAACCCGACAGAGCCGCAATGGATGGTTTCACCGCCGATCGTCACGCTGCACGCATACAGGTGTGGCTCACCGTGTGTGTGCGGCCACCAGAGCGCCGGGTTCTCAATGACCGCGGTCGCGGACCCACCATGCAATTCGACCGACATGTCGCCGACGGAGAAGGTCCCCGCATCGGCGCCGCACGAGATTTCGACGATGCCTTTGGAGCCATCGAGCCGCGAACGGAGATCCCATCCGGAGTCGAATTCGATCGAGCGCCACGGCCCCACCATCGGCGTGGGCGGCGTCCAGCCCGGAATGCGCCCCATCAGCGAGGTGCGAAACCAGCGAAGCTGTTGATGCCGCACGAGCCGCGTTTTCCATCGTGGCCGCGGGCGCCGTCGCGCGAGCGCGGCGTCGAGCGAGCGAAAGCAAATCACCAGTTCATTTTGCTCGCGCAACTCGACGCCGACGCGGTACTGGCGGAACATGTTGTCCGATTCGAGAATCAGCTCGCCGTTGAGCCACACCTGCGCGAGCGTGGCCAGGCCATCGAAGCGCAATGTCTTCTTGTGCGCTTGCGCCTCGAAGGCACAGCGATACCACCAGTCGCGATCGTCCGCGTTCTCCGCGAGAACCGTTCCCGGCACGCGGGCCTCGCTCCACGACAACGCATGTCCGTCGAGCTGCCACGGATCGGCGACCGCATTCGGCGGCGTCGACGCGAGCAGCCACGGACACTCTTCGAGCATGTCAGCGGTACCGTGCTTTCAAGCCGCCGATCGCGCGCTCCCACCGCTCCCCCATCGCATCGAGCGGCGAGAGATCGAGCGGCTTGCGGCGCGCCATCGCACGCGCCAGTTGAAACTGAAACGCCTTGGCGCTCTCCGAGATCTCCAGCAGCGCGCGCGTCGGCTCCTCGAGCTCCGCCTGGCCATTCGCGGACAGCCATTGCAGATAGGTCGCGGACAGTTCGTAGCACGCGCCCAATTGCCGCAATGTCGCGAATGAATATTGATGAAACGTATCGAGGCTCTCGCGCAACAGGCCCTCGAGGTCGCGCGCAAAGCGCTCCTTGAAGCTTGCGAATGGATTCGATTCCGGCGCGAGCTGCAAATGCTTGCGCAGGTGCTGCAGCGAGGTCCGCACCGCATCGCCGCCTACCTCGCGCACCTTCACGAATTCGACATACGGCGGCAATCCCGGCGGTTGCAGCACCGCTGAGAAATCGTCGCCTTGCAATTCGTAATAGCCGGCATTGTGAAAATAGCCCAGGCGTTGCTGCTCGACGTCGATCTTGACCGCGGCGACCGTCGTCTTCACATGCGCGAGCTGGTATGCCGTCCCCGCCGTATCCGGCAGATAGTACGAGTCGAGCTCGACGAGCACCGGACGTCCGCGCCCGATCTGCTCTTCGAGATGCGCCGTCAATGGCCGCCAGATCGCCAGTTCCTGCACGTCGACGCCATACAGCTCATACAAGTCCGATAGCGGAAACTTGAAGAAAGTCCATTGATCGCCCTCGAAGTCGATCGCCAGCGTGAACGGCAGCGCCGCGATCGGCTCCCGGCCGAGCGCATGCAGCAGCTCGACCCACAGGTCGACATAGCAATTCGTCTCCGCCCAGATGCGCTCCTGGCCATGAATGGCGTGCCGCCGATACGTGGCCGGGGCGAGGTCGAGCACCTGCTTCGTCATAGCTCGAGCACGTTGCGCACGGACGCGGGCCATTGCGCCGTCTCGAATCCGTGCTTGCGGAACAGCGCCATCGCCACGCGCTCCAGCCCGAATCCCACGCACGCCGAATGCGCGACGTTGCCGTCATGCGTCTTGATGCCGAACGAGTGGCCGAAGTGATCGAGGTGGTAATTGCACGACGCCACTGCGGTAGGATGCTCCTGCGATGCGATCGGCGCGACGAGCTCATATTTCAATTCCTGTTCGCGCTGCGTCGCCGCCATGACGCGTCCGCCGCGGCCGAAGAATGGATCGTTCGCCAATACCGGCTGCACGTCCAGCCCCACGTCGCGCAACATTTCCTCACTACGCCGCAACCATAGATCGCGATGGCTCAACGCCTCGCCGGGTGTCCCGATACGCACGAATTCGCGCATACGGAAGATCTGCAGTCGTGCCGGATCGTCGGACGGCTCGTGCCTGAAGACGAACGACCGCAAATCCACAATGCGCCCCTCGGGCCGCAACGTTCCCGTGACAGTTGGATACAGCGGATAGCACGCAGCCGGCGTCATCATCACATCCGTCGCCGACAAATCACCGCTCCAGTCCTCCCCCGCCGCTTTCTTGGACGCCAGCTGCAACGACTGGCGCTCGTTTCCCATGAAGCTGTGCACGGAGCCCATGAGGTTGGGAAATGTATCGAGATGATCGGTGCGCTGATAGCTCGCCCGCGGCAACAGCGGCGGAAAACGGATCACCTCCGCCCCCATGTCCGCCCCCGCGCGCGTCGCATACGCATCGAAGCGCTCGATCACGTCCTCGAACGCGTGCGCGAAGCCATAAACGCCGCGCACTCCCGTCGGGATCAAAAGCTGCGCGTCGAACAGCGCGTTGAGGTCCGTGGTTACACCTCCTTGAGCGCGAGCAGCATGGTTGCGTTGTGGCCGAGGATGCGGTCGTTGTTGACCATGAGGGCGGCGCCGTAGGCATCGCGCAGATGACGCGCGAGCGTGAAGCGCGAGTCATTGCGATAACCTGCAATGCCACAGATCAACATGGCCTGGCTGACGATCTCCACCACCAGCTGCGAGCTCGAAACCTTCAGGTTGTTGATGCGTGTCGCGAATCCGAAACCGCGGAACGCGTCCGCGTCGCCATCATTGAGCATCGCAAAATATTCGGCGGTGACCGCATGCACGTTATTGCGCATGTTCTGCAGCACGATGTCCACCTCCGCCAGGCGCAGGCTCGACGCGGGCGGCAGTTGCGGGTTCTTGCGCGCCTCGGCTCGCACGAACGCGCGCGCACGTTGCACCGCTTCCGCCGCAATGCCGAGCCACAAGGACGACCAGACGATGTGCGAAACGGGATGCATCGTGCGGCTGAGGATTTCGTCGAACGGCACCGGCAGTACCTGCTCGGTGCCGCCGTCCGCGGTCAATGTGAATCCGAGGCTGCAGGTGCCGCGGAAGCCGAGGGTGTCCCACGAGGACAACGCTTCCAATTGATAAGTCGATTTACTGACCAGCACGTGTACCTGATCACTTGACGAAGCGTCCGGCGCACGGCGCGATGTGACGAGAATTTGATCCGCCTGTTCGCCATACGAAATGACCGGCGCTTTCTTCACGAGATGAAAGCGGTCGCGATCGACTTCAATCGCGCAGATGCTGGATCGCAAATCGCCGCCGACGCCGAGCTCGGTCGTTGCCGACGCGATGAGCCACTGCCGATCGACGAGCTCGCGCAGATAGCGCGCAAAGTAATGTGAGTCGCCGGCATGATGGACGATGCAGGCGACCTGGATCTGATGCATCGCGAAAATCATCGCGGTCGACGCGCAGTAATGCGCGAGCGCCTCGCAGATACGGCCGAGCTGGACGATGTTGAGGCCGAGCCCGCCGTATTGCGCGGGCACGTAGGCGCTCAGCAGCTGCAGGTCGCGCAAGGCGTTGATCGCTTCAACGGGAAAACGCGCGGCAGCGTCAACGTCATGCGAGGCCGGCTCTATGGTCTCCCGCCCCAGCCGGTGAATTTCAGAGAGTAATGCACTGAAGTCGTACGCCGGCTTTGGGTGCGGCTGTGCGATCGTCATCGGGCACTCGCCTGCTGTGCCGACTGCTGTCCTGTGAGCGTCTCGACCGCGGCTGCGAGGGAGGCGATGCTGGAGAACGTCTTCCGGCTGAGCATCGCGTCGGGGAACTCGATGTCGAATGCCTCCTCGAGCGCGAGCATCAACCCGACTGTGGCGAGCGATGTGAGGCCGGCGCTGTAGAGATCGCCGTCGTCGTGCAATTCAGTGATGGGCACGCCGAGGCGGCCATGCTGCGCAACGATCTCGCGAACGCTTTCGACGTGCATTCCTCTCGTCCCCGAAGCGGGTTGGGCAAGACGCATGCCGTGGCGCCGGATTCAGCCGTTGAAACGCTGAGCGTATTTCCCTCACTATGGCTGCAAGAGGGGGGTAGGTCCATGGATGACACTGCGAAGCTGGTCGCGATCGTGGCTCTTGCCGCGTTCGCCACGGAGAGGATTCTGGCGGCAGTCAATTACCTCATGAACGCGGCGCGGCTGTCGCGCGTGCGGAGCGGTTCGGCGGTCAGGCTGCGCTCCAAAGAAAAGCGCAAGCTCATCCTCATGATCCTCGGTGGCGTCATCGCTGCGGTCATCGTCGATCGCGCCGACCTGCGCATCCTTCGCGTGCTCAAGCTGGGGGAAGTGCATGAGATGGTGGACATGGTGCTCACTTGGCTGATCGTCTTCGCGGGCGCGGACCGCGTTCACAGCTTCGTCAGTCCCGAAGGCGCCTCCGGTAGCGGCGGCAAAGATGAGGCACCGGTCGTGCGCGTGCAGATCGACGACGGCGAAGTGCGCGAACTGCAGCGCGTGAGCTGAGTCATGCGCACGATCTCGTTCTACCTCGGCGGCGGCGAATCCGAGCGCAAGCGTAAACGTTCGAAGTGGATCATTCCGCTCATCGTCGGCCTGATCGCGGCGTATGCGGTGGCGCAGACTGGAGCAACGGGCTCTCAGCCCGTCGTTGTGCCGCCCGTCGCACCGCCGCCGATTGACCCGCCTCGACGGGCTGAGAGCCCGTCGGTCCAGATGGCGCCGGTCGAAATCGCGCCCAATCCGATCGTCGTTCCTCCACCACCTCCCCCGCCTGCGCCGGCGCGACCGGTGTTCTCGCCGTCGCGCATCGACTTCGGCGATGGTGGACGCGCGGCCGCGCAACTCGCGACAGTGCGTAACGACGGCGGACAACCGATCACCCTCGTCTCGACGACGATCAGCGGCCCATTCCTCGCGACGAACGGCTGTGCGAACGGAGTCGCGCCCGGCGCGCAATGCGTCGTCGCGGTCGTCTTCGCGCCGCAAGAGCCGGGCATATCCAGCGGAGCGCTGACGATCGTCGCCGACGGCAAGCGCAGCCGCATTCCGTTGAGCGGCAGCTTGCCGCGTCCACCCGTCGTCGCGCCGCCCCCGCCGCCACCTACCGTGGTGCAGGCGCCGCCACCTATCGTGACGCCGGCGAGGCAGCTTTGCTTCGAGCCGTCGAAGATCCACTTCAGGAGCACCGGCAAGCAGTCGATCACGCTCACGAATCCGGAGCGGACGCCGCTGCGCGTCACGGGCGTCGCCATCACGACACACGCAGGCGTCAGCGCGACCGGCTACGAGGTCGACGCGGCGAGATGTTTGCGCGTCCTCGGGCCAGGGCAGCGGTGCAAGTTCACCGTGCGGGCGACCGAGCTCGCGATTCAGCGAGGCGAGCGCATCGACCTGACGGTGTTCTACGACGATCCGCTGACCGGTCAACGGAGAGGGGCGGTGGGATCGTCGGCCTGCGGACAGCGGTAAGGCGGCCTATGTAACCTTCTCCCCGCATCGCGGGGAGAAGGTGGCCAACGGCCGGATGAGGGGCTCTTTCGCTACCTTGGCGCGGTAGCCGCCACATTCCGGCCACATTCGCGCCGCGATCAATTCCCGGCACGATCTTCGCGATGTCGCAAGTGGAGCCCTCAATGATTCTGGTCATGGAACCCACTGCTGTCACCGACTACCGACTCGAACGCTGGATCGCGTTACTGCTCGCGCTGCTGTTCTTCCTGCCCTTCGTCGCGCAGGCGGAAGAAGCGCCGCTCGCGCTGCTGCACTCGACCGACGCACCGGTCTCGATCACACACAACGGCAACGACGCCACTCTCGCGTGGCGCTGCAAGAGCACCGGCATCGACGGCTTCGATCAATGCGGCCTCTTTCTCGATCGCAAAGTCCTGACGTGGCGCATGGTGCCGGAAGGACAAGCACTGCTCGCGCGCGTCGCTTACGGCAGCGGGGACGTGCGACTCGAAGTGTCGCGCATCGCGCTCCGCTCCTCGCGCAGCGAGCCGTAAAACGCGAGGTCGATCCGCTCGTCCCACTTCACGAGGTGGCGGCGCAGCGTTCCCTCGTACTGCATCCTCGCCTTCTGCAGCACGCGTCCCGATGCCGCGTTGCGCGTGAAGTGACAAGCGAAGACGCGATCGAGACCGCACTGCTCGAAGCCGTAGCGCACGATCGTACGCGCGGCATCGGAGGCGTAACCGCGGCCCCAGTAGGGCACGCCGATCCAGTAGCCGATCTCGCCGACGCCGTCGCCTTTCATGATCACCGCGATCGCGCCGACGAATTCGCCGTCGCTTCGACGGTGAAGTAATGGATGCGATCGTTCTGGGAATCGTCATCCTGCTTCGCGATCCATGCCGTCGCCGCACCTTCCGGATAGGGATGCGGAATCATGAGCGTGTGAACGGCCGGAGCCTTCTTCGCTCGCCGCGCAACGTCGGCTTCTATTTCATGGCCGCGATCGCGAGAGATACCGGACGTTTGCAAGCATCCCCGCGATGCCCCGTTTCGGTCGTGCGACGACGACCGTCATGTAGCTTTCGCCACCCGCCAGCAACCACTCCCGCTCCGCGATGATGAGATTGCGCTGGAACTCTTCGGGCGCAACAGACCAGTTGATGATCGGGATCAGGATTGAGAGTAGGGTTCCGCCATAGTCACGCCGCTGAACGATGTCGAATCCGACGGACATCTGCGGCAGGATCTCCGACGACCGAATCGCTTCCGATGGATCGTCGTATTCGATGGGAGCGGGAACGCGATCGTAATATCGCCACTCCGGCGGCAGGAATCCATAGATGATCTGGTGGATGGTGAGCCGATCGGGCGTCCATTGGTGACGTGACGGCCCGACGTACTCGTCCGCATACAACAGCCCGTCCGGCTTCAATGCGCGATGCACCTCCCGCAGCAGATACTCCAGTCGCGCGACGTGGTGCAGCGACTGGTTGAAGAACACGATGTCATACGTGTCGCGCGGCAGAGCGATCGTATTGAAATCGGCGGCGAAATAGCGAAGACGCTCGCTCCAACCGTGGGCGGCTGCCTGTTGCCGAGCATCGTCGAGCGACCCCACGGCGCCGTCGAACGCATCCACTCGCTCGCACACATCGAGTGTCATCAACGACCGCTCGAGCGCTCCGCTCCCGCAACCGATGCTCAGCCCGCGCCCGAACCGGGTCGGGTAAAGAGATTTGAGCCACTCCACCGGCCACAACAACCGTCCTGAACCAATCGTCTCAATTACATACTGACGGACATACGGTTTCGTGAGCCAGCACTGGTTGGCGCGCTGTTCCTGGATGCCTCCGGGCGTGTCCCAGAAGCTGGTCGCCGCTTGCAAGGAGGTTTGGGGCCGCTGTTCCATCGGGCGGCCATCTTACACGCTATCGAGAGCATGCTCGCAGTACACCCAAGCAGGCGCCATCTACCGGCACGCCCGACTTCCCGTAAGGCCGGAATACCATGGCAGCAAGGATTGCACTGCCAATAGAAAACAGTCCTGCAGACTGACATCCCTCGTCAATTGATTCACGAAATTGTCTCGAGCTCATCCTCGTCGCCAGCGACGAGCGGAACGGCTCGACGGCGATCCAACCATTCTCGGAGACTCTCATCGTTTCGTCGTTTTGCCATAATCAGTAGTACCGTTCTAGCGGTGTTTGGTTCGCAGCCAGCCCGAGGTTTCAGTTCGTGCGCACCAGGAACATTTACGCCCTCGGCGCCCGGCACCCGATCCTATCCGTGTTCCCGCTCCAATCGCCCGACCCGCTCACAAACACCGTCGTCGTGGGCTCGACCCAGAAAACCGTACAGGACAGTTGCCGTCCTGCACTGCAGAGCAATAGCCCGGATTTCAACGCGCTCATCCGGTCTCACATGAGGATTGTCTACAGTAGCGCGCCATCGACCGCGACCTATGAGATTCAGGCTTCCACAGTGAGTAACATGGGAGAGACACACTGCGTCGGCAGCCAATCTCGGCGGCGGCTCGGTTTCCGGCTACGGCGTCCGTACGAAGTCTATGTGCCGGCCGAATTGCCAGACGAAATCGCGGTGATGGACAGCCTTTCCGAATGAAGGCGTGGGCGATACGCTCTTCGCGACGAATACTTCCCACAGCGTCACGTTGTCGGCGAACACCGCAAGTGGCACCGTTACTCTCTCAAACGCCGACTCGTCGCTCATCGTGTACGCAACCGTGAGCAGTGAACACGATTTTGACTTATGCATCGCAGGTCAACGACGTCACAGTCTCTACGGCTACCAACGAGCCGGAGCGTCAAAACTGCTGGATGCTGGGTTCACCGATGCTACTCCGGGCGATCATACAGTCTGTCCGAACGCCTCGAATTCCACCTCCACGGCTGCCTGCGGTCGTTGGACGAAATTGCTCGAATACACCTTGCCGACGAACACGAGAACCAATTACGTCACAGGGAATGGCTATGTCGAGTCGGATCGTCGCAAATCTTTTTCTTTGCTGACACCATGAATCGGCCGGCTCGGCGTCGTTCACGGTCGGAAAAACATACCTGCAGCTTCGGCACTATCGCAACGCCAACAGCGGCCGTTACTTCTAAGAAGTTTTGCGAGACCGTTCGGTGCGATACCGGGTCGCACCGAACGGCTCTTCGTTCCAACTCGCCATATCAGGACAGCAGCACGACTCCCGCGACCGGTGACGCGGTCGTACAGGGCTTCGTCGAAGATGGCGAGAAAGCAGCGGGCGCCGGTGCAATGCGATCAGCGGTTCGGGGACGAGCACATTCGGCAGCACGCCCAATAGGCATGCCTTGCAGGAGGAGATGCCATGCCGGGCGCATGAATGGTCAACGTGCGGCGGGGTGAGAAATGGGCGCTTCGAGCACGTCCCGCACGCGGCGCGCGATCTCGCGGTCGGCATCGACCGCGAGATCGCGCTCGCGCTCGGCCGCATCGAGCAGCGACCGCAACGCGCGCCAGGCATCGCCGCGCTCCGACGCTTCACGCAGATCGATGCGCACTCGCGCTTCCATGCGCGCGCGGATCTCCGACGGGCTCGCATCGCGTGTGATCTCGCGGACTGCGCGCCGCAACGCCAGCTCGCGGCGCACGCGCGGAACCGCAATCAGGATCGCCAGCAACGACGCCAGCGCACCCGCAATCCACGGCCACGGCAGCGGTCGTGCGGATGCGGTAACCGCAGGCAGCGGCGCTTCGAGCCCCGGTCGGACGTCGACCGCGTTCACGAACGCAGTCGCGCATTGCAGCTCACGCCGCGCGCCAGCCTTCGGATCGAAAATGCGCATCGAAAGTGGCGGCAGTGTGAGCAGCCCTGATTCCTGCGGAAACACGAGATAGCGCCACTGGCGCGACATCGCGAATGAATTCAGCTCGCGCGACACCGTCACCTCGCCGCCTTCCATCTGCACCGTGCCCGGCACCGCGCCCTGGAACCGCGGCGCAGTCGCCGCGCGCAGATTTCCGACTCCGCTCAACGTCACGCGCACGACCACCGGTCCGCCGTTCTTCTGCACCGCCGGCTCGCACGCGAGCGTGAGATCGCCGATCGCGTCCACTGGCGGTCCGGGCGGAAGCGGCTTCACATCGACCGTCATCGGCGCCGACGTGAACGTGGCCTCGATCAAGTCGCCTTCGAACATCGCGAATGGCCCGCGCCGCGAGCGCCGCATGATCGCGGCCTGCACCGTCACGCCGTCGACGCGCAATCGCCCGCTTTGCAGCGGAAACAACACCACGCGCCGCACCGGCAACCGCTGCACCAGCATCTCATTCACGAACACCCGCTCCGGCGTATCGCTCCGCACCTGCTCCTCAGCCCAGAACTCGGAGAGCTTCGGCACGGCGACGATCTGCCACTGCTGAATCACCGCCGCGTTGTACAGCCACCAGGTGACGGTGATCGGCTCTCCCACGAACGCCGACTGCTTGTCGATCTCGCCGATCACGAACAGCGGATCGCGCCCCGCCGCAACGAGCTCGCGCAAGACCACTTCCGCATCGTTCGATTGCGACGTGCGGTCGGGCTGCACGTCGATGTCATGCGCGCGCAAGGTCTCGCGCTGTCCATCGCTCGACAGCAGCACGAGCGGACCGACGCGCGCGCGGCCCGGCGCGAGCGGACGGGCGCGATAACGAAAGACTTTGCGCCGCGTCACCCGTCCGTTGAGCCACGCGAACTCGGACGACACCGACGGCTCGCCGACAAACGCGAGGTTGCTGAGCGGCACGTTCACTTCATCGCCCGCAAAGTCATCTTCCAGCGTGAGCGTGATGGTGAGCAGATCGTTCATCTGCAGGCGGTACCGGTCGACGAGCAGTTCGTTCGCGGCCGCGGAAAGCGCGAGCAATGCAAACACCGCCACACCGAAACCCCTCACCACCCCACGCGTCCCTCGGCCGGTTGCGCCTTCATCCGCCGCAACTCTTCCTGCTCCTGCTGCTGCACGCTGCGCAACAAGGCCTCGAGGTCGGCCTGCCCGCGCTCCGGTTTCTGTCCCGGCGCGGGCGCCTGCGGCTGTTGCTGCTGTGGATTCCGGCCCTGCTGCCCCTGTTTGCCGCCGGGAGCAGGCCGCTGATTCTGCCGCCGCGCGAGCGCGATCTCGAGATTGCGCTTCGCCGCCGCGTGACTCGGATTTGCACGCAGCGCGTCCTGGTAATCGCGGATGGCGTGATCGACCGCTTTCGATTCGAGGGCGCTGTTGCCCCGATTGAAGAGCGCGTCGGCGCGCAACGCCGGATCCTGGATCGCATCCGCGAGATGCGCCGATCCCTGCTCGCGATTGCCCGCCGCGATTTCCGCGGTGCCGAGGTTGAAGGCGTTGCGCGCGGAGGGAGCGATTTGTTGTGCGCGATTGAATGCCTTCGCGGCGTTGTCATATCGCTTTTCCGCAAACGCACGCGAGCCGCGCGCACTGGACGCGTGCGAGTTCGTCTCGCGCCACCACGATGGCAGCGAGACCGCGAGCAGCAGCACCAGCCCGATTCTCACTCGGCACCTCGATGCAGCAGCGAGCCGCTCAGCAGCGCAGCGAATGCGAGGGCGAGCGGCCACTGGTAGCGATCGATCGGCACGCGTGCTTCGGTCTGCCGGTTCGTAGCCGCGCGCGCATTGCGCAACAGCGGATCGAGTGCGCGGGCGCCGAAAGGATTCTCGAGCAGCGTGCCGCCGGTGCCGCGCGCGATGTCGTTCATGACCCGCGTGCTCGCGTACGTCGTGACGACGTCGCCCGCCTCATCGCGCAATGGACCGCGACCTGTCGGGATCGTGCTGCCCGACGACGAGCCGACCACGATCGTCGATACTTCCACGCCGCGCGTTTTCGCGCGCTGGACCGCTTCGGCGACACGCAGGCCCTGGTCCTCGCCGTCGCTGATGACGACCATGTCCGCCTTCTGCGATGCATCCGCTTCGATGAGGCGCAACGCGGCGAGGATCGCGCTGCCGGCGTCGGAGCCGGGTTGCCCGGTCTCACCGGGCGCGATCGTGTCGATGAGCGCGGCCACGGCGTCGGTGTCGGTCGTGAGCGGCGAGACCACTTCCGGCTCCGCTTCGAAGATCACCAGCGCGATGCGGCCCTCCTGCGCGTTCGCGAGGCGGATGGCCAACGCTTTCGCCGCGGACAGACGCGAGGTGCCGACGTCTTCGGCGGCCATGCTGTTCGAGACGTCGATGACCACGACGCGGTTGGCCTCGCGCGCGATGATGGGGACGAGGGTGAAGCCGGCGTGTGGACCCGCTAACGCCAAAATCGCGAGTGCGATGGCGGCGGCAAGAAGCAATGGCCGAACCATCTGGCGCGACGGGCTCTTAGCCCGTCGAGGAACACTTCGAGGGGCTGAGAGCCCGTCGCTCCAGATGGCAAACCGTCGTGCAATTCGCTCGCGCGTGCGTTGACGCATCACGAGGAACGCCAGCACGAACGGCACGAGCGCCAGCAGCCAGAGCATCGTCGCAAAGCGGAAGCTCATGCGGGCACCTTCATCCACACTGTTTCCCCCGCGAGGAGCGCGACGAACAGCAATACCAGCCCGGCAGCGAGCGGATAGACGTACAGCTCGTCGATCTGTTCGCGCTTCGGCGACGTCAGGCGCGTCTTCTCGAGCGCGTCGATGCGTTGCAGCACGCGGCCGAGGGCGCGAGCATCGGTGGCGCGGAAGAATTCGCCGCCGGTGCTCTCCGCGATCGCAGTGAGCGTCGGCTCGTCGAGCTCACCGCGGATGTGCGTGTAAACCGTTTCGATCTGGCCGGTGAAGCGATTCTCGCGTTTGATGGGCAGCGGCACCGGACCTTCGCTGCCGACGCCGATCGTGTAAACCTTGATGCCGCTGCGCGCCGCGAGTTGCGCCGCCACGCGCGGATCGATCGAGCCGGAGTTGTTCACGCCGTCGGTCACGAGAATGATCACGCGGCTACGCGTTTTCGAATTGCGCAGGCGATTCACCGCGGTGGCGAGGCCGTGACCGATGGCCGTGCCGTTGCCATGCTCGCCGATCTCGAGACTGTCGAGGATGCCTTCAGTGATGCGGCGGTCGTACGTGATCGGCACGCGCGTGGCCGCCCGGCTGCCGAACGTGACCAGGCCGATGCGATCGTCCGTGCGGCCGCGGATGAAATCGCCGATCAGCTCCTTCGCCACCGTGAACCGATTGCGTGGCGTGAAGTCTTCGGCGGCCATGCTGCCCGAGGCGTCGAGGGCGATGACGATGTCGATGCCGAAGCGGTCGCTCGCGGCGAGGCGCACGACGCGTTGCGGACGCGCGAGCGCCGCGATGAGCAGCAGCAACGCGAGCACTTCCAGGAAGAACGGAATGCCCGACGTGCGTGCGCGCAATCCGCGCGCGGGCGAGATCAGCGAAAGCGAGGAGAAGCCGAAGGCGCCGACGCGCGCGCGTCGATCGCGGACGAGCAACGCGATGCGCGCGATCACGAGCGCGGCGAGCGCAAACCAGAGGGGGTTGGCGAACCGGGTCATGAGGACACACCAGTAACCCTCGCCCCGCCGCAGCGGGGAGAGGGTGGCCGAAGGCCGGGTGAGGGGTAACCCCTCATCCGCGCTTCGCGCACCCGATTGCAGCCCTCGCCCCGCTTGCGGGGAGAGGGTGGCCGAAGGCCGGGTGAGGGGTAACCCCTCATGCGCGCTTCGCGCACCCGATTGCAGAGTAGCCGAAGGCCGGGTGAGGGGTAACCCCTCATCCGCGCTTCGCGCACCCGATTGCAGAGTAGCCGAAGGCCGGGTGAGGGGTAACCCCTCATCCGCGCTTCGCGCACCTTCTCCCCTCGCCGAGGGGAGAAGGCTACCCGATAGCAGAGTGGCCGAAGGCCGGGTGAGGGGCGACCCCTCATCCGCGCTTCGCGCACCCGATTACAGAGTAGCCGAAGGCCGGGTGAGGGGTAACCCCTCATGCGCGCGCCTCCGTCAGCACCAGGGCGCGTTGCGCGACCTCTTCGAAATCCGCCTGCGGCTCTCCGGCCGGCGCGAACTTTTCGTAGTCACCATGACGAAGAATATCGACCACGACCGCGTCATGCTCGGACAACCGCGGCACGAGCTCGTATGTCGTCAACTCCTTGCCGAGCTGCCGCGTCGCCGCCAGAAACGCGCGCGTCTCATCGGCGAGCGCCGCCCACCGTCGCGGATGCGCGCCATTGCGCCGCAACGCAATCACGGCGTTGCGGAATCGTTCTTCAGCCGATAACTGCGGCGTGGCGACCGCAGGCAACGTCGCATGCTTCGCGCGCCACCCCACCGCGAGCCACGTCGCGAACGCGGCAAGTGCAGCGATGGCGATGGCGATGAACGGCGCGCGCGGATATGGCACCGAAAGCGGCGGCGCAAGCGGCGCGGGCGCGAGGGTGTCGTTCGGCGCGAGCACCGATCCCACAGGCACCACGAGATTCGTGAACCGCTCGTTACCGACCGCGCCGCTCATCACGAACGGCTTCGGCTCGAACGTGCGCACCACCACGCGCTTCCCCTGCCGCGACACGACCTCGTACTCCTGCGACGCCTCCAGCGTCACCGGCGCCGCGAAGTCGATGGTGATCAGGTCGCCGACTTTCGGCTGCGGCGGATTCACCGTGACCGTGACCGCCGCGAGGACAAGCGCCGAAAGGAGGCTCATGTCAGCCCTCCACTCTCCTCACGCGATGGGACGCCGCGCGCTGCTGGAAGAAGCGCAACAGCTCGCGGTCGTACGGGACCGCGGTCGAGATGGTCAGGTGATCGATACCGGCCGCTCGGAAGCGCCGCTCGAGATGCACGCGCCGCTGCGCCGCGCGACGCGCGACGTCGGCGCGGCCGAGGTCGATGAGGCGGGGCTCGTGGGTTTCGAGGTCGACGAGACGCATCAGACCGCGCTCGGGAAAACGCTCCTCGCGCGGATCGACGATCGGCAGCGCGATCACGTCATGCTTGCGATTGAGACGATTGAGCGGACGCTCGAAATGCAGATCGAGAAAATCCGACAGCACGAGCACCACGGATCGCTTCACGGCCACGCGCTCGAGAAATCGCGTCGCCTGCTCGAGGTTCGCATCGCCTCGCGGCCCGCGCATGGCAGCGTCGACCGCGGCACGCACCAGCACCTGCGCGTGCGCGCGTCCGCGGCGCGGCGGGATGTAAGTCTGCGTCTTGTCGGAGAAGAGCAGCAGACCCGCGCGATCGGAGTTTTCGACCGCGGAGAACGCGAACACCGACGCGAGCTCCGCGGCGATGTCGCACTTGCGCCAGTCGATGGAACCGAAACGCATCGAGCCCGAGACGTCGATCGCGATCATCACGGTGAGATCGCGCTCTTCCACGAACTGCTTGACGTGCGGCACGCCGCTGCGCGCGGTGACGTTCCAGTCGATGGTGCGGATGTCGTCGCCCGGCATGTACTCGCGCACCTGCGCGAACTCGATGCCCTGGCCGTGAAACGCGGAGTGATAGTCGCCGGCGAATCCTGCGCGGATCATGCGCGACGACAGGAGCTCGAGATCGCGTACGCGTCGCGCGACGGGAACGCGCGGATCGGGCGGAGGCTTGCGGCGGAAGAATCTCACGGGACGGGAACGCTCGCCAGGACCTGATCGATGATGCGGTCGCTCGTGACCTGCTCGGCGGCGGCTTCGTAGCTGAGCACGAGCCGGTGCCGCAGCACGTCGTGCGCGACGGCCTTCACATCCTCCGGCACGACGTACTCACGGCCTTCGATGAAGGCGTGCGCCTTGGCAACATGCGCGAGCGCGAGCGTCGCGCGCGGCGATGCGCCGAACGCGATCTGCGACGCCAGCGACGGCATTTTGTAATCCGCGGGTTTTCGCGTCGCCGTGACGAGCTGCACGATGTAGCGGCCGATGCGCTCATCCGCGTGCACGCGCGCGGCCATGTGGCCGATCGAGCGAATGTCTTCCGTGCTGAGGATGCGCTCGACGTTGACGCGCTCGCGCATCGGGTCGAGATAGAGCTGCAGCATGCGCAGCTCTTCGTCGGCGCGCGGGTAATCCACCCGCAGTTTCATCACGAACCGATCCACCTGCGCCTCGGGCAACGCATACGTGCCCTCGTGCTCGATCGGGTTCTGCGTGGCGATGACGACGAACGGATCGGGCAGCGCGTACGTGCTGTCGCCGATCGTGACCTGCCGCTCCTGCATTGCCTCGAGCAGCGCGCTTTGTACTTTCGCGGGCGCGCGATTGATCTCGTCCGCAAGCACGAGGTTCGCGAAGATCGGCCCGAGACGCGGATTGAACGTGCGGCCGGCGGGGTCGAAGATCTGCGTGCCGGTAATGTCGGCGGGCAGCAGGTCGGGCGTGAACTGAATGCGCTTGAACGTGGCTTCGATCGCGTCCGCGAGCGTCTTCACGAGCAGCGTCTTGGCGAGGCCGGGCAGTCCTTCGATGAGCACGTGGCCGCGGATGAGCAGCGCGATCACGAGCCGGTTCAACACGGCCTCCTGCCCGATGACGACACGCCCGATCTCCTTGCGCAGGCGGGCGATGGTCTGGTGTGCGGCTTCGGTGGCTTCCGTCGAGGGCGTGGTCATCGCGTGCAGTTTAGTCGGAGCGGTCCGCAGGAAGAGTCTCAGA
>Ga0196977_1000451_pt1 | contig 21535 bp, 16 predicted proteins | sample S3v_1013CmetaG_FD_148634 | JGI IMG/M metagenome (GOLD analysis project Ga0196977, IMG submission 148634) | Soil microbial communities from Anza Borrego desert, Southern California, United States - S3+v_10-13C | ecosystem: Environmental > Terrestrial > Soil > Desert | place: USA: California...
CTCCCGCCGGCCGCGCCCGGCGCGATCCGCGCCACATGCGACACCTGCGTCGGCGCCACGTTCCAGCTCGGCTCGATCTCCAGCTGCGCCGGAATCCGCAGGTCCAGGAAATCGTGGACCTCCCTCCAGCTGAACTCCCGTGTGAACCTGCCGCACATACCCCGCACCCCATCAAGGCGGCGCCAATGCTGGCGCGGCTGTCCCGGCCATGCGCCCGCCGGCCCGAGGATCAGCCGCAAGCTCAACACTGGTCCGCACGATCGTCACGACCGCCCCAAGCCCAACCCCGCGCATCCGACACCGCTCCCGTCGAAGCGTCGCGGCACACTCTACACCCCATACTTCTCCGGGAAGGGAGGGCTCCCTCCGTGCTCTCACCCCTCGGTCAACCCGCGCGCAACATCTTCGCCGGCATCATGCCCCTGCGCGAGAACGAGCGCACTGCCGATCGGACCATGCGCCGCCTGGCCACCGGCCGCTCCATCACCTCCGGGAGCGACGACCCCGCCGGCCTGATCGCCGGCCTCCGCCTTGACTCCGTGATCCGCGCGCTCGACGCCGAATCGAAGTCACTCCAGCGCCGAGCCGACGTTCTGGCGACCAAGGACGGCGCCCTCGCCGCGGCGGGCGACATGGCCGGAGAGCTCAGGGCCATCGCGGTCGAAGCGGCGGGCTCCTCGACGCTTTCTGACGCCGAGAGGCAGGCCCTCGAGGTCGAGGCCGCGAGCATCGTCCGCGCCATCGAGCACACCGCGGGCGGCGCGAGCTTCGCCGGCGAGCGTCTGTTCGACTCTTCGCTCACCGCGGAGCTCGGCGAGACGGAGGCCATGGACCCCGGGTCCGGCGAGATGGCCGGCTACACCCTGGCCGATGTCGGCCGCTCGCTCGCCCTGTTCGACGACCCGGCGCTCGTGGAGTCAATCGCGGACGCCGCGGCGTCCGAGCTCGCGGTGATGCGCGGCCGGATCGGCGCCGAGGTCGCGAACGAGATCGAGCCGCGCTCCCGAGCCATCGACGCGGAGCTGAGGAGCCTCTCGCAGGCCCACTCGCTCATCGTCGATGCCGACTTCGCGCGCGAGACGGCCCAACTCATCCGCTCCGAGACACTCGCCCAAGCCTCCCGCTCCCTGCTCGCCCTCGACGGCCGCAACGCCGCCCTCGCCGTAGACCTGCTCGGCGCGGCGTGAGGCGTCACCGCGCCGGGTGCTCGCGCCCGGGGACCTGTGCGGCAGTCGGAACCGCAGCGACACGTTCGTCCCCATCGGCGGATACTTCACCCGCAGGCGCACGCCCACGAAATCTTCGGGGCGCCATCCCATTCTCCCATAGACGCGCCGCGCGATCTCCGGGTACGAGGCGAGCAGGCGCGTTCCCAGAATCGGGAGTGAGCCGGCGAGCGGGTGCGCCCTCTCGCTGATCGGCAGCCTGCACTGGTTCGGAGCGGCGCTCGCGAGCGACCGTGTCCCGAAGGGCTCGTGGGCGCGGGCTGCTGAGCGGAACCCCGAAGGCTCTGACGCGCAAAAATGGCCTGACGCGCCGATCAACCCGGCCCTTCGCCCCTCGCCTCCGCAGGACGCGTGGGGCGCTTTCTTGGGGCGATCGGCGGCCGATGGGACGCCAATGCAATCTCCCGCTTGAGCCGCCCCGACGCCGGCCCGATAGCCCGCTAGGCATCTCCCGACCGGAGACCAGCGGATGATCTCGCCCCTCTCAGGCTACAGCTTCATGATCGGCCAGCGCGGGCTGCGCAACGCGCAGGCCATCGTGCAGCAGGCCGCGGAGCGCCTGGCGACGGGCAAGCGCATCAACCGCGCCTCCGACGATCCCTCCGGTCTGATCGCCGTGGATGAGTTCACCGCGCGCATCACCAAGGTCGAGAAGAAGCTCGATGCGCTCGATCAGGAGGAGGCGCGCCTCGGCGCGATGGAGGGCTCCCTCTCGGTGGTCCACGACCTGCTCCACGAGCTCAACGGGCTCGTCGTCACCGCGGCGAACAAGGGGGGCACGAGCCCCGAGGAGCTCGAAGGCCTCCAGCTGCAGGCCGACGAGATCCTCAAGGCGATGGACTTCATCGGCAACACCGCCGTGTTCAAGGGTGAGAAGCTCTTCGAGGGCCTCTTCTCCACCTCCCTGGGACGCACAGATGCGACCGTCCACGGCGAGGGGGACGACGTGAAGACCGTCGAGGCCGTGCTCGCCTCGATCAAGTCCGGCGGCGTGCTCAACCTGATCGACGGCGACCTCGAGAGCGCCCAGGACAGCGTCGAGGCCGCGCTCGGGTCGATCGGCGCCCGCCGCGCCGGCATCGGCGCCCGCATCACGAACGGCATCGCCCCCGAGCGCAACCAGCTCCTGATCGAGCTCGAGAACTCCGAGGCCGCACGCTCGCAGATCCTCGACGCCGACATCGCCGCCGAGATGTCCAACCTCATCCGCGGCCAGATCCTCGAGCAGGCCTCGATCAGCGCCCTGCTCATCGGACGACAGGCCCCGCAGCAGGCACTCCAACTGCTCTCGGCCAACCTCGCCCTCGCCCGGAAGTGATCCCGTCATCGCCCACCCCCAGTGCGAAGCAAGGAAGCACCCAATGAAGATCTCTCCCGCCGATACCGCCCCCTCCGCCAGGCCTCGCGGCCTCGAGAACGCCGTCCAGCGGGTTCAGGCGAATATGGACCGGCGGGCCGCCCGGGCCAAGGCCGAGAGCGCCGGCGGGCACATCGCCGGCGCGAATGCGCTCACGCAGCTCCAAGCCAACCTCGCCCGCAAGAGCGGCCCCGTGGACGGGGTCGAGATCACGCCGGTCGAGCCCGCGCCGCCCGCCGACCCGACCCAGCCGACCGACCCGGACAACGCGATCCCCGCGCCCGCGCCGCTGCCTTCGCCCGACCCTTCGACCGGCGCGGGGGGCCTGCTGGACGTGCTCGCCTGACGGAGAGCACGCAGTCTCCGGGACAGAAAGGAGCAGGCCCCGGCGCTCGCGCCGGGGCCTTGCCCGCTTCCCTGCCTCTGGATCGCGGCGCTTACTCCTTCATCCGCTCCAGCGCCGCCTCGTACATCTCTTTCTGGGAGGAGGGCGCGAGGGAGACCGCCTTGGTCTCGGTCTCGATGGCCTTCTCCTTCTGCCCCGCGTGGTAGTAGGCCCACGCGAGCGTGTCGAGGATCGCCGGGTCCTCGTGGTCGGTCAGCTCGGCCGCACGCTCCGCCGCCTTGATCGCGAGATCCGTGTGCCGGTTCTCGACGTCCATGTCAGGATCGACGAACGGCCAAGCGATCCCGTTGAGCGCCATCGCGCTCTCCCACGCCGGCCCGCTCACGAGCTCCTCGGCCAGCTTCGCGGCCTGGTCGTACTCGCCCCCGCCGATCAGCTCCTGCAGCTTCTCGAACTTGGCCTCCATCTTCTGCTCGGCGACGTACGCATCCGCCGCCTTCGCGAGGTCCCATTTGCCCGCGACCACTTGCTCGAGCGCGTGGTCCATGCTCCCGGGGTGACCGATCCAGGCCACGTAGCCCTTCTGGTCCACGATGAAGGCCGACGGGATGCCGTTCCGTCCCGCGGCGGCCATCCACTCCTTCGCGATTCGGCCCTGCTCGATCTCCTCGCCCTCGATCTTCTCCTCGACGGCAACGGTGTATTCCATCTTCTCGTCGCCGCCGCGCTTCTCCATGAAAGGCTCGACGTTCGCCGGGTCGTCCCAGATGTTCACCCCGATGATCGTCACGCCCTTGTCCTTGTACTCCTTCTGCAGCTCGGAGAGGTGCGGCATGCCGGCGATGCAGGGCCCGCACCACGTCGCCCAGCACTCGACGACGTAGACCTTGCCCTCCTCGAAGCCGGTGACGGGCTCACCCTTGACCCACGTCCCGATCGCGAGCTCGGGCGCCCGGTCGCCCACCATCAGCTCGCCGATGCGCTCGGCCTCCACGCCGGGCGCCCGCTCGGGCTTGGGCTTGGCGTCCTGAGCCAAGGCCGGCGCCCCCGCCACCAGAGCCAACGCCGCCGCCACGCACGCCGCACCGCGAAGTTTCATCTGTCAGTCTCCTTCTGGGCGGCGCCGCCGCCCTCTCTACCGACACCGACGCCGCCCTTGAGGCGGCCGCCGTTCCGGTGGTACCTCCGCCGCGGCCCCCAAGTTCCGCGGACCTCCACCTCCGGAGCACCCGGCCCCGGCGACATACCGCCCAGCCTACCCGCCGATCCCCCCTGCCGCGACGCCTCTCCGGGAGGCTGAAAGGCGGTCGGCTCCGCCCATCCTGCCCCCGTACCGCCAGGCACCTGCAGGCGGGCGCCCCACGGGACGTGTATTGCTCACCGCGGACACCAGCTCGTTGAGATTGCAGGACAGGTCGGACGAATCGGCCTGACCCCCGCGAATTCGTCGCACGGTCACGTCCCTCCAAGCAGAATCGGCTTCGCCCCAAAGATAAAGCGAGCCCCTCCCGGGGCTCGCTCGTAACAGCGCCTGAATCGACGTCGAGCCTTACTCGACGAACAGCTTCCCTTCCTTCGCCGCGGCGATCAGCACGTCCGCCACCTCCGGCCGGCTGAACTCCGCGGGGGGCCGCTCGCCCTTGAAGAGCAGCTCGCGGACGGCGGTGCCGGAGAGGTTGATGATGTCGCCCTCGATCTTGGGGAAGGTCTTGCCGGAGACCATGCCGCCGTAGGACTTGGAGTAGCCGGTGTGCTCGAACTTGAGCGGCTGGATGCCGAGCGCCGCCAGGTCGATCTCGTCGAAGATCTTCTGCGCGTCGTAGGTGCCGTAGTAGTTGCCCACGCCGGCGTGGTCGCGCCCGACGATGAAGTGCGAGCAGCCGTAGTTCTTCCGCATCAGGGCGTGGTGCACGGCCTCGCGCGGGCCCGCGTAGCGCATCGCCGCGGGGAGCACGCTGACGAACGTGGTCGCGGGGTTGAAGTAGCGCGCGGCCAGTGCGTCGATCGCTCGCATGCGGACGTCGGCGCGGATGTCGCCCTTCTTGGTCTCGCCGACCAGCGGGTGGATGAGCAGGCCGTCGCAGATCTCCTGCGCGCACTTGCACACGTACTCGTGCGCCCGGTGGATCGGGTTCCGCGTCTGGAACGCGACGACGGTGCTCCAGCCCTTCTGCTCGAAAGCCGCGCGCACCTGTGACGGCGTCAGGCGACGGTCGAGGAACGCTTCGGGGCCCTCAGGGTCCACGCACAGCGTCAGCGCTTCAACCGGCCCGGCCACGCACACGTCGCCCTCGGCCATCACCTGCGCCGCGCCCGGGTGCGCCGCGTCGTCGGTGCGGAACACGCTCTTGCACTCGAGCGCCTTGTCGTGGGCGAACGTCTCCTTCACCGTCATGACGCCCTGCAGCACGCCGTTGGGCGCGTAGAGCGCGACCCGGCTCCCCACGCCCGGCGCGTCCCCCCTCTTCACGCTCAGCAGGATCGGGATCGACCACGGGAGCCCGCTCGTGAGCTTCATCCCGCGGCAGACGCTCTCGAAATCGGCCTGGCCCATAAACCCGTCCAGCGGGCTGAACCCGCCGCAGGCGATCAACTCCAGGTCGCAGGACTGCTTCTGCGACAGATTGATCCGCGCCATGCCCGCGGCCTCGGCCCGGAGGGCCTGCGCCCGCGCGCCCTCCACCAGACAATTCACCAGCTTGCCGCCGTGCGGCTGCATCAGGCCCTTCATCGAGGCTCCCTCCGCCAAATCCCAGAGTGTGTGCGACCGATCCCGACCCCGCGACGCGAGGCTGCAACTCTAGTCCTACCCGCACGGCACGCCCACCCCCGCGATCCCGTGTCCCGTGCCCGTAGGATTCCCCGCCGCAAGGGGAAGCCGCCGTGGAGCCTCGCCGCAAGCCTCGGATCGTGATCGTCGGAGGCGGCTTTGGGGGCCTGAACGCTGCCCGCGCGCTGCGGCGGGCCGACGCCGAGGTCGTGCTCCTCGACCGGAAGAACCACCACGTCTTCCAGCCGCTGCTCTATCAGGTGGCGACGGCGGCGCTGAGCCCGGGCAACATCGCGACGCCGCTCCGCAAGATCTTCGAGCGGCAGCGCAACTGCGCGGTGTACCTCGCGCTGGTGACGTCGATCGATCTCGACGGACGCGCCGTTGCGCTCGGCGAAGACGGCACGCGCTATCGCTACGACTACCTGGTCCTCGCGCCGGGCGTGCGGACCGCCTATTTCCATCGCGACGAATGGGCATCGCACGCGCCGGGACTGAAGACGATCGACGACGCCATCGAGCTGCGTCGGCGGTACCTGCTGGCGTTCGAGCAGGCGGAGATCGAGGGTGATGCGGATGCGCGCCGGCGCTCTCTCACCTTCGCGATCGTCGGCGCGGGGCCTACGGGCGTCGAGATGGCCGGTTCCATGGCCGAGCTGGCACGACAGACGATGCGCCGCTCCTTCCGCCGCCTCGACACGCGCGAGACCCGCGTGATCCTGATCGATGGCAACGACAGAGTGCTCACGACGTTCCCGCCGGAGCTCTCGGCACGGGCGCAGCGGGACCTCGAGCGGCTCGGCGTGGAGGTGTTGCTGGGGCGGCGGGTCGTGGAGGTGGGGCCCGGCGGCCTGACGCTCGAATCCAGCTCCGGCGAACGGTCGGCGATCGACACGCCCAACATCGTGTGGGCCGCGGGGGTCGAGGCGGTGCCACTGGCGGAGACGCTCGGCGTGGAGCTAGCCCGCGGGGGGCGGGTTCCGGTCGGCCCGGATCTTGCGCTGGCCTCACACCCGGAGGTGTTCGTGGTGGGCGACCTGGCCGCCGCAAGCGACGCGCTGACGGGAGAGCCCGTGCCGGGCGTCGCGCAGGGCGCGATCCAGATGGGGCGCCACGCGGGGCGGATCATCGCGAGGGAGATCGCCGCGCTGGGCGCCGGCCGCCCAGCCCCGGCGCGGGCGGCTTTCCGCTACCGAGACAAGGGCGAACTGGCGACAATCGGGCGGAACCGGGCGGTGGCCAAGATCCGGGGGATGGAGCTCACCGGCTTCCCCGCCTGGCTCATCTGGGCCACCGTCCACATCCTCTACCTGATCAACTTCCGAAGCCGGCTGATGACGATGCTGGAGTGGGTCTGGCTCTACTTCTTCTACGACCGGGGCGTGCGGCTCATCACGGGGCGCGACGCCCTGCCCCGCCCCGTGAAAGCCCCGCCGGACCGGGCATGACACCCGACCCTGCTCCGTGTCCGCGCCCCCGCCCCGGTCGCCGCCTCGTGGGCCGCCGCTCCGCCTAAAGTCCTCGCCCGCAACGGCTCACGCACCCACACCCGGACGAGGAGAACCCCGCCATGACGCAGGTGAAGGCCACGAACATCCACTGGCACGAGGGCAACATCAGCCGCGACGAGCGCTGGAAGGCCCTCGGCGTCAAGGGAGCCACCATGTGGTTCACCGGTCTCTCCGCCTGCGGCAAGAGCACCATCGCCTGCGCCCTCGAGCAGGCGCTCGTGAATCAGAAGGTCCCCTGCTACCGCCTCGACGGCGACAACATCCGCTTCGGGCTCAACAAGAACCTGGGCTTCTCCGCCGCGGACCGCGAGGAGAACATCCGGCGCATCGGCGAGGTCTCCAAGCTCTTCGCCGACGCGGGACTCATCACGCTCACGAGCTTCATCTCCCCCTACATCAAGGACCGCGACGCCGCCCGCGCCCTGCACAAGGAGTCGGGCATCGACTTCATCGAGGTGTTCGTGGACACCCCGATCGACGTCTGCGAGCAGCGCGATCCCAAGGGCCTCTACAAGAAGGCCCGCGCGGCGCTGGCCGAGGGCAAGGGCCTTGGCTTCACCGGGATCGACGACCCGTACGAGGCCCCCAAGAACCCCGAGCTGGTCGTCAAAGCCGCCGAGCACAAGCTCGACGCGTGCGTGAAGATGTGCCTGAAGGCGCTCGGGCAGCGCGGACTGATCGAGTACGCGGGCTAGCGCCGCCAGCAAAGGGCAAACCGATGACAAGCGGGTCGGAACGCGCGAGCGCGGGGGCATCCCATGGTTGCAGACGGAGATCCTCGGGAGGGGGAGTCGCTTTCGGATCGCTTCGTTGCAGCGGAGCCATTCGCGGCCGTGGGATGCCCCCGGCGCAACCTTCGCTCGCACACGTGACGCCCCGCTGAATCCCTACGCGCTCTCCCCCCGAACCTGCGCCTCCCCGGCCTTCAACCTGTCATTCGACCAATTGGTCTCTGCCATTCGGCCGCGCCCTTCGACCTCGCGCTCGAGCAGCCGCAGGTTCCGGACATGGGCCTTGAACATCGTGTCGAACACCAGGTCGGCGACGGGGACGAGACCCACGAGCCAGTCGATAGCGAGGTTCGCCCCCATCTTCGCCAACACCCGCCGGCGCACCCCCAGCCGCATGGCCTCCATCACGATCGCGGCCCCGGCGGCCAGCGTCAACGTGTCGCCGATCACCGGAACGAAACCGGCGATCGTGTCCAACCCGAACCGGATGCGCGTCCCCGGCACGACAAATCGCGTGTCGAGCAGCGTCGTCAGCTGACGCACCCACGGCCGGATCTCGGAACCCATGGCACTCATTTCTTCGCGATCACCCACACCGCGTGCACGATGCCGGGGAGGTAGCCCAGGATCGTGAGCAGGATGTTCAGCCAGAAGTGCTTCGTGAGGCCGACCTCCAGGAACACCCCCAGCGGGGGGAGCAGGATCGCGAAAATGATCTTCACAAGGTCCATGGGGCCGGCTCCTCGCTCTCGACATTACACCACAAACGAGCCCCGTGCGACGCGATGGCCGTGGTGCGCCCGAGAATGAACGCCTTCTCAGCCGCCGTCCGGACCCACCCTATCCTCTCCCATCCGGCTCCCAACGCCGGTGTGCTCATTTGCTGACTCGCCGCCTTGCTGTCGTGCCGCGTTCCTGATTTCCTAACTGGAAGCCCACAATGCCGGATTACGGAACTCTCGCCACCGCCGCCCGCGAGGCCGTCTCCCTCGCTTCCGCCGTCTGCCGCGAGGTGCAGCGGTCGCTCGAGGAGGTGCGGGCGATCACCAAGGACGACAAGTCCCCCGTCACCGTCGCCGACTTCGCGAGCCAGGCGATCGTCGCCAAGGTGCTCGCCGACCGGCTCGGTGCGGTCGTCCTCGTCGGTGAGGAGGACTCGAAATGGCTGCGCGAGGACGGCCACGGCCCGCACCGCGCCGCGGCCCTCGCGGCGGTGCAGACCGTCTGGGAGGGCGCGACCGAGGAGGAGATGCTCGACGCCATCGACGTCGGCTCCGGCGACACGCACCACGCCGGCTTCTGGACTCTCGACCCCGTGGACGGCACCAAGGGGTTCCTGCGCAACCAGCAGTACGCCATCGCCCTCGCCTACATTGAGCGCGGCACGCCGGTGGTGGGCGTGCTCGGCTGCCCGAACCTCCCTCGAAACTTCAGCGCGCCGCTCGACCGCCCCGATCGCCACGGCTGCATCTACTCCGCGATCCGGGGCTCCGGCGTCTTCGAATACGTCGCCGACGATCCGGGCGAGAAGCCCGTCGAGATCAAGCGGCTCGACCACGCCGAAGGGGAGCCCATCAGCGTCTGCGCCTCCGTCGAGGCCGCGCATTCCAACGTCGACGACACAGACAACATCCTCCAGTATCTCACCACCCGGGGCCACCCGACCGGCGAGCCGGCCCGTCTGGACTCGCAGGCCAAGTACGCCGTCACCGCCCGCGGCCAAGCCGACGCGTACCTGCGACTGCCTACGAAGAAGGGCTACGTCGAGCGCATCTGGGACCACGCCGCGGGAACGCTGGTGGCGGCGGAGGCGGGCTGCTTCGTGACGGACATCGGCGGCCACCCGCTCGACTTCTCGCACGGGCGCGGGCTCGAGAAGAACAAGGGTGTTGTGTGTGGGCCGCCGCGGGTGCATGGGTTGGTGATCGGGGCGATTGAGGCGCTTGGAATCGGTAAGGCCTGACCGGCGCTTCACGCGCCCGAGCCGAGTCCTCGAAGGTCAGGGTCAAGACGTGTTCTTCAATCTCGACGAGGTCGCGCCGTGGATGCAGGACGTGCCGCAGATCGACGCCCACGTCCTCGACGCGGCCGCCCCCCCGCCCGAGACCACGCGCCCGCGTCGCTCCGGCTCGATGGCTTCAGGCGGCTCCTTCGAAAGAGCGAAGGAACGGGAGCACACCAGACATGAACGCAGCAACTCTTGCCTTCACCGTCCTGTCGTTCGTCGCGGCGCTCGCGGCCCGGGCACAAGTGCCGACGAGCGGCTACGCGCCTGTTCGCGGCCTCGACATGTACTACGAGATCCACGGAAGCGGCAGCGGCGAGCCCCTGGTCTTGCTGCACGGATCGTTCATGACGATCACGAACAATTGGAGCGAGTGGATCGGCCCGCTCTCGGAGCGCCGCAGGGTCATCGCCGTCGAGATGCAGGGCCACGGACGCACGGCCGACATCGAGCGCGATTTCAGCTACGAGAGCCTCGCCGACGACATCGCCGCGCTGCTCGGCCACCTCGACATCGAGCGCGCCGACGTGCTCGGGTACAGCATGGGCGGCGGCGTCGCCATGCAGGTCGCCATCCGCCATCCCGAGAGGGTGCGCAAGGTCGTCAGCATCTCCGCCGTCTTCCGCCACGACGGCTGGGTTCAGGAGGCGCTCGACGCGTTCCCGCACCTGACGGCCGACGCCCTCAAGGGCTCGCCCATCGAGGCCGAATACAAGAGGCTCAGCCCGACGCCCGACGAGTTCCCCGGCTTCATCCAGCGCGTCATCGCGATGGACCTCAAGCCGTACGATTTCGGCGCGGACAAGCTCGCGGCCAGCGAAGCCCCGATCCTCTTCATCCACGGCGACGCCGACGGCGTCCGGCTGGACCACATCACGGAAATGTTCCGCCTCAAGGGCGGCGAGGTCTTCGGCGACCTGCGGCCGCGCTCCGGATCCCGGCTGGCCGTGCTCCCGAACACGACCCACGTCACCCTGATGGAGCGGGGCGATGCCATCATCCCCATGGTGAACGACTTCCTGGGCGCCGAGCCGCAGCCAGAGTGAGGCCCGCATAGTCGGGTCGCGTATTCGCGTCTTCCGCGTGTGGATCTTCCGAACCTTCAAAGAGGGTACTGTCGCGAGCCCGGGCGCGGCCCGGCGTGGTCGGGATGTCCGCGCGCAGAGCCCCGGATGGGGCTCTGTGCGCGAGCAGCGACTCTTCCCCGGGCTGCGCTCGGGCGAACGGCGGCGCCCTCGGGGGCTGAGATCAAAGTGAGGCTCACCCGTAGCCCCGGCGATCTCGCTCAGTCAACTCGGTCGCATCACGGCCGGAGGTCCGGCGGCACCGTCGTCAGCCAGCTCTGCGCGGCGTTGACGTTGCCGGAGATCGCCGGTTCGGCGAAGGGAGCGGCGACATAGCCCCAGCCGGCGAACTCGACCATGGCGTCGAGGATCTCCTGCTGGCTGGGCCAGTGGCCGAGCTCCTCCATGAGGTGGTGCTGGTGGATGCCGGCCCAGATCTCGTGGCCGGGGGAGAGGAAGTCGGTCAGGTAGTGCGGGTTTCGGACGCGGTACCCCGTCTGGCTGAGCGGTCGGGTGCCGAGGAGGTACGTGGGAGCCAGCGTCTGCATCAGGTCGGGATGGATGGGCTCGGTGATCATGGCGATGCCGGGGTACGCCGCCTGCATGTCCTGCAGCCACCAGTAGCTCTCCCATACCGGGAGATAGCTGAAGGCGTCGAGCCCGACCATGGACGCGTTCACGCCCGCGGCTCCGGAGAGCTCGCTCATCGCGAGGAAGACGTGCTCGTCGTTGCTTGGATCGAGGGGCTCGTCGTCCGGGTCCTCCCACTCCCGCATGACCTGCGCCGCGCGCCCCCACCAGAGACCGAGGCCGGCGCCGGTGTTCTCCGTGAATTGCTCCAGCTCTGCGAGCGACGCGGCCATGGGCGGGACGTCGTTCCAGTGGGAGGTGAATTGGAACGGGTAGTTGTTGTGCTGCGCGGTGCAGTAGAGGCCCGTGGGGGACCAGACCATGAATCGCTCCCAGCCGGTTGCGGCGACTCCGGACCAGTGGTCGGCCCACGGGCCCCATCCGTTGGTGTCCGGGCGGAGTGCCTCGTTGATGAAGCCGAGTGGGCTCGCGCCGGAGCAGGCCGAGAGCTGGGTGGTGGTCACGGAGCAGACGGGACGGCCGTCGCGCTGGAAGCGGGGCATGCCGTAGAGGCAGCGGAAGTAGCGCCGATACGGATGGTAGAGGCGCATCCACTCGTTCTCGTGCTGGCCTTCCAGCCGCTTCATGATGCGGCAGGTGACGACGTACTTCCGCGTCTCGCCGGGCTGGATCTCGCCCTCCTCGGAGTACGGGGCGCATGTGTTTATGCTGCACCACTTGGGGTTCAGGGCGATGCGGACCTCCCAGTTCTGCCCGCCGTACGTGTACTGGCCGCCGGGGCTGTCGGTGTGCATGTCGACGGCGTGCTTGTAGTCCAGGATCGGGTACTGGATGCTCACGCCGATGATGTATTCGTCGCTATCGGAGTCGAACGGGTCGGCCTCGCCGATGTACTTGACCGGCGAGGAGATCACGCCGGGGTAGAACTCCGGACGGCCGAAGTAGTTCTGCCCGGGGGGGCGCGTGATGATCTGCTCCTTGCCGTCCACGTAGAAATCGCGGTGCACGATGCTGCTCCCGAAGCGGATGCCGGGGATGTAGACCGTGCCGAGCGAGCGGACCTGATCATCGGGATTGGCGTATGTCAGCACGAGGTCGAAGCCGTCGGACCTCGGCACGAACTGGATCGCCGGCTCGAGGGCCGGGTGATCGGGATGGTGCTCGTCGGGGTTGGCCTGCCAGACCTCGTGCAGGTTGGGGCTGATGATCACGTCGCCGGTGTCGTTGTCGGTGACGGTGATCATGTTGCCGGCGTCGAGAACGGCGGTGACGTCGATGCCCTGGAGAGGCGGGATGGGCGGGAGCGACTGGCCGTAGTTGGCCAGGACAGCGAAGTAGTCGTCCGAATCGACGACACGGTCGCGGTTGACGTCGCCGTCGAGCACGGTGACGTCGCCGCTGAGGCCGTAGTTGAGGGCGATGATGTTGGCGTCGGCCTGGTCCACGACGTCGTCGCAGTTGGCGTCGCCGACGAGCGGCGGCTCGGCGAGAAGCGGCGTGGAGAGCGCCGCGAGCACGGAGGCCAGGGTTCCGGTTCGGCACTTGCGCATGTGGTGCTCCTCTCCCTTGCAGGTTGCGCGAGCGCCGACTTCCGCTCCCTCGCGGGGGTCGGCCGCACGCGTGTGGCGATGGCGTTCGAAGGGAGGCGCCGTCACGGGCGCCCGGGGCGCCAGCGCAAACGCACGCGCCGGGCCGCGACGGAAAGAGGCCATTCTGCTTGAGCGGGGCACGTACGTCAAATCACCCACGGAAGTGGGGCGAGCGACTCAGAATTGGTGGGACGCGGCGGGTGGTGTGGCCAAAGTTCGCCATGGAGCACGCACGTGGCCGTCAGCGGCGCGCCGTGCGCTGGCCAGCTCGGCACGCGGAAGCTCTCAGAACTCTTGCCACTCTGGCACGCGGCTTGCAACACGGCATGGCGCACATACCCGTGAGAACCCACGGAACTCGCCCTCGCCTCGAACGTACTTCCCCCGGCCTATCCGCGCACCCCGCCCTGCGCACGCGGTCGGAGCCGGTGGGAGCAGATAGGCCATTGGGCCAATGACCAGGACACCTGCGGCGTGGAGCACCCGCACTTCCCGGCGGTCGGGGAGAGTTGACGGCACGCCCGACGAATCACACAGCAACGGCGCGACGGGGACGCCCGCGCGCACGGAAGAAAGGTACACGCACGATGCACCAGTTCTCTCTCCGCTCGGTCGCCGGTATCGCGGCGGCGCTCGCTTGCACCTCCGGCGCCGCGCTCGCCGAGCCGCCGCAGTACAAGGTGACGATCCTCGGGCACGTTGTGCCGGGCGACTATGCATTTCCGGTGCCGACGGCGATCAACGAGGCCGGCGAGATCGTCGGCCGGTACACCAGCGCCGGGTGGACGCAGGAAGGCTTCATCTGGCGCCCCGGCGAGGGCACCTCGGCGCTCCCCAGCCCCGACGGGCTGCCCTACTCGATCCCGGCGGAGATCAATGACGACGGCGTGATCGTCGGCACCGCGGGGACCGACCTCATCGAGTACGAGACGGAATCGGTGGCGTGGAAGCTCGAGGGCGGCGCCTACACGCTCTTCCCGCAGCTCGTGAGCGGGCGGCCGACGCGCGCGGCTTCGATCAATAACCCCGGCGAGATCATCGGCTCGGCCAACGACGGGTCGTTCAACGGCTACGTCGCGGTGCGGTTCGAGAACGGCCAGACCGAGCAGATCTTCCCGGGCGTCCTCACGACCGCCGCGGACATCAACGACGCGGGGCAGATCACCGGCGAGGAGTCTCGCGGGGTGTACATCTGGACTCCCGGCGATCAGGACCGCTTCATCCTCCCGCTCGCGCAGGACCGTCTGCCCTACATGTGGGCGCGTGAGATCAACAGCCTGGGGCACGTGACGGGCATCACCACCGGGCCGCAGGTCGAGACCGACTACACGTTCCTCTACACGCCGCAGACCGGCACGATCCTGCTGCCCCCGGTGGGACGGCACAACTTCCCCGAGGGCATCAACAGCCAGGGCGAGCTGGTCGGCTCCAGCCGCGACACCGGCATGGGCGACTACGCCTGGCGCTGGACGGCTGAGGACGGTCTGATCGCGCTCTCCGATCTGCTCGTGCCCGAGGACAGCCACTACGGCGTGTGGTACTGCGGCGACATCAACGAGGCCGGACAGATCGTGGCGGTCGGCTACGACATCTCCACGGACAAGAGCGTGGGCATGCTGCTCACTCCGGTCGCGGACTGTCCGGCGGACTTCAACGGCGACGACGCGGTGAACACGCTCGACGTGCTCGCGTTCCTCAACGCGTGGAGCTCGCAGGCGGACGGCTCCGATTTCAACGGCGACGGCGCCGTGAATACGCAGGACGTGCTCGCGTTCCTCAATGCCTGGACGGCAGGCTGCTGAATCACACACGCACATGGAGGACGCGCCCGGGCAGCCGGGCGCGCCCTCGCTCTTGGGGTATTCACACATGACAAGGCACTCGATGGGCGTTTCAATCGTGGGGCTGCTCACCCTCGCCGGCGCGGCCGGGGCGCAGCCCGGGATGTTCGAGTTCGCGCAGGTCGGGGCGATCGAGCTCGCGGACCAGGGGTCGGAGCCATACGGCGCGGACGCGAACGGCGACGGCAGGCCGGACCTGGTGTACGTGGGGTCATCACCCGCGTCGCTCTGCGTGCTGCTGAACCAGGGTGAGGGCGGGGGGTCTTTCAGCAGCGCACCGGTGTGCGCCTCCATCGCGCCGCTCTCTTTCGTGGGAGCCGTCGCCTTCGGCGACGTGAACGAGGACGGGATCGATGACGCGGTGGTCGGCGATGCCGAGGGCGGGCCGATGAACGTCGGCGTCTTCCTGGGCACGGCACGCGGGCAGTTCGAGTTCGCGGTCGGGGTCAGCAACGGCCCCGCCTCGGAGCCGGGCGTCGGGCTGGACGATTTCAACGGCGACGGCCACTTGGACATCGTGTCCTCGACCGGCGGCGTGACGCCGCAGCTGACGGTGGCGCTCGGCGACGGGACGGGGAACTTCGGCGCCTCGATCGTCTCGGGCGAGACCACGGGGCCGGACGGCCGGTTCGTCAGCGGCGACGCCGACGGCGACGGCGACGTCGACGTGGTGTACCTGCGCGACCACTCTCCCTCAGGCCTCGACTCGGTGGAGACGCGCATCGTCGTGAACCTCAACAACGGCGACGCGACATTCACCGCAGTGCAGTCGCTGAGCTACCCCACGACGCTGGACGACGTGCGGTTGGGCGAGATCGACGGCGACGGCCTGCCCGACCTGATGCTGTACGGCTACAAGGGCGATCCCAACTTCGATCACTGGGGCGGCGTGCGGCTGCTGCGCAACACGGGCGGGCGGCTCGAGCTCATGCACCTGACCGGCTGGCTCAACCTGCCCTATCCGGCCGAGAGCGCCGAATTGGCTGACCTGAACGGCGACGGCGCCGCGGAAGTCGTCGTCGTGCGCCGGAGCAGCAACGAGCAGGACGTCTTCGTGTGGGGCAACGACGGGGCGGGGACATTCGACACCAACGCCGCGGTGCTCACGGCCAGGGACTACTCGCAGGAGGTCGTCGCCTTCGACTTCACCGGGTCGGAGCTGGCGGACCTCGTGGTGTTCGACAACCCGATCTTCGGAGCCCCCGACGCCTACCTGGCGTACGAGAACCTCACCAGCGAGCCCGAGCCGTGCCCAGCGGACTTCAACGGCGACGGCGCGGTGAACACGCTGGACGTGCTCGCCTTCCTGAACGCCTGGAGCTCGCACGGCGACGGTTCGGACTTCAACGGCGACGGCGCAGTGAACACGCAGGACGTCCTAGCGTTCCTCAACGCCTGGACGGCGGGCTGCGCCTGACGCCCCGGGTGCCGCTCCCTGTCTGAGCCCGCGGGCGCGGCGCGCACCTGCGCCGCGCCCGCGAGGTCTTTTTTGACGGCATCCCGGCGCCGGAGGACTTGCTCGGCGGGCGCAGGAACGTAGGATGCGCTCGCAGACCACGCGAGCCATGCTGTCCGACCTGCTGAGAGCGGAGTTCGACCCGGCGGTGCGCAAGCGCGGCGAGCTGTACGCGTGGAACGGCTCCATCCGGCGCGTGCGCGTCGACGGCTCGCGCATCGAGGGGGAGGTCCGCGGCAGCGAGCGGTACGACGTGCTGATCCAGGTGGAGCGCCACCCGGACCGCTGGGATGTGCTCGCCCTCTGCACCTGCCCATACGCGGCGAGCGCGCCCTGCAAGCACACGTGGGGGCTAATCCTCAAGGCTCAGGGCAGGGCGCTCGCGCTGTGGGGTCCGCCGCCTGGGGAGGCGCGGCTCTCGATCGACGAGGACGAATTCGCGGAGGAGCTCGGGGCCGAGCCGGAGCCACAGCCGCGCGCCGCGCGCGTGGCGAGCGCCGGGAGCCTCGGCGCCGGGAATGCCCGGGTCGCGGAGCTCAAGCGCCTCATCGAGAGCGAGCCGCGGGTTTTCATCTTCGGCGAGGCGGCGGCGCGGCTCACGCCGGACGGCGGCGGGGGCGCTCGGCCGACGGCCCCCGGGCGGTCCGGCGCCGAGTGGATGCGGATGCTCGAGAGGGCGCCGCGCGAAGTCGCCCCGCGCCCGGCCGGGACTCAGGGGCCGATCGGGCCGCTGCGGTACATCATCGACGTGGATCGCTCGCACCAGAACGGCACGATGACGCTGGCGCTGGCACAGGACGCGGCGGGGGCGCGCGGCGCGGTGCGCCGGCAAACCATCGCGCCGCCGAGCGTTGCGCTGCTGAGCGACGCGGAGGACCGGGCGATCGCGGCCATGCTGGTCGGCGCCGCGCGCCCGGGTCGGGAGTGGGCGTTCGGGGCTGGCTCGGTGCGGACCGCCTCGCCCTCGTCGCTGTGGCAGGTCGATCCGGGGATGTTCCGGATCATCGTCCCGATGATGCTGGCGACCGGACGCCTGTGGTGGACGCGGAGCGAGGGCGACAAGGTGCTCCCCGTCCGCTGGGAGGACGAGCCGTGGGAGCTGGCATTCCTCGTGAGGCGCGCACCGGCCGGCACACAGGCCGGCAAGCAGGGCGCCGGCCGGGGCGGCGAGCGGTTCGTGCTGCGCGGCGGTCTCGTGCGCGCCGGGGATGAGGAACCGCTCGACGCCTTCGACGCGGTTTTCGAGGGTGAGCCGGGCCTGGCGCTCCGCGACGGGGCTCTCGCCCCGCTGAAGGCATGCGCACGGGGCGGCTGCATCGGGTGGCTCCGCCAGCAGGACGGCGCGGAGATCCGCGCCCGGGACGCTCTCCCGCTGCTGCGCGAGCTGCACAGGCGGTCGCTCCACCTGCCGGTCCGATGGCCCGCGGAGTGGCCGGTGCGGGAGTCGGCCGACGTCGCGCCCGCCCCGTGCGTGACCGTGCGGCCGGCCGGGGGCAAGGCCGGGGCCGCGGGCACGGTGCTCGAGGCGATGCTGTCGTTCAGGTATGGAGAGGGCGTGCAGGTTGAGGCGGATGGGGGGCTGTACGCCTCACCCGGGGGCGAGCGCGGGAGCGAGGCCGACGACCAGGCGGCGACGATCGTCATCCGGCGCCGGCCGGAGGCCGAGCGGCTCGCCGCGGAGCGGCTCGGGGCGCTCGGGCTGCGGGCGTACCCGACGATGCCGGGCAGATTCACCCTCTCGCCGAAGCAGCTCGGGGCGCTTGCCGCGGCGCTCGTGCAGGAGGGATGGGAGGTGCGCGGCGAGCAGGGGGTGTTCCGCGCCGCGGGGAAGATCGACATCCGGGTCACGTCCGGCATCGACTGGTTCGACGTGGAGGGCAGCGCGGACTTCGGGGGGGCGTCTCTGCCGATCGCAGCGCTCCTGACGGCGCTCAAGAAGGGCGAGCGGTTCGTCGCCCTGGGGGACGGGTCGCACGGCATCCTCCCGGAGGAGTGGCTGGAGCGGCACGCGGGTTGGATGCGTCTGGGAGAGGCCAGCGCCGTCGGCGTGCGGTTTGCGCGCACGCAGCTCGGCTTGATCGATGCGCTCCTGCAGGAGCTGCCGGAGGCGACGTGCGACGAGCAGGTCGCCGCGGCGCGGAGGGAGCTGGCGGCGTTCGAGGGGGTGACGGCGCGGGACGAGCCCCGGGACTTCCGCGGCGGGCTGCGCCCCTATCAGCGGATAGGGCTGGGGTGGCTCCACTTCCTGGACGCGTTCGGGTTCGGCGGGTGCCTGGCGGACGACATGGGCCTGGGTAAGACGGTGCAGGTGCTGGCCTTTCTGGCGGAGCGCGCCCCCGAGGCGTCGCGGAGCGGCGCGGGCCCGTGGCTGGTCGTGGCGCCGAGGTCGCTCGTGTTCAACTGGGTGCGCGAGGCGGCGCGGTTCGCGCCGGGGCTGCGTGTGGTGGACTACACGGGCCCGGACAGGCGGGGCGCCGAGGACGGGTTCGCCGGCACGGACCTGGTGGTGACGACGTACGGCACGTTGCGGAGCGATATCGAGCGACTGCGCCGCGTCGAGTTCGCCGGCGCGGTCCTCGACGAGGCGCAGGCGATCAAGAACGCGCAGTCGCAGTCGGCCAAGGCGGCGCGCCTCGTGCGCGCGCGCCGGCGGCTGGCGCTCACCGGCACGCCGGTCGAGAACAGCCTCGACGACTTGTGGTCCATCTTCGAGTTCCTGAACCCCGGCATGCTGGGCTCAGCGGCGGCGTTCGGGGCGGTGGCGAGGTCGGCGTCCGGGGGCGCGCCGGACATGGCGATGCTGCGCCGGGCGCTCAAGCCGTTCATCTTGCGCCGGACGAAGCAGGTGGTCGCGCCGGAGCTGCCGGAACGCACCGAGCAGACGATCGTGTGCGAGCTCGTCGGACGACAGCGGACGATCTACGACGGCCTGCGGAGGCACTACGTCGGCCAGTTGCTCGGGCGCATCGATCGCGACGGCATGCAGAAGAGCCGCATGCACGTGCTCGAGGCGCTGCTCCGCCTGCGCCAGGCGGCGTGCCACGCGAGGCTGGTCGATCCGAAGGCGGCGGTCTCGGCCTCCGCCAAGGTCGAGACGCTGCTGGCGATGCTGGACGAGACCGCGGCGGAGGGGAACAAGGCGCTTGTCTTCTCACAGTTCACGTCGCTCCTGGACCTCGTGCAGCGGGAGCTCGACGCGCGGGGCATGTGCTACGAGCGCCTGGACGGGGAGACTTCCTCCCGCGAGCGCGCGGCGCGGGTCGACCGCTTCCAGGGGGACGGCGCGTGCCCGGTGTTCCTCATCAGCCTGAAGGCGGGCGGCGTGGGGCTCAATCTCACCGCGGCCCAGTACGTATTCCTGCTGGATCCCTGGTGGAACCCGGCGGCGGAGGCGCAGGCGATCGACCGCACCCACCGGATCGGGCAGTCGGCCCGCGTAAGCGCGTACCGGTTGATCGCCAAGGACACGGTGGAGGAGCGGATCCTGGAGCTCCAATCTCGCAAGCGCGAGCTGGCGGAGGCGATCGTGGCCGAGCAGTCGGGCGCGCTCAAGGGTCTGTCACGCGAGGATTTGGAGTGGCTTCTCAGCTGAGGTTCGCGCAGAGCGAGCGGTCGTGGCGGGATGTGCCGGCCGTGACCGGCGGCTGCTCATCCGAGTGCGCGTGAACGAATCCTCACGAGGAGCACTCTGACTACCTGAATTTGCGCTCAGAATTCGCCCCCGAGTGCAGTGTCATTCGTGAGCTTACGCGGTACCTTTGGCGGGGATGCATCCCACTTGGAGGGGAGGCGGCGAATGTCAATCTCCGCGCGTACCGGGCTGTTCGCGGCGGCGATCGTTCTGGCGGCGGGGACGGGGTCGGCGGTCGGGCAGACCGTCACCGTCGACACGGTGCAGGACGTCGTCGATTTCGGGGGCGCGCAGACAATCTCGGATCTGCCGGGGCCGGACGGTCGGGTGTCGTTCCGCGAGGCGGTGATCGCGGCGAACAACACGGCGGGGCCCCAGACCATCGCGTTCGCGATCCCGACGGACGACTGGTGGCTGGTGGACAACATGGCGGTGCTGCGGATCGAGCTCTCCGGCCCGACAGTCACGGGCGACCAGACCACGATCGACTTCACGACGCAGACAGAGTTCACGGGCGACACGAACCCCGACGGGCCGGAGGTGGGGATCTATGGCGTGCACCCGAACTACCACGGCACGGCGGCGATCGGGATCCGAGCCAACGACTGCGTGGTGCGCGGCCTGGGCTTCGTCTGGAACCGGATCCCGGTGGTGATCGGCGGAGGGCAGGGCAACCGTGTGGTCGCGTGTCAGACACCGGCTGTGAGGATCGGAGACTCGCTTGGCCCGGAGGCGCCCAGCTTCAACGTGATCGGGGGCACGAACCCCGAGGACGGCAACATCCTGGGCAACGTCGTCATCTCCTGCTACGCGAACGACAATATCGTCATCGGGAACGAGATCGGATCGGTGGATATCGTCGGAAGCCAGTACTGCGTGCACCCGGAGCGCAACCGCATCGGCGGGCCGACGCTCGCCGAGCGGAACTTCATCACCGACACGGGTGACCTCGGCAACGAGGGGTGCCCCATCGATGCCGGGATCGAGGTGTACTGGGCAAGGGACACACTCATCGAGGGGAATTGCATCGGCGTGACTCGCGATGGGACGGCGCGCACCGGCTCCGGCACCTCGGGCGTGGATGTGGGGGACTCGATCGACACGACCATCCGCAACAACTTGATTGCCGGGCAGCGCATCGTCGGGGTGCGCAACTGCGCCGACGTTGTCGCCGGCCAGGGTATCCTGCTCAAGGCGATCAACGAGGACAATGTCGGCGTCGTGATCGAGGGCAACATGATCGGCACGGACGCGACGGGGCGGCACGGGATCACGACGCTCCACGGCATCGTGGTGCGATCGATCTCCGGCCTTTTCCGGGTGCGCGACGTGCGGATCGGGGGCGTCGAGCCCGGGCAGAGCAACCTGATCGCGTTCACCGAGCGCGCGGGCGTGGCGGTCGTCGAGCCGGCGATCG
>Ga0196977_1000452_pt1 | contig 21502 bp, 15 predicted proteins | sample S3v_1013CmetaG_FD_148634 | JGI IMG/M metagenome (GOLD analysis project Ga0196977, IMG submission 148634) | Soil microbial communities from Anza Borrego desert, Southern California, United States - S3+v_10-13C | ecosystem: Environmental > Terrestrial > Soil > Desert | place: USA: California...
CGGCGTCACGGTCACCGGCGGTGGCGGCGCGACGATCACGGGGGGCGGCGCCGCAATGACGGGCGGCGCGTCTTGCGCGAATACGGGCGCGGTGGGGAGGACGAGGGCAGCGAACAGCGCGGCCGACGCGGGGCGAAGCGGGGAAAGTTTCTGTTTCATATCACGCCGACAACGAATTCGCGGCGCAAAAGGCTCGGCTTATCGTTCGATCTGCGTCAGGAGGTTGGGACTCAGCGGCGAAACGAAAGGTGGTTAAGACGCGGCCCCGCTGCTTTCACGAAGCTGCGGGAAGCCGAGCCAGGCCTTCAGCTTGCGCACCTCCTCCGCCGGGATCACCATCTGGTGGGTATAGCCGGGATTGAGCACCGCGCCCTTGCCGCTGGGCAGGCTGAAGATGAAATCGCGCCAGCGCATCTCGAAGGCATGGCGGGCATGTTCGGGATAGAGGCCGAGCCGCAGGCGCGAGGAGAAAGCCGCGACCACGGTGTCGCTCCCCGCCTTCAGCAGCAGCGGCGAGAAGTCGCTGCCGTCCGGGAGCATCGCCGTCGCGCTGCCGACATAGATGGACGCGTCGCGCAGCGCGGCCACCAGCTCGTCATTGGTGCAGGCACCGGTCTTCGCATCCTCCATCTTGCGTTCGATGGCGTTCTGCGGGGCAAATTCGATCAGTTCTTCCACGCCGCGCTCGATAGCAGCATCCGCGCGCCGGGCAAGGGGAAGGCCTGCCTGAAGCTCAGGGTCAGGCGGCCGTGCGGTGGAGCAGCGCCTTCAGGCCGTGCATGTAGCGGCGCCCGACCGGCGCCTCCGCACCGCTGGCGAGCGAGACGCAATGGGCGCCCGTCGGCTTGCGGTGCAGGCCGACGATCGCGGCCCTGCGGCAGATGGCGGAGCGGTGGACGCGGATGAACTGATCCGGATCGAGCCTTTCCTCGAGCGCCTTCAGCGTCGTCCGGGCGAGGCCGGTCGACTCTCCGGCATGGACCCTGGCATAATCCCCATGGCCCTCGATCCACTCGATCTCGTCGAGCCAGATGCGGACGAAGGCGCGATGCCGGTGGACCCAGAGACTGTCGAGGGGGGCTTTGACGTCTCGGGCGGCGCGCGCCTCGAGCCAGAGCCGGCCGCGATCCACCGCCTCCTCGAGCCTGGCCTGGGACCAGGGCTTCATCAGATAGTCGGCGGCGGCGACGTCGAAGGCCTGCACCGCATGGGCGTCATAGGCGGTGACGAAGATCACCGCCGGCCGCGTCTCCGGCGGGATCCGCTCCAGGACCTCGAAGCCGGTCAGGCCCGGCATGGCGATGTCGAGCAGGATCAGGTCGGGCTTTTCCGCGGCGATCATCGTGACCGCGTCGCGCGCGCTGGTGGTCGAGCCGACCACCTCCACGCCGGGCACGCGCTGCAGCGAGCGCGACAGGCGCCGGATCGCCAGCGGCTCGTCGTCGATCAGCATGGCGCGGATGCTCTGCATCAGCACTCCCGCCGCGGCAGGCGGATGGAGGCGCGGAAGCCGCCGGCGACCGGGCCGGCCTCGAGTGCGCCCTGCTCGCCGAAATGAGCACGAAGCCGCGCGGCGACATTGGCGAGCCCAACGCCCGCCCCGCCGGGCTGCGCCTCGCCGCTGCCCTCATTCTCGACGGCCAGCACCACCGCTTCGCCGCGGGCGGCGGCGGACAGGCGGATGGTCAGCGGCGCCTCCGAGCGGCCGAGGCCGTGCCGCACCGCATTTTCGATCAGCGGCTGCAGGATGAGCGCGGGCACCGGGGTCTCGGCGAGATCGCCCGGCAGGTCGAACTCCACGCCGAGCCGGTCCCCGAAGCGCGCCCGCTCGATCTCCAGATAGAGGCGTTGCAGCGCGATCTCCTCGCCGAGCGGGATCATCCCGGCGGGCTCGACGGTCAGAGTGGAGCGCAGGAAGGCGGCAAGGTTGACCAGCATCGCCTCCGCCTCCCGGTTGCGGCCGTCGCCGACCAGCGAGGCGACCGAGTTCAGCGTGTTGAACAGGAAATGGGGGTTGAGCTGGTAGCGCAGGGCCGCGCGCTCGGCGTCCCGGGTCATCTCGGCGAGGACGGTGGCGCGCCGGTGATGATCCTCGCTTTCCCAATGATAGATGAGGGCGAGATGGGTGCCGGTCCAGGCGAGGAAATAGCCGAGCCAGACGAGCGACCATTGCACGCTCTCGACCAGGCTGAAGCTCATGCCGGGCAAAGGCAGGATGACCCGGTTGATCGTCATGGTCAGGCCGGTCAGCGTCGCCGACATCAGGAAGGCGCCGAGCACGCCCCAGAAGACCCGCTCGGGGAAGGAGCGGCCGCGCAGCGCGGCGAGGACGCGCGCCATGCCGAAGCAGAGCGTCGCCCCGATCAAGGCGAGCGCGAGCCGGCGCGGCCCCATGATCGAAATCGGCAGGGCGTCGATCACGAGCGCGCGGATCGACAGCATGAGCACGGCGAAGGCCCAGAAGGCGCCAATCAGGATCAGCTCCGCACGCCGCCGCCTGCGGGCGACGACGGCATCCTCCTCGATCCCGAATGACCGTGTCTGTTCCAAATAAGATCCGTTCGCCCACCGCCTTCTAGCCGCAGCGGGGCCGGCGCCTCAAGGCGGCCTGACCAGTTCCGGCGAGGCCAGCGGGACGTTCGTCGCGCCCGGGTGACGTTCGTCCCGCGGGCGATGGCGGCGGCCCCGGGCCGCGCCCTAGCCGACGAGCCTGGCAAGGCACGGGAGCAGGACGCTGGCATCGATCCCGCCCAAAGCGCGAGAGGCGATCGAGCTGGCCCGCCGCGGCGAGCTCGCCGGCGCCATCCTGTCCGGCGAGGCCGCCCTCGCCGAGACGCCGAATGACGGGCCGCTGAGGCTGTTCATCGGCGTCCTTCACGCGCGTCGGCTCGATCACGACCAGGCGGTTCCCCACCTCCGCCGGGCAGCGGACCTCCTCCCCGAGAATCCGCTCCCCCGGATCGAGCTGGCGCGCGCGCTGGCCGGCGCCGGCCGTCCCGACGAGGCCGAGGCCGCGATCGCCGGCTTGGCCGGGAAAGGCCCGGTCGCCGGCGAGCTCGCGCGGCTTCGCGCCTGCGTGGCCGAGGCGCAGGCCGCCGCGGGCCGGGGCGAGGCCAGCCTCGCCGCCGCGAGAGCGCAGGCCCGCATTTTGCCCTACGACCCGGCCGTCAGAGTCGCGATCGCACGCCTCGAGGATCTGCTCGGCCGGCCCGAGAAAGCGGAGGCGGCGCTGGACGAGGCGCTGCTGCTCGATCCCGGCTGCGCCCCCGCCTTGCTCGCGCTCGCCGATCTCGCCGAGCGCGCCAACCGGCTCGACGCGCTGGAGGCGCTGCTGGCGAGGGCCGCGGCCGTCGGGATCCCGGCCACGGACACGATGCTGCTCACCGCCCGGCTCCGTTACCGCCGCGGCGACCTGGCCGGCGCGCTGGCCGCCGCGCAGGCGGCGCCCCGCAGCGGCGACGGCGGCGCCCGCGCGGAGCTGATCGGCCGGATCCTGGACCGCAAGGGCGACCCCGCCGCGGCCTTTGCGGCCTTCGCGGAGATGAACCGGGAAGCAGGGTCCGTCGTCCCGAATGCCCGCGCCGCGGCCCGCCTCTATCGCGAGGAGATCGCCCGGACGGCCGCGCTCGTGACTCCCGGCTGGCATGGCAGCTGGACGGCCCTGCCGCCGCCGGCGCGGCCGGCGCCCGTCTTCCTGCTGGGCTTCCCGCGCTCCGGCACGACCTTGCTGGACACGATGCTCGCCGGCCATGACGAGGTCGTCGTGCTGGAAGAAAGGCCGGTCCTGGAGGCTGCCGCCCGCGCGCTCGGGGGCCAGGACCGGCTGGCCAGCCTCGACGCTGCGCAAATCGAGGCGCTGCGCTCGCGTTATTTCGAGGCGCTCGACGCGGCGGCGCCCGACGCGCGCGGCCGCCTTGTCGTCGACAAGATGCCGCTCGGCCTGACCTGTGTGCCGCTTATCCACCGCCTGTTCCCGGAGGCGCGGATCATCTTCGCCGAGCGCCATCCCTGCGACGTCGTGCTGAGCGGCTTCATGGTCCGCTTCGATCCGCGCGGCGGCATGGCGAACTTCCTCGATCTGGAGGATACCGCCCTTCTCTACGACAGGATCATGCGCCTCTGGCAGAATTGCCGGGCGGCGCTGCCGCTCGCGGTGCACAGGGTCCGCTACGAGCGGCTGGTGGCCGATCCGGAAGCCGAGCTGCGCCCGCTCGCCGCCTTTCTCGGGCTCGGCTGGGACGGGCGCCTGCTCGACCATCGGGCCACGGCCCGCGATCGGGGCCATATCGGCTCGGCCAGCTACGCCCAGGTGACGGAGCCGGTCCATATGCGGGCCAGCGAACGCTGGCGGCGCTACCGGGCGCAGCTGGTACCGATCTTGCCGATCCTCTCCCCGTGGGCCGAGCAGCTGGGTTACGACCTGTAAGCGCCGCCCGGCCCCTTTACATCTCCTGCAGCGCCGCCTATATCGCGCCCCTCACCACAGAGGTTCGGAACAGTTCGCGCCGTCGCGCAGCGCGATCAACGCATTGAATCTCTGAGGTTTCACAGACGCTGAAGCTGCGATTCCCGTGCCGGGAATCCGCGGCTTTTTGCGTTTGTGCGCTCCTTTTTTGACAGGGATCCCGGCCCCGCCGGGACAGGAAGCGAGAAACAATCTCCATGGCGAAAGCAGCATCGGCTCCGGCGGCCAAGACCAACCTTAGCGAGACCCGGCCCACCGCATCCAAGCGCATCCGCAAGATTTTCGGCAACATCCACGAAGTCTCGGAGATGCCGAACCTCATCGAGGTGCAGCGCGAGAGCTACGAGCAGTTCCTCCGCTCGCGGCCGCAGGACGGCTATGTGTCCGGCCTCGAGAAGACGCTGCGCAGCGTCTTCCCGATCCGCGATTTCGCCGGGACCGCCGAGCTGGATTTCGTCCATTACGAGCTCGAGGACCCCAAGTACGACACCGACGAGTGCCGCCAGCGGGGCATGACCTATGCGGCGCCGATGCGCGTGACGCTCCGCCTGATCGTGTTCGAGGTCGACCCCGATACGGAGACCCGTTCCGTGCTCGATATCAAGGAGCAGGACGTCTACATGGGCGACATGCCGCTGATGACGAAGAACGGCACGTTCATCGTCAACGGCACGGAGCGCGTGATCGTCTCCCAGATGCACCGCTCGCCGGGCGTGCTCTTCGACCATGACCGCGGCAAGACCCACGCCTCCGGCAAATATCTCTTCGCCGCCCGCGTCATCCCCTATCGCGGCTCCTGGCTCGACTTCGAGTTCGACGCCAAGGACATCGTCAACGTCCGCATCGACCGCAAGCGCAAGCTGCCGGTGACGGCGCTGCTCCATGCGCTCGGCCTGTCGAGCGAGGAGATCCTCAACACCTTCTACAACCGCGTCGTCTATGTGCGCGGCACCGGCGGCTGGCAGATCCCGTTCGTCGCCGAGCAATGGCGCGGCAACAAGCCGGCCTTCGACATCGTCGATGCCAAGTCGGGCGAGGTCGTCTTCCCCGCCGGCCAGAAGATCAGCCCCCGCGCCGCCAACAAGGCGCACAAGGACGGGCTCGAGACCCTGCTCATCCCGACCGAGGAAGTGTTCGGCCGCTACAGCGCCTTCGACCTGATCAACGAGGCGACCGGCGAGATCTACATCGAGGCGGGCGACGAGCTCAGCCCCGACAATCTCGAGAAGCTGGACAAGGCCGGCATCGACCGGATCGAGCTGCTCGACATCGATCACACCAATACCGGCGCCTGGATCCGCAACACGCTGAAGGCGGACAAGTCCGAGGACCGCGACAGCGCGCTGGCCGACATCTACCGCGTCATGCGCCCGGGCGAGCCGCCGACCAAGGAGACCGCCGAGGCTTTGTTCGCCGGCCTGTTCTTCGATCCGGAGCGCTATGACCTCTCGGCCGTCGGCCGGGTGAAGCTCAACATGCGCCTCGGCCTCGACGCCGACGACACGATCACCACCCTCAGGACCGAGGACATCGTCGCGGTCGTGCAGGAGCTGGTGAACCTGAAGGACGGCAAGGGCGAGATCGACGACATCGACAATCTCGGCAACCGCCGCGTCCGCTCGGTCGGCGAGCTGCTGGAGAACCAGTATCGCGTCGGCCTGCTCCGCATGGAGCGCGCCGTGAAGGAGCGCATGTCCTCGGTCGACGTCTCGACCGTCATGCCGAACGACCTGATCAACGCGAAGCCGGCCGTCGCGGCCGTCCGCGAGTTCTTCGGCTCGTCGCAGCTCTCGCAGTTCATGGACCAGACCAACCCGCTCTCCGAAGTGACGCACAAGCGCCGCGTCTCGGCGCTCGGGCCGGGCGGCCTCACCCGCGAGCGCGCGGGCTTCGAGGTCCGCGACGTCCATCCGACCCATTATGGCCGCATCTGCCCGATCGAGACCCCGGAAGGCCCGAATATCGGCCTGATCAACTCGCTCGCCAGCTTCAGCCGGGTGAACAAATACGGCTTCATCGAGACGCCGTACCGCAAGGTTGTCGACGGCAAGGTGACCAAGGACGTGGTCTACCTCTCCGCCATGGAAGAGGCGAAGCACACGATCGCCCAGGCCAATGCCGAGCTCGACAAGGCCGGGCATTTCGCCGAGGAGATCGTCTCCAGCCGCCGTGCCGGCGAGTTCCTGATGGCGCCGCGCGAGACCATCACCCTGATGGACGTGTCGCCGAAGCAGCTCGTCTCCGTCGCTGCCTCGCTGATCCCGTTCCTCGAGAATGACGACGCCAACCGCGCGCTCATGGGCTCGAACATGCAGCGCCAGGCGGTGCCGCTGGTTCGCGCCGAGGCACCGTTCGTGGGCACCGGCATGGAGGAGACGGTCGCCCGCGATTCCGGCGCCGCCATCGCCGCGCGCCGCACCGGCATCGTCGACCAGGTCGACGCGGCCCGCATCGTCGTGCGCGCCACGGACGAGGTCGAGGCCGGCAAGTCGGGCGTCGACATCTATACTTTGATGAAGTTCCAGCGCTCGAACCAGAACACCTGCATCAACCAGCGGCCGCTGGTGAAGAAGGGCGATCTGGTCCAGGCCGGCGACGTCATCGCCGACGGCCCGTCGACCGACCTCGGCGAGCTGGCGCTGGGCCGCAACGTGCTCGTCGCGTTCATGCCCTGGAACGGCTACAATTTCGAGGATTCCATCCTGATCTCCGAGCGGATCGTGAAGGACGACGTCTTCACCTCGATCCACATCGAGGAGTTCGAGGTCATGGCCCGCGACACCAAGCTCGGGCCGGAGGACATCACCCGCGACATCCCGAACGTCGGCGAGGAGGCTTTGCGCAACCTCGACGAGGCGGGCATCGTCTATATCGGCGCCGAGGTGGAGCCGGGCGACATCCTCTGCGGCAAGATCACCCCCAAGGGCGAGAGCCCGATGACGCCGGAGGAGAAGCTTCTCCGCGCCATCTTCGGCGAGAAGGCCAGCGACGTGCGCGACACCTCGCTCCGCCTGCCGCCGGGCGTCTCGGGCACCGTCGTCGAGGTCCGCGTCTTCAACCGGCACGGCATCGACATCGACGACCGCACCCGGGCGATCCAGACCGAGGAGAAGGACCGTCTGCGCAAGGACGCGGAGGACGAGCGCGCCATCCTGAAGCGCTCTTCCTATGCGCGCCTGCGCGAGATGCTGCTCCGCCAGACCGCCGTCGGCGCGCCCAAGGGCGTGAAGAAGGGCGGCGTGATCGACGCCGAGACGCTGGACAGCGTCGAGCCGCACGAATGGTGGAAGTTCGCGGTGAAGGACGACAAGCGCCAGGCCGACCTCGAGGCCGTGAAGGCCCAGTATGACGAGGCCGAGGCCGCGATCCGCCGCCGTCTGGAGGACCGCATCGAGAAGCTGGAGCGCGGCGACGAGCTGCCGCCGGGCGTGCTCAAGATGGTCAAGGTCTTCGTCGCGGTGAAGCGCAAGCTGCAGCCGGGCGACAAGATGGCCGGCCGTCACGGCAACAAGGGCGTGATCAGCCGCATCCTGCCGGAAGAGGACATGCCCTTCCTGGAGGACGGCACCGCCGCCGACATCGTGCTGAACCCGCTGGGCGTGCCCTCGCGCATGAACGTCGGGCAGATTTTCGAGACCCATCTGGGCTGGGCCGCGCGCGGCCTCGGCAAGCAGGTCGCGGCTCTGCTCGACGAGATCCATGCCAAGGGCAAGGCGGCCGAGGCCGGCGACGTGAAGGGCGTCCGCACCAAGCTGAAGGACATTTACGGCAAGAATTATCATGCCGAGATCGATGCCCGGGGCGAGGACGAGGTGCTCGAGCTGGCGTCGAACCTGACCAACGGCGTCCCGATGGGCACGCCGGTGTTCGACGGCGCCAAGGAAGCGGATGTCGCCGACATGCTGGAGAAGGCCGGGCTCGACGTCTCCGGCCAGGTGACCCTGTTCGACGGCCGCACCGGCGAGGCGTTCGACCGCAAGGTGACCGTGGGCTACATCTACATGCTGAAGCTCCACCACCTCGTGGACGACAAGATCCACGCGCGCTCCATCGGCCCCTACTCGCTCGTCACCCAGCAGCCGCTGGGCGGCAAGGCGCAGTTCGGCGGCCAGCGCTTCGGCGAGATGGAGGTGTGGGCGCTCCAGGCCTATGGCGCCGCCTACACGCTGCAGGAAATGCTGACGGTGAAGTCGGACGACGTGATCGGCCGCACCAAGGTCTACGAGGCGATCGTCAAGGGCGACGACACGTTCGAGGCCGGCATTCCGGAGAGCTTCAACGTGCTCGTCAAGGAGATGCGGTCGCTCGGCCTCAACGTCGAGCTGAACTCGATCATCGACGACAGCGAGGACGAGGGCTTCGCGGAGGCGGCGGAATAAGGGAGCGGGCCTCCGGGCCCCTCCCCTCCACCGCGCCACCGCAACGAATTTTCCCTGAAAGGGACTGATAAATGAACGAGATGACCACCTTCGCGAACCCGGTCGCCAAGCCGGAGACGTTCGACCAGATCAAGATCGGCATTGCGAGCCCGGAGCGAATCCGCTCCTGGTCGTTCGGCGAGATCAAGAAGCCCGAGACGATCAACTACCGCACGTTCAAGCCCGAGCGTGACGGCCTGTTCTGCGCGCGAATCTTCGGCCCGATCAAGGACTATGAGTGCCTGTGCGGCAAGTACAAGCGCATGAAGTACAAGGGCATCGTCTGCGAGAAGTGCGGCGTCGAGGTCACCGTCTCGAAGGTCCGCCGCGAGCGGATGGGCCATATCGAGCTGGCCGCCCCGGTCGCCCATATCTGGTTCCTGAAGTCGCTGCCCTCGCGCATCGGCCTGCTGCTCGACATGCAGCTGAAGCAGCTGGAGCGCGTGCTCTACTTCGAGTCCTACATCGTCACCGAGCCGGGCCTGACCCCCCTCGAGAAGTTCCAGCTTCTCACCGAAGACGAGCTGCTCGACGCGCAGGACGAATATGGCGAGGACGCCTTCACCGCCGGCATCGGCGCCGAGGCGGTCAAGCAGATGCTGATGGACCTCGACCTCGAGGGCGAGCGCCAGGCTTTGCTCGACGAGCTGGAGACCACCAAGTCCGAGCTGAAGCCCAAGAAAATCATCAAGCGGCTGAAGGTCGTCGAATCCTTTCTCGAGTCGGGCAACCGGCCTGAGTGGATGATCCTCGACGTCGTGCCGGTGATCCCGCCGGAGCTCCGTCCGCTCGTCCCGCTGGACGGCGGCCGCTTCGCCACGTCTGACCTCAACGACCTCTATCGCCGCGTCATCAACCGCAACAACCGCCTGAAGCGCCTCATGGAGCTGCGCGCGCCGGACATCATCGTCCGCAACGAGAAGCGCATGCTGCAGGAGGCGGTCGACGCCCTGTTCGACAATGGCCGCCGCGGCCGCACCATCACGGGCGCCAACAAGCGGCCGCTGAAGAGCCTTTCGGACATGCTGAAGGGCAAGCAGGGCCGCTTCCGCCAGAACCTGCTCGGCAAGCGCGTCGACTATTCGGGCCGCTCGGTGATCGTCACCGGGCCGGAGCTGAAGCTGCACCAGTGCGGCCTTCCGAAGAAGATGGCGCTCGAGCTGTTCAAGCCGTTCATCTACTCGCGCCTCGACGCCAAGGGCCTCTCCATGACCCTGAAGCAGGCGAAGAAGTGGGTCGAGAAGGAGCGCAAGGAGGTCTGGGACATCCTCGACGAGGTGATCCGCGAGCATCCGGTGTTGCTGAACCGCGCGCCGACGCTCCACCGCCTCGGCATCCAGGCGTTCGAGCCGGTGCTGATCGAGGGCAAGGCGATCCAGCTGCATCCTTTGGTCTGCGCCGCCTTCAACGCCGACTTCGACGGCGACCAGATGGCCGTGCACGTCCCCCTGAGCCTCGAGGCCCAGCTGGAAGCGCGCGTGCTGATGATGTCGACCAACAACATCCTCTCGCCCGCCAACGGCAAGCCGATCATCGTGCCCTCGCAGGACATGGTGCTCGGGCTCTATTATCTGTCGATGGAGCGCGAGGGCGAGCCGGGCGAAGGCTCGGTGCTGGCCGACATGGAGGAGGTCCACCAGGCCCTCTTCGCCGGCGCGGTGACCCTGCACACCAAGATCACCAGCCGCGTCCCGCAGACCGGTGAGGACGGCAGCGTCTACATGAAGCGGGTCGAGACCACGCCGGGCCGCATGCTGCTCGGCGAGACCCTGCCGAAGTCGCACAAGGTCCCCTTCGAGACAGTCAACCGGCTGCTCACCAAGAAGGAGATCGCGGACGTCATCGACATCGTCTACCGCCACACCGGCCAGAAGGAGACGGTGCTCTTCGCCGACGCGATCATGGGGCTCGGCTTCCGTCACGCCTTCAAGGCGGGCATCTCGTTCGGCAAGGACGACATGATCATCCCGCACGAAAAGGAGGGCATGGTCGACGAGACCCGCGCGCTCGTGAAGGATTATGAGCAGCAATATCAGGACGGCCTGATTACCCAGCAGGAAAAGTACAACAAGGTGATCGACGCCTGGAGCCGCTGCGGCGACCAGGTCGCGAACGCCATGATGGACAAGATCAAGGCGCAGCCCAAGGACGAGAATGGCCGCATGGCCCCGATCAACTCCATCTACATGATGGCCCATTCGGGCGCCCGCGGCTCGCAGGCCCAGATGAAGCAGCTCGCCGGCATGCGCGGCCTCATGGCCAAGCCGTCGGGCGAGATCATCGAGACGCCGATCATCTCGAACTTCAAGGAAGGCCTGACCGTCCTCGAATATTTCAACTCGACCCACGGCGCCCGCAAGGGCCTCGCGGACACGGCGTTGAAAACCGCCAACTCGGGCTATCTCACCCGCCGTCTCGTCGACGTGTCGCAGGATTGCGTCGTCGTCGAGGATGATTGCGGCACCGAGAACAGCCTCGACATGCGCGCCATCGTCCAGGGCGGCGCGATGATCGCCTCGCTCGGCGAGCGCATCCTGGGCCGTACCCCGGCCGAGGACGTGGTCGACGCCAAGACCGGTGAGACGATCGTCAAGGAAGGCGAGCTGATCGACGAGGCCGCGGCCCTGAAGATCGACGAGCTCGGCATCCAGTCCGTGCACATTCGCAGCCCGCTGGTCTGCGAGAGCGAGCATGGCGTCTGCGGCCGCTGCTACGGGCGTGACCTCGCCCGCGGCACCCCGGTCAATATCGGCGAGGCGGTCGGCGTGATCGCCGCCCAGTCGATCGGCGAGCCGGGCACGCAGCTGACGATGCGGACCTTCCACATCGGCGGCGCCGCCCAGCTCAACGAGACGTCGAGCCTCGAGGCGGTCGCCGACGGCACCGTCGAGCTGCGCGACCTGCCGACCATCCTCGACCCGCGCGGCCGGCGCATCGCCATGGCCCGCAACGGCGAGCTGGCGATCCTCGACATGGACGGCCGCGAGCGCTCGACCCACCGCATCCCCTACGGCGCGCACCTGATGGCCGACAACGGCCACATCGTGTCGAAGGGCGACCGGATCGCCGAGTGGGATCCGTTCATGATGCCGGTGATCACCGAGAAGGGCGGCGTCGTGAAGTTCCAGGATCTGATCGAGGGCAAGACGCTCGTCGAGCAGACCGACGAAGCGACGGGCATCGCCCAGCGCGTCGTCACCGAGTTCCGCGCCACCGCGCGGAGCAAGGAGGACCTCAGGCCCCGCATCACCCTGCTCGACGCGGAATCGGGCGAGGCGGCGCGCTACATGCTCTCGCCGGGCGCGATGCTCTCGGTCGAGGACGGCCAGACGGTGGAGGCCGGCGAGGTGCTCGCCCGCGTCACCCGCGAGGCGGCCAAGACCCGCGACATCACCGGCGGTCTGCCGCGCGTCGCGGAGCTGTTCGAGGCGCGCAAGCCCAAGGAGAATGCGATCATCGCCAAGGTCTCGGGCAAGATCCAGTTCGGCAAGGACTATAAGGCCAAGCGCAAGATCGCGATCGTTCCCGAGGACGGGGGCGAGCCGGTCGAGTATCTGGTGCCGAAGTCCAAGGTCATCGACGTGCAGGAAGGCGACTTCGTGAAGCGCGGCGACAACCTGATCGGCGGCTCCCCGGATCCGCACGACATCCTGGAGGTGCTGGGCGTCAAGGCGCTGGCCGAATATCTGGTGTCGGAGATCCAGGAGGTCTACCGGTTGCAGGGCGTGAAGATCAACGACAAGCACATCGAGGTGATCGTCCGCCAGATGCTGCAGAAGGTTGAGATCACCGAGTCCGGCGACAGCACGTTCCTCGTGGGCGAGCAGGTCGACCGGCAGGAGATGAACGAGGCCAATGCCAAGCTGAAGGCGCAGGGCAAGAAGAAGTTCGCGGAAGGCAAGCCGGTGTTGCTCGGCATCACCAAGGCGAGCCTGCAGACCCGGAGCTTCATCTCCGCCGCGTCCTTCCAGGAGACGACCCGCGTCCTCACCGAGGCCTCGGTGCAGGGCAAGATCGACGACCTGGAAGGCCTCAAGGAGAATGTCATCGTCGGCCGCCTGATCCCGGCGGGCACCGGCGCCGGCATGAAGCGGCTGCGCATCGCCGCCTCCTCGCGCGACGCCGCGCTCCGCGCGCAGCACCGCTCGATCCAGGAGGCGCTCATCGCCGCCAATTCGGCGGAGGAAGAGCATGCGGCCGAGCTCGCCCAAGGTCCGGAGGCGGCGACGCATTCGGATCCGCTCGAGGCGGTGACCGTCAGCGGTCACGGAACCGATGCGGATGCTGGCGATTACCTCCAGACAGAGGCTGCGGACGGCGACGAAGCCTGAAGCAAATCGGATGAAACGCCCCGCCGGCTGCGGTCGGCGGGGCGGTTTTCGTCTAGAGGAAATGCATGACCGCGAAGACCGTCAACCGGAAGACAGGCCTGCCGAACGCCCTGCGCGAAGCCGCCAGGGGTCTGGACGTTCCGGCCCTGCCCACGCTGAAGGGCAAGGGGCGGGCTTTGCCATCGGTCGAGGAGGCTCCTATCGGTCCGGACATGGATGTCTCGGACCTCCGCGTCGCCATCTTCAGCGGCAATTACAATTATGTCCGCGACGGCGCCAACCAGGCGCTGAACCGCCTGGCCGACTATCTCCTGCGCCAGGGCGCCGCGGTCCGCGTCTATTCGCCGACCAGCAAGACCCCCGCCTTCGAGCCCAAGGGCGACCTCGTCTCCCTGCCGGCCATTCCGATTCCCGGGCGGCCGGAATATAAGATCGGCACGATGATCCCGCCCAGCGTGAAGCGGGATATCGCCGATTTCCAGCCGAACATCATCCACGTCTCCAGCCCCGACGTCACCGGCCACCGTGCCGTCAGCCTCGCGCGCAGGTGGGACCTGCCGGTGATCGCCTCGGTCCACACCCGCTTCGAGACCTATCCGCGCTATTACGGCATGGCCTTCCTCGAGCCCGCCGTGCTGGCGACGCTGCGCCGCTTCTACCGCCGCTGCGACGCGATCTTCGCGCCGTCGGACTCGATGGCCCAGCTGCTCCGCGAGCAGCGCATGAACTATGACGTCGGCATCTGGACGCGCGGCATCGACCGCGACATCTTCCAGCCCGGCCGCCGCGATCTCGCCTGGCGGCGCAGCCTCGGCATCAAGGACGACGAGCCGGTGGTCGGCTTCACCGGCCGGCTGGTCATGGAGAAGGGGCTCGACGTCTTCTCCGACGCGGTCGACCGGCTGACCAAGCGGGGCGTGAAGCACCGCGTGCTGATCGTCGGCAAGGGCCCGGCGCGCGACTGGTTCGAGAAGCGCCTGCCCGACGCGGTCTTCGCCGGCTATCAGTGCGGCGAGGATCTGGGGCGCGCGGTCGCCTCGATGGACATGCTGTTCAACCCCTCGGTCACCGAGACCTTCGGCAACGTCACGCTGGAGGCGATGGCCGCGGGCTTGCCCGTGGTCGCGGCGATCGCGACCGGCAGCGAGAGCCTGGTCACCGACGGCGTCACCGGCCGGTTGGTGCGGCCCGGCGCGATCGATCTCTTCTGCGAGGCGCTGGCCCATTATTGCACCGACGCTGAGGCCCGCCGCGCGGCCGGCGAGGCCGGCTTCCGGGCGAGCCAGCGTTACGGCTGGGACGCGGTCAATCACGAGCTCGCCGAGGCCTATATGCGCGTCATCCGCCAGCACAATGAAGGCGGCCGCCAGCCGCGCAGCCAGGTTCCCTAAGGAAGACGGGCAAAGGGAAAAACCGTTCGGGCTGAGCTTGTCGAAGCCCTGCCTTTCCTTTCTTCACCAGAGAAGAACAGCCCTTCGACAGGCTCAGGGCGAACGGAGAGAGGGTGAACTCACCCTCTCCACCTCATCTCCGGCTATTTGAGGCGTTCGATCTTCTGCGCGGCCTCGTCGAGGACCTCGGCAATCCTGTGCATCGTCTCCTCGTCCATGTCGTCGCGGGTCACGCGGTGCCAGATCGAGGCGAGCAGATTGCCGACCGCGCGCCTGATCGGCGGGCCGCCCGCCTTGCGCTGGTCGCCGCCGACCGCCTCGAGCCGGCCGAACAGCTCCTCGATCTCCTCGGCTTTCTCGGCGAGATGCGCCTCGCCGTCGCTCGTGACCTGGAAGGCCTTGCGCGAGCCTTCGCCGGGCGCCTCCTCGATCAGCCCCATGTCCTGGAGCATGGTCAGGGTCGGATAGACGACGCCCGGGCTCGGCGCATAGGCGCCGTGGGTCAGCTCCTCGATCGCGCGGATCAAATCGTAGCCGTGCCGCGGCTGGTCGGCGATCAGCTTGAGCAGGACGAGGCGGAGTTCGCCGGCGTCGAACATGCGCCGGCGGCCGCGGCCCCGGCCGCCCCCGCCCCACTCGTCGCCGCCCCACTGGCCCCAGCCGCCGCCGAAGCCGCCGCGGCCCCAGCCGCCGCCAAAGCCGCGCCCCATGCCCATGGCGATGATCGCCTCCGGAAAGCCGCGCGGGCCGCAGCCATGCATCTTGAATCGTCCCATCCGGACTCACTCCTGTCTAAGATGGACTGAGATATATCTTATTGTTCGACAGTTTCAAGATATATCTTTTATGCACCCAGACAGGCTGGGTTCGGCCCCTCTGCGCAAAGCAAAAGGGCGGCCGCCGAAGCGACCGCCCTTCCCTGTCTCGGACCTGCCGGAAGGCTCAGCCCTCGGCGGTCTCCGTCTCGGCCTCGGCGCGGGCGGCGTCGAGGTGACGAGTGTCGCGGCGCTCGGCGATGCGGGCCGACTTGCCGGTGCGGCCGCGCAGATAATAGAGCTTCGCGCGGCGGACGGCACCGCGGCGCACGACCTCGATCGAGTCGACGTTCGGCGAATAAAGCGGGAAGACGCGCTCGACGCCCTCACCGAAGCTGATCTTGCGGACGGTGAAGGAGCTGCCGAGGCCCTTGTTGGCCCGCGCGATGCAGACGCCTTCGAAATTCTGGATGCGGGTGCGCTCGCCTTCGACGACCTTGACGCCGACGCGGAGCGTGTCGCCCGGGCGGAATTCCGGGATCTTCTTGCCGGAGGCGGCGATCTGCTCGGCCTCGAGCTGCTGGATGAGGTTCATCTCATTCGTCCTTTTTCTTCTTCTTCTTCTTCTGCGCGCCAGAGGGCGATGGCCTTCGCGCGTCCCCGTGACGCTCGATCAGGTCCGGCCGCCTTAGCCGTGTCTCTGCCTCCGCCTGTTGTCTCCGCCAGGCGGCGATCTTCGCATGATCCCCCGATCGCAGCACTTCGGGGATCCTGCGCCCTTCCCATTCAACAGGCCGGGTATAATGAGGGTATTCGAGAAGGCCGCTTTCAAAGCTCTCCTCCTCACCGCTCGAAGGCGCGCCCATTACCCCGGGAAGCAGCCGGATGCAAGCGTCGAGGAGGGCGAGCGCGGCAGGTTCGCCCCCCGACAGCACATAGTCGCCGACCGAGACCGGGACGAGCGGCCGCGCCTCGAACAGCCTTTCGTCGATGCCCTCGAACCGGCCGCAGAGGATGGTGGCGCCCGGGCCCGCAGCGAGCGCGCGGACCAGGGCCTGGTCGAGCGGCCTGCCGCGCGGGCTCATCACCAATTTCGGGCGGCCGTCCGGCACGCTGTCCAGGGCCGCGGCGAGCACGTCCGCGCGCATCACCATCCCCGCTCCGCCGCCCGCCGGCGTGTCGTCGACGGACCGGTGCCGGTCCGTGGCGAAGTCGCGGATCTGCACCGTCTCCAGCGACCAGCGCCCCTCCGCCAGCGCCTTGCCGGCGAGGCTCAGCCCAAGCGGCCCGGGGAACATCTCCGGGTAGAGGGTGAGAATGGTGGCCGCCCAGGTCACGGATTGGGCACGACCCTGAGCCGCAGGGCCTGAATGGTCGGCGGATTGGTCGGGGCGAGCAGGAGCTGGCCCTGCAGCCGGCCGCGCTCGCACTCCCATTCGAACGTCGCCGTGAGCGCGCCGGTCGGGTTCATCGCCGTCGCCGTCCGGCACGCGCCCGCCTCGCTTTTCAGCCGCGCGAACTCCCGCGCCCAATTCTCCGCGCTGCGGTCCATCAGGAAGTTCATGGCGAGGCTCTGCCGGCCCGGCTCGAGGCTCCCGGCCGCCCACATCGCCCGCGCGACGCGGTAGCCGGCGTCGAGCGCCGGGCTGCCGACGTTGAAGTACGGGACCAGCGCGCCGCGACGCCTGAGCTCGACCGCCGCCTGCCAGACCGGCGGCGACGGCCCGGCATAGGTGCGGTTGGCGAAGGCGAAGATGGCGACGCGATATTCCGGCAGCAGCAAAAGGTAGGAGCCATAGCCCGGATAGCCGCCGCCATGGGCGAGGGTGAGGCCGAGGTCGCAATCCTGCGCGACGCGGAAGCCCATGCCGTAGGTCGTGGCCTGCGGGCAGGAATCCGGCTGGCCGGGGCGGTGGGTGACCGAAGCGAAGTTCAGCCCCTGGGCGAGCTCGCGTATTGTCGACCGGCGCACCGGCCCCTGCTCCGCGCCGTCGCGCGGCGGCCAGGCGGAGAGCAGGAAGGCGGCCCAGCGGGCATAGTCGTTCGCGCTGGTCTGGACGCCGCCCATCGCCCCGAAGGCGCCATGCGCCATGTCCGGCTCGCGGGCATAGGCCTCATTCTCCCAGCGCCAGCCGAGCGCGCGACGCTCCGGCGGGGCGGCGGAGATGTCGTAACCCGTGGAGGTCATGCCGAGCGGGCGCATGATCTCCCGTTCGATATAGTCCCTGTACGGGCGCCCGGAGACGTTGGTGACGATCCGCCCGAGCAGGGCATAGCCGAAGTTCGAATATTCGTACTGGCTGGCCGGCGCGCGGGTGAAGGGCACGCCCTCACGCAGCATGCGGGTGAACTCGGCCTCGGGCAGCGGCGTCTGCCGGTCGCCCCAGGGATCATCGGTGACGAAGCCGCCGACATGGCTGAGCAGGTCGCGGATGCGGATGCGGGGGCTGTCCGCGGTCGGATAGCGCCAGCCCCGCATCTCCGGCACATAGCGCTCGGCCAGATCGTCGAGCCGCAGCCGCCCCGCGTCGCGCAGCTTCAGGATCGCCAGGGCGGTGAAGGCCTTGGACATGGAGGCGATGCGGAACAGGCTGTCCGGCGTGACGGCCCGGGACGGATCCTCGGGCGTCAGGCTGCCCATCGCCCGGACGTAGGCGAGCCGTCCGTCGGCGACGATCCCGTAGACAAGGCCCGGAATGTGCTGCTCGGCCATGAAGCGCTGGAAATAGGCGTCTAGGTTGGGCCCGACCGCCTCGACATACTGGGCCCGCAGCGCCTGCGCGGAGGCCGGAACCGGCAGGCAGGCCAGCAGCATGGCGGCAATCATCTTGCGCATCGTCTCTTCTGTCTCCCCGGTTCGGGCGGGACCGGAATAGGCGCTGGGGCCGGGCGGAACAATCATCATGCCGCCGCGCTGGATGCGCAATGACCGAACCCGATCTCGACTGCCTGATCGTCGGCGGCGGCCCGGCCGGGCTCACTGCGGCCATCTACCTCGCCCGTTTCCACCTGAAGCTGCGCGTGGTCGATGCCGGGCGGAGCCGCGCCTCGCTCATCCCCTGCACCAACAACCATGCCGGCTTCCCCGACGGCATATCGGGCGCCGCCCTGATCGAACGGATGCAGGCGCAGGCGCAGCGTTTCGGGGCGGCGATCGAGACCGGGCGGGTGACCCGGCTCGACCGGATCGAGGGAGGCTTCGAGGCGGAATGGGGCGCCGGGCCGGTCACGGCGCGCGCCGTCCTGCTCGCCACCGGCGTAGCCAACCGGCGCCCGCCGATGGACGAGAGCCTGCACGACGAGGCGCTGGCCCGCGGCCTGATCCGCTATTGCCCGATCTGCGACGGCTATGAGGTGACGGACCGCAAGGTCGGCGTGATCGGCTCGGGCCGGCACGGCGTCGCCGAGGCCCTGTTCCTGCGCTCCTACACCGCCGACGTCACCCTGATCGCGCCGGACCGCGCGCACGAGCTCGCCGCCGACGACAAGGCCCGACTCGCTGCCTCCGGCATCGCCACCGTGGACGGCCCCTGCGCGGCGGTGGCGGCGCTCGACAAGGCGATCGTGGTGGAGACGCCGCACGGCCATCACACGTTCGACAGCGTCTATCCGGCGCTCGGCTCGGACATCCATAACGAGCTGGCGATCCAGGCCGGCGCGGCGCTGGCGGAGGGAACGGGCTGCATCCTCGTCGATTCCCACCAGCGCACGAACGTGCCCGGCCTCTATGCGGGGGGCGACGTGGTGATCGGGCTGGACCAGATCAGCCACGCCATGGGCGAAGGCGGGGTCGCGGCGACGACGATCCGGAATGATTTGGCGCGGGACGAACCGCTGCTACGCTGACCTGATGCGATTCAGGGGAAACGATGGCCGAGGATGAGGAAGGCTTTGCGCTGGCTCTGCGCCTGCTCGCGACGGCGGACTCGGCCGCCGGCTTCGCGCGCGCGGTCGCGCTGACGGAACAGGCGGCGGCCGAGGACGCCGAGGCAATCGCCATGCTCGCCACGATCGAGGCGGTCGGCGCGGGCCGGCCCCGCAACTGGCAGCGCGCCTTCGAGCTGCTCGCGCACGCGGCTGAACGCGGCTCGGACCATGCACGGGCGCAGCTGAAATTGCTCGATGGTCGGACTGCCGAGGCGCTGCTCGCAGCGCCGCCGCCCAGCGCTCTGTCCTCGCGGCCGATGCTGTCGCTGTTCGAGGATTTCGCCAGCGCGGGCGAGTGCGGCTGGGTGATCGCGCGCATGCGCGACCGGCTCGCGCCCGCGATGATCTGGGACCCGGCGACCGGCCTCGGCAAGGTGGACCCCCAGCGCAGCGGCAGCGCGGTCGAGCTGCGGCTCAACGAGATGGACGTGATCATCGCGCTGTTGCGGGCGCGGATCTCGGCGGCGACCCGGCTGCCCGAGTTCATTTTCGAGGTGCCGCAGGTGATGCATTATGCGGTCGGCCAGGAATTCGCTCTCCATCACGACTTCCTCGATCCACGCGCGCCGGGCCCGGCCGCCGACATCGCCCGGCGCGGCCAGCGCATGGGCACGTTCCTGATTTTCCTGAACGACGATTATGCGGGCGGCGAGACCGAATTCCCGAAGGCCGGCATCGCGCATCGCGGCAAGGCCGGCGGCGCCCTGTTCTTCGCCAACCTCACGCCCGACGGCCAGCCGGACCCGCTGAGCCTGCACGCGGGCCGCCCGCCGACGAGCGGCGAGAAATGGGTCTTTTCCCAATGGATCCGGGACCGGGCACCGGCGCCCACCTAGCTAGGCGAGGAAGGCCGGGTCGGCGATGATGCGGCCCCCGGCGAGGTCGGCAATGCCCGGGCGGAACGGGATTAGCGTCTTCCTCCCGTCGGGCCGCTCGATCTCGAGGAGGTCGCCCGCGCCGAAATTCTCGACTGCGACCACGGTACCGAGCGCGGTGCCGTCCCCGTCCACGCAGGCGAGGCCGATCAGGTCGGCATGATAATATTCGCCCTCGGCCAGCGGCGGCAAAGCCTCGCGGGGGACGGTGAGCAGGGCGCCCCGCAGTGCCTCGGCGGCGCTGCGGTCGGCGATCTCGGCGAAGCGGGCGATAGCGCCGGCGCCGCCGGGCCTGACCGATTTGAGGGTCAGCTGGCGTTCGCCGGCATACAGGGTTTTCTGGAGCTTCAGGCTGTCGAGGCCTTCCGCGAACAATTTCAGGCGCACCTCGCCGCCGACGCCGTGCGCGCCGGCGACGGCGGCGAGGGTGACCTGGTCAGCCAATTAAGCCTGCTCGGCCTTCTCGGCGCCCTCTTCGGGAGCGGCCTCATCGCTGCCCTCGGCCGGGGCCTCGGCGGACTCGCCCTCATTGGTCGCCTCGTCGGCCGAGGTGGCCTCGGCTTCCGCGGCCGGAGCTTCGGCTTCCGGAGCCGAAGCTTCCTCGGCAGCAGCCTCGTCGGCCGGAGCTTCGGCCTCGGCGGCAGGAGCCTCCTCGGCGGCGGTTTCCTCAGCCGGCGCAGCTTCCCCGGCGGCAGGCGCTTCGGCTTCCGGAGCCGCAGCTTCCTCGGCAGCGGCCTCCTCGGCGGCCGGAGCCTCGGCCTCGGGGGTGGCCTCCTCGATCGCCTCGGCCATCACCTCGACGGTCTCCTCCTGGGCCTCGTCGGCGGCCGGAGCGGCTTCCTCGGCCGGCGCGGCGGCGGCCTCGGCTTCCTTGTTCGCCCGCTCCTCGGCGCGCTCCCTGGCCTTCTCGCCCGGCTCGGCCTTCTTCGGGTTGTTGCGGGCCGCCCGCTCCTTGATGCCGGCGGCATCGAGGAAGCGCAGCACGCGGTCGGTCGGCTGCGCGCCGACGCTCAGCCAGTGGCGGATCCGGTCGGCGTCGAGCTTCACGCGCTCGGCGCTGTCCTTGGGCAGCAGCGGATTGTAGCTGCCGACGCGCTCGATGAACTTGCCGTCGCGCGGGTTGCGCGAGTCCGCCACCACGATCTTGTAATAGGGCCGCTTCTTCGCGCCACCCCGGCTGAGCCTGATTGCAACTGCCATTTTAATACGTCCTTTCTGAGTGATACGTCTATTTCTTGAAATTCTTCGGTAAATTGAACGGCGCGCCGCCCTGGCCGCCCGGGAGACCCGGAAGCCCGCCCGGGGGCATGCCGCCGCCCGGTCCGCCGAGCCCGCCCATG
>Ga0196977_1000453_pt1 | contig 21500 bp, 16 predicted proteins | sample S3v_1013CmetaG_FD_148634 | JGI IMG/M metagenome (GOLD analysis project Ga0196977, IMG submission 148634) | Soil microbial communities from Anza Borrego desert, Southern California, United States - S3+v_10-13C | ecosystem: Environmental > Terrestrial > Soil > Desert | place: USA: California...
CCGGTTCCTTCATCATCAAACAACAGGCCAACCCTTCAGACTTACGCCAGCGTTTACAATCCGCTGTCTTGGAGTTAGGCCTGAAAGCCGTGGGCGTGGATAAACTTCCGGAAGTAAAAAGTCACGATCTGGCCGTGCCGCGAATCGCGATCGTTCATACGTGGACCAACACCCAGAACGAAGGCTGGTTCCGCATCGAATTCGACCGGTTGCAGATTCCCTACACGTACATTTCCGATCAGGTGATTCGCAACACGCCAAACCTGCGCGAGAAGTTTGATGTGCTGATCTTCCCGCCGGTCGGCGGTTCGGCGCAGACGATCGTCAACGGGATGCCGATGCGCGGCGATCCGATCCCGTGGAAGGCTTCGGCGATTACACCAAACTTCGCGCATTCGCCCGATCAAACAGACGATATGCGCGGCGGCATGGGTGTGAGCGGCGTCGCAAACCTGCAGAAGTTTGTCGAAGGCGGCGGACTGTTCATCACAGTTGGCGGTGTTGCGAGCATTCCGATTGACTACGGCATCACCAGCGGCGTCTCCATTCAACCAGCTGAGCGGCTACAAGCGCGCGGCTCGATTTACAACGGCACGTTTTCCGATCGAAAGAGCCCAATCGCTTACGGTTACGACGCCGGTTTGCCGATCTACTTTAGCCAGGCGCCGCTGTTTCAGGTTGCTGCCGGTGGTGGCGGTGGATTTGGCGGTGGCGGTGGACAGGGCGGTGGCTCGCAGTCTCGTGCTTCGGGACGTGGCGGTGTTAACGATCCCGATGTAATTCAGGCGATGCCGCAACCACGTCCAGCGGATCCAAACAGCCCGCCCGATCCGGATCGCGATGCGCGTGAGAGTCCGTTCTACACTCCGCCGCAGTTGCGCCCGCGCGTGGTGTTGCGGTTCGTGTCTGACGAGAAGAACCTGCTCATCAGTGGCATGCTCGCCGGCGCAAACGAGTTGGCGAACCGGCCGGCGGTGGTTGATGTTCCGGTGGGCCGCGGTCACGTCGTGATGTTCGCGACGAACCCGATGTGGCGGCATCAAACGCAGGGCGAGTTTTTCCTGATCTTCAACGCGGCGCTGAACTACGACAACCTCGGCGTGGGAAGAGCGGAGCCCACTCGCGGCCAGGGCCAACGATCAACCGTCGACGAAGATCAATAGGTCCTAAGGGCGGCCTATAGGACCTATATGGATCTCACGGAAATTGAAACGCGGGTGTTAGGGGCGTTGGTGGAGAAGCAGGTGACGACACCTGAATACTATCCACTGACGCTCAACGCGCTCACACTCGCGTGTAATCAGAGAAACAATCGCCATCCGGTTACTGCCTACGCTGAAAACGAAGTGGCACAGGCGGTTGAGAGTTTGCGCGAGAAGAACCTGGCGTATGTGTTCTACGGCAGCACCAGTCGCGTGCCGAAGTACAAGCACGTGATGCCGGAAGTGCTGCATCTCAATGCGGCTGAAACGGCCTTGATGTGCGTGTTGATGTTGCGCGGGCCTCAGACAGTTGGTGAACTGCGCGGTAACGCAGCAAGACTTCATGAATTTGCCGGGTTGGACGAAGTCGAACAAACACTCGCTGGCTTGATCTCACGGGAGCCTGATGCCCTCGTCGTGCGTTTGCCGCGACAAGCAGGACAAAAAGAAGTTCGTTTCGCACAGCTTTTATCCGGTGAAATCCCTGCAGACACCCTTCCGGAAGCGAGATCCGTATCTCCTCGGCAAACACTCGAACAGAAGGTCGACATGCTTTCAGCGGAAGTCGAGAAGCTGCGCCTTCAGTTTGAGGAGTTCAGGAAACAGTTTGAGTGAAGCCGGATCGTGCGGATGAAAAGCGCGATTCCGTGCTGCTGTTGGGCTTTTGTTTCAGCTATGCAACCTCACGTGCGACGGGTATAATGAACGTCCCTTATGAGTCTCGAAATTTTCCACCCAGCAGTAGCGCGCTGGTTTGCGCGGACTCTTCCCGCGCCAACCGAGCCGCAATTACAAGCCTGGCCGGAGATCAAAAAGCAACGCCATACGCTGATCGCCGCGCCCACTGGTTCCGGTAAAACTCTCGCCGCTTTTCTCTCGGCCATCGACGATCTCGTTCGCCTCGGACTGGAAGGACAACTCGACGACTCAACGCACGTAATCTACGTCTCGCCGCTGAAGGCGCTCAGTAACGACGTTCAGCGCAACCTGCAAACACCACTCGAAGGAATCCAAAAAGAGCTTCAGGCAATGGGATTGCCTGAAGTGAACATTCGCACGCTCGTGCGCACCGGCGACACGCCTGCCGCGGAGCGCACGGCGATGACCAAGCGGCCGCCACACATCGTCGTGACCACGCCCGAGTCGCTCTACATTTTGCTGACAAGCGACGGCGGACGGCGGATGTTGGAAACCGCGCGCACGCTGATCGTCGATGAGATTCATGCCGTGGTGGGCGACAAACGCGGCTCGCACCTGGCACTTTCGATCGAACGCCTCGAACAACTCGTCAGGCAGCATCAGCCACAAGAGGCACAAGGAGTGGTCAAGGGGCCAAGCACGTTAACTCGAATTGGTCTATCAGCAACGCAGCGTCCCATTGAAGAGGTCGCGCGCTTTCTCGTCGGCACTGCAAACGTCAACAGCGACAACGTCCCGCAGTGCGCGATCGTCGACAGCGGCCATGTGCGCCGTCTCGACATCGCGATCGAGCTTCCGGAATCGCCACTATCGGCGGTGATGTCCGGCGAGGTTTGGGAAGAAGTCTATGACCGCCTGGCCCAACTCATTCGCCAGCATCACACCACGCTCGTCTTCGTGAACACGCGCCGCCTGGCCGAACGTGTCGCTCGTCATCTGGGCGAACGGCTCGGCGACGAGAATATCGCGGCGCATCACGGCAGTCTCGCTCGCGAACAACGACTCACCGCTGAACAGCGATTGAAGTCCGGCGAACTGAGCGCCCTCGTCGCCACAGCTTCTTTGGAATTAGGCATCGACATCGGCGATGTGAATCTTGTTTGCCAGCTCGGCTCGACGCGATCGATTGCCAGTTTTCTCCAGCGTGTCGGCCGTTCGAATCACACGGTGGCGGGTTTTCCCAAAGGCCGCATCTTTCCGCTCTCGCGCGACGAACTGGTTGAATGTGCCGCCATCATCGATGCCGTGCGTCGCGGCGAACTGGACCAGCTCGAGATTCCCGAGCGGCCGCTCGACATCCTGGCCCAACAAATTGTGGCGGCAGTGGCGGCCGAAGAGTGGACGGAAGACGATCTGTTCGCGACAGTCCGGCGCGCTTACCCGTTTCGCAATCTCGAACGCGAACAGTTTGATTCGATCGTTCGCATGCTCGCCGAAGGATTCACGACCAAACGTGGTCGTCGCTCCACTTACCTGCACCACGACGCGGTCAATCAACGTTTGCGCGGGCGCAGAGGCGCGCGTCTCGCGGCGATCACCTCCGGCGGTGCGATACCTGACACAGCGGATTATGCGGTCGTGCTCGAACCCACTGACCTAGTGATCGGCTCGGTTAACGAAGACTTTGCGATCGAGAGTTTGCAGGGCGATATTTTTCAACTCGGCAACACGTCGTGGCGCGTGCTGCGTGTAGAGCAGGGAAAGGTTCGCGTTGAGGACGCGCACGGTCAGCCACCGTCTATTCCATTTTGGTTGGGCGAGGCGCCTGCTCGTTCGCACGAGTTATCGGTTTCGGTTTCGCGTTTGCGCGAGGAGGTTGCGGCACGAGTTGACCTTACGCCTGAGACTAATACGGCGGCTGACGGTACTGACTCGGAAGTAGTGCCGAGCGAGTCAGAAGTTTCTGCGGTGACTGGTGGGTTAAAAAGTAGGTTTCAGGGCGCGATAGCGTGGCTGACAGAGGAAGTCGGATTGTCCCGCTCTGGGGCGGAGCAGATCGTTGAATACCTCGCGGGCGCGAAGATTGTTTTGGGTGTGATGCCGTCGCAAGAGAATCTTGTTTTGGAAAGGTTCTTCGACGACAGCGGCAGCATGCAGTTGGTGTTGCACTCGCCGTTTGGCAGTCGTCTGAATCGTGCGTGGGGGCTGGCGTTGCGCAAGCGGTTTTGCCGCAAGTTCAACTTTGAGTTACAGGCTGCGGCAACAGAGGACGCGATCGTCCTCTCGCTTGGACCAACGCACAGTTTCCCGCTCGACGAGGTTTTCCATTACTTGAATTCAAAGACTGTGCGGCAGTTGCTGTGTCAGGCATTGCTTGACGCGCCGATGTGGAACATCCGCTGGCGTTGGAACGCGACGCGCTCGCTTGCCGTGCTGAGGCGCCGCGGTGGCAAGAAGATTCCCGCGCAGTTGCAGCGCATGGATGCGGAAGATCTGCTCACCGCCGTCTTTCCCGATCAGGTCGCGTGTGCCGAGAATCTTCCGACTGGCGAACGCGAGATTCCGTCGCATCCCCTCGTCGATCAAACTGTCAAAGACTGCCTCGAAGAGGCAATGGATATAGACGGGCTCGAACGTTTGTTGACGTCCATCGAACGCAACGAAAAGAACCTTTTTGCACGCGACGTGATCGAAGCTTCACCACTATCTCAGGAGATTCTTAACGCGCGGCCTTATGCCTATCTCGACGATGCGCCACTCGAAGAGCGTCGCACCCGCGCGGTGTTTCAACGCCGCTGGCTCGATCCCGAGACGGCGGGTGACATGGGCAAACTCGATCAGGCGGCGATCGATCGCGTGCGTGAAGAAGTCTGGCCCGAGCCGAGGAATGCGGACGAATTGCACGACGCGCTGGTCGAACTCGGTTTTGTAACGGCGCAAGAAGGCATGACGTGGCAAGAGCTGTTTGCCGAGCTCCAGGCAAATCGCCGAGCAGCCGTGTTGACGAACGACCAAAAGCGCCTGTGGGTAGCGGCTGAACGGTTACCGCAGCTCCAATCCGTGTTTCCGAGTGCCACGCTTGCACCAGCAATCACACCCCCTGAAAGTGTCGCAAGGACGTCATGGAGTTTCGAGGACGCCCTCGTTGAGATCATCCGCGGCCGCCTCGAGGGTCTCGGCCCAGTCACGGTCCAACAATTGGTTTCTCAATCCGGCCTCAACAAACTCGAGATCGAAACCGCATTGCTTAAGCTCGAAGCTGAAGGCTTTGTCATTCGCGGACGCTTCACGCCCGGCACGACCGAAACAGAATGGAGCGCGCGACGCCTGCTGGCTCGCATCCATAGCTACACACTGAACCGCTTGCGCCAGGAGATCGAGCCGGTTTCAAGCGCCGACTTCATTCGTTTTCTTTTAGCTTGGCAGAAGCTTGCGCCCGATCATCAGATGGAAGGGCCGGAAAGTGTGCGCGCCATCATCGAGCAGTTGGAAGGTTTCGAAGCGCCCGCCGCAGCCTGGGAAGGTGAGCTTCTGCCGTCGCGGCTCGTGGAATACGATCCCGCATGGCTCGATGCGCTCTGCCTGTCTGGTGAAGTGGTTTGGGCGAGACTGACGCCTCCCGTTCGTTCCGCACCCGAGGGCAATGGTGACAGACCACGCGGCGCAGGACCTGTACGCAACACTCCGATCGCGCTATTGCGGCGCAAGAACTTCGCTTTGTGGAGTTCGGTCTTTCCACCGCTGTCAGTAACCGCCGAAAACGAATTCTCCACCACGACTCGAATCGTCTACGACTATCTCAAACATCGCGGTGCTTCGTTCTTCACCGACATCGTCGAAAGCACCGGCCTGCTGCGCAGCCAGGTTGAAGAGTCTCTCGCCGAACTCGTCGCAAACGGCGTCGTCGTCTCTGACAGTTTTACCGGCCTGCGTGCACTGCTCACTCCCGGCAGTCGCAAGACGCAAGCCGCGGCCAGACGGAAACACCGCCAACCAGTCTACGAGATGGCCAGCGCCGGCCGCTGGTCCATTATCCATCGCGAAAACGGCAACGGGCCAACTTCAACCCGCGGCAATCAAACGCCCGTCGATCAGGAGAAAGCAGAAGAGATCGCCTGGACGTTGCTCAAGCGTTACGGTGTGGTCTTCAAACGTTTGCTCGAACGCGAAGGAATGAACCTGCCGTGGCGCGTGCTGTTGCGCATCTATCATCGTTTGGAAGCGCGGGGTGAGATTCGCGGCGGCCGCTTCGTGGCGGGAATTTCCGGCGAACAGTTCGCTTTGCCCGATGCCGTGGGAATGCTGCGCGCGATCCGTCGCGAAGGCGCGCAGGACAGCATGATCTCAGTCAGCGCGACCGATCCTCTAAACCTCGCCGGCATCATCATTCCGGGCAACCGCATCACCGCTCACACAAGCAATCGAGTGCTCTACCATGACGGCGCACCGATCGCGGCGCTCGAATCGGGCGAGACCCATTTTCTCGTCGAGCTGAGTCGAGCAACGGAATGGAAAGCGAAGAGTGCGCTCGTTCGTAAAGCGACGCGCCCGGAACTCAGATCCTACCTGCAACGACCCGCGTAAACGGGCGTTTCGCCTCGCATCTTTTTATGGAATCCCTCGCCGATTGGCACTGCCTTTAGGTTGTGAGAGCACTAGCACAACAAAATCCAACGGTTTCTTTCAAGCTGGGACTTAAGCCTCAACACCGAACCCGGCTTTTTTCACTCGTCAGCCGCAAAATTCTCGTGCCGTCCGCCACGGAATTCATGCGCGTGAACAACGCGACCGTCCGCGAAGGACAGACGCACCGGGTTTGGCCACCCGAAGTTCTGCGCCAGTTTCAAACGGCCGACGTGGTGACAAAAACCGACGTTCAGCACTACGTTCTGCGCGACCGCAGCATCTCTCGTTTATAGCCCGGGTTTTACTTCTTCGCGTTCTGTTCGTCCAGCCACGTTTTGAGCGGCGCGAAGTAGTCGATGATGGCGGTGGCGTCCATTTTGTCCTCGCCCGTCATTGCTTTTAACGCCTCGGGCCACGGTTTACTCGTGCCCATCGCCAGCATCGCTTTCAATTTCTCGCCGGCCTTCTTGTTTCCGTAGATCGAACACTGGTAAAGCGGACCGTTGAATCCGGCTTCGCGGCACAGCGCGCGGTGAAACTGAAATTGCAAGATCGCGGCCAGGAAGTAACGCGCGTACGGTGTGTTCGCCGGTACGTGATACTTCGCACCCGGATCAAAGTCGGATTCGCTACGCGGTACCGGCGGCGCGATGCCCTGATACTTCTCGCGCAACTCCCACCACGCTTTGTTGTAATCGTTTGGCCCAACCTCGCCGGAGAAGACCTTCCAACGCCACTGATCGACAAGATAACCAAATGGCAGAAACGCCACCTTGTCCAGCGCGCGATTCAACAGGAATCCGATGTCGGCTGACTGGTCCGGCACTTTCTCAATCAAACCGAGTTGCTTCAGATAGGGCGGCGTGACAGACAGCGCGACAGTGTCACCAATGGCTTCGTGAAACGCGTCGATCGCGCCGTCGCGGAAAAGATACGGTTGTCCGGCGTAAGCCATCTGGTAGTAGTTATGGCCGAGTTCGTGATGGACCACCGAGAAGTCTTCCTCGTTGATCTGGATGCACATCTTCAGCCGCACGTCTTTTTCGTAATCGATGTCCCACGCGCTCGCGTGACAAACAACTTCACGATCCGCGGGCTTCGTAAACATCGAGCGTTCCCAGAAACCTGGCGGCAGCGGCTCGAAACCAAGCGAAGTAAAGAACCCTTCGCCGTAGCGGACCATCTGTTTCGCATCCGTGTTTCGTGCTTTGAGAATCGCCGTCAGGTCGTAACCGCGATCTGACGTAGCCGGCGCGAGCAGCGGATAGACGTTGCCCCACGTTTGGGCCCACATGTTTCCGAGCAGGTGCGCGGGAATCGGTTTGTCTTCTGAAACTACTTCTTTGCCGTACTTCTCGGAGAGCTTGCGGCGTGTGTAGGTGTAGAGCGAGTCGTAGAGCGGCTTCACCTGTTGCCACAGACGTTCCATTTCGGCGGCGAAAGCGTCAGGCTCCATGTCGTACTTCGAACGCCACATCGCGCCCGTGTCTTTGAAGCCCATCTCCTTCGCGCCTTTGTTGCTCAGTTCGACGAAGCGCACGTAATCTTTGCGAATCGGCTGCGCGATCTGATGCCAACCAACCCAGGCGCGCTTCAACTCTTCCGGATCGCGACTCGAGCCGATGATCTGTTCCAAGTCCGGCAGACTGAGACACTTTCCTTTGTCGCCGTCAGGGCAGTACTTGCCTTTGCCATAATCGCCTTCCATGGACGCGGCGATCTTCGTGAGTTCAGCGCGTTCCGCTGGATCTTTGGGCGCCGGCAGCGTGAGCGAGAGTTTCAAGAGCATTAGCTTGCGCTTTGCTTCCGGAGAAAGGTTCAACGATTCGAAGCGCCGTCCTTGTTCGGCGAGTTCGGTCGTTGCGCCGATCAGGGTTTCATTCGCCGCAGCGGCGAGCGCTTCGGTGTCGTCGGTGACGTAAGTGCTTTTGACCCAGTCGGCCCGGCTCGCGCCAATGGCGAGTTCCAGCAGCCGTTTTTCGGAGTCAGTCAAAAACTTACCGGCCTCGTCAGCAGTTGCTGGGCCGGTACGTGTAGTCGCGTTTGGAGTGTCAGTACAGGAAGACATAAGCAACAGTCCCACACAGATTAGAAAGAACCCGCTCAACCACAGTTGACGCGGTCGAAAGTTGAAGTTCACGGCAAGCCTCCTAGGTTTTTGGGAGAGTCCAAATATAACCTGTTGTATTATCTAAGACCACTTACCATGAAAACTCTAACTCTTCTAATTTGGGCCTTGGCCCTCCTGTTCGTTGTGCCGCCGCCGAAAGCCGAAGACAACTTCACGCTCGTGAAGGTGAATGAAGGCGTTTATGCGGCGATTGCAAAGACCGGTGGATTGGCGTCCGGCAACGCAGGTTTTGTCGTGGGCGATGACGGCGTGTTGATGGTTGACACGTTCTTCACGCCCGAGGCCGTCGAAGATTTGATCGGCGTGATTGCAACTGAGACAAAGCAACCGATCAAGTACGCGCTCAACACTCACTATCATCTCGATCACACTGGCGGTAACCAGGTGCTGGTGGCGCGCGGCGTGCCGATCATCGCGCACGAGAAGTTGATGGAATGGCAAACGACAAAGAATCGCCGCTTTCTGCCGCCCTCTGAGGAACTGCAAAAGAGACGCGACGCGGCGGCGAAACAGTTGAGCGAGCTTCCATCGGATCAAACAGACAAGCGCGCGCCACTCGAACGGCAGATTCGCCGGCTCGACGCGATGCTGATGATCAAGCTGACTAACCCAGCCGTGACGTTCGCTGCGGGCACGGTCCACCTGCATCTCGGCAAGCGCGAAGTGGTGCTGTTCACGTTGCCGGGCCACACTGGCTGCGACGTCATCGCGTATGTTCCGGATGTAAACGTGCTCTTCATGGGCGATATGGGTTGGCGCAAGACGTTGCCGAACCTCGTGGATGCGACCGTGAATGACTGGATCACGTCGCTGGACAAGTTGTTGGCCCAGTATCCGACCGCGACGTTTGTTCCCGGTCACGGTGAGGTTGCGACGGCCGCGGAGATTCGCGAGTTCAGAGATTATCTCGACGATCTGCGCACGCGAGTGAAGCAGGCGATCTCGGATGGCCTGACAGTCGAACAGGCGAAGCAGCAGTTGAAACTGCCCGAGAAGTACAAAGACTTCGCGTTTCAAAATTTCGCCGTGCCGAACGTCGAAGATATGTACAAGGAACTCAAAGGCACGAAGTTTTAGCCGAACATCTGTGTAATCCGTGGAGAGATCCACAGATCACACAGATGTACAGAAAAGGATTTTGCTTGAGTCTGGCCTAGGGTGTAACTATGCCTTTTTTGATGTTCCTCTGCCAGGCTTCGTAATTCCTGATTCGCCTTTTGGCTTGTTTGCGTGTCAGTTTCATTTCCTGGGCTACGTAATCGATCCGGGCGGTTCGATCCTTCTTCTTGTCAAAACGGTCGCCTGGCGCCCTGAGGTAGACTTTGTAGGCAAACGCCCATTCTGCTTTTATTTCTTCAGTGGCCTGGACACCACGTCTCTCTGGCATGCTGCGGCTCCTTCCGGGAGGTTTTGAGGCAGGATTCTACCTCCCGTTCACTTCCGCCGCAACCAAGTAAGTAGCGACAGGGTGCTCAAAACAGCAGCCAGCGCGATCAATCCATAAACCGCGTACGTGACGACGTCAGAATTAATGTAGGCGATCAATTTGCGCCCGAAATAAAGGGCCAGCACGGCCTCAGTCGTGCATCTCACCAGCCGGCCGACAAAGACCGCGCTGAATAGTTTCCCCTGCGGAACCTGCAGAGCCGAGGCAGTCATCACGACGGGCGTGAAAGGAAAGGGCGGCGGCAGGACCGTCGCTATAAAAACCGAGATTCCCGCCTTGTTTTCGATCTTGTTTTTGAACTTCTCGATCTTCTTCTGACTCAGAAAACGCTCGAGACCCTTTTCACCGGCCTTGCGCATGATCAGATCGATGATGAAGACGCCGGCGAGCGAGCCGATCGCCGAGACCAGCACGTAGGCGATCCAGATCAGACTATTGCGGTCCCTGTTAACCAGCGCAATGAGCAGGAGATCGTTGCCAAAGGGCAGGACAAGAAAAGAGGAGTCGAGGGCACTCAACAGAAAAAGGCCGAAGATACCGAGCCGCAAAAAAAACCTAAGCATCCACAGCCTTGACTACTCTTGAATGATGGTTACCGGAACACCGAAATTCGGTCGATTAGTGTTGGCGCGAACACCGAGCAGTCCCTGCACAATCGCGAGACGCGCCGTGATTCGCGCTTCAGCATACTGGAACCTTCCGGCGAGCGTTTCCGCGCTTTGCAGGTCTTTGTCTGCCAGCGCGCCTAACTCCTGGCCAAAGCGCTGAATCATGGAAGTCAATCCACTGCCGGCCTGAAGCGACATCTCGCCGTCGCGAAATATATTGGTTTCGAAACCATTCAACACTGCAGCCGCAGCGAGCAACTCATTGAGTTGACTGATACCCGGATCGAGCACTTCAAAACTGCGCGCCGGATCGACGGTCGAAAAAGCGCGCGCGACTCTAAGTTGCCGGTCGAGGTCCTCGTACCTTGTCGCACGCCGGTTGGTCATCTGTCTTGCTTCTTCGAGTAGTTGAGTTGCCAGCTTCGGATTTGTTTTCTGTGTGTCGCGCGCAAGCTCAAGCAGCATGTTGAGCTTGTCGTTATCTGATTGAAGGCGGGCGATCGTTTGCCTGATCTCGTCGAGACGCGCAGTTTCGCCCTTCAGTGCCAGCTCACGGAAATCGATTCGCTGCATCACTGAGTCGCGAAGACCCGCTTGCAAGTGGGTGGTCGCGATCTGCCGGGCGCGGTCTGTGTTGCCTTCTTCGAGAGCTTTGAAGGCCGCTTGTTGATAGAGCCGCGATTGCATCTGCGGCGGCGCCGTCGCCGCTGCCTGGACCAACGCATCTGATGTCGGATTGCCCTGCAGCGCGCTCATCGTTTGCGCCATGTTGAACGGAGCGTTTGCGCCGAAGCCCACGTCGGCGAGCTTCTGACGAACCGCAGCAGCCTTAGCCGGTAGATACTGATCGATCAGCGGCAGAGCTACTTGTAAACCAGCAAGTAGACGCCGCGCGGCGTTTTGTTCCACCTGCGCAACGTTTGTCACGTTGCTACCTGGTCCAACGCCCGAAACTATCGCGGGACGAGGACGTTGAACCTGGCCGCGGTTGTTCTGCGGTGTCGACGGCGCAGCTTTCAGAACCGTATCGACGATGCTGCTCATTAAATCTGTATAGCTGGCCTGGTCAAGGACCGGAAGCATCGCCTGGCCAGTAACCTTAACAACGTGGTACTTCTCGGCCGGGCGAGGGCCACGGACTAACAAGGCCTGCGCGAGATTCGCTGCGTCAGGATTCGTCAGAAGGTTTGTCGTTTGGAGTTTTCTGGCAGTTTTTTCCGCGAGTTTTGCGCCGGCGTCGACATCCTGGTTGAACAGGTGATTCAAGACTTCGGTCAACGAACGCGGGAACTGGCCCTTGTCCATCATCTGCTCGGCGTTCTGCGCCGCGAGTTTCGGATCGAGCGCCGCGATGCGGCCAAGTAACGCCTGTTCGAGATTGTCTTCAAAGTTGAACTGAGGCCGCTGCGGGCGCGCATCGGCGACTGGCTGTGCGGGCACTGCCGCAGGTTTGGTGATTGCGAGTAACTGATACGCGAGTTGGGCATCGTGACGAGCGGCGGCCAGCACCAGCTCTTGTCGTAGTTGAAACGCGCGCCGCTCGGCATTCTGTGGTCCGCGACGGTCAGAGTTATTCTGCTGTTGCCGGCCCAGTTCCGCTACGCTTTCGGCGGCCATTGCAAAGAGCGAACGTGCGCGTCCTTGATTACCATCCCAGAGCAGATCCGCGGCCGTGGTCTGCACGCGCACGCGATTCTCGGGCAAGCGGAGTGACTGCGCTTCGTCGATGATTTGGTCGAGCAGCCGGTAGGCATTCTTCTGCCGTTCGACCTTCTCTTTTTCCAGCTCTTCGGCGTTTTGGGTTGATGGTTGGGTCGGCTGTTGTGTTAGTTGTTCCTGGGCGAAAACAGGGACAAATGTGACACTCAACAACAACAGCAGGATAGATAGTTTTCTCATGCGTATTACCTCTGCGACGAGACTGGCGGGAATCGTACAATTCACGTTCGCCTTTAGCAATTCGCCAGCTATAATCGGCAGCGTTTTCCCAAAGCTTTTTGACCGAACTGTCGTTCCGGGCAAACGTAAGGAATATCCATGAAGAAACTTCTCGTTTTGATGACACTTTTGTGTGTTGTCGTTCCGGTTGTCGCGCAGCAACAACAGCAACAACAACCCGGGCCGGAATCGAAACTACGCGAGTTTCAAATGGCGTTGCTGAAGCGCGGACCAAAAGCGATGGCGTCGGGTTGGGAAAAATCCGATCTGCGAAAGCGACATCTCGCGTACGTGCAGGCGTTGCTGGAGGCGGACAAAGCGATGATCGCGGGCCGCATCGAGAACGATCCGGAGCTTCGCGGAGTATTCATCTTTCGCACGAACTCGGCGAGTGAGGCGCGGGGTTGGGTGATGGCGGATCCGGCAGTCGCGGCCGAACACTTCGCAGTAGAGATGCATCCGTGGTGGTCCGAAGATGTGATGAAGAAGACTACCACGCCTCAAAAGATGATGACTGCGTACCTCGCGTTTCTCGTTCGTGGTGAGAAATGGACGCCGGCGAGAACTCCGGAAACCGAAGCGATTCAGAAAGCACACCTCGCAAACATCAACAAGCTCGCCGAAATGAAAAAGCTGGTCGTCGCTGGACCATTCGGCGACAACGGCACATTGCGCGGTATCTTTGTCTTTCGCGTGAACTCGATCGAAGAAGCACACGAACTAGCGGCGACCGATCCGGCGGTGCAAGCCGGACGTTTGGCATTACAAATACATCCGTGGGTCGTGCCTGAAGGAATACTTCCGTGAGCGGGAGCGCGCGATGACTGTTTTACTTGACGGAGGTTGCCGCGTCTCGACGATGGAGGAAGGGATTCCGCGACGAAAGGGATCGCTGATCTCGATGCGAGTGCTTGAGTTTGGCCCAGGCCGTTCTCCGGAATTACGAAACGAAGAGCTCGACGAAATACTTTTTTCGTTGGACAGTTGCAGAGTCATTATTGGCGAACGTACTTACGAAGTAGAACCTCAATCCGGTGTTTTTATTCCCGCTCAAAAAGCCTTCCGTGTTGAGGGTCCTGGAAGCTTTGTCAGTGTTCAGTGTCCGGTTACAAATACTTCTCTGCCGCCAGTCGTCAAACTCAGCGACCAGCGTGCAATGCCAACCGGCGATCGCTGGTACCGCGTGTTGATTGACTCTGAAGTGACGCAGTTTGTCGGTTCGATTCCACCCGGCCGCGCGCCGGATCACTTTCACGAGTACGAAGAGGTGCTGTTCATCCTGCGCGGCGACGGCCGCATGTGGACTGAAGCCAAATCTACGCCGATTAGTTACGGATCGTGTATTTACTTGCCGCGGCGGCAAGTGCACTGCGTTGAGAATACAGGTGAGGGCGAACTGCGTTTACTCGGCGTGTTTTATCCGGCAGGCAGTCCCGCGGTGAGGTACGAAACATCTACTCAAAATCCCTGACATCTCGAAACGGGCGCTCAGCATCGTCGAAGTCGGGACGATAGTAATAGGACGCGCCGTCAAATTCCTGCACCCAGCCTTCTTCCATGCCGAGTTCTTCAAGCGCCGCGGTCGCTTTCATCCATTCCGATTCGCGGATGCGCCGCGATAGCAACACGTATCGCTTGTTCGTCTCCGCCTGATGCGTCGGGTAATACTGGGCCATCAGCGAGATTGCCACGCGCGGGCTCAATTCGTCTCTGATCCATTCGATCGACTCCCGCACGCTCCCAACATCGTTCGGTAAAACCAAAAGCCTGATCACCAAACCGCGGCGCAACAATCCGTCTTCATTGAAAACGAGTTCGTCACCCGTCTGGCGAAACATCTCCTTCAACGCGAGCCGCGAAAACTCTTTGTAGCCACTCACCTTCGAATACAAATAACCCGACTCGTCATCCGCGTACTTCAAATCCGGCAGGTAAACATCAACGACACGATCCAGCAGTTGCAACACCGAAACCGCATCGTATGCATTCGTGTTGTAAACAACCGGCACGTTCAGGCCTTGTTGCGCTGCGAGCAAAATCGATCGGGCCATCTGCGGCGCGAAGTGCGTCGGCGAAACGAAGTTGACGTTGTGACAACCACGCCCTTGCAACTCGAGCATCATCTCCGCAAGACGCTCGTGCGTGACTTCGTTCTTGAGTTGCTGCTTGTGTGTTTGCGAGATCTGGTAATTCTGACAGTAGACGCAGCGCAGGTTGCAGTTGCCGAAGAAGATGTTTCCGGCGCCGCGCGTGCCGACCAGCGGCGGCTCTTCGCCAAAGTGCGCGGTATACGAAGAGACGATCGGCAAACGTCCCGAGTAACAGGCAGCGATGTCGTTGTTCAGCCGGTTGTTCAAACAATCACGCGGACAGACCGTGCAGCTTTCAAGCAAACGTTCCAGAGCTTCGACGCGCTGCTGCAATTCACCCGTGCGCAACAAGCCGAGATACGACGGCCCAACATCCTTATCGCTTGTCGATGTAAATGTCGACTCAGTCATGACGTCGTCTGAAGTGAACAAAATGTGGCCGGTGCTGCTCCACGATCTCCGCCGGCGTCGAACGTTTGGACTGTTGCCAAACGAAATCCATCTCAGTGTGAATCGTGCTGAGCGCCAAACGCGCCTCGAAGATCAATAATATGCTGCCGTAGAACAGAAAACACGCTCCGGTTATGCCGAGAGCAACGGGGACGACGTTGTGCCGCGGATTGCCGCTTAACGCTACGACGCCGATCGCGACACTCGTCGCGACGAACATTCCGAGACTCAAGTAAAACGTCACCATGCAACGTTGCAGCAGCCGCGCACGACTCGTCAGTTTATCAAGTTGCTTGAAGATCAGCGCCTGCCGTTCCACTGCTACTTCGTCTCGCTCGTTGCGGTCGGCCATGTCTTCGAGCCGATCGGACAACGAGCGCACGCGATCCACCACCCGACCCAATCGCGAAGAAGTCGAAAGGATCATACTGCCGCAGGCAGAAATCAGCACCGCAGGCGTGATCATGGCCGTCAATACGGCAATAGCGGCGGCGGAATCCACGTTGCTCTTTTATAGTTAATACTGTAATCCTGTCAAAACCCGATGCGCATCTGGCTTTCCAAAAACAGCGAAGTGCCGATTCGCGAACAACTGGTGACGCAGATTGTACTCGGCATCGTCAGCAACGACCTCAAGGAGAACGAACGGCTGCCGAGCACACGCGACCTCGCGCGCCGCTACGACATTCACGCAAACACCGTCAGCGCGGCGTATCGCGAACTCGCGCGCCGTGGCTGGGTCGAGTTTCGCAAAGGCAGCGGCGTTTACATACGCGCGCGAACGGACGACAAACTCGAACAGCATCTCGCGCTCGACCATCTCGTTTCCCGCTTCTTCCGAACCCTGCGCGAAGACGGTCACTCGCTCTCCGAAATTCAGGAAGCCGTCCGGCTCTCATTTTCACACCAGCCTCCGGATCATTTTCTGCTGCTCGAATCCGATCCGGAGTTGCGCGAAATTCTCGTTGCGGAGATCGCGTCAGCCGCGAAGGTGAAAGTGAAAGGCGCCGGTCCGGAGGATCTCGACGGCCAAAGTTCGCTCACCGGCGCGACGCCGTTGGTGTTGTATGGGCATCTCGAGAGCTTCAACCACCGGATCGATCCGCGAATAGACCTGTTGCTGCTTCACTCGGCTTCGGTGGTCGAGTCGATGAAGGGACAAACGCGACCGCCGGCGGGTGCGCTCGTGGCGGTCGTGTCGCGATGGCCTGAGTTTTTGCGTTGGGCGCGCACGATGCTCGTGGCCGCGGGACTCGACGCAGGTGCGTTGAGCTTTCGCGACGCACGCGAGCGCGGTTGGGAGAAGGGATTGCGATCGGCGACGTTTGTGATCGCCGACTCGCTGATGGCGCCTCGAATTCCCCCGGGTTGCGAGGTTAAGATCTTTCGAGTGTTAGCCCAGTCGTCTCTACAAGAGATCCGCGAGTACGCCGAACGCTTTTTTTAGCCACGGACAGACACGGATTACACAGACTGCCTTGACCGTCCGTGTCATCCGTGTATATCTGTGGCTACTCTTTGTCTTTCGCGAGCGTGCGGACGTAGTTGACCACGTGCCAGCGTTCTTCCGGATCCTTCATGCGGTTCTCACCGGCCGGCATGATGCCCTTGATACCCTTCGAGATCTTCCAAAAGAGTTCGCCGTCCGTCATCGCCGTCATCCGTTCCTTGTTTGTTAGATCGGCGGGCTTGCGACGTAAACGTGCGAGATTCGCTTCGTTGCCGGCGCCGGTCTCGCCATGACAGAAAACGCAGTTGCCTTTGGTCCGTTCGAGATAGAGCTCTTTGCCTTTGGCGATCGACTCGGGCGTGGAAGGCACAGGGTTCTTTGTTTTGTCGGCATCGTCCGGGAGTTCCCAGGTGTTTTTTGAGAAGTCCTCTTGCGGCGCACTTGGTGGCGTGACCGCGCGCGAATCGTTCTGATTCGAATTCTGGTTCTTGTTGGTAGTGGAACTGTTCGCGTTTTGCGCCGACGACTTCGACTCGATCCTGAACGCACTCGCAAACACGACTGTGGCGACGAACAATAAAGCAAACGCTAACAAACGCAGAGTGATCGACATATTCATTCTCCTTTGAACTCTTTACCTTGTTCGTTTCTTGCGCACCGGTTTGCGCGTCGGCGCAGCAGTTGTCTTGATCTGTACCTTTGCCGGCTTTGGTTTCAGGGCTTCGGCAATCGCCGCTTGCGGTATATCGGCCTCCCAAACGACCTCGTTGTCCCGCGGCATCATCTTGATACTTTTCATGATGGTCGAGAACATTTCGCTCTCTTTTCCCGTCAGATTTACGGTGTCGAGCACGCTCTGCGCCTGCGCGTCTGGTAGGACGTTCGTCCCTTGTTGCATCAAGCTCGACAACAAACTGCTGATGATCTTCGCGGTGTCGGGATTGTCGGCGTTCATCGCGCCGCGAACACTGAAGTTGGTTCCCGACAGGGTGACGGCGGTGTAGAAGTTGCCGAAGGGCGTGTTGCAAGTGCTCTCGCGCGGCGCTGTCTCGGTGCCAAACAAACCAAACGCTTTTGCGAGCGATGCGAGCGGCGCGCCCGCGCTGGCCATGAGTACGTTTGGATCGCGCATCAACGATTCGAGTAACGCGGGATTGATCCGGCCCGTGCCATCGGCGGCGTCAATCGCCGATTTGAGATAGGGAAGATTTCCGATCGCGATCGAGTTTGCGCTCAACGACACCGCGCCTACTTCCACCAGCGACTTCAGCATCGGCATCTTCACGGCCTGCTCGGCTATCGGATCGACTCGCATCACGACCATAGTCTTCGAGCCGTGTGTTTCGACGCGCACCTTGTCCTGCAGTGCTTGCTGGGCCAGCGTGAAGAGTGAATCAGCACTGAAGTCGCCGCCAACGACCGCCATCACGTCAGGTGCTACAAAACTCAGATCGCCCGCCGGTTTGTGAAAGCGCAACGCGAAGACGAGATACTCGACCGACGACGGATCGAAGCCCACCGATTTCTTCATGTCCGCAAACGCGGCGCGCATTTCCGCGATCTCCTTTGCGGCCATCACTCTCGGCGCAGCATCGTTCAGAACTCTTTGCGGACTGATGTAGATCAACATGTCCGCCTCGGGCAGACTGGCAAGGGATGTCGATGCCGATTGGCCGAACGCGGCGGTCATTAAAAAGGGGATTGCGAGTGCGGCTGTCAGCCATAATTTCAAAAATCGGGTTTTCAAGTTGACCTCCAGTCGATGTCTTAAATGTGGGACAGTTCTTTGCGTGTGAGTTCGTTTTTGGTGTTGCCGGTGTTTAGGGTTGAAACGGGTTCGAAGAGCAGCACTTCACATTCTTCGTCGGCAACCGGCCGGTGTTCGACGCCGCGAGGCACGACGATCATTTCACCTTCTTCAATCCAGATACTTTCTTCAGCGCCGGCTTGGCGGTATTCCATCCGGAACCGGCCTTTCACGACCATGAAGAGCTCGTCTTCATTTTCGTGATGATGCCAGGTGAACGGACCCTGAAACTTTACAAGCTTCACATACTGATCGTTCAGTTCCGCGGCGATGTGCGGATTCCAGTGATCTTTGATCAGCGAAAGTTTATCGCGCAGATTGATCTTGTTCATACTTCACGATAGCGAAAGCAGGTTGACTCGTGATCGTTGACCATTCCGACCGCCTGCATGAATGAGTAACAGATCGTGGAGCCGACAAACTTGAAGCCACGCTTCAGCAGGTCTTTGCTCAACTGATCCGAGATCGGTGTTGTAGCGACGATCGGTTGTCCACGTTTGCGCCGGATTGGCTTGCCGTCTACAAAGCGCCACACGTAGTTATCGAAACTGCCAAACTCGCGCTGCACTTCACGAAAAGCGATCGCGTTTGTGACCGCCGAGTTGATCTTCAAACGGTTGCGGATGATGCCCGCGTCGTTCAATAACGCGGCGATTTTGTGTTCGTCGTACTTGGCGACCTTCGCCGGGTTGAAACGGTCGAAAGCCGCGCGATAGTTGTCGCGCTTGCGCAAGATCGTTTCCCAACTCAGTCCGGCCTGCGCTCCTTCAAGAATCAGAAACTCAAACAGGCGATTGTCGTCGTGAACAGGGACGCCCCACTCGTTGTCATGGTAGGGGATCGATAAGGGAGTTGTAGCCCAGAAGCAGCGCTTGACTGTCATGTCGAACGAACAACTATGAGCGATCTTGCGATTAGCCGATCTTGCCGGTCAGACACTTTACCACGGAAATCAATTCGCGGATGTCAACAGGTTTTGCGACGTGAGTATTGTAACCGGCGGAAATGGCTCTAAGCCGATCCTGGGCGCGCGCGTAGGCCGTCAGCGCGATCGCGGGAGTTTGCTCTTGTTCCGTCTTCTCCTGCTCCCGGATCTGCTTGATCAAACTGTAGCCGTCCGTGTCGGCCAGGCCGATGTCGCTGATGAGGAGATCGAAATGTTCTTTGCGGAGTAACTCGAGTGCCTCAGCCGCGGACACCACACCAACGACACTGGCGCCGTGCTCGCGCAGATCGATGGCGAGCAGATCGAGCGCGTCGGGTTCGTCTTCAACGACGAGAATCCGCAGATCGGCCAGGTCAACATCGGTCGCGTTCTGTTCAGGCGTCGCCGTCGTTTCGGGCGTTGCGAGCTTTAGGTCAACACTCGGCAGCGGCAGTTTCACCGTAAACACAGCTCCCGATCGCACGGTTCCATTTTCAGCCGCAATCATCCCGCCGTGCAGTTCAACGAGGTGACGCACGATCGCGAGACCCAGACCAAGTCCACCGTGCGTGCGCGTAATCGAGCCGTCCTCTTGCCTGAATCGTTCGAAGACGTGCGGCAGGAAATCCGGCGCAATGCCCGGCCCCGTATCGCTGATCTGGATCTGGGCATAAGTGCCATCCTGCGTGACACTGATCCCTACAGAGCCGCGCGCGGGCGTGAACTTCGACGCGTTTGATAACAGGTTCCAAACGACCTGCTGCAAACGATCGGCATCGCCCGCGACGATCTTCAGCCCTTCCTGATAATACGTTTCGATCCCGATCTCTTTCGCGTCGAACGCCGGACGAACCGCATCGAGCGCAGCGTTGACGACGCCAACCAGATGCACGGGTCCAAGATGCAACTGAAGCTTGCCGGTGATGACGCGTGAAACGTCGAGTATGTCTTCGATGATCTGCTTTTGGGCCCACGCGTTGCGCTCGATGACCTCGATCGCATGCGTCGCACTCTCCTGGTCCAATCTTCCGGACTTCAACATGCGCGACCAGCCGATGACGGCATTCAAAGGCGTGCGCAGTTCGTGCGACAGCGTCGCGAGAAACTCGTCTTTTAAACGGTTCGCCTTTTCCGCGTCAGCGCGCGCGCTACGCTCGCGCACGAGCAGATGCGCAAGTTTTTCTTCAGCGCGTTTACGTTCCTGAAACTGCCCGATCTGACTGCCAACACTCGTGATCATTTCGAGCAGTTCACGGTCCGGTTGGCGGATCTCCTGGCTGAAAAACTCGATCACGCCGAGTACTTCGTTTCCGAGCTGGATTGGAAAACCAAAACCAGAGCGCAAACCGGAGCGTCCGGCCGACGTCGCGCGCGGAAAGTTACGATCCTTTTTCAGATTAGAAATCCAGACTGGCTTGCCACTCTCCCAGATTTGGCCCGGCAAACCTACACCTTTGACGATTTGCGTAGTTGCGCAAGCGGCTTCGAAATCGGTCGCGTCAATCGACGGACTGTGCCAAACATCGACACAACGCAGCACCTTTTCCTGATGGTCCACCGACCAAAGAACGCCGACTTGCCAACCCAGACCCTCACAAACGGTTTCGAGAATCTCGTGTGTGCCTTCAACGAAATCGATCGAACGCGAAACGATGCGCGTGATCGCGTATTGCAGCGCCAGCCGGTGCTCTATGCGCCGTCGCTCGGTAATGTCGCGAGTAAAACAACGCGAATGAACAAATCTTTCATCCTCGAAATACGCACTCGAATCGATGCGCACTATTTTCAGCGAGCCGTCCTTACAACGCAGGCGCGCTTCGTAGTCGCGCAACACTTCACGCGCACGCAGCCGCTCGAGAATGTCTTCGATAACTTCCCGATCATAATGAAAGTCGGTGATGTTGCGACCGACGTACTCTTCGCGCGTGTACCCGAGCATGTCGAGTTCCGCCTGGTTGGCGCGTAGTATCGTGCCGTCAGCGGCAACCCAGTGCAGACCGACCGAGGCGTTGTCGAAGAAGTCAGTTAACTCCGACTGGCTACGGCGCAACGCGAGCTCATCCTGTTTACGTCGCGTGATGTCGCGCTTGATACAGACGTAACAGTGCGGCTCGCCGAGACCGCTGCGCATCGTAAAGACCGAGAGATCGATGTTGAGCTCTTCGCCGTTCTTGGTGCGGCTGACGA
>Ga0196977_1000454_pt1 | contig 21455 bp, 22 predicted proteins | sample S3v_1013CmetaG_FD_148634 | JGI IMG/M metagenome (GOLD analysis project Ga0196977, IMG submission 148634) | Soil microbial communities from Anza Borrego desert, Southern California, United States - S3+v_10-13C | ecosystem: Environmental > Terrestrial > Soil > Desert | place: USA: California...
CGGGAGCAGTTGAACGCGCTCGCCCGCCACCTTCCGGAGGAGGCGGCGGAGGCGCTCACGTGGCTGGCCGAGGGGTTCTCGCCGGACGAGGTGCGCTCGCTCAACCTCGCGCCCAGAGAGAGCGCGGCGGTGGACACGCAGGATTTCGAGAAGGCGCTGGAGAACCCGGACACGCGTCGCCGCTTCGTCACTGTCGAGTCACAGCACGACCTAGCGGCGATGCTCGACGCCCCGCTAGAGAAGTGGCGCGTCTTTCTACACCCCACCCAGGCGCGGCTCGTTACACGCCACTTCAACGGCCCAGCCCGTGTGCTGGGCGGGGCCGGGACGGGTAAGACGGTCGTCGCCATGCACCGCGCGCGACACCTCGCCTCCAAGGTTTTCACGGACGAAAGTGACCGTGTTCTCTTCCTCACGTTCACGGCGAATCTTGCTAAACACATCGAGCAGAACCTCAGAACGCTCTGCGGGGAGGAGATCGATCGGATTGAGGTCAGCCACCTCCACTCATGGGCCGTCCGTTTCATGCGCCCGCGTGGATATGTTTTCGACGTCGCCACGGACGAAGAGGCGGCAGAGTACTGGCGGCTGGCTGCGCAGACGGATTCGTCTGCCGGATGGGACTTAGGGTTCATACGCCAAGAATGGGACCGTGTAGTCCAGACACACGACATAAGGACTAAAGACGAATACCTGCGCGTGTCGCGCGTCGGGCGCGGAAAGACGCTGTCGCGACCTGACCGGGCGCGGCTGTGGGGGATTTTCGAAGCGTACCGCAAAAACCTGGAGGAGCTAGGTAAAGCTGAGTGGCTCGACATCATCAGGGACACGCGCCGTTTCATTGAGATGGTGAAACCGGTGCTTCCCTACCGCGCCGCCGTGGTGGACGAGGCGCAGGATCTGCACGCCGAAGAGTGGAAACTTATCCGCCGCCTCGTCCCTCCTGGCCCTAACGATCTTTTCATCGTAGGCGACGCCCACCAGCGCATCTACGACCGCAAAGTTATCCTAAGCAAATGCGGCATAGATGTTCGCGGCAGATCCGGCAGGTTACATATCAACTACCGGACGACTGAGCAGATACGCGGCTGGGCCGTGGGCCTCCTGTGCGACTTCCGCGGCGACGATTTGGACGCGGGCACGGACGAACAGGCCGGCTACCTCTCCCTGCTATCCGGGCCGCCGCCGGAAGTACGCCATTTCGAGACTCAGGAGGAGGAAGCGGCTTTCATCGGCGAGTCAGTCCGGCGGCTGGTTAGTGAACGCCGCCCGGAAGATATCTGTCTGGTCGCGCCGTCGAAAGCGGCATTGAAGGACACATATCAGCGTGCGCTGAAAGCGGCCGGGGTGGAATTTACCGTGCTGGAGAAGACTGACGACCGCCGCACGCTGGGGGTGCGCTTGGCGACCATGCATAGGGTAAAGGGGCTAGAGTTTCCCTGCATGATTCTGGCGGGAGTCAATGAGGGCACTCTGCCGCGCCGCCTTCCGGCCCTCGCAGACGACCCGATTGCCTCGGTCGAGCACGAGGAACGCCAGCGTTCGCTCCTCTTCGTCGCAGCGACAAGGGCGCGCGACCGATTAATCATCACATCGTCAGGGAGGCCCAGCCCTTTTCTGCCGAAACAGGAGCAATAATCCATCCGTTTCTGGCCGATCTGACGTTGCCGAAGTACCTCAACAAGGTCCACTACCGGTCGTTGTAGCCGTTTAGTCCTCCTGTCTTCGGAGTCCACTCCCGCCCGTCAGCAAAGGCGAGATGGCGCGAGCGTTGCTGAGATTTTAAGCAACATGAGACCTCAAAGACGTTATCCTATGAGGAGCAATTAGCAGGAGTCCAGAAACGCAGCATCACACCAAAATAGCCCGCGCGAGTGTGTAACACTCGCGCGGGCTATTTAATGCACAGGGTAAGATTCCACTTCAGGCCGCGTTAGCATGCTCGTCAAGCCAGTCTGATATTTCGTCATCCTGACTGCCGGTATGATACAACGATTCTGCTAGACCTTCCGGGTCGTAGATTCTGCGTCGCCCTAGCACCTCTTTCTGATAGGTGACGAACTTGAGGCAGATCTCGAAGGAATGGCGTGAGCTAGGGCGTCCGAACCAGCGCTTCCTCCTTTTTGATCTGGACGGAGAGGTGGCTTTTGCCACCGCCCCTGCCTGCACCTCAGTTGAGGGTTGCGGAAAACCCGATTCGATAGCGAAGAGTCGCGGCTGCGTCTCCTCGACAGATTGCGCCGCGGGTGTAACAGTATCGGCCTGCGTTGGTACCTTATTCTGAATCGCCCACGGGTGTCGCGGGAAGGAGATGCGCACATCCTCCTTGTTGACATTTCCGCGCGAAGACTCTATGAACCCTGACTCCTCCAGCTCGACCAGATAGCGCACCGCAATCCTTTCCGACTCACCGATGGAAGTAGCGAGCAGCGGCAGATTCAGTTGAGTCGCGCCGCGGGCGTTGGCCTGTTGTGCCAGCACCGCGTAGCAGACTTTAGCGCCAGCGCTGAGGTTCCTGAGTGAGAGTAATCCGTGGGGAACAAAACAACCGGCGAATTGGTAGAACACATTGAACTGAGAAGATGCTTTCACGTTGGGAACTCCCTTCAAAATTGGTAAAACTCCCAACCTTCTTCCCCTGAACCTTTCGCACGTCCTCCCTGAAGTAAGAATCCGTGTGAAGGCCGTGCAGCCTGACGGGGCCTGCGGGTAAGAAAATATCTACCACCTGAGAATGGACGACTATGTTTCATCGGCTGGGGCCGCGTTCGCCACGCTCGCCTTGGGCCGCTTCCCTTTCTTGCGCGGTGCTCCGGACCTGTAGAAGTTCGGCAGTATCTTTACCTACGCCGGGCGGAATATGCTTTTTCAACGGCAGTTCTTCAAGCTTTGCGATCTCTGTGGAAGCTCTGACATCAAGCTGCTCCGGATGATCTTCTATCCCCTTAGCACAGGCTCTCTGATTTAAGTGTGTAGAGGACTGACCATCTATTACTTCATATGGGGAAGCACTACCCCACAGACTCTTAATAACTTCGTCCACGACAGAAGACCGTTTAGGCTTCGATTCATTACTGGTCAGCACACCGTCTCGGCCCGCCCCTCGGTAAGAGTGACTGGGTTCCTTTAAATCAGCATCTCCCCATGATTCTAACGCCTCCGTTCCTCGGTCTGAGGCTGCCTCGTAACGAACCACAGCGCGCCCGCTGCCGCCCCCGCGGCGAACGCGACCAGGAGAATTACTGCCGTCCCTACGACAATCAACCTGCTCAGGCGTCTGTAGACCTCCCGGAAGTCTTGCGCCTGCGTCCCCATCTCCTTGCGGTGAACCTCGGCGGTGGCCTTCAGGTGCGCTTGAGTTTTTTCCGATATCTCCAGCACCCCGGCACTGCCCTTGTGATACACGGCGCTGCTCATGGCTACCATGTCCTGGCACCTCTCCACCATCCGCTCGTTTTTCTCGCTTAGCTCCAGCACCCTGTCGAAAAACAGTTGGAGGATTCCCAGTTGGTGCTCGAACTCCCCCTTGATCTCCTCGGCCGTTCCAGCCACCTGCTCTTTGTACCCGCTGAGGCTCGACGTCAAGCTGTTCCGGTGCTTCTCGATCTCGTCGCGCAGTTCTTTTCCTGCCAGCACGACCGTCGCGAACTGCGTCTCGGCCTTCTTCGCGGACGGCACGAGGTTGATGAGATAGTTTTCGATCCGGGCCTGCCTCGCGTCTAGTTCTCTCATTTGCTGGCTCATCTCCACCAACTTCTCCAACGGGTCGCCCTGTCCATCCTGACTCAATTGCTCTTCTTCCCATTGTGCCGCCTCTTGCACGGCCGATTGCTTCATGATCTCTCGCCGGGTCATATGTCATCCTTCCTTTTCTTTCTTGTTGATCGGGCCAACTCCTCTGCAAACCTGACCACGTGAAACCGCGGCCGAGCCTGCGTCCTCTGATGTGCTTGCCTTCAAATTCGTAAATGCTTCCTGTTACCTTGCCCTCGTCGCTGACGAGAAAGTTTAACCTAACGCCCCTCCGCTCCAATCTCTCCTGGAATTCAGTGAGCGTGACGTCGCGGTCCAGCCCCGAATTAACGAGAGCTTGAAGTCTGAGCGGCCGGCTGAGCTTTCCGGTCCGCTCGTGCTGCTTCCACTCGCCCTGCGTCGGGGCGCGCGACATCGCATCCCGGCTCGACCTGTTAGGCTTGAGGCCGAACTCCTTCTCAAGCTGGCGGGCGATTGCTTCGCCCCTGTCGTAGTCGAAGGAGTCCGACGGTAGCCTTCCCTTAAAGTCAATGGTCGAGGAGATGATGTGAATCTCTGTGTGCTTATGCTCCTCCTCTTTGTGTTCGACAGCAGCGAACATCGTTCTATCCAGACCTTTAAGCTTTGCGAAGCGCAAGGTGATCTGCACCTTCGTCTCGCGTGACAAGACATCTTCCTCCGGGAAGCTGAGGATTCCATGCAGGACGTTAACTTCGACTTCAGGCCGCAATGCTGCCAGAGCCTCGAAGTGTTCGCGCAGCTCTTCTTTGCAGCGCCCGGCCATGTTAGTAATGAGGAGTTCTCCCCTTTGTTCGCGTTTAGCGTCTCCTGTTTCATCTGGAGATACTTTTCTATCATTCTCCGTGTAATCGTTCGGCAGCTTTTCACTGCTTGGCCCGGCCCTACCCACTTCGCTTTTATGCCCTTTGGTCAATGAAAGCTCTTCGTTAATGCTCTGATCTGTCGGCTTGCCTCTCGTAGCGAGTTCCCTCGGTGGGGCCTTGTTCTGAGGATCAAAAAGATAGTTCAGTAGTCCGCCGAAAGTTCTTCCTTTCAAAATTTTGATTACCACGCTTGTTCCCCTTTCATTAACTGATCTTGCATGCGGCGAAGTTCGTCCAATATCTGCACGGCCAACTGCCGATCAATGCCGACGCTTTTACCAGCGTCAATGAGCGTCAGAGCGTAGCAGAAACCGGTAGATAGGCGACCCAGTTGCCGGTACGCACGATAGTTGATCGCTGGCACCGGGCGGTGTAGGTGTCTGCTGAGCCCGAGATGTCTCAGGAAAGCCCCTTTTTTCATGTGCACGAGCTTCGCCTTCTCCTCAATAGCATCGTCCTCGTTCTCATTGACCGGGACGCCAATTCTTCTGGTTCGCCTATCAGTGTCTTCCAGCCGGGGTCTTCCACCGCGCGCATTGCTGGTTGGCGCATCGTAATCTTTTCTCCTCCTACGGCTCATGAAAGTTTCTTTCCTCCAGGCCGCCTTGAGAAACCGGTTTTCGTTTCACGCAAACATTGCTGGCTGGTGCGGATAAGAGATAGGCAGATGCATGGCGCAATATTTTCGTCTAATAGCTGAGATTGAGTGCGTCGCTTGAAGCTTCGGATGGAAACAATGGGAGAGGAACCGACGTGCTTAAAATTGGGCGAGGAGACGAGCAAAGCAAATCTATGGAGGTCAGAGCTTTGAGAACTGGCTGAACAAAGATGCCGATTAAAAGCTATGGACGAGATGCGAACAGTAGTATCAGCAGCTTGCGGGAATATGTCGTAGCTACAGGCAAACAATTGAGCGTGACAGTGGTCTAAAATTTGTCGTTGAATTAAGCGAGTCAAGAGCATGTGATTGAAAGATTGTGAGAGAAACAGAGTGTGCATACTGCCTAGATTTGCATAGCTGAGCTGTCTCAAATTCCCAACGACAATTGCCTGCCGTCTTGTATGTCGCCGGGTTGGCTTTGTGGAAGTTGAGCACGCTCCCGGCTTTTCCCTGGCTTTCTCGTCTTAATCGTTCGATGAAAGGAGGTGATTGCCTCTGCCAGGATTTGAGCTTTTTCTTTGCCTGTCAGCTCCAGAATTTCTGAGAGCAGACAGTCCACTTCTTCCGGGATATATGCTCGTAGCAGGATGGAAGATTTACGTCGCGCGCATGTGGAATTATTCTCAATGCGCTTGAGACCACGAACATAGGCTCTGAATCTCTCACGCCTGTAGTGCGGGTCAGCGGATTGCTTAACGGCTATCCGAATCGCCGCGTGCGGATCGGGCGCGCCAAGTGCTATCACGTAATATTCGCGCGGCAAAAGTGACTCGCGCGCGAGTGTAGTTTCGCCGCCAGCGGTGAAGAAGACTTCGCAGATCCGCGCGTCCGTATTCAGCGTGCTGATATTGATGCCCGTGGTTTCTGCCAGCCGCATTGTTTGCGCGTTGATCCCTTCACCCGCGTAATCGCGCTTGCCTCGCCCGCCGTTAAGCCGATCCTTGATGCGGCTCCGCAACTCCAGTACGCACATTCCGCGAGCAAGGAAGAAATACGCTTCCATGCGTCCGGCGTTTGCAATGACTTGTATAAGCTGCTCTTCAGTCAGCGTCCGAAGCCCGTCTAACAACTGGCGCATGCCTTTCTCCATCCGGCCGAATCTCTCAATCAAGCTATCCATTGTTATAGTATTCTCCTTTCGACTTCGACGACCGCCTTTGCTTTAGGCTATCAGTCTGATGAACGCGCAAAGGCACTGCTCGCTGGCGTTTCTATATCCTTGCATTTGTATTTTGCTGTTTTGACAAGGAGCGCTTGAAATCAGGTAGCGGTTGTTGATGCGTTGAGATAAAGTGATTGAGGTGTTCCTGGGTGTAGAGTATTTTAGCTCCAATGCGACAGTGCTGAAGCTTGCCCTTGCGCCGGAGTTTCCAAGCAGTGGTTCGGCTGATTCCGACCCTCCGACAAAATTCAGCTTCGGTTAAAGTCAGTTTTGTCATTCCAATTTTCCTCCTAGCAGTAATTAACTGTCAGCGATTGTTGCCGACAGTTAATTGATTACTAGACGGAATCAGAGCAAATCAAATAAATTTGATTTTATGTGAAGGAATGGACTGGCCGCGCATTTTCAAGTTTGCATGAAAGTATGCGAGCGTCGTTTCGGCCAGGTCGGCCAGGCTGGCAAGGATTAATGAATCTTCTTGCTAACAATCGGAACTTGCTTTTTGGCCTGGAGGTAGCGAGCCTTGACGGTATTCGGCTTTAATTTGATATTCAATGCTTGGCGGGCATGTTCGATGGCTAAACTCAGAGGCTCAAGTTCCGGTTTGCGGGAACTCTTTCGCTTGTAAACCTTTCTCAGTTGCGCATCCGTCACCGGGTATGTGTTAGAGAGGCGCTGGAATTTAGAAGATGCTTTTATCATTTCAATGCATTCGGCTTCATAATCGTTTTTCTCAAAAAATTTCGTCACGTATTCCCATAGCTCGCGTAGCTGGTCTATGACCAGCACCAACTCCTTCAGTTCTGCCGGAGATTTTAACTGTGTTGCTTTTCGCCTGCTTCCCCCGTGCCCTGTTGGAAGACCAAAGCTTTTCTTTGTTGATTTTTCAAAAGCATCCAGTGTGTGTTTGATGAAACCTTCATCAACATCTTCAAGTGGAGAAATCCCATTGGCTATCCGTCTTAACTTCTCCTGTTCAATTACCTGTCGGTGCAGCATTCCTACAGACAGGTGAAACAATAGGTCCAGTCCCCTGCTCATCATCGGGTAAAGCTGCTTTAACATAAGATTGAGGCAGAAAATGACTGTGAAACCAACTTTTTCCACCTCTTCTTGGGAGAAGTTTAACTCTCTTCGCCTCACTTTCCCCTTGAGGAAAAACTCCATTAAGCCCGCCACCGCTAGGGCGGGCTCGTATTCACAGTAAAGTCGGCCTGTCTTCTCTTCTATGGTGAAAGCAAAACGAATCCCGCGCTCGTCTTCGATTTTGGTTAGAACGGATGGCAACTCTGTGAATCGTGAGGCTAGATCGATTGTTTCTTTTACCGCAGCTAAGACTTGCTGTTTTTCCTCTTCTCCCATTTCTTGAATTAGTCCTTATAGCAAGAATTTCGTAACCCTGTTCATGCAGGCGGATAGAGCGTTACATCAGCTTAGATAGAGTCAAGGAGTTTGATGAAGTTCCGCTTCGGCTTGTGTTTGATGCGGAGGTCGCTGGTAAACTCTCCGAATTCAGAGGCCCGCCCCATTCGATCCATCAACTTTCCGATCTTCTGAATACGCCCGATGGCTTCTTCGTAAGCCTGATTGTTTTTCTGGTCAATGAGTGGTTCAAGGCTCTCGCGATAGATGTGCAATGCCTCCGATGGGCGGGGCTTTTCCAACGCTTCTGCGAGTTTCATCCAGTGCGCGTCGGAGCATCCGTGCGCTTCTGCCGCTGTCAGAGCCGCGTCAACATCGCCCTCCCACAGGTAAATCTCAACGAGCGTTGAGTTGTCACCTGCTCCCCACCATACGGAGGAGACGCCGCGATTCTTTATACCCTTCCGCCGCTCATCAAGCATGGCGTGCAAGTGGGTCAGCGCTCGCTCGCACCATTTCTCCCATTCTTCCTTTTGTTCGCGAATGGATTTTCCGGTGCTGCGTGCAGCATGCTCTTTGAGCTGGCGATAGGTCTCAAGGTCCGGCGCGTCAGCATACAAATTCCAGATTTGTTCCATCGCGTCCATGTGACGATGTCGCCGATGATACTCTTCGGCCAGGAATTCGCGTAGACGGCTATCCGTCTTATCGGGGAAAGCCTGCGCGCCGCGTTCAGCCCACTCAAGCGCTTTGTCGTGCTGCCCGGCTTCACGATAGATTTCGGCGATTCGCAGGAAAGAGTAGGCTGATGATAGATCGCGACTCTTGACTGCGACCAGCGCTTCCACATCGCCGGAGGTGCGTGCGAGCGTCTCCATGATGCTCGTGATGCGAAAGCGCCTGCCGTATTGCGCGGCGTTTTCAAGGTCTTCGTCGGTCAGTCTGCGAATAACAGGAAAGTTGCCGACGCGCTTTGTCTCTTTACTCTCCGGCGGAGCGAGGGCAGGCACTTTCGCCCATTCGGCTTCGGCCAATCGGCGATACTCGGCCAATCCTTCTTTACCAAAAACTTTCCGATAAGTTTCAGCGGCACCGTAGAAGACTTCCCACTGGCTATCGAGTTCCCACTTGAACAATCGGCGCGCGAGTTTCACCCCGTCCGGTTTAGCTTTCTTGCACGCTTCCAGGTGCAGCACTTGCAAATCATCAAGCACGCCTCCGACCTGTCCATTAGAATCGTCCACCTGCCCAATTGCCCGCTCGACCTTCTTCAAGGCGTACTCCGTGAGATTAATGCACGCTACAGCGTGCCCGTCGCGCAACAGATCATGCAATTCCTGGGTCACTTTGCGAATGCCGTGCGCGTAAGCTCCGGCCTCGTAGTAATCCACGAAGCGGCCCGGTTTCACGGCATCTTTGATGGCGCGGCGGTAGGTCTCAGGGTCAAGCCCGGCAGGATTGGAGCGGGCTGCGTTGAGTAGGAGACGCTCGCGTAAGCTTTTATCTTCCAGAGCGTGCTCCAATAAGAGTTCAATGAGGGATTCCTTGCTCTGCCGTTCAAGGTAGGTACGAGCGTCGTCAAGCGTTCCGGTTCGCGCGCCCGCTTTTGCGCCGCCCTTGATCTTTTTCTCACTTCGTTTATTACCGATGCTTTTCGCTTCGTTCGCCCACACTAGCGCCGTCGCGACACAATGCTTGCAGAACTCGCCCATCTCACCCATCGGGCAAGTGCATGAGGATTCGAGCGCATCATGCTCTATCCACAGCTTGACCTGATAATCATGAGTGCCGGTGACGGTGGCGACGAGCTTTCCTTTGTACTCGGTGATGGAATGCACATACCCCTCAGCCGCGTAAGTTTCGCCGCGCTCGTAGCTGCGTGGGCCAGCCAGATCACGCAAGAGTTCTGTATCGCTGACCATCTCTATGAGAGTCGCCGCCATAGTCGTTATTCCAGCCGCTCACTTACATTCCCCTTTTTAAGGGTATTACCTCTTCTACGCCATTGCGCTCCCAGTTCACGACCTGAAGACTCTACTCTCCCCGCCTCTTTGAGATGAGGGTCGCGGCAGGCTCTGAAAGTCGCTTTATATTGATGCGGGGCGATTGACACGAACGAGCTGGCCCTGTGGAGATGAAATCTTTTCTATTGCTTCGGCAATTCTTTGTGCCTGCCTCGTAAAATCCGGGTCAAACGTGCAAACAATGATTCCAGCGTGAGTGGGCTGTTTCCGATGAAGAGTGATGAAATGCCTGCGATTTGTAGTGAGGACGGCCCTTTGCTTTTCTGTGGCGAGAGTGAGAACTTGGTCGTCCGGCAAGGATTGATTGGCCTTTCCATCTTCATACATGGTCAGCACATCGTACCCGAGGCGACGAAGCTCTTCCACCACAGGCAGCGGAACATTTTCGTCGGAGTAGATTTGCCACATTATGGCTCGTCCTCTTCATTTTCGACGATCTGTTGCTCAATCTCGCTCCGGTGGCTCCGAACATAAGCCCAGGCATTAGTAAGGTCATCAGCGCGCAGCGTGGGATATGCTTGAAGCAATTCTGCTTCACTCGTCCCAAGTCGCCGAGCTTGCTCAAGGAGCCAGACCGGAATGCGCGTTCTGACGATGCAGGGAGCGCCTCCGGCAACTCCATCGTAACTCTCGATTCCAGGGAAAGAGTCACCAAGATCGCGGGCGATTAATTGGAGTAGATGAGCCTTCTCTGCACGGGTTAGGTTGGCTAATAGTTTTTCCGTCTCTTCTATCACTATCATCCGCCTTTCTTAATGTCCGACAGGAAACTGTATTCTAGCATCCTTCGGATAAAGTTATTGAAGCGCAGTTTACAATAAGTCCCAGATGACTGCGCTTAGGATATCAATGAATAATTTCATCCCCCTGACTAGTCGGAACGCTTGATTGGGCATTGAATGCGCTTAACATCTCTGCGGCGCGTTTCAGCGAGTGCTGGTTCGGATTGATGTATCTTGCGAAGGTGGACATCTGCGTGTGACCGCTTATTTTCATCACCTCCATCGGCGGAGCGCCAGCAGCAATCATGCGAGTAATGGCCGTATGACGGCAGTCATGCAGACGGAAGTCGTCAATCCCTGCCTCGCGTAGCAGTGACGCAAAGCCATGTTTGATCGTGTCCGTGATGCCGAAGACAAGCACGTCCTCATCCTGCGGGGAGCGTTCCCACAAATCAACCAGAGCTTCATAAACCCGGTCGGTCATACATACATTACGTGCTCGCTTCGTCTTGGTATTCATCGCGATGATGGTAATGTCTCTGTTATCTAAATCAACATCTCTCCAGCGCAATTTGAACATCTCACCACGGCGCATTGCAGTATCGAGCGCGGTGATTAACAGGGGCCGTAGATGTTCGCGACGCCCGGTACATGCTGCCAGCAGACGCGCCTCTTCTTCGTGTGTGAGGGTGCGCTCGCGCTGAATCTCGTCGGCTTTGCTGATAAGCGGCGAGCCTGTCTCGAATGGACTGCGCGAGATCCATCCCTGACGAAACGCATAGCGCATCAAGGCGCGCATCAGTTCCATCTCGCGGTTGACGCTCGCAATCGTTCTCTCATTGTCTCTGACGGTCCTGGTCTTGAGTCTCTTCATCTTGTACCGCTCAATATCGGCATGAGTAATGCTCTTGAGTGTTTTATTGCCGAAGCTGCTGACCAGCATCTTGAGCGTTCCGCGCAAGGTCTTCCATGAACTCAATCCGGCGATTTTTCTCCCTCCATGATATTCGGGCGGAATGAGTTTCGTCTCTTCGTAGATGTGCGCAAGGTCTCGGAAGCGAATGCGGTCGCCTTCAAGCGACTGTGGTCCCGTCTCTTCAATGTCGCGGAGCAATTGCCGGATGATCTCACGCGCATGAGTTCGCGTCTCCGCGCGTCGCCGCAACTCGCGCCGCTTTCCGTCGTCGCCAACATAAGTCACACGCGCCCAGATTGAGCCATCCTTGCGCTCCTGAACATAGCCTTTGCGCTCTCTCGCCATCGCTTCTTCTCCTCCTTAAAATCACCCGCCTTTGAGACCCAGCGGGCCAGTCGCGCCCACATTCGCGCCCACATTGGAGCTTAACACCGGCGAGCAAGCGAGTACAACGGGAAACTTTACTTCGAATATAAATGGAGAAATAACGCCACTTACGGGATTTCTCTGAACAAAGGCGAACAGCCGAAAACAGGGGCGGGACTGGCTTTTAACCAGTGGGTCGCAGGTTCGAGTCCTGCTCGGCTCATCTTTAGTTTCAATAAGTTACGGCCGCTCGACGAGCGGCCGTAACTTTTACCTGCCCCTTATTCTGCCCCTCCCTTTGACGGCCCGGCGATTTTTCGGGGGTAAAAATGAAGGCGAAGATGTAATCATTTTCGCCTAGCGCTCGCGCCACCTTGCACAGCGAACGAGCGACGGGGTCGGTCAACTACTGGCCACCCGTCTTTCTTTTCTGCTTCAAAATTATTGACACCCCGCCCCGCCTCGCATATCTTTCGTGCGCTCACAAGCGGCTAGCCGTCAGCCTCAAGCTCCTTTATTCAAACCCTTTTATTCGGGCCTTATCCATCACGAACGAAAAAAAGGAAGACCTCATGAAAGAAATCGCGAGTAAACACTACGACGAAAAATACTTCGACTGGCAATCCCCCATCGGGGAATTCGGCGGGTGGGCGAATCAGACAAAATTCGTCGAATACGTCGGGATCGACGACGAGGTCCTGGATTTCGGCTGCGGCGGGGGCTTTCTGTTAAGCAGCCTGCGCTGCGCGAAGAAAGTGGGGGTCGAAGTCAACGAATCGGCGGCCGAGACGGCGAGGGGCAAAGGGATTGAAGTGTTCCCCAGCGCGGCCGAAGTCCCGGACGATTACGTCGACACCGTCATCTCAAATAATGCGTTAGAGCACACCTTGCATCCTCTCGAAGAACTGAAGACCTTGTATAGAAAACTGCGGGGCGGCGGGAAGATCATATTCGTGGTCCCGTGCGAATCTATCTCATACAGTTACGTGCCGAACGACATTAACCACCACCTGTATAGCTGGAGTCCGATGTGCATCGGCAATCTGTTTACCGAGGCGGGGTTTTCCGTGATCGAGTCCAGGCCGTACATACATAAATGGCCGCCGAGGTACAGGCAAGTCGCAAGGCTCGGCGGCAGGAGTCTATTCGAGATAGCGTGCCGCATATATGGGAGGTTAGAGCGCTCGTGGTATCAAGTCCGAGTGGTCGCGGGAAAGGAGGCGCAGGGCAAAGCGGCGGCCGAAGAATAAATCTCCTGCTCGCCGCTCTTTGCTTTGCTCTGAAGCCCGCCTAATTAATTGTGGAAGGTGAAGAACGGTACGGCGTCCGAGCCGGTGATCGCCGTCATGCCCGTCAGCGTCGCCGGCATCACGCCCGAACTGGAGAGCGCCGTGCAGGTGCCGAACTGGACGGAGCCCACGTTCCAGAAAGAGTTCTGCCCGGCCGTCAGCGCGGCGGTCGAGAGCAGCGTCGGCGTCGTCGAGCTTGCCGACCAGACGACGATGTATTCAGCGCCCGAGTCCCAGGTCAGCGACGTGTACGTCTGCGTGTTGTTGGCCGCGCCGGCCGCGAGCGAGATGGAATCCACCGAGCGAATCTTAGCGAGCGTCGCCCCGTTGTAGATTCCGACGGCCCCGGTCACGCCGGCCGTGCCCACGCGGAAGGAGACTTTCGTGGTCGTGCGCGAGTGCGGAACCGTGAACCGCAGGAACTTGCAGCCGTCCGCCGAGTCGGCCATGTTGTCCGTCGAGTCTACGCCGTTCCTGTAAGGCACCTTGTCGGGCAGGCGAAACTCCGCGGCCGAGCCCGCGAGCGGCGTCTCCCCGACGGTGATACTCCCCGCGCCGTTCGTCACGGCCAGGCCGTTGCCCGCGGTGAGGGTCGCCCACGTCACGCCCGAGCCGGTGCCGATGGGGAGCTGCCCGTTGGAGCCCGAGAGAGAGGCACCCGCGCCGCCCTCCCAGGCGACGCCCCAGTCCGTCCCGTCCCGCGAAATGAAGCATCGGATACAGGCCATACGCGGAGATAGTGCGGATGGTCGAAGCGGGCGAGGTTGCAGACGTGGTGGGCGCGGCGGTGCTCGCGGACGTGGCGCAGGTCGTAGATCGAACCGATTGCGTCCTGGTCTCGCCGGGCATCAAGCGAGAAGAGGCGGAGCGACTCGGTTTCCGCTACGCAATGAGCGCGCAGGAAGCGTTGGAGATGGCTTTCGAGCGGCAGGGCAGCGGAGCAAAGGTCGCGGTGCTGCAACACGGCGGTCACATTCTGCCGCTCATAGAAAGCGAAGCGGCGGGAGCGTAGAACGGATGAAGCGGCCCACTGAGAAAGGCGGGACGGTCAGGAGCGCAAAGGAAGCTGTGCGCCTGTTCAAGATGGGCGCGCCGATGCACCCGATCTTCGTGCATTTTACAATCGCGCTGACTGCCTCTTCGCTCATCTTCGACGCACTCGGTTTCTTCACAAGTCGCGCGTCGCTCACGGCCGCCGGAGGGTGGACTCTTCTGGGCTCGGCTTTGATGACGCTGATGACGATTTCGACCGGGCTGACTTCAAGCACGAGAGCGCCTGTCGAAGAGGGCGAGGCGCGCTCGTTCCTCCGCGCGCACATGGCACTCGGACTCGCCTTCTACGGGCTGCTCCTGGCGGTGACGCTTTGGCGGTTATCCTTGTGGCAGACCGGGGCGGGCGTCTCGTGGTTGTATCTGGGGGCGCTGGCAGTTGTCACGTTAGTAATGACGGTGCAGGGCTACCTGGGCGGCGAACTCGTCTATCGCTACGGCGTCGAAGTCGAGCAAGCGTATCGTGAGTTGCCGGAGCGAGAGACAAAATCCGCGCCGCCGGTGTCAGCTTCTTCATCGCCGCGCGCGGCTCCGGCGACTGTTGCGTGGAAAGACGGAGGCGCGGCGTGACGGGAGCACGATTCATCGGCATGTACCCGTTTCAGTGGATTGCCTTGCTGGTAGCGGCAATGACACTGCTGCTTCTCGCAGACGCTCTGGCCGGGCATTACCGTTCGGGTTTCGCGTTTCGCTCGCAGTACGCGCCGTTCGTGAGCGGCGGGTTACTGATTATCTGGGCGCTGGCGGCGAGCATCGCGCCAGACGTGTCGTGGGCGAACAAGGTGTTGCGCGTTGCTGGTTGGCTGGCAGTGGTAACCGGGGCAGTAGGCTTTGGGTTTCATCATTACTACGGAATCGTTAAAAAGCCGGGAGGTTATGGTTGGCTGCTCCATTACCTGATGTACGGAGCGCCGCAGCTCGCGCCGCTGGCACTAACAGCCACGGGCGCGCTCGCGCTCATCGCAGCGCAGGGTCTGGCAAAGCAGACGACCTTCGGCGGAATAAACATTCGCGCGGCCATTTTTGTCTTCCTGGCGGTCACGCTTGTCGGGGCGGTCTTGCAAGCCGGCATCCTGCACTATCGCGGCGCGTTCAATAACCCAATGATGTTCGTGCCGCTGACGGCCCCGCTCGTCGCCATCATCATTAGCATCTGGATGGCTTTCACGCCGGGGCGCGGGGCGTCCGTTGCGCTGGCGGTCCTGTTGTGGCTGACATTCCTCACAGGCTTCGTCGGTCTGGGGATGCACCTGCGCGGACTGGGACGGCAGATGGGCGGGTTGTATGTGATTGTCTTCAACTGGCTGGAGGGGCCGCCCGCCTTTGCGCCCGCACTTTTCGCGGGCCTCTCCGCCGTCGGGTTGGTGGCGATTCACCTGTTATGAGTAAAAGAGGATCAAGCGAGGAGGAGTTCCATGGGAGATAGAAGGAAAGTAACCGGTCGTGACGAAGGTAACGTGTGGAAGGGACTCGCCGCAGGTCTGATCGGCGGGCTGGTCGCTTCGTGGACGATGAATCAGTTTCAAGCCGCCTGGAGCAAAGTCGCGGAGGGGTTTGAGAAACCACATGGCGCACAGTCAATGAAGCCGAGCGAAGGCGGGGAACCAGGCCAGGCATCGGAGGAGAACAAAGAGGAGCAAGACGACGCGACGGTCAAGGCCGCCAGGGCTGTCTCCGAGGGCGTCTTCGGCCACGAGTTGAAGGAGAGCGAGAAGGAGACGGCGGGCGCGGTGGTGCATTACGCCTTCGGCACGGCGACCGGCGGGCTGTATGGCGCGGTCGCGGAACTCTCGCCGGAAGTGACGGCCGGGGCGGGGCTGCCTTTCGGCGTAGCCTTCTGGCTTGTTGCCGACGAGACAGCGGTGCCGCTGCTCGGACTAGCTAAAGCGCCGACAGAGTATCCGGTCTCGACTCACGTCTATGCGCTCGCGTCGCACCTCGTTTACGGATTGACGGCGGAACTCGTGCGGCGGGCCGTGCGCAACGCACTATGAGCGACGAGGTAGGCTGAAATGGTTACTGAGGGGAAGACGCAACAGGACAATCAAGTAGCTGAACGGTCTCTCAAAAAGGACAAAGACCCGACACCTGTTGCCAGACAACCGGAGGTGGTCGTCGTCACGGGAGCTTCGGCTGGCCTGGGTCGCGCAATCGTTCGCGCGTTTGCGCGTCAGGGCGCGCACATAGGGCTCTTAGCGCGCGGGCGCGACGGGCTGGAAGGCGCGCGGCGTGACGTTGAAGCTTTGGGCGGCCAAGCCTTGGCGCTGCCGACGGATGTGGCCGACGCCGACGGGGTCGAGCGAGCGGCTGAAGCGGTCGAGCGCGAGTTCGGCCCCATAGACATCTGGATCAATAACGCGATGGTGGCCGCAGTTCTCCTGGGTCAAATCACGTCTTCCGAACAAGCCGCAGCCCGTGCCGCCGATCTACCAGCCGGAAGTCGGCGCGGAAGCCGTCCTCTTTGCCGCCCACAACGACCGGCGCGAGATGCATGTCGGCTACCCGACAGTCGAGGCGATAATCGGTAACAGGATCGCGCCCGGCTTCGCCGACTGGTACCTGGCTAGGAACGGCTACGAGGCGCAGCAGACCGACGAACCCGTGGAGCCCGACCGCCGCGACAACCTCTGGGAGCCCGTGCCGGGCGACCACGGCGCGCACGGCGTGTTTGACGACCGCGCGAGCGAGTCGAGTCCGCAGCTCTGGGCCAGTATGAATCGCAACTGGCTGGCGATAGCCTTTGTCGGCCTCGCGGGTTTCGCGCTCGGAGCTTTTTATAAGCGGAAGCAGTAAGACCGATCATTCGGGGAAGACGGCGATGTCGGCCGAGGAGCGATAAGACGGATGAGCAGTGTCACTTTCTTCTGTAATCTGGCCGAAGGCGGCGTGCCGCTGACGCATTTCTGGGAGCACACGGTCGGGAGCGATCACGCGCCCGTGGCCCTTCGCGCCGATTGGCAAGGTCAGTTGCGGCGTTGCCATGAAGAACTGGGCTTCCGCCACGTCCGCTTTCACGGCCTGCTCTCGGACGACGTGGGCACGCTCATCAATCATCAGGAGAAGTTTCTCTACTCATTCTTCAACGCCGACCAAATCTTCGACTTCCTTCTCTCAATCGGGATGAAGCCTTTCGTCGAGTTGAGCTTCATGCCGGAAGCTCTCGCCTCCGGCAACAAGACCGTCTTTCACTATCGCGGGAATGTGACGCCGCCAAGTGATTACAGACAGTGGGCGACGCTCGTTCGCAAACTCGTCTCACACTGGGCCGAACGCTACGGCGTCCAGGAGGTGCGCGAGTGGTTCTTTGAAGTGTGGAACGAGCCGAACCTGAAAAATTTCTGGACGGGCACGCAAAGTGATTACTTCAAGCTTTACCGCTACACGGCGGAAGCGATCAAGGGTGTGGACGCTTCGCTCAAAGTTGGAGGGCCGGCGACCGCCGCGAACGAGTGGGTTGAAGAGTTTCTGGATTTCTGCGAGAAGAATGATGTCCCCGCCGATTTCGTGACGACGCACCACTACCCGACCGATGCGTTCGGCGAAGAAGGCGATGAGACGCAGTCGCAGTTAGCTCAAAGCCGCCGGAGCGTTCTTCGTGAACAGGCGCAGGATGTGCGCCGCCGCGCGCGCGGGCTACCTGTTTACTATACTGAGTGGAACACCTCGTCGAACCCGCGCGATCCGCTGCACGACGGACCTTACGCGGCAGCGTTCGTCACGAAGACCGTGATGGAGGCGAACAACCTTGTCGCAGGCTACAGCTTCTGGACTTTCTCGGACATCTTCGAGGAGGACTACTTCCCGTCCGTCCCCTTTCACGGCGGCTTCGGATTGCTCAACCTGCACGGCGTCCCGAAGCCGTCCTATCGGGCCTTCGAGTTGTTACATCGTATCGGCAATGAACTACTGCTCGTTGACGGTTCGCACGAAACCGTCAACGCATGGGTTATTCGCAAGGAGCATTCGTTCACTGTGCTGCTGACCAACCACGCGTTGCCGCGACACCCCATCAAACCAGAGCAGGTGGAGATCAGGTTAAACAACGCGCCGAAGCGATGCTACGCCTACGTGGAGCGGATTGACGAAGCGCACGCCAATGCGAAACGTCTGTGGCACGAGATGGGCGAGCCTGAGTACCTGAGCGCGCTGGAGGTCGAACACTTGCAGGAAGCGTCGCTGATGTGGAAGGAGCCGCACCCGTGTGAGCATGTGAACGAAAGCCTCTATCTGGACATCAGTCTGCCGCCGCACGCCGTGGCGGCCATCACGGTAGAGTGTATGCCCGAACACGGGGTCGGAGGTTTTCGGGAATGAAGCGACGAGCGTTCAGCGACCAGGAATTGTCTGTGCTTCAACGCAACACGTTCAACTACTTCTGGAAGGAGACCAATGCCAGTAACGGTCTGTTGGCAGACAACACGAGCGGCGACGCTCCGGTTAGCATCGCGGCGGTCGGCCACGCGCTGGCCTCTTACGCGATTGGCGTCGAGAACGATTGGGTCGCGCGCGATAAAGCTATCGAGCGCACGCTCACGACGTTGCGCTTTTTCTGGAATAGCCCGCAGGGTCAAGAGCCGGGCGCGACAGGCTACAAAGGTTTTTACTATCACTTCCTGGACATTGAGACAGGGCGGCGCGTCTGGAAGTCTGAGCTTTCGACGATTGACACGACGATCCTCCTCGCGGGCATGTTGACTGCCGCGATGTACTTCGACGGCGACAATGCGCCCGAGCGCGAGATCCGCGAGTTGGCCGACGCGCTCTACCGTCGCGTTGACTGGCAGTGGGCGCAAAACGGCGGCCTCACCGTCTCGCACGGGTGGAAACCGGAGAGCGGGTTTCTGAAGTATCGCTGGGAGGGTTACAACGAGGCGTTGATTCTCTACGTGCTTGGACTGGGATCGCCGACGCACCCTCTGCCCGCCGGGAGCTATCAGGCGTGGACGAAGACTTATCGCTGGAAGAAGATTTACGACATCGAGTTTCTCTACGCCGGGCCGCTCTTCGTTCATCAGCTTTCTCACATCTGGATAGATTTCCGCGGCATCCAAGACGACTTCATGCGCGAGCGTGCGATTGATTATTTCGAGAATAGCCGCCGCGCTGCTTACGTGCAGCAGCAGTACGCGATTCGCAACCCGCGCGAATTTAGAGGCTATGGCGAATACTGTTGGGGCATCACGGCGAGCAACGGACCCGGCCCGGCCACGCGCCGGATTAAAGGCGTCACGCGTCGCTTCTACGACTATCACGCGCGCAACGTCCCTTACGGCCCGGACGACGGCACCCTCGCCCCGTGGGCTACTACCGCTTCGCTCCCGTTCGCGCCGGAGATCGTGCTGCCGACGCTCTCGAACTTCAAAGAGAAGTGGGGCGAGATGCTGAACCAGTACGGCATCTCGTGCAGCTTCAACCCGACCTTTCCGAGCAAGGAAAATAAACATGCAGGCTGGATTTCGGGCGGCCATTTCGGAATCGATCAGGGGCCTGTAATCCTGATGATTGAAAACTATCGTTCGGGCTTGCTCTGGCGGTTGATGCGGCAGTGTCCGTACATCGTCAAGGGATTGCGCCGCGCCGGATTCCGCGGCGGCTGGTTAGGGCCTTGCAAACAAATTTGATTCGAGAATTCCTGATGGAAGAAGAGACATTTCGCACGCGCTATCCGAACTATAACGTCCTCGACAAGTGGTCGTCGCCAGACTGGGACGACCAGACGCGGCGGGCCGTGCGCCGTCGGCTGGAAGAGATTCCGCCGATTCGCTTCTTCTCTGAGCGAGAGGCGCGCACGCTCGCTGCGGTTGCCGAAAGGATCATCCCACAGCCCGAACGCAGGCAGTCGGAAAAGGTGCCGATTGTGCCGTGGATTGACGAGAAATTTTATGAAGACAGGCGCAACGGTTATCGCTACGAAGAACTGCCGCCGCAGCAGGAAGCGTGGCGACTCGGCCTCAAGGGGATTGACGAGACGGCGCAAGCACTCTTTGGCGGGAAATCATTCGCCGACCTCGACCCGCTCTCGCAGGATGTGGTGCTCACGCACGTCGAGCGCGGAGCGCGCCCGGCGCAAACGTGGGAACGAATGCCTGCCGCGCTTTTCTTCAAGAGCGTGCTCTCCATCACGATAGTGAAAACTTATTACGCGCATCCCTTGGCGTGGAACGAGATCGGCTACAACGGCCCGTCATCGCCGCGCGGCCACGTCCGCAAATGGGAGGGCGGCGTTGACCCTTGGGAAGCCGAAGAGCAGGGATGAGGGATGAAAAAGAAATCAACCAGCGTAAGTCCTAGACTTTCATCCCTCATCCCTCCGCCCTCATCCCTTGATGATTGGACACTCTCTGCGCCGGGCATCCACGGAGAGCGCGTGCCGATGCGCGATCTCGCGCGCGAGGAGGTTGACTTCTGCATCGTCGGCGCGGGCGCGGGTGGCGGCGTGCTTGGCGCGAAGCTCGCCGAAGCGGGATTCTCCGTCGTCATCCTCGACGCTGGCCCGCACTGGAATCCGGTCAAAGACTTCGTCTCCGACGAGGTGGCCTCGCGCAAGCTCTTTTGGACTGACGAGCGGATTACGGGAGGCGAAGACCCCGTCGAACTCGGCTCGAACAATTCGGGGCGCGGCGTGGGCGGGAGCACCGTTCATTACTCGATGATGGCGATGCGCGCACACCCGGAAGACTTCCGCAGACGCACGCTCGAAGGTGAGATGGCGGGGGCGGACGTGCGCGACTGGCCGCTCAGTTTTGAAGATTTAGAGTCGTACTACGAAGAGGTCGAGGAGGCGCTGCAAATCGCCGGGCCGACTTATTACCCGTGGGGAAAGCGCCGTCAGCGTTACCCGCAACGCGAGCACGAACTGAATGCTTCGGCTCAGGTACTCGTCCGAGGCTGCACACGACTCGGCATCCCCGTAGCGCCCGCGCCGATTGCCACGCTGAGCGCGCCGCACAAAGATCGCCCGCCATGCGTCTACAGAGGGTTCTGCAATTACGGCTGTACGACCAACGCCAAGAGTTCGATTCTTGTGACTTACATCCCGCGCGCGATCCGCGCCGGGGCGGAGGTGCGCGCCAACTCAATGGCCGCTCAAATCTCTACGGACGAGCGCGGTCGCGCTACAGGCGTACTCCATTTCCGCAAAGGAAGCCGCGAGTTGTTCCGGCAGCGCGCGAAGAATGTCATCGTCGCGGGTTACGCGGTTGAGACGCCGCGCCTTCTTTTGAACTCGGCAAGCTCGCTCTTTCCCGACGGCCTCGCCAACTCGTC